>Ga0066332_105_pt1 | contig 144238 bp, 179 predicted proteins | sample RifGroE1_FD_59258 | JGI IMG/M metagenome (GOLD analysis project Ga0066332, IMG submission 59258) | Archaeon GW2011_AR1
CTAAAAAAAGAAAAATTAATTTAAAACTTTTTATGAGATGGAAGGCCAAGATCTAAAATGACTTTGGCCTCCCTTAGAGTTAGTTATAAAGAGCTAACTCGTGAGTCGACATTAAAGTCTCTCTTTCTAACCAACCGAAGTTGGAGAGAGTCTGTACTAGACAGACTCTCTAATTCTTTCTTTTTTATTATTAAACATTTATCTAAATTTTCTCGTAGTGTACGAAATATTTAATAAGAAGTTTTTGTTTTATTCTTTATGGAACTTAAAGAAAAATTAGAATTAATAAAAAGAAATACAGAAGAAATTTTGACTGAAGAATCTATAAAAAATTTAATTAAAAAGAAAAAACAACCAAAGGTTTATTGTGGATATGAACCAAATGGTCCCATGCATTTAGGTCATTTTGTTACTATAACTAAACTTATGGATTTGGAAAAAGTTGGATTCAAAGTGGTGCTCCTCCTTGCTGATATTCATGCGTTACTTAACAGAAAAGGAACAGAAGAAGAAATAAAGAAAGAAGTTGAAAACTGGAAAAAGACTATAAAAGCAATTGGAATAAATGCAGAAATTGTTTTAGGAAGTTCCTTTCAATTTACAAAAAAATATCAATTAGATGTTATGAGTCTCGCACAAAATTCCACAATTCAAAGAGGTCTGAGAAGTATGCAAGAAATTGCGAGAGATGCTGAAAATGCGACAATCTCTCAGCTTTGGTACCCGCTTATGCAAGTAGCAGATATAAAACATCTAAAGGTAGATGTTGCACTTGGAGGAATGGAACAAAGGAAAGTTCATATGATTGGAAAGGATTTAACAAAGATACTAAATTATAATTTTGAAGTAATTCATACCCCCCTAATTACTTCTCTAAAGGGTCCGGGTCAAAAAATGTCAAAGTCTATTCCTGGAAGTGGAATTTCTATTACCGATTCTTATGAAGAAATTAAAAAAACAATTAATGGAGCATATTGTCCTGAAAAGGAAATAAAAGAAAATCCTCTCCTTCAAATTTCTGAATTGATTATCTTCCCCCGAATCAATTCAGTTTTTATTGAAAGACCAGAAAAATTTGGAGGAAATCTGGAGATAGAAAATTATTCATTTCTTGAAAAAATATACTCTGAGGGAAAGCTTCATCCAATGGATTTAAAAAAAATGGTAGCAGAATATTTAGAAAAAATTATTGCTCCAATAAGAAAAGCATATAAAAATTAAAATGAACTTAGAAAATAGAAAACCTGGAAAAAATGAATTTTTTGATATTAAACCTTTAAAAGATTGGGGCATAATTTGGTTTCCAATTTCCATGTCAAATATTAGTACTAGTCAGAGTGTAAAAAAGTGTATTGAATGGATTAATTTTTTTGGAGAGAAAAAAGTAGGAGAGCCTAAGATAGGATTAAATGTTTCATATACAGACTTTTTGTATTTAAATTCAGATGAAAAGGCTTCAAAACTAAAAGAAAAATTTATGTTTCAAATGGTGAATCATAAAAACGGATTTAAAAAAATGATTTATAAAAACCGGATTAAGAATCAGATTTTGCATGCTTTTCATTTTGAATCTTTTGGAAACCTTTATCTTGAAATTGGAGGAGATTTTAATGATTCCTTTAAAAAAATTAAAGAGTTATATAAAAAAGACAAAAATTTTCAAAAATATTTAAAAGAAGATTCTAAATTTTTTAAAAGAAAATTAACAAAAAATCAATCAAATTTCTTTTTGGAAGAGGATTTGGTGACTTATCTCATTTTAAGCATGAAGGTTAATTTCAGGAATGAATATGTCCAAGGAAGGGAAAAATGGATTTTATTCTGTTATCCAGGAAGTCCTTTAAAATCTCAAGTCTATTTATGTCAATCAAATCCTTTCAAATTTAAACTTGAAAATCCTTATTATGGGGGTTATAATCTTCTAAATAAAAAATTCTATGACTTTAAGAATCTTGATTTAGAGACCTGGAATTATGAATAGCTATCTTGTCTTAAATTCTATAATGTCCATATCTTTTAGTTCATGATTTAATCCAACAATTTGTCCACCAAATTTTGAGGAAGGTCCCCAAATTTTTGTTTCTACAACCTTTCTTGAAAATCCTTTTAAAATTTTTTCAGCTGCATCCTTTATAGTGGATTTTGGTTTCATGATCATGGGCCTTTCTTTTTTTTCCTTTCCGGGTTCTTTGGTAAAAATTCTTATGATATCAAATGTTTCAAAAATTTTTTTCTTTAATTCTTCTATCAAATCATCTTTCAAGTGAGCTAAAGAGGAAATAATTGCAAAATTATATTTTTTACTTTGCATTTTTGCAAAAAGTTTCCTCTTTTCTTCGGAATTTAGTAAATCTGATTTATTTAAGACGTAAATTTTTTTTGCTGAATTCCGTGGAAGAAGGGTCTCTATTTCTTTAAATTCTTCAAATTTTTTTGCAAGGAGAATAATAGTATCTGCAGTATGAACGATTCCTCTTTCGAAATTTTCTCCTTCTATTGCAGGAAGTTCTATCAACTGTAACTGAGTTTCTTGATAATTCATAATTCCGACTATTGGTTCTTTAGTTGTAAATGAAATAGGAGAAACTTTCGTTCCGACGTTTGTTAAAAGATTAATTAAAGAAGATTTTCCAGAATTGGACTTTCCTACAATTACTGCCTGCAAATCTCCTTTCTTTATTCCTATTTTTGTTCCTTTCTTTCTTTTTTGTTTTTTATCAATTTCTTCTTCAATTTTTTTTCTTCTTTGGGTAAGTTGTTGACGAAGATTTTCCCCCCCTTTATGTTTTGGAGCATGAGAAATCATTTTGTTTAAGGCAGTTAATTTCTCTTCATTCGTTTTTGATTCAGAATATTCTCTTTCTGCCTTCAAATATTCAGGATCATTTACGTTTATTGGCATTCTTTGTTAAATTCTATGAATTTTATAAGCTTGGTGGGAGTTTTTGGAAAAACCCAAAATTCTTTCTTAAGGATATCTCTAGGAAAGGCTTAAATTTTGATTTTCTCTTTTATATGAAAGGGGTTTATTAAAAATGAATAAGAAAAATCTTTTTGAAAAAATTATCTCTAAGAAAGAATTCTCTGATCTTCCAAAAGAAGATGTGAAATTAGTTTTTCAAAAATTTGATAAACCAGAATATTTGGATGAAGAGAAATTAAAACTTACGCGAGATTTATTAAGGAAGATGTATACCGTCTTTTTATCTGGTAAACTTTTAAATTTTAAGTCTAAAGAACCTTTCTGGTTCTTAAGTAAGCATCTTTCAACTAGAGAAAGACTTTCCTTTTATCCCGAACTTTACAAAAAGATTTTTCAATTTACTGAAGGAGAATGGATCTTATTTGATTTGGGTTCTGGAGTAAATGGATTTAGTTCATTTTTTTTCCCTAAAAAAAACTTAAAACTTAAATATCTTGGAATTGAAGCTGTTGGGCAACTTATTGAGATTCAAAATAAATTTTTTCATGGAAATAAAAACTTTGAATTTTTTCATGAAAGTCTTTTCGATTTAGAAAAAATAAAAACTCTTTTTAAAAAAGAAAAAGGCAAAAAAATAGTTTTTCTCTTCAAGGTTTTGGATAGTCTTGAAATGCTAAAAAAAGATTACTCTAAAACATTTCTAACAGAAATTTCTCCTTTAGCAGATTTATTTGTGGTAAGTTTTGCTACAAGAAGTATTCTTAGTAAAAAGAAATTTTTTGTAGAGAGAAGGTGGATTTATGATTTTTTGGATAAAAATTTCTTGGTTTTGAATAAATTTGAATTAGGAAATGAAGAGTATACTATTTTTTCAAAAAAAGATTTATAATCTTTGAAATGTCTTATCTTAAATGGAAGAATATGGGGATCTTACCTTGCCTGATGATGAAACCAAAACAGATTCAAAAATTTCTTTTGAAGAACAAAGGGAGATGAGTTCTAGGCAAAAGAAATTGCTTAAACGACAGAAAGAATTTGAGTTTAATGAGGTTGAAGGAAGAAAATTTAGAAAAGAAGATGATTTAAAAGAGAAGAAAAAAGAAACACTTTTGACTTGGATTATAAGTATTGCTTCACTTCTTTTGTTAGTTGGACTTTATTTTTGGTTGATTTACTAATCCTAAGAATATTTTCTTTTTATTATCTCTAAAAAATTTTTAGAATTGTTTCCTAAAATATAAGACAAATCTTTTTCAGAAGAAGAAAAGATCTTTTTCAATGTTTTAAATTTTTCAAGAAGAGATCTCGCTTTAATTGGTCCTACTCCCGAAAAAGATTCTAATATAAATTGGAGTTCTTCATTTTGAGAAAGGTTTTTCTTTTTCTGATTTAATGAGAATCCTCTTTTTTCTTTTTTTGCAATGAGTGAGATATATGTAGAAGTTTCTTCCTCATTTTTTGTGAAAATAATTGGGACTTTGTAGTTTAATCCAATAGAAAGCAAAAGTCCCCTTAAGGCATTTTCATGCATACGGGAGTCTTTGTTTAAATTTCCTTCCACAATTAAAAGATTTTTTTCATATTGTTTTAGGTTTTCTAATTGATTAAATAATCTTTTATCAAACACGGAGGAAAAAAAATCACTTACACTTTTTCTTTCAATAACAACTCCTTTTACAATATAGTCCCCTGTTTTTAGTTGTTTAAAATCTATAGTTAATCCTTGTTTTATAATCTCCGAGGGAACAAGGGAATTTTTCTCTCTAAAATCTACTTCAATAACTTCTTTTAGATCGTTTTCCTTTTTTAGAACTTTTTCTTTTGAAAAGATGTCATACATTTTTTATCTCATAAAGGATCTTTTCCAAAACTTCATTGGGAGAAATTTTTGTTGTGTCTATTACTAAATCATAATTTGATTTTTTCAAGAATCTTATCCCATAACATTTGTAAAATTGTTCATCAGAAATTTTTAATCTTTCTTCTAACATTTTTTTCACTTCTTCTCTTGTATCACATTTTTTTTCATCCTCTCTTTGATCTTTGAAAACTCTTTCTGCAGAAACTTCATCTTGAACATCCAAAAAAATCTTAAAAGAATTTGGAATGAAGTGGTAAGCAAGCCAGCCCTCAATTATAAATTCTTTTTTAGTTTTACCAATGTTTTTTTGATAATCATCCACCTTTTGATGGACCTCCTCTGGAGAACATTTTCTCATAAACTCATCTATAGTCATTCCTTTCTCTTTTGCAAATTGACCCTTTAAGTCACCCACAGAAATAAATTCGTAGTTTAATTTTTTAGAAAGCTTTTTTGCAACTGTTGTTTTTCCAGAGCCAGGCAATCCCGAGATTGTAATAATCATCCCTTAAATAATTTTTTTTAATTAATAAATATTTGTAGATTTCAAAATAGGCTTTCTTGAGAAACTTTTTTTTCTTTTGAATAATTTTTATTTAGTTCTTCTTTTATTTCTTTAATTGATTTTTCCATTTTTTTTTCACGGGCTCTTGAAGTGTAATATGCAAATTCATCTTTTGTTCCTTTTGTAATCAAAATTATTAATTTGCCTTTAGAAAGTCTTGCGGTTCTTCCCCTTCTTTGAATTGAACGGATTGCAGAGGACACTGGTTCATAAAAAATAACAGAACCTACTTCAGGAATATCCAATCCTTCTTCTGCGATGCAGGTAGCGCAAAGAACATTTGTCTCTCCATTTGAAAAATTATCAATTATCTCTTTCTGTTCTTTTTGATTTAATCCGCCCCCTTCTTTATTTGCTTGCCCAATGAAAACTTTTGAGTTTATTCCAGAAAGTTTATTTATATTTTTTGAAATTAATGAGGCAGTTTCTCTAAATTGTGTAAAAATTATTGTTTTTGGAGATTTTGAATTTTTCTTTTCATCTCTCACCAGGCGTATGATTTCTTGCAATTTTGGATGTTCTTCTCCCCTTTCAAGAAGAAATCTGGTCTTATCGTGAGCTAGCCTAAAATCTTCCCTGAGAACTAATCTCTTTACTCCTTTTGATTTTCCTTTTTCTGCTTCAGAAAAAAGTTTTCTTAAATATTTATAAAAACTTTCTAGGGTTTGTGTTTCAAGTAAATCCATGGCATGAGATAATTTTATTGCTTGAGAGACGAGAGAAATAGCAAAATAACTTGAAGGATGAGATAGATTTTTGCTTAATTGAATTCCAATTCTTCTCTGAAGTTCAATTAGAGAAATCTTACTTACTGGGCCAAAGAGAAAATTTTTCATTTTTAGTTCATCAGTGTATTCATCAAAAATTTTTTTTAAAATATTTTTTATTTCAATAAATTCTTTAGGAAGGTCTACTTCTCTTTTTTCAAATTCAAGTTCTTGAAGATATTTTTTAACATCAGGAGACTCTCTAGTTCTCAGTTCTACTTCTTCAATTGAAAGATTTTTACAAATTTCTCTAATCTTACTTTGGTCACTTCCAGGAGAGGCAGTTAGGCCAATAATTCTTGGGTTTTTGGATTGTGACTGAAATTTTTCCGAAATAAAGTTATAATCATAATTTTTTACACATCGATGTGCCTCATCTTCTATTAATAGGCAAACTTCAGATAGAGAATAAAGTCTTTTTTTTAAATCGTTTGCAATGCATTGAGGTGTTGAAAAGATTATATCTCCTTTTTCCCAAATTTTTTTTCTTTTTGTTGGAGAAACTGCTCCTGTAAAAAGGTCCATTCCTCCAAAAAGTTCAGGAAGATTTTTTTTAAAATAATTTAAGTGTTGTTCAGCAAGTGGTTTTGTTGGCGCCAAAAAAAGAACTTTCTTTCCTGGAAATTTTTTCATCCGATCTATAGAAATCATGAGTGCAATTAAGGTTTTTCCTAATCCAGTAGGTAACACTATCAAACAATTCTTTTCAATGCATGTCTTAAAAATTTCTTCTTGATATTCCCGGGGGATTATTTTTTCTAGGAATTCCATTCTTTGAAAAAAGGGTTGAAGATTATAAAGTTTCTTTGAATATTTCCAAAAAATAGCCAAAAAGATTCAATTTCTTCACAATTAGTCTCTAGCTTTTTTAAGCCTTAATATCCCCTTTTTTGTGGGATTTCCTTTGGAAAAGGTCAAAAAGGGCAATTTTAAGAATTTTCTTCGTCGAGGGTGAAAAGTTTATAAACCGACGGTAAATTATTTAATTAACTAAAATCTTTAAACACACTAAAATGCCACTAACAAACAATTCATTGGTTCCCCCACTTTTTTATAGAAAGGGAATGGAAAGAGCAGACCATTGTGGAAATAGTGCAGGAAGGATAGTTTTGAAAAAACTGAAAGGAGTTGAATTTTCAGAAAAGCAATTTTCAAGAAAATTAATGAAATTGTATAATCAAAATAAAACTTCCTCTAAAAATGATAAGTACTATAATGTTGAAGAAAATGGAATAGATACTCTTCATTGGATTAATCTTGCAAGACATTATAATTTAGGACTTTTTGTTGGGAATTATTCAAATCTAAAAGCTGTTTCTAAAATTCTTGATTCAGGGGGGGTAGTCGTTTTACATCGGCCATATAAGAGGGGAGGAAGTTACAAGAATGATGATGGACATTACGTTGTTCCATATGGACATTTTAAAAAAGAAAGATTCTTTTTGGTTTTTGATCCAGGTAGAAGATATTTAAGTAAGAGGATCAGAATTCATAATGGAATTCATCTTTTGGAATCGTATTCGGAATTTAATAAGAATTGGAAATTTAAGGATTTTCCAAGACATAAGGAAATTCTTGTTTTTTATAAGAAACCCAAGAAGTTTAAAATTCCATGTAAAGGAAAATATGTAGTCTGATTTCTAAAATAATTTTTAAATTAAATAATCAGAATTGTTGCAAATACCCCTATTAGGGTAATTATTGCCAAGAATGACCAAAAGGTAATGTTTCCGAAAAATATCTTTGCCCCATCAAAATCAAATAATGGGAACATGTTATAAAATGCATACATTATGCTCAGTTTAGCAAATGTTTCTTGTCCAATCATGTACCCTATAACTGCAAAAATTAATGTTGCGATTATTCCTGCTCCTGCGATCCAACCCATCTCTTCTTCAGTTACNTCAGAAAAAGAATAGATTCCATGTCTTCTTGCTGCTCGATATGTTTTTCCTGAAGCTTCAAAAGTTAAGCATGCCATCCAATTAATTAATCCAACTGAAAGAAATTTTATAATCAGTGGAGTGAAGATTCCTGCTTGAATATTTTCCTTGAAATGTAAATGTTTTTGGTATCCAAATTGTTTTACTTCCCATATTTTTGTTTCAATGTCCGTGTCGAGGTAAAAAGCCAAAATCTTTTTTGCCGCAATGTTTATAAAAATTATTAAAAAAATAATTAGAAAAGTAACTAAGAATAAATTTAAACTTTCCAAAAGAGAAATTATTACCCCTAGAAGAAGCGTNACTATAATTATTGAAAAAAATTCTTTTTTGGTTAACATACTTTTTCTAGAGTTCTATTTTTTATAAAGGTTATTAGACTGAACTTTCTATTTATTCTAGTATGGAAAACTATTTAAATAAAACTCTCCATTTTTTGTAATGAGAGTTAAAAAAATCACAGAAGTATTGGGTAAAAAGGTTTACACTGATTCAGGAGATTTCTTTGGAGAAATCGAAGAAGCTAATTTGTATGAAAATAAAATTGATGGATGGAGAATTAAAGTTGGTGCTCATTTGGCTTCTCTTTTGGGTGGCGCAAGGGGAGTTGTAATTCCTCATCAATTTGTGAAGGCAGTTAGTGATGTTTTCATTATAAATAAAGCTGCACTCCCAAGTCAAGAAATGGATATGGATGAAAGTGCTGAATTGATGTAATAATCAAAAATGTCAAATATTTTACAAGCTTCGTTGTTTACGGATTTTTTATACCCTTTTTTGTTAATGTTTTTTATAGTTTATGCTCTTTTAGAAAAATCTAAACTTTTGGGGGCTGATCAAAAACAGATTAATGCATTTGTTTCTTTGGTAGTTTCTTTAATTTTTGTTTCCGTTGTTTTTCCAGTGATGGTAGTAAATAATTTAATTTTATTTATGACTGTCGGAATTGTTGTTATTTTTGTAGGTTTTATGATTTGGGGATTTATTAGCAATGGGGATATTACTCTTAGTGAAGGAGTTTTGAAAGGGTTAGGNGTTTTAACATTTATAGTGTTAATAATTGCTGTTCTTTGGGCAACAGGTTCATTTCCTGAATTTTGGAGTTTGTTAGAAAGACTTTTCAATTTTGCATTTAGATCTAATGGAAGTGAAAGCTTTTGGACAAATTTCCTTATTGTGGTTTTAGTTGTTGCTGCAGTTGCTGCTGTTTTGAAAGCAGGTAAGACGGTTAAAGGTGACTGAAAATAAATAACAGAAATCTATATAAACAATATTTCTTTTAATTTCTTAAGATGATGATTGGTGTGATAAATCTGGTTTCTTATGGCATTTCTTCCGGTGGAGCCGTTGGAAATTTATTATATCAATTGGAAACAATGGGAGTCTTTNAGTNATGTTCTNCCTTTCTTAATGATTTTTGCTTTGGTTTATGCTATTTTAAATAAGGCAAAATTCCTTGGAAATAANAATGCNGTAAATGTAGTTTTATCTTTAGCAGTTGGATTGATGGCCTTACAATTTAAGTATGTTTCATATTTCTTTTCAGAAATTTTTCCCAGATTGGGTGTTCTTTTGTCGATACTCTTAGTTTTAATTATTCTAATGAGTCTCTTTGTGGACTTTAATGGGAAAGCAGCAAGAATAGGATTTGGTCTTTTCGCAGGAATTGCCGGAATCATAATTATCTTTCAAAGTTTCTCAGATTCATTTGGATGGGGAAGTTTGGATTTATTAAATTCTCCTTTCTGGTGGGGATTGACAGATAATCTTCCAGCAATTTTAGTAGTAGTTTTGGTTCTCGGAGGGATAATTGCGATTCCAATTTTAGGGAATAAAAATAATGGGCTTCCTCAGGCAAGACCTTAGAATTTATTTAAATTTTTAGTTTAAAAAATTATTTTTTNCTTTTGTTTAATTTTTCAAAAGAATCTTCAACCATCTCAATTTCTTTTTTAACAGAATCTAAATTTTTTCCAAATTGTCCAACTCTTTCAAGNATTGCAATTTGCATTTTATCAAATTGTCTTTCCATTCTTTTTAATCTTTCATCGAAATCTTTTATTGCAGGTAATGCAAGGGTTTTAAACTCTTTTACTAATTTCAAATCAGTTTCTATCTTTTTTATTTTTTCAGAAAATACCTGTTCAGCCACTTCAATCATTGTTTCAGAACTCATCGCAATTCCTCCACCTGAAAATTCATTTGGTGCATAATTGTCTTCATATTCCTCTTCNGGATAACTATTTTGATAACTTTCACTTTCTTGAGAAGAGTAATCTTGATAATCTTCACTTTCTTTTGGACTTGAAGAAGGGGAATATGTTCCTTCTTGGGAAGATCCATTTTCATAACTTTCTCCTCCCATTATGGAAGGGACCATTCCCTGAGTAGAATAACCTGTTTCTCCAGATACTGCTTCTTTTATTTTTGATTGATTCATTGCGTCACTTATATCCATTGGATGAATTCCTTCATTCTTTAATCTTTTTGTAATTTCTGAATCCGGAATTCCTGTTTTTTTTAATTCTAAGACTCTCTCTAAGATAGTCATATTATTTAATGTTTTTTTTACTTTTTAACTTTTCTAGATCTGCTTTGGTTGCAAATTCTAATGGCTGGAACATTTTTGCCTGTTTTTTTAAAATTTCTAAGTCTTCTTTTTTTGCAAATTTTTGGAATTCTGAAGAAATTGTTTCTATAAAATCTTTTATTTTTTCAACATTTCTTTTTAGAAATTCCAAGTCCTTTTTTATTTCAAGAATTTCTTCTTCATTTTTTTCTTTGAAATCAATAAGATTTTGACCGATTAAGATTAATCTATCTTTTACAATTCTTTGTCTCTCTTCGAGATCCATCAAATTTATTTCGGGAGATTCTTCTTCTCTTTGCATGCCCCCTTCTACCATATTTAAATAGGGAGTTCTTCCTTTAAATTTGTTTCTAGTTATTTCACAAATTAATATAAACTCTTTTTTCTTTTTTCTTTTGGTGGTACTATGCAATTTGAGAAAGGAGCAAAACTATATTCTTACGAGGTAGAAAGAGAAGGAGGAGAGGATATACTCTACTTTAATTATCAAGATTCAAGTAGCTCTCCTAATCTTGCCGCATATCCNGAAGTGATGGATAGAACAGTTGATGCTTTAATTGAAAATCCAAATGTTTCTAGAATTATTTTTGTTAAAGAGAAGAATTATAATTATGATTTTAGAGAAACAGGGTATCTCCTAGAAATTGCAAGTCTTTATGTTTATTTTCTAAAACAAGAAGAGATTCTTTCACATGAAAAACTTGTGAGCATAAATGAATCTTTTTTTCCAAAAAGNTATAATGATCTTTTTTCATTTTTGTACCTATTAAAAAAAGATCCAATTGCTTCATATTTTGAATTGAAAAGAATTCTTATTGATGCAAAGATTTTTTTCCAAAGAGTAAGTGGAGACACAAAAATTGATCAAGGGAATTANATTCGTTTTTTGGAGAAGATTTTTGGGATCATTGAAAAAACAAAAATCATTCAGGCGGCAATTCCTTACTTTGAAAATTACAGAAGAGGAAATCGTGAAATTTATTCCAAATTGTTTCAACCAGATATCATACCCAATTTTACTTTTACTCGTCTTGTAAGTGATCTCCCTACCGATTCCGAAATGATTGACCAATATGAAGTTTCTATTGATGAATTTGATATTAGTAATGTTACAATTTTAAAAAGAAAAAATGAATCTAAATTATTTTATCATCTTTCTCCTCCAGAATCTCTTCTTACTGAAGAAGAAAATTATCTTATGAATCTTGCAAAGGGTGTTTTGATAGAACATCAACCAAAAGCCGAGGAGTTCACAGATGTAAGTAGGACAAGGAAAGTTTTTTTTAATGTTTCAAAAGATCTTCTGAGGGATCTTGCTCAATCCAAGGGAATTAAATTAACTTATCTTTCATTGATGAAGCTTTCTGCTATTTTAGTTAGACACACAATTGGTTTTGGACTTATAGAAATTTTACTTCAGGATAAAAATTTACAGGATGTTTCGTTGAATGCACCAATTTCTCAAACTCCAGTTTATGTTAGACATCAAGATTATGATGAATGTAATACAAATATCCTTCCAAGTCGAGAGGATTCAGATTCTTGGGCAGCAAAGTTTAGAATGATCTCTGGAAGACCTCTTGATGAAGCAAACCCGATTTTAGATACCCAATTGGAAATTGGAAAAATTAGAGCGAGAATTGCAATNATTCAAGAACCCTTGAGTCCAGATGGACTTGCTTATTCAATTAGACGACACAGAGAATCTCCGTGGACGTTACCTCTTTTTATCAAAAATAAAATGCTTAATCCCCTTGGGGCCGGGCTTCTTAGTTTTTTAGTTGATGGTTCAAGAACTCTTTTGATTGCAGGTACAAGGAGTTCTGGAAAAACTTCTTTACTTGGAAGTTTGATGCTCGAAATTAATTCGAAATCAAGAATTATTACTGTAGAAGATTCTCTTGAACTTCCTGTAGAAGCATTGAGAAAATTAAATTATAATATTCTTAGGATGAAAGTTAGGTCTGCTCTTTTAAAATCTGGTGCAGAAGTTTCGGCTGATGATGGAATTAGAACTTCATTGAGATTGGGAGATAGTTCATTGATAGTTGGAGAAGTGAGAAGTGTTGAAGCGAAAGCTCTTTATGAAGCAATGAGAGTTGGAGCTCTTGCAAATGTTGTTGCAGGTACAATTCATGGTGCTTCCCCTTATGGAGTTTTTGATAGAGTTGTAAATGATTTAGGAGTTCCTGCAACTTCTTTTAAGGCCACAGATATAATNGCCGTCGCCAATCCTATAAAATCTGCTGATGGACTTCATTCTTGGAGAAGATTATTAGAAATTTCTGAAGTTAAAAAACATTGGAAGGAAGACCCTGTTAGAGAAAAAGGATTTAGTGATCTTATGAGTTATAGTGTTGAAAAAGATGAACTTGAAGCAAGTGATGCTTTGATTAATGGTGAAAGTGATGTGATAAAAGATCTTGCTTCAAAAGTTAGAGGTTGGGCTGGAAATTGGGATGCAGTTTACGATAATATTTTACTTCGTGCAAAAGTAAAAAATGAAATTGTAAACCTCGCAGAATTAACTGGAAAAAAAGAAATTCTCGAGGCTGAATTTAATGCGATCTCGAATCACCAATTTCATAAAATTTCTGATGAGGTCATTGAAGAAGCAGGTTTGCCCATGAGTGATAAGGTTTTCCCCAGATGGCAAAAGTGGTTGAATAGTGAGATTAAGAAGTGAGTTTTTCTATAGAAATATTTAAATACTTTTTATTTTTATAAAAGAAATGAAGAGGGAGAAAAATAAAACATTAATTTTTGTAGTTGTTTTTGTTTTTGTCCTCTTGTCTTTTAGTTTTGTGAGTGCAAATATTTTTTCTGATTTGTGGGGAAAGTTTACTGGAAAAATAATTCAAGCTCAAGATCCAGACATTGTTGATGGTCCAACTCATCCGACTTATCAAGGGCAACCATTATGTAAAACTCAAGAAACTGCCCAAGCTTATTGTGAAACTCAAGGTTATAATTCTGGAACTGAAGGTGCTGCTTATTCGGGAGGAAAATGTGCAGAATTCAAAGACGGTCAATGGCTTCTTTATCAAAGTAATACAATGATGGATGTTGAATGTACAAATGTTATCAATCTTTATCCTGCACCCTTTGTTAAAGATGGAAAAGCGGATGTAGCAATTCTTTATGGAACTGCTCCCGGGATTTCTACTTTAGAATTAGTTCAAGCAGGAAATATTCAGGTTAGTTTAGGTTCTTGGGTAGGGGATGTTTTGATGAAGGATACCGAACTTTCATCTGTTTCAAATAAGAATTTGATAATCGTTGGGACAACTTACTCTTCCGGATTAAACTTTAGGTGTAGTAATTCTGCTTTGAATAACATTACTCAAAATGATTATTGTGATGATGCAAAAGAACTTGGAGAAAATTCTTTTGTGATAGAAGTTGTAAAAAATCCTTATGCTTCTGGAAAGATTGCATTAATTGTACAAGGAAATACTGTTGTGGATTTAATTAATGCAGTGAATTATATTACTAATAAGAACAATCAACTAGAAATGAAAGTAGGGTTTAGATATGTTGGAACTTCTAATACTTCAGTTTCTAATACTTCAGCTTGTTCAAAAGACTTAATTACGGGAGTGAATACTTGTACTTTAAGTGAAAATCAATCTGTTAAGGTTGAGATTAATAATTTAATTGAAGATGTAGCTGTTCTTTTTATTGGAACAACACATTGGGGAAATGAAGCAATTGTAAGGATAAATGGGGTTAAGTATAATCTATACAAAGGATACTCACAAAAATTAGAGGATGGAAATTTTCTTTATGTAAAGGAAATTCTTGTTCAAAATTATGTAGGAGGAATTAGTCAAGTTGTTTTCACTTTGAGTCCTCCAGATTCAAAGAGTTTATCTTGTCCAACTTTAATAAATCAAGTTTCTTCTCCTTCTGATTTTGAACAATATGGAGTAAATTATTCTTTTAATTGGAACTGGAGTGGTACGAATTATTTTGAATTTGAAGGAAAATCTTTAAGAGCCATGGAATATGGTGCTTCTTGGACGTTGGATTACCAAGATGGAGGGGAATATGGATATGGGTATATCCAAAAGGGAGTGAGTGTTTTTGAGACTGGTTTTGAAACTTCCAAAATTATGAGCAATTACCTTCAAAATAATCTCTGTCAAATTCAAAGTTTTTCAACAAACGATGAACCAGAATCAAGGTTATATATATGTAATTGGAATGTTTATAATAAAGGAGTACATCTAGACCAATATTCTTGGGAAAGTAGGGAAATTTTTTGGACTCATAAGAATGTTCTTGTAAGATTTAGTTTAGGTTTTGGAAGTTATCTTACAGATGATCAAATATCCAAAATAGTTGAGAAGCAAACAAATAAATTTTTAGCTTCTTTATCGAGTAATAATCCAAAATATTTAGGATGGGAAGATTTTAGTCTTGATGGGCCTTTTGCAAACCAAGTATTTGAAGGAGTTTCTTTATGTTCTTCGGATATCCCAGAGGATGTTTGTAGTCCACAATGGCAGTGTATAACGGAACCTTCTGTTTGTCCAGAATATGGTTATCAAACTCAGAAATGTGTTGATTATAGTTGTAAAAGTCCTGAGATTTCTTCTCAAATCTCTTGTAATCCTGGAATATGTTCTGGATGTTTAGTTCCGAAATGGTTTGAGAGTGATTCCTTGGGGAACAATAGATGTATTCCTTATGGATTTAGATTTGAAAGCCAAATTGGATGGGATACTCAAATCAAAGGTGGAAATGAATTTGTAAATTTAACTGTTGATGAATCTTCAAATGAGGAAGGAGTGATTCTCTCAATCTCTCCAAAGGGAATTGCGAGTCTTCATGTTGATGATTGGAATAATCAAACTTATAACTTTAGAGAAGGGGACACAGTTATTGTCAATGTAACTGGATGGGATTCTGACTTTGCGGATTTAAGTTTTTTTGCTGAGAAAGTAGTTTATAATGCAGAAGATGAAGAAAAAAGTTATGTTATTCTTAAATTTACTTATAATTATTTTAATCAGATAGAGAAATTTGTAAATGCATATTGTGATATAGATGGAAATGTAAAACCTCAAAAGAATATGGGGAATAATAGCTCCTCTCAAATAAAATGTCAAAATAACTATGAATGTGTAAGTAATCAATGTTCAAATGGAGTTTGTATAGATTTAGGGGTTCAAATTGAAACCCAATCAAATTTCTTTAAATCTCTTGGATGTAGGATTTTAAATGTTGTTTCTTTTGGTTCTGTTGATTATGACCAATGTTTGTCTGGAAGTTCAAATTAGATTTCCCCAACATTTATTAATTATTTTTTACTGTTATTTCTAGAGAGGTGTGATGTGAAAAGAGAAAGTGTTGAGGAGGTTTTAAGAAAGTATGGAGCGAAGATAGAAACTCAAATTAATTCTTCAGGAGATTCAAAAAATTACAGTCAGTCTTATGAAAAATTTAAAGGAGAGATTTCCAGAGAGTATACTACTTATGAAAGATGGGCAAACAGTTTAGGAAATTTTATTCATATAAAACCGTCTAAGAGTGATGAAGAAAAAATGACTAAGAGTTTGAATTCTGCTCACTTGGCTGTTGAGCCTTGGCAAGCAATTAGTCTTTCTGTGATGGGCTTCTTGACAGTTTTTTTGATTGGAATTTTTATCTCCGTGGGGATTACTTTAGTTAGTGGAGGAATTGAAAGTTTTCCTCTTCTTTTCTTTTTTCTTGTAATTACTTTTTCAATTTTTCTTTTTTATTTTTTAAATCAATATCCTGAAAGACTTGCAAACAAATGGAGACTTAAAGCGTCAAGTCAGATGGTACCAGCAATTCTTTATATTGTAGTTTATATGAGGCATACTCCAAATTTAGAAAGAGCAATTCAATTTGCATCGGAGCATTTGCAATACCCCCTTGCACTTGATTTCAAAAAAATATTTTATGATGTTGAGGTGGGAAAATATTCTACTATAAAAGAAAGTCTCGATCACTATTTAGAAAGTTGGAGAGGATATTCTACGGAGTTTATAGAAGGGTTCCATTTGATTGAGAGTAGTCTATTTGAACCAGATTCTTCAAGAAGAATTTCTACTTTAGAAAAAGGACTTCAAGTCGTTCTCGACGGAGTTTACGAAAAAATGTTAAAGTTTAGTCATTCTGTTAGAAGTCCTTTAACAAATGTATATATGTTNGGAGTTGTTTTACCAACTTTAGGTTTGGCATTAATTCCATTGGCTTCGGCAATGATTGGAGGAATTTTAACTTATATCCACGTGTTTATTTTATTTAATTTAATTATTCCTTTTATGGTTTTTTATTTAACTGATAAAGTTTTAGGAATGCGTCCGGGAGGATATGGAGAAACTACTTTACTTGAAAAAAATCCTTTATATCCTAGATATAAAAGTCAAGTTCATTATCATAAAGCCTTTTGGATAATTTTACCTTTCTTAATTTTAAGTTTGATTCCATTAATATTCCAATTTACTCCAATTCCTGCCTCTCTTGATCTTGCAAAAGATTTTTCATTTAGCGAACTTGGACTTTCTTTTTTAGGAAGTGGAAATTTCTTTGGATTTATTAGTACTCCTACTGGAATAAAAGGNCCTTTTGGACTTGGAGCTCTTTTATTGGGTATGCTTTTTCCACTTTCAATTGCATTCTATTTCTCGATTGCTTATAATGGAAAAACAAAGGAATTAATTATTGAAAGNGAAAAAACAAAAGAGCTTGAATCAGAATTTAATAATTCATTATTTCAGTTGGGAAATAGGCTTGGAAATGGAGTTCCTCCGGAACTTGTTTTTGGAAAAGTTGCAGAATCAAATAGAGGATTAAGGACGGGAGAATTCTTTGGAAAAGTTAATTATAATATTCGTCAGATGGGGATGAGTGTAGAAAAAGCGATTTTTGATAGAACAAGAGGAGCAATAAGATTTTTCCCTTCGGATTTAATTGCAACCTCAATGAGAGTTTTAATTGAATCAAGTAAAAAAGGATTAAAAATTGCAGCAGTAAGTTTGATGAGCATATCAGAGTATCTTAAAAATTTAGATAAAATAACGACGAGATTAAAAGATTTGCTTGCAGAGATTACAAGTGATATGAAAAGTAATATGACTTTTTTGGCACCCCTTCTTTCAGGAATTGTTGTGGGGCTTGCAGCAATGATTACTTCAATTTTAGGAATGTTGGATATAGCAAATCTTTCTGGTGCCGGCGCTACAAATTTGGGTTCATTCAAGAATTTAATGGATATTTTTCAATATCAAGATATGATTCCTCCATATTTCTTACAAATTTCAGTGGGTATTTATTTAATTGAAATAATNTTTATTTTGACTTCTACACTTGTAACAATTAATTCTGGAGAAGATAAATTAGAAATGACAAATAAAGTAGGAATTAATTTGAAAAAGGGAATGAGCCTTTATTTCATTGTTGCCCTTTTGAGTGTTGTTGCCCTTTCAATATTAAGTGCAACTGTTCTTGGAAATCTTCTTGGATAGATTAGGAATATTTATTAAATAGATTTTCTTTTTTATTCCATGTCCAAAAAAAGCTGTTTATCGAATAAAAAAGGGATAGTCTCGGAATATCTTCCGTGGATTTTAATTTCTCTTGCAATTTTAGTTGTCTTGATGATCTCAATTTTTCTTTTGAAAGAGAAAGGGGTATCCCTTCTTGACGGATTAAAAGGTCTTTTTAGAGGAAATTAAAATGTCTGAACTAACAGTAGAACAAATAATAAAACTTATTGTGGGAGTATTAGTAGTGGTTGCGGTAGTCCTCGGAATTTATCTTATGTTCAAAGAAAAAATTTTTGAATTTTTTAATGGAATTCCGACGAATGTAAGTCTTGGAAATTTTTGGAGATCTTTTTATGATTAATCTTTCTAAAAAAGGGATGCTTCTTGCAAATGAGGTAGTGAAATTAGTAATTGCATTAATTGGGATTTCTCTTTTGATTTACCTTCTCTTTTCAATTTATTATACTTCCTCTCAAGATCAAAAACTGAATGAAGCAAAAGATACAATTGGAAGAATGAAAGATATAATCTCTAGGATCAATTCTGGAGCAGTTTCTAATGAAAAAATAACAGACATAAGTCCTCCTTCTTGGTACCTGTTTAGTTTTATTGGAACAGAAAAGAAACCAAATTCTTGTGCTGGAGAAAATTGTTTATGTATTTGTGATAAAGTAATTTATGATAATACTTTATGGTTTAAAAATAGACAACTCAATGAATGTGATAGTTCAGGAGTATGTGTTGTAGTTAAAAATTTAANTAAATTTAATGAATTTGAAATTAACGATCCTTCAGACGGAGGAACAAATGTTCAAATCTCAAAGGTTGGATCAAATATAGGGGTTAAAAAAATATGGGTCTAGATGAATTTATAAAATATTTTTTGTGGATTGCTGTTTTTGCGATAGCTTTAATAGGACTTTACACTTTGTTTAGAAGTCTTGGAGTGATTTAAATGTTTAAAAAAGGTGAACTCACAACCCAACAAATTGTAATTTTGATAATCCTTGTAGTAAGTTTTGCAGTTATTCTTTTTTTCCTTTTAAGATTAAATCTCGGAAGTGAAACAGATCAAGAGATCTGCCATAATTCAGTCATTACTAGAGGAAAATCTATTTTACCTGTAGATACTTTCCCGCTTCAATGTAAAAGGCAGTATGTTTGTTTGAGTGTCGACGGAAGTTGTGAAGTAATGACTAAACCAGAAGTAATAAAAGTTAAAACTAAAGATGAAGTCTACAAGGCTCTTGCAGATCAACTTGCTGAATGTTGGTGGATGTTTGGGGAAGGAAAAGTAGATTATATTTCTTCAGAAGCATTGTCTAAGAATTATTGTTCTATTTGTAGTCAAATCTCTTTTGACAATTCAGTTAAGAGCATCTTCGAAAATAAAAGTTTTTTTGATAAAAAAGAGTTTTATTCTTATCTTTCAAAGAATAAAATTTCTGATGGACAAACTTATGAAAATTACTTTCTTATAAATGGAATTTTAAACTATCCTGGAAAATTTGGGGAAGTAGACCTTTCAAAACAATATTATTCTTTAATGGGTATTACTAGTAAGGTTAGCAAAGTCGGATGGGTTTTGGGAGGAGCTTTAGCACTCGGAGCACTTGCATCAATTCCTCTTACAGGAGGGGTTTCCGTTATAGCAATTGGAACAGCCGTTGGAGGGGCAGTAGTTGGGGGATCTGCAGGATGGATAGCATCTTCTTATCTTCTTGTTCCTTCTATTAAAGGTCCAAGCGGAAATTTTTATATCCCTCCCTCAGTAATAGAAGTAACGTCTTCAGAATTTGATTCATTAAACTGTGATGAAATCTCTACTTCAAGTTAAGAAACTTTATTAATTCTTTTTTTCTATTTAGAGTATGAATAGAAAAGGTGAATTTCTTGTAGAGAATATTGTTTTTATAGTTTTGAATATCCTTTATTTGGTAATTCTTATTTTATTCCTTCTTAAGCAAGGAAGTGGAGCAATCATTCTCGAAGATGCTTATTCTAAAAATATTGCGCTTTTAATCGATTCGGCAAAACCTACTATGACTATCCATCTAAATCTTCAAGATTTAAAAGCTGTTTCAGATAAAAATGGAATTCCTTTTTCNGACGTTCTAAAAATAAATGGGAACTATGCAATAATTAAATTGAGTGAAAAAGGAGGGATGAAATATCACTTTTTTAATTACATAAATGTGACGGTTTATCCAGATAAAGATCCTAAATATGAAGGATTTTATATTATGACCTTTTCAAAAATNAAATGATAAAAAAAATAAATACCATAAAAGGCATAAATAAAAAAGGAGATAAATTAATTTCGGTTTATTGGTTTGCAATTCTAGTCATTGTTGCCGTAGGAATTGTTTTGATGGTAAATACCTTTTATGGAGAAAATTATGATGTTCGAAGTCAGGAAGCAGAAATTTTAGCTCAAAAAGTTGCAGATTGCATTTATTTTGGAGGAGAATTTAATCCTTTAATAATAAACCCCCAAGGTGGCTTTAGAGAAGACTTTAAGGATAATTTTTTAAAAATGTGTAATTTTAATTTTACAATTGAAGGGAGTTTAGAGAGACCCCCTTATTATTTAGAAGTAGGGTTTTTTTCCGACGGGGATTTGAAAAAATCTTCTTTTAATATATTGGCTGGAAATAAAAATTGGAAGTCTGACTGTAGTGTTGGGGTTTCACAAAGAGCGAATCTTGTGACTTGTAATGAAAAAGAATTTTTTGCAGTAACGAAATCTGATTCGGTTTATCTAATTAAAATTCTTTCTATTGTTGGAAAAGTAGATGAAAATACAAATTAAAATGAAAAATAAAAAAGGACAGGTTGGTGAAACTTTAACATGGATAGTTGCAACGATCCTTATTGTAATTATGATGATCTTTTTTATCTTTGGAGCTTCAATGCTTGGAGGAACAAAAAAGATTGGAAGTTTTCGTCCAAGTTTGACTTCGGCATCTTCTTTTGAGGGTTCAGATCCTTTTTTAAAAAAATCAATTATTTCCTATCTCTTTTTGAAATCTGAACCAAAAAGAGTAATTTTAGATAAAACTTTAGCTAGAAATGCTGAAGCAGGAAATTTTTCAATAGATTATAATCAGACTAAAACTGAACTTTTAATGAGGTATAGTAAAAGATGATAAAAAGTATTAGACTAAAAAATAAAAAAGGGGATCTTCCAGTAACGCTTTTTGTGATTGGTATCTTTGCTGTTTGCGGATTTGCCCTTCTAACTTTTTTTATTTCAGATTTTAAGACTACTAATTCTTTTGTAGGGTTAAGTGTTTTGCAAAAAATAAATTCAAATGCAGATGAGTATCTATTCTATAAGAATCATGGAATGTCAGAAGGAATGTTAAGCACACTATTTAATATTACAGAAGAATATGATAGGAAATATTTTTATGAGGAGAAATCAGAATTTCAAGGAGGATTCTTGGGTTTTGGGGGTAAAGAAGTGCTTTTATTCTCCGTAAAGTATCAGGTTCCCTCATAGGAAGTTTTATAAATATTTTTTACTATATTTAGTTCAACAGAGATGATATCCCAAAATAAAAAAGGTCAAGGATTGAGCACGAGTACTATAATTCTTTTAATATTGGGTTTAATAATATTAGTTATTCTTATTTGGGGTTTTGTTACTGGATGGAGTAGTTTTAAATCTTTGATTAATCCTACAAATGTGGATTCGGTTGTTGAAGATTGTTCTTCTGCGTGTTCTATTGGAGGTCAATATAGCTATTGTTCTGGAGAAAGAACCTTAAGAGTTAATGAAGACAAATTAAGTATCAAATCAACTTGTGCTGTTTTTTCAAGCATAAGTACCTTTGCAAAATATAAAATTTCTCCTTGTCCCACAATTAGTTGTGGATTACAATGTAGTGATATTGTTATTGATGGGAAGAAGGGAAGTGTTACGGCAACTGCAGGAAAATATGATGCTAGTGTTCTTGCGAATGAAGATAAGTGTTTCATTAATTAATTTTTTTTGAGAGTAAATAATTTAAAGGGAGTTATGTCTATAGAAGAATGGTAAGATTTATTGAAGGGAAAAGAAATAAAGTGAAAGATAAACTTAAAGAAAAGAAAAAACATCCTTACAAAACAGGAGGTCAATTTAGGTTGGGAAACATCAAATTGAGAGAATCTGTGCAGAGTAAGAAAAAGAAGAAAAATTAATTTTTATAAACTCTTTTTGACAAATATTCTTATGATTGAACTTTTATTTTTATATGGACTGGCTTTTATCTGGTTAATTTTTGCGGTAATCTCAGATATAAAATGCAGAGAAATTCCAAATTGGCTTAATTTTAGTCTGATTATTTTTGCATTAGGGTTTAGATTGTTTTATTCACTTTTTTATTCAGAGAATTTTTCTTTTTTTCTTCAAGGAATAATAGGATTTCTAATTTTCTTAGCTTTGGCAAATCTTTTTTATTATATTAAGATGTTTGCAGGAGGAGATATGAAATTGATGATCTCTCTTGGAGCAGTTCTTCCAATTTTTCCAATCTTCGCTCAAAATTTAAAGATATTCTTTCTTTTTATCCTTCTTTACCTTTTTGTTGGTGCAATTTATGGGCTTTTTTTGAGTTTCACAATAAGTATTATTAATTTTGAAAAATTTAGAAAGGGTTTTAGTTCTCTTTTTAATATTAATAAACGATTTATTTTGTTTTGTACCTTTTTTGCAGTTCTCTTCTTATTTTTAAGTTTTTATATGGAGAATTTATTTTTTATTGGAATCCTTTTATTTTTCTTCCCCTATTTTTATCTTTTTTTAAAATCTGTTGATGATTTTTGTATGGTTAGAAGAGTTTCAACAAAAAAAATTACTGTAGGGGATTGGTTGTACAAAGATGTAAAAATAGGAAAGAANGTGATTAGAGCAACTTGGGATGGTTTAAGTGAAGAAGACATTAAATTATTACAGAAAAAAAGCGAAGTTTTTCTTAGATATGGNATTCAATTTGCACCGGTATTTTTGATTAGTTTTATTCTTCTTTGGATTTNTCTTGAAACAAGTTGGTTTAGTTTATTTTTTAGAATGATTGGTTTTTAAGGGAGTCTTTTTGGTAACCAGGTATTTTTTTCATTTATTTCTTTTTCAATACTTTCTTTAGGAGCTTCTTCTAAAAGTTCTTCTTCAATCTCTTTTTTTTCAATTTTCTCTTTTATTTTTTGAAGATCTTCTACGGAGAGAATTTTTCTTTTTGAATCGATTGTCTCATTGTCATAAATTGGAAGAAGATTTAAGATTTCATGTCCCATTATATTTGAAGAGACCCTCTCTATTCTTTTTGGATTAAAAGTGGCTTTTAAATTTTGTTCAATTTCTAATGCCAGTTTTCCAACTTCTTCTGAAAGTTTTTCTTTTGAAGTTATATGCTCCTTGGGTAAAATAAGTGAATGTCCTAATGAAACAGGTTTTACCTCCAAAATTGCAATTGCTTTTTTATTTTCTCCAATTTTTGTAGAGGGAATATCTCCAAAAACAATCGAACAGAATATACATTGGGATTTTTGATTCTTTTCTTCCCCTAATAATCCCTGCTCTTTTAAAAAAGCTAAAAATTCTTCATCGCTCATAGAATTTATGTTTTCTATAAAATTTTTTGCTTGATCTTTTTCATAATTTGCATTGATATGTTCAATCAGCTTTAATTTGATATTTTCAAGATCTTTTTTTGTTTGTTCCATCTTTTTTTAATTGTTTCATATATTTACTTTTTGGAGTTGTTTTTTCTTTTTGGAGATAATTGTACATTTTGATATACCCCTCAGATAAAAGAGGAGAAATTTGATAAATCTGATTAACCATTCTTTTGAATTCTAAATCATTTTTTGTTGGAATTTCTGCTTTTGGGACTTTTTCTTCTAAAATTTTTATTAAAAGATCTGAAGCTTTTTCAGAAAGTCCAACCAATTCTGTTTTATTTGTAAGGGTTAATTTCATAATTTATTCAAGAAATTTTTATTAATAAATATTTAGGCAATCTTTCTCATATCAATTAATTGTGCAGAAACGACGTTTTCAATTTTAACAAATTCTTCTTCAAGAGATTCGACGCTTTTATTGTCCGGATAAAAGAAAAAGACAATTACTGCCTTTAATCCGAATGCAATGGGTTCAACCGAATATTCCTTATTTGTTCCTCCAAATTCTTCAATAATCTTTTTTGCCACTTCTTTTATTTTTTCAAGATCTACTTCTGGAGAATTAGGCATCAACTTGTATTTTGCTCCATTTATTCCTGTCATTTTTTTTAAAATTTTTCAAGGTTTATAAACGTTTGTGGTTTTTTGAATCTTTTTTCAATTGTTACTTTGAAATTTACAAAATGCTTAAAAAGAATGTTGATTTTTTTTTGGAATGAAGTATAAAAATTTTATTTTTGTTAGGGGGTTCTTTTACTATGGAAGGCAGTTATGAAAAAATTTTATCTAAATTATCTAAAAGTTCTGGGATAGAAGAGGAAGAAATTGATAGGCGAGTTGAGGCAAAACGATCTAAACTTTCTGGGTTGATTAGTCGTGAAGGAGCACTTCAGGTAATTGCAGCAGAATTGGGAATCTCTTTTGATAATGAAAAATTAAAAATTGATGAGCTTCTTCCAGGGATGAGAAAAGTTCATTTTTCAGGAAAGGTAATCACAATATATCCAATTAGAACTTTTACAACAAAGTCTGGGGAAGAGGGAAAAGTGGTTAATATGATTGTAGCGGACGAGAGTTCTAATATCAAACTGGTTCTTTGGGATACAAATCATATTAAAATGATTGAAGATGGAACTGTTAAAGAAGGCGTTTCTGTAGAAATTCTCTCTGGAAATATGAGGCAAGGAGAAGTTCATATGGGAAGTTTTGCCGAATTTAAATTAAGTAAAGAAAAGTTCCCAGAGGTTAAAGTTGAAAGACCTACAAAGAAAAAAGATATCCAAGAATTTAATGTAGGAGATAAGATTAATACACGGGCTTTTGTAGTTCAAGCTTTTGATTTGAGNTTTTTTAATGCAAATGTTCAAACNGGAAAAAAGGCTACAGAAGAAGAGATCTCTTCCGGAGTTGCTACAGAAAAAAANGCAATATTAAATCTAGTCCTTGATGATGGCACAGAAAACATTCGAGCGGTTTTCTTTAATGAAATGGTTCAGAAAATGGGTTTGAGTGAATATTCCGATGAAGAACTTATGAAACAGCAAAAAGAAAATTTGTTGGGAAAGGAATTTGTCTTTGGGGGAAATGTTAGAATGAATTCTTATTTTAATACCCCAGAATTAATTGTAGATTCAATTGATGAAATTAATGTTGAAAGACTTATTGATGAATTAGACATTTAAGATGTTATTTAAAACGCATGTGATTATTTCTCTCTTTGGAGGGCTTCTTCTAATGAGTTATTTTAATAATTCTTTTCTATTTCTAGGAATGGTTTTAATNTCTACCTTGATTCCCGATTTAGATTCTTTTAATTCTAAGATAGGGAAGAGATTTTCATCAAGAGTGTTAACTTCTTTTACAAAACATAGAGGAATTATGCATAGTCTTTTGTTTCTAATTATAATCTATCTTTTATTATATTTTTATTTTCAAATTCTTTCTTTTGGATTTTTAATAGGGTATTCTGTTCACCTTTTTTGTGATTTGATAACAAAACAAGGTTTGAGACTTTTTTATCCTCTCAAATTCAAAATAAGTGGTTTTATTAAAACGGGTGGAAAAATGGAAGGATTTCTTTTTTTAATCTTTGGAATTGCAGATCTTTTTTTGTTAATAATGAAGGTAACCTACTTCTGTTTCTTTTTTAATTAATTTATCGTTGTTTAAAATCTCTTTTTTTAAAGCTTCATCAAGACCTATTTTGTTGGTCCTATATTTATGTTCTATCCTACTTGAACTTGCATGAGCATCTCTATATGTAAATCCCTTTGACATTAGGTATCTTTCATGAGCTTCGTGAAGTAAAATTAATTTTCTTTCTTTTTGAGAAATATCATCATCTATCCAAATTTCATTTTTTGGAACAAAAGAATAAACTTTATCATGACCCCCTTCTACNAAGTCAATAAAGTAAATCTCTCTCACAATTTTTCCATCAATGATCCAGACTTTTAGATGATCACTATAAGTTTTTAATAATTTTTTGTGAATCTTTTCTATTAATTTATAATTCTCTTTTTCTTTTAATTTTTTTAATTGTTTGAATCCTTTTTCTTTTTGAATCTCTCTTTTTTGGATCAAATCTGCTTTAATAAGTGCATTATCATAAGAAACTCCTTTTGACATTAAAGAATATTCAGTTAAAAGATAGTCAATATAATGCTTTTCATCTTTAGTTCCAAATTCTTCATCTAACCAGAGCTCATCTTTAGGGATAAATGGAAAAACATAATGTTCCCCACAATTTGTAAATTCAACATCTAGATTATTTCTTATATAATTCCCATTTACAACCCAAATTTTTAAATTCCCAATTTGGCCCCTCTTTTTTATATAAGGCTTTTTCACTTTTTTGGAAAGTTTTTAAAGTTTTTAAATTAATCCTTAGAAGTATATTATTAATTGTTATAAACTTTATAAATGAAGTCCTATTTTATTTTTAATGGCGACAAAAAAAGAAATTGAAGAAATTAAAGATGCTGTTTCTGATGATGAAAACAAAAAATCAAAGNCCAAAAAAGAGAATAAAATTCCAGAATTAACAGATTTGCCTGGAATTGGTCCTGCTGCTCTTTCAAAATTAGAGAGTGCGGGAATTTTTGATATGATGGGCCTTGCTGTGATGAGNTCGGCNTCTTTGTCNGATGCTGCAGGAGTAAGCCCTGCTGTTGCAAGAAAAGCGATTCAGGCTGCAAGAAACATGTTAGAATTAGGTTTTAGTGACGGGATGGAGTTTGCAAAAAAGAGATTGAATGTGTTACATATTACTACTGGAAGTAAGAGTTTAGATGATCTTCTGGGTGGAAAGGGTGTGGAAAGTAAAGCAATAACGGAGGCTTTTGGAGCTTATGGTTCTGGAAAGACTCAGCTTGGATTATCTTTAGCAGTGAATGTTCAACTTCCAACTGATCAAGGAGGAGCTGGAGGAAAAGCAGTTTATATTGATACCGAAGGAACATTTAGGCCTCAGAGAATTTCTCAAATTGCCGAGGGAATTGGTGCAAATCCTGAGATGGTTTTAAAAAATATTCTTATTGCAAGAGCATTCAATTCGGATCATCAAATTCTTCTTTTGGAAAAGATTGGAGAAATGATTAAATCAGGAGAACCAATAAAATTAATTGTTATTGATTCACTTACTGCACATTTTAGAGCAGAATTTGCNGGGAGAGGTCAACTTGCAGATAGGCAACAAAAATTAAATAGNTATATGCATGAACTTATGAAAATTGCAGAAACTTATAATCTAGTAGTTTATGTTACAAATCAAGTAATGGCAAATCCTGCCCAACTTTTTGGAGATCCAACTACTGCAATTGGGGGAAATATAGTGGGTCATGCTTCAACTTATAGGCTTTATTTAAGAAGGGCTAAGCAAGGAAGTCGTGTTGCTAAGCTTATTGATAGTCCAAATTTGCCAGATGGAGAAGCAATTTATTTTGTAACGAATCAAGGGATTAAAGATAAGGAGTAAAATGAAAATTAATCAAGAATTTTTTATTTATCCTGTTGGAACTTTTTATGATCCTAATTTTGAGAGTTACCCAGATCCTGGAAGTAAATATGATCTAATTTTATATGTAAATTCTAATCTAGAAGAGAAAAGATCAATCTCTTCTTTGGAAGGATATTTTATTTCTAATAAAAATCTTTCTAAATTAGCTTCTAGTTTGGCAGAAGGAAATATTCCAATAAGAAAAGAAAATATTGATTTTTTTGAAAGTAAGTATGAAGGAAAATTTTATCTTAATAAAAAGTAAAGAGAATCAATTTTAACACAAACAAATCANATCATGAACTGTCTTATAGGAATGGAGTTCTTTTTGATTAAACCATAATGGGACTTCAATTTCTGCATCTTCCTTGTTTCCAGAAGCATGAATAAGATTTCTTACTAAAATATCTTTAGAATTTGCGTAATTTTTTGAAATGTGGGCAAAATCTCCTCTAATTGTTCCGGGGAGGGATTCATTTGGATAAGTCCCCCCAGTAATCTTCCGAGTAACATTTATTGCATCAACTCCTTCGAGAACAAATGCAATTACTGGGCCTTCTTTAAGATATTTTACTAATTCATTTCTGACACTTTTTCCGTATTTTTCAAAAACTTCTTTATATCTTACATCTAAATCATCACGATAATGTTTTCTTGCAAATTCTTCATCTGTCCAAATCATTTTCATTCCAATTATCTTTAAACCGGCATCTTCAAAACGAGAAATTATTTTTCCAACTAAATTTCTCATTACTCCATCCGGTTTAATCAAAACTAAAGTTCTTTCCATAAAGTTTTGAAACAGAATTTATTTAAAAAGATTTGGTTTATTTTTTACATGGATGAACCTCTTTATGTGAAATTAGTAAAAGAAACAGAGATCTTCAAAAATTGTACTAATCTTGTGGTAGGAAAAGGAAATCTTAATGCAAAAATTTTATTTGTTGGGGAAGCTCCAGGAAGAAATGAGGATATTCAAGGATTACCATTTGTAGGAAAAGCAGGAAAAAATCTTGATGAACTTTTAAATAAAGTTGGGTTGAGTTTAAATGATGTTTATATTGCAAATATCCTGAAATGTAGACCTCCAGAAAATAGAAATCCCCTTCCAGAAGAAATTAAAGCACATACTCCTTGGTTATTAGAACAAATAAAACAAATCAAACCAAAAGTAGTTTGTTCTTTAGGAAATTATGCCACGAAATTTTTTTTAAGTGGGGGAGATGTCGAGTTCATGGATAAACAACCAGGAATCACTTCTGTTCATGGAAAAGTTAGATTTATTAAAATTGAAGGAGTGGAAATTAAATTGATTCCTTTATTTCATCCAGCAGCAATTATATACAAAAAGGCAATTCTTCCTTTGTGGGAAAAAGATATGGAAATTGTCAAAAAAGAAGTTGATGAAATTGATTTTCAAAAAACTTTGTTTTAATCTAAAGAAATTTTAAAAATCCCTTCAATTTTTTTTATTCTCTCTATAGCTTCTTTTAATTCATTTATGGTTTTTATTGATAAAATAAAATAACATTCGGCATGCTCGTTTCCTGTTAGTTTTGCATTTGCTTCTATGGTCTTAAAACCTTTTCTTGATAAAGTGTTTAAAATATCTGCTAAAATTCCTGGACGGTCTTTTCCCTCGACAATTATTTTAANTGGTTTTTCAAAAGTTTCTTTCCATTCCGCTTCAAGTTGATGTTTTTTTGCTTCTTTTATTCTCTCACAACCTTTTTTGTGAATTAGTGCTCTTTTGTGGGACTTTAAAATTCCAATTAAATCTTCTGGGGGCAAAGGATTACAACATTTTGCAAAGGTTAAAAGATGATTTTTAAATTCATTCATAATTGCAGGAATTTCAATTTTTCTTTCTTTTGATGTTTCAATTGAAATTGATCTTGGAACTGGAATTTGCTCAAACTTTTTTACTTCCCTAGAAATAATCTTNTTAGCATAACTCGTTTTTACAAATTTCATCCAATCTCTTCTAGGTCTTTGAAATTTATTTGTGATAATCTCAATTGTTTGATTATTCTTTAAAATTGTCTTTAAAGGAACAAATTTTCCATCGACGATCCCACCAATTGCGTGATTTCCAATTTCTGCATGAATTTTGTAAGCAAAATCTAAAACGGTTGAATCTTTTTCTAATTCTAAAGCTTTCCCTTTAGGAGTATAGCAATAAATTTTATCTTGGAAGAGATTAATCTTTAGATTATCTATTAAAGAATTTTTGTTTCCTTTTAATTTTAAAAGTTCTTTGAACCATGCAGTTTTTTTCTCAAAATTTTTATCTCCTTTTAATTTTTTGTAGGTCCAATGGGCGGCATTCCCCTCTTCCGCAAATTCATCCATTTCCACAGTCCTAATTTGGATTTCAAGCAATTTTTTTTCAAATAGAACACAAATGTGTATTGATTGATATCCATTTTCTTTTGGATGTGCTATATAATCTTTTAAGGTTTCTTCAAGAATTTTATATTTTTTTGAGATTTTTTCAAGTACAAGATAGCAATCTTCTATACCCTTCACGATGATTCTAATAGCAAATTGATCCTTTTGCTTATTTAGTGGGACCTTCCTTTTTACTATTTTTTCATACATACTCCAAATTTGTTTTTCTCTTCCTTTTATTTTAAAATCTTTAATTTCATCACTCAATTCTGATTTTACATCTTCAATAATTTTTTTTACAAATTTTTCCCGTTCTTCTTGGGACATTTTTAAAAAATTTGATATCTCTAAATATTTTTTTGGATTTAAAATTTTAAATGATTCTTCTAAGAGGTCTTTTTTGAGCTCTTCTAATCCAAGGCGATTTGCAAGAGGGGCATAAATTTCTTCAACTTCCTTAGCAATTTCTTTGCTTTTACTATTCTTTAAATCAATTAATTTAAAGGTTAATTCAATAACAATCCCTTCAATCTTTTCTATAGAAGAGATAATTACTTGTCTTGCAATTTCACTTTTTTCAGCTCGAGATTTATTAACTATCTCTTTTAGTCTTTTTTGTTCATTTAAAATTAAGAAAACTTCTTCTCCAAAAAGTTTCTCTATCTCTTTAAGAATTTCTTTTTTAGGATTTTGTAATAATCCTGCACATATTTCCTCTTGGGGGAAATTCTTTTTTATAAGATAACTCCCAATTTTCAAGTTTAACTCTTCATCGTGAAATTCTTTTTTATCTTCTAAAAATTTTATAACTTTCTCTAAAACTTTTTTCCTTTCTNCTTCTAATTCATTTATCAAAAAGAGAATCTTTTCTTTAGGAGTTTTCATAAATTTTTTTAATNTTGAAATTTAATAAATTTATAATGAGCTTCAGAAGTTTTTTCTTTGCAAGTTTCACAAACTTCCTTAAGGGTATACTTTTTGCATTCTTTGCATTTTTTAAGCTTCATAGAAACGATTTATTCAAGACCTATTAAATATTCTTTTAACCTTGTTGGAAGGCTTATTCCCAATTTCTCTTCAACTTTTGATGGTTTAATCCAAACAAGTTCTTGAACATTTTTTCCAGGTTTTTCTTTTCCTTCAGTGGCTTCACATAAAAAATGAATCTTCAATTTCTCTTTATTTCTTAACATATTTTCTGCATAAACTGCTCCCAAATTATGTACCTTATAACCTGTTTTTTCTTTTGTTACTTTTTTTAAGGTTTTATCTAGCTCTTCATCATATTCCAAATCTCCCTCCAAAAAAGAATATTTTTCATCTCCAAAGTTTTTTCCTACAAGGAGCATTCTCTTTTTAGGATCGAAAAGTATTCCCACAACTTTAACGTGAAATTTTTGGTCTTCCATATTTTTTTTAGAAATTTTAGGTATTTAAGGGTTTAGTTTCTTTTTGGAGTGATATTTTAGAGACTTGAAAATTCAAAGCCCTCCTTCTTTTGAGCTTTCTCTATTTTTTCAACGAATTCTTTAATTTTTTGGTCAGTTTTTTTCAAATTTTCTCCTTTTGAGGTTAGAGTATATCTTCCTGCAGCAATATATTTCACTTCGACTTCTTTCTCTCCAGATAGGGTTTTTTTAATAAGGCTGATTCCTTCAGGACTTGTGGAAGTAAATTTAATTTCCTTTTTTATTGAAAAAATTTTTTCTTTTTGTTTATTTAAAATTTCTATGACTTTCTTTGTTTCTTCCTTTCCTATAAGGTTTTCAAGTTCTTTTTGATTATCCTTTGAAGAATTCAAAAATTCATGTATGGAATTTTTTTCCTTTATTCTTTTAATAATCTCTGGAGTTTTTTCCTTTAAAACAGATTTTAAAATGCTCACGTAACTTTTTTCCAACTTACTTCTTTCGAATGCCTCCTTCTGTTCTTTTTCCTTAACCCTTCTTAAAGAAAGTTCTACGTGATCTCCCATAAAACGCAAGACCTTACAGATAATTGTTTTTTTTGGAACGACATAATCTCTTAAATTTCTTATTCTTCCTGCTGCAATTTCACTTAGAATTATTGTTCCAGGAATATTTGTACCTTCTATTTCTACAAAAACTGTTGTTCCTACAATCTTATCTACAGTACAAATTAAAATGTCTCCAGATTCAATTTCCATGAAAGAAGTAGAAAGCCCTCTATTTTAAAGGTTTTGATGATTTCCAATTTTGATGACCTCAATTTCGAGCTCTCTTTTTATTCTTTCAATAAATTCTTCTTCATCCTTGATGTCTACAAGACAACCTGCTGCAGAATGATGGCCTCCAACTTCTCCATTGAATGATTCCATAACTGTAGAAAGAAGTTCTTTTAAGTTTCTTCCATTTCTTCCAACATTCCTTCCAGAAACTTTTATCTTTTCTTTTCCATCATAACCCATCCCTATTATTACAGTTCCTTCTTCATAAGTTGTAGAATTAGCAAGGATACTAGAAATTGTTCCAATCATAGTATCTTTTATTTTATCTTTGGCATTTAGAATAATATACCCTTTTCCATTTATTTTCTTTTGTTCTTGAGCAAATTTTATTCCTGANATTAGCTGTTGTTTATACTTTGTATGAATTGATTCAGCTTTCTTTTTGTATTCTAAATTTTCTAAGCAAAATCCAATTGCAATTTCTGGTCGTCCTTCTCTTGAACAAGCATTTATTTTTGCAGATATTTCTCTTGCATCTTCAAGTTTTCCAAAAAGTTTTATTAGAAAGAGGTCTCCAATAAGATCTTGGTGTTTTTTTTCGGGGTTTCTAAGAACTATTGAAGTTACAAGTCTTTCCATTTCTTCTTCTGTTAAATCAATTAAATTTTTGTATTTTCCTTCTTCTTGATTTAAATTTGCTTCTCTTAGCAATTCAGAAACCCCTTTAGGATTGCCAGTCACTCCAGAAATAAAAGGATTCGAAGAAAATTCGAGAACTCTGTTTAATGGCCTTGTTGAGGGATAAATAAGTAAACCCCTTTTCCTTTGAATTTCTCCGTCTTCTAAAATTCCATTGTTTAATTCATCAATTTCTTTTTCAAGCATATCCCCAATCATTCCCAAGATGGCAATTTTTGCAAATTCTTTATTTCTTTCATCAATCTTTTTACAAAATAAGTAAGTTAATCCAGAAGAAGAAATTTTTTGTTTCGAAGTAAGTTCTGGGTTTAAAATTTCTACGTTTTTTGGAATTTTTTCTACATCTATCTCGTGATGGTCTATAATGTAAACCTTTTTCAAATCTCTGTCTTGAATATCTTTTAAACTTCCAGAAGCAAGATCTAAAAAGANGATTATTTTATTTTTATCTAAAGAATTAATTATCTCCTTAGTTAGTCCTTTTAAGATTCTTAAAGAGAATTTCTGATCCAATCTTTTTAGAGCTTGAATCATTATTGCTGCGGAGGTAATTCCATCTGTGTCAAAATGGCTTATGACTTCAATATTTTCCCCTTTAGAAGTTTCTAAAAAAGAATTTACAATTTCTTCTAATTTTTTTTCTAATTCACCATCTTTCATTTTAAATCAAAACCAAAAAAAGGAACAAGACTATTTAATTTCTATTCCAAAATATTTTTTCAACTTTCTTAATTGCGAGAAAATTCGATCTTTTTCTCTTTTTGCTCTTTTATCTTGTTTGTGTTTTTTTGAGTGTGTTTTAACTTTCTCTAGTTTGGCTTCTACATTTTTTAAATCAGGATTTTTGTACAATTCCCCTAATATTTTTGAGATCTTTCCAGTATATTCTTTAGGATGAATCCCTTCATCTCGCAACTTTTGACCAATCTTTTCAGAAGTAAGACCTTCTTTTCCAAATTCTCTAACTTTTTCTTCAAACTCCTTTTGTGTTAATTTCTTTTTTTCTTTCATTTTCTTTACTTTTGATTTTGATTCTTCTTTTGTTTCAGTTACCATGTTATTTAGTTGTAAATTTCTTTTTTAAAGCTTGTGATAAACTTTTATCAAAAATCCTTCTTGGAAATTTATTTAAACTTCCCTCATATTTAAGGGAGATGTGGATTACCAAATTAAAAATAAAACATGATTGTGTTATTGGAAATAGGTGTAAACAATTTAATGTTACAACTATTGGTACCCCTTTTAGTGTTTATATAAAAAATAATATCACCTATTCTCCTCAATTGCACAAAGTAGAAGGTGAACCCGAAAATATTGAAAAATTTTTTAAAGATTTAAGAAAAGATAAAAAAATTTCAAATGTAGAAATTGAAGGGAATAATCTTTTTTTAATAGAAGTTCAGAAAAAAAAGAAAGTTACTGCTTCAATTTTTTCCACTCTTGGACCTAAAATAATCTTTGTGAAACCAGTTTTTGTAGATAAAGAGGGTTATGAATACTGGGAAGTTGCCTCTTGGGAAAAAGAAATTTTAGCAAAGTTTATTGAGGGAATTATCAAGGAAGTAAGTCGAGAGGTTGAAGTCCTCAAACTTGAGCAAACTAAATTAAAAGATATCTATTTCTCTCACTTAATGCCTAATTTAACTGTGAATCAATCTTTGGCAATTCGACTCGCCTTTGAAAGAGGATATTACCTTTGGCCAAGAAAAACTTCTTTAGGTAAATTAGCAAAAGAGGCAAAAATTAGCATCCCTACTTTTAGAGAACACCTGAAAAAAGCAGAAGAAAAATTAATGCCAAACTTAATTTCTCAAGTAAAGCCTTAAATTTAAGGGTAAAATTTTAAGAATGGATTTTATTTGAGCTTTTTATGGGATTACTAGATAAACTGTATAAAAAAAATAAATTAGAAAAAGAAAAAGAAGAATTTAAATGGAGGGAGGATTCTGTATTTTATATTGCTAATTGTGAAATTGTGAATCGTACGTTTCGCCAAAGATTTCTTGGAAATTGGTTTAATAACCAAGAAGAAATGGATACTTTCAAAAATAATCTTTACAAAGATTTAATCAAATTTCATGAGCGGGAAAGAAAATTTTTAATTAAAGGAGAGGAAACTTATGATTCAATTTTAGATGTTTCTACAATTGAAAAATCTTTGTTATTTAGGGATGGAATTATTTTTGGATACAAAAAAGCTTATGAAACTGAAAGAAAAGAATTGGTTGAAGAATTTAATCAAAAAATTTCTCCAGAGCAGTTGGAGATTAGTAAAAAGAATTATAAATCTCTTTTTTTAAGCAATTTATTTTTTGGATCTATTTTGATTTTAACAACCTCTTTATTTTGTTATTCTCATTTTTATGGAATTTCCTCCAAATTGAAAAATCAAAAACAAGAAATTATCAAATTTTATCAACAAAATGGGGTCTGTTCCAAAGATTCTTCTTCAAAAGAGTTTCATAAGTGGAATCATTTGTGGGAAAAGAAGTTTGGAAAAAATTAATAAGGTATTTAAATTATCTTTTTCTAATTTACAAATGGGAAAGGTGATTGGAATTTTAAGTTTAAAGGGGGGTGTTGGAAAAACTTCGAGCGTTGTTTCGTTAGGAGCAGCGTTGGCATCATTNGGGAAAAAAGTTCTTTTAGTTGATGCAAATTTTTCTGCCCCAAATTTAGGAATTCATTTAAATGTAATTAATCCAGATAAAACAATTCATCATGTTCTAAATGGAGATATTCCTGTTGAAGAGGCAATTCATAATCTTGAGAGTTTTGATATAATTCCAGCTTCGGTATATCCAAAAAAAGAATTTGATCCTTTAAAACTTAAAGATAAAATAAGACCATTAAGAAACAAATATGATTTCATTTTAATTGATTCTTCTCCTTCTTTAAATAATGAAACACTTGCAACTATTTTATCCTCAGATGAACTATTTGTTGTTTCGACTCCTGATTATTCCACCCTTACAATGACCCTTAAGGCAATTGCTCTTGCAAAAAAAAGAGGAACTCCTATTTCTGGATTAATTTTAAATAAAGTTTACAATAATAAATTTGAGCTTAGTATTGGAGAAATTGAAAGAACAAGTGAGGTTCCAGTTCTTGCTGTAATTCCTCATGATTTAAGTGTTTTAAAATCTCAGTATTATTTTATTCCTTCTACTTTCCTTAAACCTAAATCTGATTTAAGTATTGAGTACAAGAAGCTTGCAGCTTGTCTATCTGGAGAGAAGTATAAACCTTTTAGGATTAAAGAAATATTTCAAAACATATCTCCTAAAAGGCAAGAGGTCAATCGTGAGCTTTTCTATATCTCGGCATTCTAATTTATTTAATGTAATTCATATCAATTAATATGGTGTTTAGTTCCCCTTTAGCCATTCTCTTTGGTAGAAGTACCAAAGCTTTTTCTCCGACAACCTCTAAAATGTTTACTTCTAACTTGCTTTTTCTTGAAAGTAAAAATTCCTCTGCAGGAACAATGTATCTCTCAACAAACAAGTTTTTGAAAAAAATCTTTTGCCTAGGGCAATAGACGATTGCTTTTTCCATAACTTAATTTATCTTTTTTATTTTATATTCATTCATCAAAATTTTAAAGTGAAAGTATAGAGTTAGAATTATTTAGTTAAAGAAACAGTTCCCTGTTTCTTAGTTAAAATGACATTTGCATGAAGGAAGGTTGGTTAACAATCCCGAAGCAGAATAAGATAGAATTAGTGTTATAGAAACATTGTGAACAAAAAGGTTTTAAAATGAATTAAGTGTTAAAAATCTATAAAGCCCCTTATTACAGTGGTCAAGTATGCAAGCCTTTGAAGCTTGAGACCCAGGTTCGAATCCTGGAGGGGCTATTCAATTCTATAGCAAAAAATTTATTCTGTTTCCTGCAGCAGTTAAATTTGCTTTTATTCTGTTTTGTATTAAATATTTTCCAAAATCTACTAAAGAGCTCATTATTGGAATTCCTTTTATTTCAGAATGAAAATTACCTGCTGAAAAGAAAGTGGCAAAGGTGGTTAATTTTCCAAATTTAGTTTCAATTGATTCTTTAAATTTGCTTGTATAAAATAGATCAATCTCTTCTTCTTTTCCTATTTGATTAAATTTATGAGCTGAAGAAAAGGAATATTCTGGTTTTTGTTCATAACTAATTCCGATTAAAGGAATTTTAAAATAATTATTTGGAATTAATAGGGGATTGATAACTTCTTCATAAGGAGTTTCATAAATTCTGGCGTACACGTGAGACCAAATACCTGTTTTATCATAAATTTCTTCCCGATTTTTTTTTGAATTATGAAAAATTTCTAAGTCTAAATTTTCTATAGTGTTTGCCCATTCTTCAAAGGAATTCCACATATTTTTGAATAATATTCTAAACTTATAAGGATTTATGTGCTTTTTATAAATAAAAAATTAATTTCTAATACTTATATCTTCCACGTTTTTCTATTTTTTTGAGTTTTTCGAAAACTTTTTTGGATTCATTTTTGTTTAGAGATTCATATCCTTTTTTAAAAGCCAAGAAAAGATTTTTTGAATTCTCAAAATGTTTTGAATCAAGGGCTTCTTTTAAAAGATGAATATCTACCCCTTTTTGTTCATCTTTTCCGTTTAAAGATCCGAGTCCGAAATCTATGATGTAAACCCCATTTCCTTTTAGAATCATATTTGAAGTGGTTAGATCCCCATGAATTATTCCTTCTTTATGAATCTTGGAAATTTCTTTTCCTATTTTTTTCATTACTTCGATTTGCTTTTTCTTTTCATATGAATTTAATTTTTCAGAAAGTTTCTCTCCATCTATTAAAGGCATTAAAATTATTCCTTCTTTTTTAGATTCATTTGGACAAGGAACATTTGAGATTGATGAAGCTTTTTTTAGAATTTTAGTTTCTGATTTTGTCCTTCTTTTGATTATTTTTTTATCTAATTCTGGAAGTCGATAACTTTTTGGGATTCTTTCTTTTATTACTTGTTTTCCATCAAAATAAATCAAGGCTTCTGCCCCACAATTAAAAATTTTTTTTGCCATTATTTTTTTCTCTTTGTGGGAAAAATTAAAACAAGTCCTAGAATTATTCCAATATCAATTACCAAGCAGTATGTGCAAAGAGCTTTTATTACGAAAATTTGTAGACAAATAAAAAAGAATGCAATAATGGATCCTGTTAAAACTCCAGCAAAAATTAAAATCTTTTTATATCTTTTTGGAGTTCTTAAGTGAGAAATTGTTAATGAGAGCAAAATAAAAAAAGCGATTATTCCAAGATATCCATTATCAATACCAAAAGTATTTTTATAAGGGGAATTTTGCACTGCTTCACATCCAGATCTTACTCCGCAAATTTGGCTTGTTGGTAAAAAGGATAAAGCTATAGATGCGATTAAGCAAATTGTTAAAATAATTACTAAAATTTTGTGTTTCATTCTTTTTTAAAGTTTTTTTATTATAAAAGGGTTTTGGGGGAATTGGTTTCACTTCATTTAAAATTTCATTTTTCCGCCACGTCCGAATTTTTTTAAAAGTTTTTGCATCTGTTTTGGATTCATTCCATTAGACATGTCCAAATCTCCAGCATCTTTAACCATTGATTGAAGCATATCATATTGTTTCAGAAGAGCACGAACATCTGAGGAGGTTACTCCTGCTCCCTTGGCGATTCTTCCAATTCTTGAAGTTTGTTTTTTTAATGATTCTGGATTTTCTCTCTCGTATTCGGTCATAGATTTTATAATATGTTCCCATTTTGAAACTTTTTTCTGTTGAGTTTCTAAAACATTTTCCGGGATCTTTGCATTATTCATTCCAGGAACCATTGATTTTAATTTTTCGAAACCGCCCATAGAATTCATTGATTTAACTTGCTCAATTACATCGTTTAAAGTTAATTTTCCTTCTTTCAAATTTTCCTCTAATTTTTTTTGATTTTTTTCATCAGAAGCAAGTTTTACCTTTTCAAGAAGTGCATTCAAATCTCCCATTCCCAGAAGTCTAGATAAGAAAGATTCTGGATTGAATGTTTCTAGATCGTTTATTTTTTCGCCTGTTGTAACAAAGTAAACTCCAGATTTTGTTTCGGTACAAGCACTAATAGCTCCTCCTCCTTTTGCCGTTGAGTCCATTCTCGAAATAATTACCCCTGTAATTTTCAAGGCTGTAGAAAATTTCTCTGCTTGATTTTTTGCGGCTTGTCCAATGTCTCCAGGCATAACAAGAATTGTTTCATCTGGGTTAATTTCTTTAGCTAATTTTTCTATTTCTTGAATTAGCTCTTTATCTAAGTCATGTCTTCCGGCAGTATCAACAATGATTAAATCAAATTTTTTTAATTCTGGTTTTAATTTTTTCCATATTTTTATAGGATCTTTTTCTTTTAAGTCTGTAAAAACATGAAGGTTGTTTGTTTCTCCAAGCTGTAGGAGTTGTTCTTTTGCTGCTGGCCTCCAAACGTCCAGTCCCACAAGAGCAACTTTTTTACCTCTTTTTTGAAAATAATTTCCAAGCTTTGCAACTGTTGTAGTTTTTCCTGAAGCATATAGTCCAACGAGCATAACTCTTGTTTGGGATTTTTCTTTTAAGGTTAGTTCTTTTTTTTCACCAAGAATTCTTTTTAACTCATCATGAAGGGTTTTGATTAAATGTTCTTTTTTTTCAATTCCTTTTATTTTTTCGTCAAAAGCAACTTTTCTTAATCTTTCTGAAATTTCTTTAATTAGAAGGATATTTACATCTGCCTCAATTAGGGCTCTCTGGAGTTCTCTGACTATTCCGTCTACTAAATTTTTGTCTAAAAAGATCGCATTGGAGATTTTATCCGTTGCCTTTTTTAAAGCGTTTCCAAGTTTTTCTAGCATACTTTTAGAAGTAATAAGTTGATTATTAAGTTTTTGGGTTGTTCTTAAGTTTTATAAAATCTTAAGGTATGAATCTTTATGGAAAAATTTAATTTAAAAAAATTAAAAAAATTAAGGGTAGATTATGATGACTTAGAGCTTTCTAATGAAAGTCGTGAGGATATGCTGAAAGGAGTTTTATCTCCTTATCATGTTGGAAACTTTTTATTTATGTTTAAAACTCCTCATGGATTCAGAAGAGAATATGATCCCCCCTTGGCGGAAAAAATAGATGATGTTGTTGGAGAAATGAATTTTGATCTAAAACCATATGCAGATCGAGAATATTTTTCAAAACATGAGGCTCATGAAAAAGCTTTTCCTATCTATAGAAGAGTTCATGAGAAACATGGGGGTGGATTATAAAAAACTTTTTTATGGAAAAAGGAATAGTTAATAATTTTTTAAAGCTTAATTCAATCCCAATTTTTCAATAAATTTTTCTTTATCAAATTTTTCTAGATCTTTATATTCCTGTCCTGTTCCTAGGTAAAGGATTGGTTTTTTNGTGATGTATCCTACTGAAAGTGCAGTTCCACCTTTTTCATCAATATCCGCTTTGGAGAGGATAATTCCATCAATTCCAATTGTCTCATCGAAAGCCTTGACTTGATCCACTGAATCGTTTCCAGTAATTGATTCCCCTAAAAAGATTACTCTGTCTGGTTTGCAAACTCTTTTAATTTTTTCCATTTCTTTTAGAAGATTTTTCGCAGTGTGCATTCTTCCAGCAGTATCTATTAAAACTGCTTTAATTTTATTTTTTTCAGCATATTTAATGGTGTCAAATCCAACTGAGGCAGGATCTGACCCATAATCATGGCTGATAACTTTCACATCTAAATTTTCTCCGTGTTTTTTTAACTGTTCAATTGACGCAGCTCTGAAGGTATCTCCTGCTCCCAAAACGGAAGTGATTTTTTTGGTTTTAAGCAAATTTGCAAATTTTGCAATAGAAGTAGTTTTTCCTGCACCATTAGTTCCACAAAAGAGAATTACATATGGTGACTTTTTTTCTTCTATTTCTCTTACTAAGTCAAATGGTTTAACCAATACTTCTTTAATTATCTCTTCAAGACTTTTTTTGATTAAATTTTCCAAATCTTTTTTGTCTAATTCCTTTCCAACAATTTTTTCTTTTAATTCTGAAATAATCTTTTCGGCAACTTCTAATGCAACATTATTTTCTAGAAGAATCATTTCTAATTCTTCAGAATATTTTTCAAACTCTTCAGAAGAGATTATTTTTTTACTTGAAAAAATACTCTTGAAAAAATGTTTCTTTTCTTCATTTATATCTTCTGAAATTCTATCTCCCACTTTTCTTTCTTCTTCATCAAATATCTTTTTTTCGGGTTGAACATAGATATGTTCTTCGATAGGCTTTACTTTTTCCTTTTTTTTAGAAGTTTCTTTTATTTTTTCTAATGGTCTTTTCGTTTCTGTAAAAGTCTCATTTTCTTCAGAGACCTTTCCTATCCATAATTTTAGCTTATCTTTTAATTTGCCGAACATTAAAAATGAAGATTGTAAATCTTTATATAGTTTTTTTCTTAATCTTAATTATGGATTTCCTTAACTTTGGGATTGCGATCTTTCTTGGAGCTTTAATTGGAATGCAAAGGGAATTCACTCAACAACATCACCACTTTACTAGATTTGCTGGTCTTAGAACTTTTATTCTAATTACTTTTTTTGGGGCTATGCTTGGTTTTTTGGGAGGAGGTTTTAATTCATTCCCTGTTTTTATTGGTCTTGGAGGGATTGTTCTGTTAGCATCTCTTTCATATGTTTTAACTTTTTTAAGATTTAAAGTTACAACAATTATTACTGAAGTCACTTCAATAATATCATTCATTTTAGGAGTTATGTGCACAACTGGATATGAAAAATTTGCAATTATCTTTGGAATTTTAATTACAGCCTTTTTGGCCTTCAAAGAAAAACTCCACGGAATTGTAAAAAAACTTGACAGAAAAGAGCTCTTCGGAATGATTAAATTTGCGATAATTTCATTGGTAATTTTACCTTTATTGCCAAACAAAAATTTTTCTCCAATNGACATCCCAGGATTAGGAGAGATTTTAAAAAATTTCGGATTAAAGGGAGAATTTCTTTCCCAATTGAATATTTTCAATTTTTATAATATTTGGTTGATGGTTATTCTTGTTGCAGGACTTAGTTTCTTTGGATACTTCCTGGTAAAAATTTTGGATTCTAAAAAGAGCCATGGATTAACAGGATTTATTGGGGGGTTAGTTTCTTCGACGGCAGTTACTCTTTCAATGTCTAAAGAAAGTAAAAGGAAATCCAAAGTTTCTCCCTATGCCCTTGCAACTATAATTGCAATGTCTATAATGTTTCTAAGANTTATTTTTGAGATTGCAGTAATTAATCCTTCTCTTTTAGAAAATCTCTTCTTACCTTTAATTGCAATGTTTGGAGTTGGAATGTTCTTTTCTTTTTATTTTTTAAAAAAGAAAGAAAAAAAATTCAATGCAAAAGAAATAGACTTTAGACAACCATTTGCTCTTGGTCCAGCGTTAAAATTTGGGTTCTTCTTTCTTTTGGTGTTATTAGTTTCAAAAATTGGTCAAATTATTTTTGGTTCTCTTGGAATTTATGGTGCAAGTATTTTATCAGGATTAGCAAATGTTGACGCGATTACCTTATCCATGTCTAGCTTGAGCAAAGAGGGGGAAATTGCTCAAGTTGTTGCTTCAACATCAATACTTTTTGCAGTAATTTCAAATACCCTTGTAAAGATGGGAATTGCTTTTTTTATGGGAAGTAAAAAATTTGGAAAAATAATTGTAGGAATATTTACTTTAATCTTAATTATTGGACTTGGAATTTTATTTTTTATTTAGTAATTTATTTAAACAAAAAAATCTTCCTTTTTTAATGAAAGGGATCTTGGTTATTTTAGATGGATTGGGGGATTTACCCACAAAACAACTTGGAAATAAAACTCCCTTAGAAGCTGCAGAAACCCCTTTTTTAGATTTTTTAGCTACGAGAGGGGAAATGGGTTATATGTATCCCGTTAAACCAGGATATGTTCCTGGATCAGATGAAGCAATTGTTTCAATTTTTGGAAATGATATTAAAAATTTAAGCAGAGGCCAGCTTGAAGCCAGAGGTGCAGGAATAGACCTAAAAAAAGGAGATCTTGCTCTAAGAGTTGATATTGGAACTATTACTTCTCTTGAAGAGGGAAGAATTATTGATAGAAGAGTTGGAAGAACGTTAACTACAAAAGAAGCAAAAGAATTGGCCAAATCAGTAAATGAAATGCTCTTCCCTTACAAATTTGAATTTGTTGCAACAAATCAACATAGGGCAGTTCTTGTAATTAAAGGAGATTTTTCAGATAAAATTGTAGGAAATGATCTTACTTACCAAAATGGGAAAATAATCGAATCTCAAAAAATTTTAAATTGTCAAGCTTTGATAAAGAATGAAAATGCNATAAATACTTCAAAAATTTTAAATGAATTTTTAAATTTAAGTTTTGAAGTTTTGAAAAACCATCCAATTAATGTTTCTAGAAAAAAGAGAGGCCTTCTTCCAGCAAATTATCTCTTTGTTAGGGGTCCAGGGGTGGAAAAACCAAAATTTAAACAATACAAAAATTGGGTTTCTTTTCAATATATGGCCCTTGAAATGGGATTTTGTTTACTTAGCGGAATGAAAAACTTTTCTTTTAAATATCCTCCACTAAAAGGGTTGGACTCTTACCAAAATTTATGGAAAGGATTGAAAAAGGCTTCAAAATATTCAATAAAGACGATTAAAAAGAATTTGAAAAAAGCGGATTACTGTTACATTCACCTAAAAGAAACGGATCTTCCTGGGCATGATAATAAACCTTATGAAAAGAAAGAGATGATTGAATACTTAGATAAAACTTTGTTTAAATTTCTTGCTCGAATTGCTCCTATGAAAAAAATAAAGGTAGTGGTAACTGGAGATCATTCAACTCCTTGTAAATTGAAAACTCATTCTGATGATCCNGTNCCAGTTTTATTNTATAATGGAGCTTTACCCAAAGAAAAAAAATATTTTAATGAGACTGANGCAAGAAAAGGTAAATTAAGAAAAATTCTTGGCAAAGACTTATTTAGAAAAGTTGGATTTGTAAAATAGGTTTTCCATTTTGTTTTTATTTTATAGTGGAACAACAATAATTAAAAAGAAAAGTGAATTTTTTAGTTCTATGATTACGTATAAAGATATTTATGAGGCAGCAAAAAAAGAGAGGTATTCCGAGAAATTACAACCAATTCCGAAGAGTTTTGTTAAAGATGTTTCAAAATATCTTAAAGATAAAAAAGCAGCTGCTTCTAAGGATGAAGATGTTTTTTCAGATGTTCTTTTGAAAACAAAAAAACAACTTGAGAATGCAGTAACTCTGTTTCAAGAACTTTTAAGAAGAAGAAGAAAAAAAATTTTGAGTTTAGTTTTAATTGCAAGCGAAACTGGTATTTCTAAGCTTGATTTTAATAATATGCTTTTAGTGGAAAAAAATCTCTTTGAAGAGCTTATGAAATGTATAGAAATTTCTGATAAAAAACTTAATGAACTCTTGAATTCTGGAAATGATGAAGAAATTCAAAATAATGTGCTGGTCGTTTTTTTAGAGGATGTAAATGAGTTTAAATCTTCAGAGGGTGAAAAATATGGTCCTTATTCAATTGGACAATTTTCTAATCTTCCTAAAGAAATAGCTCAAATATTTTTGGCAGATAAAATTGTCGAAAGTATGGAAAAATAAATCTTTCTTTTTGATTCCTGTAAAAATTATCCTTCTTTTTGCAGTTTTAGAAATCATTTATAAAGTACTGCTTACTTCTTGCAGTAATTAAATTTATATAAAAAATAATGGTAGAAGAATTAACTGCAAGTAATTTTGAAGAGAAAGTTTTGAGATCAAAACTTCCTGTAATTATTGATTTTTATGCAGATTGGTGTGGCCCTTGTCAAATGATGAAAGCTGTTTTCAAAAGTTTAGATGAAGAATTTAAAGGAAAATTAAACTTCCTTAAACTTGATACCGAGAAAGATGAGCTTCTTGCAATGAATTTTCAGATACAAGGAATTCCTGCTTTGGTATTAGTGAATAACAAAAAAGAAATTGGAAGAATTGTAGGTTATATGGGTGAAGACCAATTAAGAGCTAAAATCAATTCAATTATTTCAAAAATTTANTCTCTAAAATTTTAAGATGATAGATTTTGCATGTAAAAAATTTGATTTAGATGAAGTAATAAAATGTGTTCTTGGACTTACAAAGTCGGAGTTTCGTCTTTTAAAATATCTTTCAGAGAATGATTCAAAATTTACNACAGAAGAACTTTCAAAAAAACTTCATCTTGATAAGTCAACAATTCAAAGGTCAATAAAAAAATTACATGAAAAAGAATTAGTTTCACGTTCGCAAATTAATCAATCTGTAGGAGGATATCTTTTTTTGTATAAAATTAAAGATAAAGAAAACATCAGAAAAACAGTGACTGAAACTTTAGATAATTGGACAAATACTTTTAAGAAGAAAATTTCTGTTTGGTAAAGTTTAATAATTCAAAAGATATATCTTGTTACATGNTATTNAGAAAATCTGGTGTGGTTGTGTTATTATTAGGAGTTCTATTGGTTATAACTTCAATCTTTGTTTCAATGTTTCTTTTAATCTATGGGATTCCTCTTTTGGTTATTGGAATTATCATTTTATTAAATAAGAAAGAAGATAAAATAGAAGAAATAAAATTTAAGAAACAAAAGGAGGTAATTAAAAACAAATGAAAGAAATAATTGTTACAACTGGAGAAGAAATTCCTGGAAAAAAAGTTGTTAAAATTTTAGGCGTTGCTAGGGGGAACACAGTTAGAGCAAGAAATGTTGGGAGAGATATTGCTGCCGGATTCAAAAATTTGATTGGTGGAGAAATAAAAACTTATACTGAAATGGCAAGTCAATCAAGAGATGAATCTTATAATCGAATGGTTAATGATGCGATTGAGATGGGCGCAGATGCAATTATTGGAATGAGATTTATGACTTCAACTATAATGACTGGAGCATCAGANATGCTTGCTTTTGGAACTGCAGTTAAATTAAANTAGATTTTATTTTATTAAAAAATACATTAAAATTGCAAGAGCGATGATTCCCAAAAGAATTAAAACAAATTTTGTTAAACTAATTTCTGGCTCTTTTCCTTTTTTTATTGTTGGTAAATCTGGTTCATATTTTTTTAGTCCANGATTGAATTTCATTTGAGGATTTTTGTATGACATTTTAAATAAAAGCCTGTGGAGGGAGTTGAACCCCCGACCTACTGATTACAAGTCAGCCGCTCTGCCACTGAGCTACACAGGCATGATTAATTTTAGAGAAATCGATGTTTTTTAAAAGTTGTTGTTTGAGAATAGCTCCTCAAATCTTTTAAGGAAAATCTTTTCGGATTCTTCTGGACCCATCGAAATTATTTTTTCATGTATTGGTTCAAAAGAAGCGACTTTCCACCTTTCAGGNGGGCTCTTCATTAAATCTCTCATTTCAGTTACAAGTGCGATATTATCGGCTCTTTTTATCTCCTTCTGATTCACATTTTTTATTCCAAATTTTTCGAAAATAATTTTTTCTATTTTATTTTCAATCTCTTTAAATTCGGGCATAAATCTCTTTAATGGAGAAACCATATCCCCAATATAAGTTTCAGCAGCATCGTGGAGAAGTGCAGCAAATGCCTGATCTTTTGAAACAATTTTAGAAACAATAACAGAATGTTGTGCTATCGAATAAAAATAGTTTGAATGCCCATTAAATCTACATTGAAATGCGAGAGAGTGTGCAATATCTTTTATATCAACTTCTTCTGACTTTGGGTCAAGAGGCCAAAATTTTTTTCCAGTGAAGATCTGCATCCAATCACCTTTTCTTTCATCCATCTAATTAATTTGATATTTAGATTTATAGAATTATTCTTTCTTTTCTTTTTCTACATTCAAAATTCTTATCTCGCATAATGAAAGAGGATAAATCTTTTTTAGTTTTATGCTTAGTTCTCTTTGAATTTTTCCTTTAAGTGTTTCATCAAAGATTTTTTCAGTTGTAGATTCTTTTGCCCAAGAGATTAATTCTTCTTTTGCTTTATTTCTTAAAGCTTTTCTTACTGCACGAGAAACTTTTCTTCTTGTGACAAGGAAAGGTTTAATTCTAATTTGAGAGTCTTTACACTCAGTAGAAAAAGAATCTTCAACGTAATTTGTTCCTCTTCGAACCATTCTTCTTAAGTAATAAGGTAAAAGTCTTAATTCTTTAGGAGAAGTTAGAACTTCTTCTCCTTTTACCTTTGTTTTAAGAGTCATAATTGTTGCTTTACCTTTTAGAATTCTTGTCAAATCATATTTTATGAATCTTCCTTCGAGCTCCTTAACTTCATAAGCTTGAAGCTGAGTNCTTTTCTTTATTAAAGGAATTTCAACATTGAAAAATTTCTTTTTTCTTTTTGCTTGTGCCANTTTTATTCTTGTATTACTCTACCTGCCCTTGTACCTTTCTTTTGATATTTTGATTTTGAGCATACCTTACAGGTATACATTAAATTTGTCTTTTTAGTTGTTTTTGCTTTTCTTTTAAATTTAGAAACTGCTGGTTTTGAACCCCATTTTCCTTTATTTCCAATTCCAACTCCCAATCCACGAGTTTTTGCTCTTGCAATTCCTCCTCTTTTTAGAGTTCCTCTTTTTCCTCCTGTCGAGACTGATTTGATCTTTTGCTCAGTTTTCTTTTTACAAGTTGGACAGTATCTATTTGTCGTTTTAGGAATCTTCATAGAGATAGGGTGAAATTTTGGTTTATAAATTTTGTGTAAACTTGGTCCCGCAGTTATATAAACTTCTTTTTCTAAGATCTCTCATGTCAAGAATTAAATTCAGAGAAGGAGAGCAAAGAAAGTTTTTAATTGAAGTATTAAAAAAACTTAATTGTCCTACTTTAAGAGCGTTTAATCAATTCGGATTTGAAATTCCTTACTCCACATGGAAGAATTATTTTTCTGAGGCACGACTTTTACCAGAAGAATTGTTTAATCAAATTTGTTTTTTATCAAAATTTGAAATTCAAACTCTAGAAATTCAGAGATTAGAAAATTATTGGGGACAAATAAAAGGAGGTAAAAATAAAAAGAGTAAGAATTAAATACCTGAAAATCTAATTAATTTTATGAGAGCTGGGGTATATAGAAGAGATGGAAAAAAATGGGTTTTGATTTTATTAGATGCTTTATTGGGAATTTACTTTCTAAATTCTAAACTTTTATTTTTTGGAGCAGTTAGTTTTGGTCAAACAGTAGATTCTTTGTTCACTTTTTTGGGAGGGATTTTACTCTTACTTAATTTCCTTTATCTTATTATTTTTTCGAGAAGAATTTAATTTTTTGCTGATTTTTTAAATAAGAGATTTTCCTGTTTTTAAACAAATATTTATATACGTGTTTTTCATTTTTTACCTATGGTCGGAAGAGGGGTNAATAAAGCCGGACAGGTCACAATTTTTGTAATTCTTGCAATTGTTTTAGTTGTTGCAGCTGCATCATATTTCATATTCAAAGATACTCTTTTTCCAGTAAAAGTTTCTTCTACTTTTGATCCTCTTGAAACAAATTTTTTGAATTGTATTCAAGAAAAAACACAGACTGGAATTAAAATAATTGAATCAAAAGGAGGATATATCTCTGATCCAATTTTTGTTTCTGGATCACAGTACATGCCCTTTTCTTCACAATTAGATTTCTTGGGAGTCTCAATTCCTTACTGGCATTCTGTTAGTGGNAATAATTTTGAAATTAATCAAGTTCCAACAAAAGAAGAGATTCAAAATCAACTTGCAAATTACTTGAATCATGAGGTCCCAAAATGTAATTTTAATTCATTTACTAAAGAAGGGTTCAGCATTTTGAAGGGAGATCCAAATACGGAAGTTTTAATTAAAGATAATTCAGTACAGGTGATTTTAGATATGGATTTGAACGTTGGTAAAGGAGAAGAAAGTGCAATTTTAGCAAATCATAAAGTAGAAATCAATTCGGAGCTTGGAGCTCTTTATAGTGATGCAATTAAATTTTATAATCAAGAAGAAAAAGAAAGTTTCTTAGAGAATTATTCAGTTGACATTTTAAGAAATTATGCTCCTGTCGACGGGGTTGAACTTACTTGTGCTCCAAAAATTTGGAATGCAAATTTGTGCTCCAAAAATTTGGAATGCAAATGAAATTTTCGACACTTTAAAAATTGCAACACAAGACAATTTTCTTGCTCTTAAAAATTCTGGAGAAAAAACCGATTATTTTAATCTTAATCTACCAATAGACTCTGAGATTAAAGTTTTTAATTCAATTGATTGGCCAAATAGTTATGAGGTGGATCCTGCAAACTCACAAATTTTGGTATCAAAGCCTGTNGGNACTCAACAAGGGTTGGGAATTTTAGGATTCTGCTATGTCCCATACCATTTTGTTTACAATGTTAAGTACCCCGTTCTAGTTCAACTAACAAGAAATGATGAAACATTTCAATTTCCTTTGGCAATAATTCTTGAGGGAAATGTTGCAAAAAAGTCTACTTCATTTAGTCCAATTCAAGAGAATACAATTAATTTATGTGAAGGGCCTTTNTCTAATTTAACCGTTAGTTTAATTAGCTCGAATTTAAACTCTGTTGAAGGAGAAGTTTCTTATGATTGTTTAGGGTCTTCATGTTATATAGGTTCAACTAAAGATGGAATCTTGAAAGGAGTTTTTCCCCAATGTGCAAATGGGAAAATTGTGGTAAATTCTCAAGGATACAAAGAAAAATCTGAATTTTTTTCTACAGTTAATGATGGAGTCCTTTCTTTAGTTATGGATAAAAATTATGAAAAACAAGTTTTTCTAAAAGTTCAAAATTCGCGTGCTAATGAAAAGGCAATTATCTATTTTTCTTCAGATGATGAATTAGAGATTATTAGTTATCCAGAAAGAAATAAAATAAACTTAAGTGCAGGAACTTACGAGGTAAAAATTTATTTATATGATAATTCTAGCATAAAATTCGATGCGTCTACGATTCANCAATGTGTAGAGGTCCCTTCGGGAATTGGAGGAATTTTTGGGATAACCCATCAAGAATGTAGCAATTCTAATGTTCCTGCTCAGAATCTTACAAATGTTTTGGTTGGAGGGGGAAGCGGGAGTTTTACTTTTTCAGAAGCAGATTTGAGTTCAAATAAGAAATTAGAAATAAGTGTTGAGAGATATAACTCTCCAAGTTCACTTCAAGAACTTCAGATTGTTTATACCCTCGTTGATGCAAAAGGATTGGGGGTTAAGTTTATATGAAATCAAATAAATTTTATTTTGGAATTCTTCTTTTAATTTTTCTATTTGGATCTGTTTCTGCTTCGTATGCTACTTCAAGTGTTCAGTTTACTCAACCCGGAATTGGGAGCTCTTTCTTAGGTTCTGGAACGACTTCTGAGGTGAATTTTAATAGTGAAATTTGTATAAGTGGTCAAGATTTTATTATTAGAATTGTTCCAGGAGGATGTACCCCCCCTGTTGTTAGAAGTGATTTGCTTGAAGAGCAAAATGTTCCTGTTTATTGTAAACTTCAAGCATTGAAAGTAAATCCTTTGATTACAGTTAGTTCAATAGATTCTATTAGCTTCGGAGGAACTTATCCTGAGGGAATTAGTACGGTTGCATTTGTTCCAAGCTATCCCGCTTTGGGATTAGATAGGCAGCTAAGCAATGGTGCATGGAAAAATATTGGATATGCAGTAATTTTTTTGAAAAGAAATGCGAATGAATCTTCAATGCCGGAATTTCTTGCTGGAGGACTTTCGGCAACTATTCGTTATTCTCTTAGAGATTCTTTTGGATTAGAAAATTATAAATTTTATCTTCCATTAATGACTGACTCCGAATTTAGTGAATTGCAAGGTCAATATGCTTTTTTTAATCATATGGGTTATTTAAGAGCTGATGATATTCAATCAAATTCGGCTTCAATTTCAATATATTCTGGGCTTAATTCAAATCAAAATGGAATTGAAAAACAAAAAATTCTTAGTCGTAATTTAGATGTTGGAGAAGAATCTTCCTCTTTTTTTCTTCCAGGTTTTGGATGTCTCGCTTCTTCTTCGTTTAAATTGGATGCAGTTCAAGGACAAGAAACTAGAGCAGTTTTGAAAGTTAATTCTGAAATTTTTGAGGTCACAAATGGAGAATTTTTCTATGACGGGAAATGCCAAGTAGTTTCAGATCCTTTAAGAGAAGGTTTAAGAGAGACGGTCCAAGTGAGATGTGCAGGAGATGATAAATCCCAAACATTTGGATTGGCAATTGAACCAACTATTACTTTAAGTATAAACAGCGGAGTAGAAAAAACTTATCACGTTGGAGATNCTTTAGGATATTCTTTTGATGAAAAAACTATTTATTTGGGATACGTTGGAACAGATCCAAAATCTAAAGCAGACACTCTAAGAAATTCGTTAATCTATTTAGTCACAGTTCCCGGAGAACCTCTGGAAAAATTAGATCAAGATACTCTAAGCAAAGTTGCAAAATATGCAAAAAATGATTTAAGAAACGATAAAACAGCTTCGGATTATTTAAAGTCTCTTTTTGGTTTATTGAGTACAAGTTTTGATTGGCTATTTGATGGAAATAATTTTAAGAGAATTAATTATGGGCCAGCAGAAGAGGCTTTTGGAAGAAGAGTCCAAATAAAAAGTTTTGGAATTGGAACAAATTTAGATTTAAAAAATCAAACGCTTATAGGGTATAAAAATAATGCTGTAAGAGATTATATTCAAATTCAACAGAACTTTGCAAATGAAAAATATCCCGAAGAAGATTCGACTCCACTTGGAGAAAATGCTCTTTTACAATTAATAAATTTGTCAAATGTTTTAAATCAGAAAGAGGATTTAAAAAAATATTGTGATGAATTCAAAACGAAATATCCAAATTCTGATTTAGATTATTCTCCTTGTGAAGGTCTTCCAAAATATTCAAATGTTGGAGTCTCAAGCCAGATAATTTTAATGGATGGAGATTATAAAGAAGTTTCTTTAGAAGGAATTCGTGAACCTAGTTTTGAGGATTATGGAATAGAAGTTATGGTGAGGAAAGGAGATAAAACAATTAATAGTCCAATTAAGTTAGCAAAAGGAGAGACTGTTTATTTAGATTCTTTTTTTAGTACTTCCGGAAAAACTAATTCAAATAAAGAGTTTATAAAACTAAATGAAATAAAGGATGAGGAATATGCAAATCTTGATTTTAGTTTGCAAAACAGGAGTGTTCTTTCAACTGCAGGATCTTTTTTAACTTCCCCATCCAGAACTCTTGAAAAAGAGATTCCCTTTAATGTTGATGGAACTGATTATACCTTTGTTATAACAAGGATTAATCTAAAGAAAGTCGCAAAAGTATCTATTCATACCTCGTTTAGAGATTTGAGTCATATAGATTTTAACTTTACCGTCGGAATAGAAAAAAGATCAATTCAACTTTCCCCAGAGGAAACTAGGTCTAGAATTGAAAAGTTGAATAATCTTTTGAACACACTTCAAGGAATTTCTGAAAACTTAGAGTCTACAATAAAAACCTTTCAAACTACTTGTGAGATTGCGGGGGCAATTCTTACTGCTAAAAATTTACTTTTTAATTCCGGCACAGATTCTATTGCAAGAAAAACAGTAATGAATGGAGAAAAAGGATGGAACTCTCAATGTGAAAGTCTAAAGGTAGGGACAAAGACTTACTCTACAAAAGATCAATGTCTCTTCGACAATTCTGATCAAATTGAAAATGAAGTAAAGCAAGTTAGTGAGGAGATGGATAGACAAACTAAATCTTTTGAGACACTCGAAGCCATTGATGGTGTTACGACTTCTGGTGGACTTTTTGGGCAAGATAAAGTAAATCAAAATGTCTTAATGGATAAAGGATATGCGGAAAAAATTAAATTAAGTTTGAGTGGGTTTGGTTCGACATTCAAAAATCCAGATGGGGGAGTTGAAATAGTTGATTTGCAAAAAGTTGCAGTATCTTTCACAGGAGAGAACTTAGGAAAACTTTATAGTTTAGAGGATGCAAAACAAATCGAACTTTATGCAAATTTAGCTTCTAAATATCCTGAAGATTCTACTTACAAAAAAAGATTATTTACTCTTTTATATGGAGTTCAGAAAAATTATGATAACACTCTTAGAATTGTAGAAGCTGCAAAAAAGGATAGTATCTCTGAAGGGGATATTTCTGTTTTAGAAGTTGGAAAAGATATAAAATCAATTCCCTATTCTGGAAGAACTGTTGCAAATTTCAAAAATTTGGATTTTAGTAAAAAACATTCTGCTGAAACTCCAGTACAAAAAATAATTAGTACTCAAGGTAACATTTATTATNCAATTTTAGAAGAAAAAGTTCAGGGACAATTTTATATTCAGAAAAATGAAGCGGAGTTATTGGTAGTTTATTCAGAGGATGGATCTTCTATTATTTCAAAGGAAAATCTTCCTAAAGAGTTCTATCAAATTTATTTTAAAAAAACGGATGTTTCCGAAGGGGTTCCCATCAAGAATCCAGAAATAAAATATTANGAAACAGANCCTTACAAAGGTCTTCCAGCTTTGGTCCCAATAGATTCAGATAAAGGATGGTATGCTTATATTCCTCAGATTGTTTCTACATCTTCTTCATCAAAAACTTATGATCTTTCTGGAAGAGTTAATAGTTTTTGGGTGTGCAATGCTGGTTCAGATGGAGTAATGGANTATAATCCAATGAATGATGCTTGTCAATTGATTAATTTAGGAAATGTAAATACCTATTCTAATATTGGNACTTTAAGCTCTAGTGATTCAATCAAACTTGTGAATNTCGCAGTAAAAAATATTCAGACTGTTTCGACTGCATATAAAGATGGAATTAAAAATATTAAATTAGACGGGAAAACTTATAATATTGGAGTTCCGGAAGTAGATACACCTACTGTGGAATGTACAGATGTAATGAGTCCTTCGGAATGTAAAATTTTATTTAATGCTTGTGATCCCGTGATTTGTCCTTCTTCGAGATGTAATTATGGAGGAGAATATACTGTTCAAAATGTGGTTCAATCAGGAGTTGTTGGAAGTGTAATGCTTTGTTTACCTAATTGGAATGAAGGAATTTATGTTCCGGTTTGCTTAACTGGAGTGAAAGCAGGAGTTGACAATTTTATGTCTGTTGCAAAATCTTATAGGGAATGTCTTAATACAAGTTTAGTTACTGGATCAACAACTGGAATATGTGATGAAATAAATAGTATTTACATGTGTGAATTTTTCTGGAGACAAGCTCTTCCCATTCTAAATTTAGCGGTTCCTAAAATCGATAGTTTAATATTTGGTGGTGGAGCAAAAGGGGGAGGAGAGTACGTCGGAGGAATACAGGGTGCTCTTCAAAATGCAAAAAATTCTGCAGACTATTTAGTTCAGTATTATTCATTAAATGCAAATAGTGCGTTTAAAGCAAAGAGCCAAGAAGAAGTTGGAAGTTTAGTTTGTAAAAATTTCTTATCTGTGGTTTATCCTCAAGGTCAAGGGGCTCTTGATGCTTTGACGCAATCAAGGAGTCCTCCACAGTTTACTGCAAAATTCGATGTGATTCCTTTCTCAAGTGTAACGAATCCTCCTCAAGTTCAGTATAAAGTTTTTTATCATATATTTGCAGGAAATGATCAGGGAGCTTATTATAGGGTTTATTTGAAAGGAGATGGTTCTTCTTATTATAGCGATGCTTCTTACTCTTTAGCCGTCGATTCTGGGTATATCCCTCCAGGAGAATATGAAACTAATACCAAAGATTTTACAGCTTCAGAAGGATATAAACAACTTTGTGTTCAAGTGAATAATCAAGAAGAATGTGGATTTGGAACTGTAAGTACGGATTTTGTAATTAATTATTTAGGAGATCAATATGTAAAGGATCAAGCTATTATGAATAATATCACTAGTCAAAGTGAATGTATTTCTGGAACTCCAAATTTGATTAGTCTTTTGAATCCAAATTTAGAAGCAGGAATTTCAAATGCCGCTTCCCCAGAAATAGTTAATGAAGGGGTCACAAGAATTTGTGCAACTGAAAATCCTGGAAAAAATAATGATTTAAGTTATCCTGGTTTAAATCAAAGATGGGTTGATGTGGGATATTGTGATAATATAAACATGAGATGTTGGATTGACCGGCAAAGTCTTTCTGCGCAAGAGGTTTTTAATTTTCAAATAAGTGAAGACCAAACTCTTGAAAGTTTAGGGGATCTCTTAAAAGAAAATTTAGCAAATCAAAATGGAATGTTAAACGAAAATCAATTTCTTTCTAAACTCAATGAAATTTTTAATGAAAGTAATCCTTTCAAAAAGATAGACCTCCTTGAAAAAATTTATGATAAGGTTCTTGAAAGTAATAAAAAAGGGTATCTTCTCTTTATTCGAGGAGGAATTTATCAAGGTTTGACGATTGACTTATACCATCTTCTTTTTGATAAAATTCCTCAGGGGAGTGCCTGTAACTCTCCAAATTCCTGTTTTTTAGTAGATACTGTTCAATGTGAGGGAGATTCTTATAATTCTTTTGACTGTATGGAAGGATATCTTTGTTGTTTAGGTGGAAAAGTTTCTATTAAAACTGTTTCTGGAGAAAAGGATTTTACATCTAGTAAATATAGATATATAAAAAAGAATTATTTTGTAGTTGATTTTTTGTCTAAGGATAGTGACTTTTGTTACCAATTCCAATCTGGAGCGTGGAAATGGAGTGAAAGTTGTGAAGATTCCAGTACTTCAATTGTTGCAGGAAGTAATCCCAAAACTTCAACAGTTCAATATACTTGGAAATCTTTTGAAGAATCTTTGCCTTCAGAAATAATTTCTCTTAAAGATGCAAATAGTTTTTTAGAAGGATTAAAAATTTTAATAGAGGCGACAATAAATCCTTCTTCAGAAATCTCTTTATCTGCAGGAACTATCAAATTAGATAACTCTGGGATATTTACTGTTGGAAGTGCAAATAATTTATTGCAGATGTTTGTTAAATATGAAAAGGAATGGTTGTTTAGTCGAACAATTGATGGAGTCTGGTCTTCGGCTTCTTTTGCACAAAATTATAAAACTGAACAAAGTATGAATGGACTTCCACTTACTACAATTTCAAAATTAGAGGGAAAAACTTTAATTGAAGGTGCTTCTGNTCTTTTTGAAAATAAAATTTTTGATAATTTCATCCCAAAAATAAATTGGGTTGGAGATTCAGTATGTTCAAAATATTATCTAGATATTCAAAAGTATGCAACTCAATATGAAGTTGATCCCGCTTTAGTTCTTGCAACAATGTATCAAGAATCTAAATGTGATTCTTCTGCGCAGTCCCCAAGCTCCTTCGGGTTAATGCAAATAAGAGCGGATAGTAAAGGATGGTGTGGGAAATATGGGTTGTCTTCAGATTTGAAAACTTGTCAGAATACTTTACTTACAAATCCTTCAAAAAATATTGAGGTGGGAATTCAAATTTTAGTAAGTTATTTTGGATCATACAAGAATGGGATAAAAAATAGTAATGTGTATAAAACTGACTCTGCATTTAAGAGTTTAGTGGATAATTGTATTTCTTCTAATCCTAAATATGGGAATTATATAGATTATAGTGCCGCACTTAGAGGATATAACGGATGGGGATGTGGTTCTGGTGCGGATATAGATTATGTTGAAAAAGTCGTTAAAATTTGGAATGAATTAAAATCTGCTGGGGCTTTTAAAACAGTAAGCACACCTGAAGCTCCTGCTATCTCTAATAGTTTAATGGGAGAAAAAATCTTGAATGAGGCAAATTCATTGGTCGGAGAAAACACTTTTAGAATTCAAAATGGAGATGTTGTTTATGACCGAGTTTGTGCAACTTTTGTTTCAAAAGTTTTAATTGCGGCTGGAGCACTTCCNGAATTTAAAGAGTGTCCCGCAGAATCAACTCCCGAAGTTCAAAGTGTTCAAAAACTTAATAATGAAATTTTACCCAAAAATAATTTTGTCTCTCTTGATCAATCACAGTGGAAAAGTGAACTAAAACCAGGAGATGTTATCATTTGGGGTTGTCAACCTCTAAAAGGAAATGGAGGAGCAAGTTATTGTAATAGTAAAGAATTTCAACATGTCACCATCTTTGCTGATTATTCTTCAGGAACTAATTATCAGGTAGTTCATGATGGAGGGGCAAGCACTAACATTGAAAAAAAAGTTTACCAAAATAATGAGGCTTGGTATATTACTCATGTTTGGAGATCAACTCTTGATCAAACTATTGTAAATAAAACTGTTTCTAGTCCAGTTTTAAGCTCAAAAATTTGGAATTTAAGTTCAGCTTTAGAAAAAGTAAAAACTTTAAGGGGAAGTTATATTGATAATTTTCAATTTGTTGACGAAATATATAGTGATAATCTTATTACTGAAACTCAATATAAAGATATAATTGGAGGACAAAATGTTTGGAGCAGATTATTTAATTGGCAGGAAGATATGAATTATGTTCAGAATATTTTGGAAGAAAATTATGTTAAAGCGGGATATGATCTAGGTAAAATTCAAGATTTAAACAAGGTTAAAGAAGAGTATCTTTCTTATCTAAATAATTACAGGGTAGTTAATCCAGAAACTGGAGAAGAAAATTTTGAAAATTTTGAAAAAGCTTTTGAAATGGTAAAAGAAAATAATAACTTGATTAATTTAACTGATAAAGAGGGGGTGACCATTCTTTATTTATTTGCCTTACACGATTGTAGAGAATTTTCAAAAATGAGTTATTTGGTGTTGCGGGGGGCAGAAGTAAACACANAAAGTAAGTATGGATCTACCANTCTTCATTGGATTGCTGACAGATGTGAAACAGACGCTGCAAATCTCTTGCTTTCTCATGGTGCAAATATAAATGCAAAAGATAATGAGGGTTTAACCCCTTTACATTATTCTGTTTTTAATTATGGGATGGTAAAGTTACTTGTTGATAAAGGGGCAGAAATAAATACAAAAGATACTGAGGGAGTGACCCCTCTAATGGATGCAGTTGGATGGGGGTCTTATGAGATTGTTAATTACTTAATTTCGAAAGGTGCAGACATAAATGTTAAAGACAACGGAGGAAAAGGATTAATTCAATATTTAAATGAAAGAGAAGAAGATTCAGATAAGATTAAGATAAAAAATTTACTTAATTCTAAAGGACTAAAATAAAAAAATGCGAGGGACAGGATTCGAACCTGCGTAAGGATAAACCACAAGAGCCTTAATCTTGCCCGTTTGACCACTCCGGCACCCCCGCGTAAAATTATACGGTCTGGGGAGTATAAAAAGATTTAGAATTTTATTTTGAAAACTTATTGAAGTTTACTTTTTCTTTCTTTTGATTCAGCTTCTTTTTGTTTTATTTTATCTTCTAGTTTCAGTCTTTCAATTAGTTCTTTGTATCTGTTTCTTATTGTAACTTCTGTAATTCCTGCAATATCCGCAACTTCTCTTTGAGTCTTTTTTTCATCATTCATTAAAGCAGCAACATAAAGTGCGGCAGCGGCAATTCCGGCCGGTCCTCTTCCAGAAGTTAATTCAACATCTCTTGCTTGATCTAGAATATCCAATGCATCATTTTGAGTTGCAGGAGATAATTTCAAAACGGAAGAAAATCTTGAAATATAATCTTTTGGAGAAGATTGTTTTACTTTAATTCCTAATTTTCTAATTATAAATCTGTAAGTTCTCCCAATTTCTTTTCTTTCGACGTCTGATGCAGTTGCCATTTCATCTAAAGTCCTTGGAATATTATAGGATCTACATGCAGCATAAAGGCATGCGGCTATAACAGATTCCATACTTCTTCCACGAACTAATCCTCTCTGAAGAACATAATTATAAATTCTTGAAGCCTCGTCTCTTACTACATTTGGAAGATTAAGATAGGAAGAAATTACCCTTAATTCTGCCATTGCAAGTCTTAAATTTCTTTCAATTGAAGTTGAAACTCTTTCTTGCCATTTTTTTAATCTTAAGAATTTTCTTGTTTGTTTAGGTTCAAGTCTATAAATATCTGAAATTTCTCCAACATTTGTAGTCAATCCTTTATCGAACTTCTGCATTGACATTGGAGCTCCACCCCTTCCTTTTTTTTCACCTTTATCAAATTTTCCAGAAAGATCCATCCCAGTATCTACCATCTTTTCTTCAACAACAAGGCCACAATCATTACAAATCACTTCTCCTAGATGAGAATCAAAGGTTAAATTAACGCTTCCGCATTCTGGGCATTCTTTGATATTTGACATTTTTCAGAACTTAAATTTTACGTAAGATTTAAAAATGAAGTGCATTTATAAAGCTTTTGGTTTAGGTTTATTTACAGATTTACCGTCTAGAATTAAATAAATTTTCTATTCAAGAAGAATTCCATTAATATTTCCTTCTTGAGTTGGCCTGTTAGTTACTTTCACTTTTCCAAGTTCAGTTTCAACAATTGTGCCTTTTGTGATTATATTTTGTCTTGCAAGAAATCTGTTTGAAGGAGTTTCCAAAACATTTTTAATTTTAGTTTGTTGTTTTTTATCTTTAGATTGAACATTTATGGTACTTCCTCTAAGTAAAAATGTTTTTTTTGCTCCGCCAGTTGTTCTTACAGTTTTCCTTTTCTCTTCACCCAATTTAACTTCTTTTCTTTGNCCAGCTCTTTCGAACCTTTTCTTTTTCCTTTGTTTAATATACTTTCCGCCTGTAATTTTTCTTCCAAGTTTCATTTTCTATATAGCTTTTCTTTATTTTTTGTTTATAAACTTTCCGATGAAAATAAATTTTTAGNTTTAATCTTTTTGACTATAAGAAAATTTATAAATGAAAATATCACAAGTATGATATGGTTAACGGAATTGAAAGACCCTTGGATTTGTTGAACACGTCTAAAGGTAAAGAAGTTTTGGTTCGGTTGAAAGGCGATAAAGAGTTTGTTGGAACTCTTTTGGCTTTTGATATCCACATCAATTTGGTGTTGGATAACGTAAAAGAGATGGAAAATGGGGCTCAGAGAAAAAGTCTTGGTTTGACTTTTTTAAGAGGAGACACTATCATCTATATTTCGCCTGCTTCAACTGCACTAAAGTAATTGGCGTTTTATTCCTGTATTTTTCGCCGGGAATAGAATTCTGGAATAGTTTGAGTTAGTCTGGACTTTGTTAAGATATTTAAACTTAAATTAGTTAAACTTCCAATGGGATGGTTGATTGATTTTTCAATTCAGATGAAAGAAGTTTTTTTGTCTCTTGGGATCCTTCTTTTAGTAATTTCTTATTTTAAAGATAATTTCAATTATTTTGGAGCTTACTATATTATTGGAATTTTAGTCCTTGCCTTTTCAATAGCTCTTTATTTGGTAAATTTCTTTAAAAAGTTATAAATATCCTGTTTTTCTAATTAATTTATGCCTCAAATAAATTTAACTTTTTTAGGAACTGGTGATAATATTCCTAGCCGGGCTAGAAATCCTACTTCTATTCTTTTAAGAATGAATGAAGAGAATATTCTTTTTGATTGTGGAGAAGGGACGCAAAGACAATTTAGAAAAGCAGGCCTTAATCCTTGTAAGATTACTAGAATTTTGATCACTCACTGGCATGGAGATCATATTTTGGGCCTTCCAGGATTACTTTCTACCTTGGCAATCAGCGGGTATAATAAGACTCTTTATATTTATGGACCCAATGGAATTAAAGAGAAAATTAAAAAAACGTTGGAAGTTTTTAATTTTTTTAAAAATTATGAAATAAAAGTTGAAGAATTAAAATCTGGGATCTTTTATGAAGATAAAAATTTTTATCTCTCTTGTGAAGAGATGGAGCATGGAATTCCCACTCTAGCATATTCTTTTGTGAACAAAGGAAATATTAGAATTGATAAAGATAAACTTAAAAAATCCGGGCTTCCAGAAGGACCTATCCTTCAAAAATTAAAGGATGGAAAAGATGTGAGTTATGAAGGGAAAAAATTCAAATCTAAAGATTTAGTCTATAAAGATCTAAACAAAAAGATTTCAGTTGTTCTTGATACCAAATTAAACAAAAAAATAATTCCTTTTGTTAAGAATTCCGATATACTAATCGCTGAGGGAACCTATTCAAAAGAGTTAAGTAAAGAAGCAGAAGAACATTTTCATTTGACGATTTCTCAGGCTGCCGAAATTGCAAAAAAATCCACATCCAAAAAGCTAATTCTAACACATATTAGTTCAAGGTATTCAAAAGAGATGAAAACTTTACTCTCCGAAGCGAATGAAATTTTTAATGAAAGCTATTTAGTTAAAGATTTAGAGAAGATAGAACTTTAAAGAACGCCCGGGACAGGATTTGAACCTGCGACTTCCAGCTTAGAAGGCTGGCACTCTATCCAGGCTGAGTTACCCAGGCGTATAATCTAGAATGGCATTCCGTTTAAAAGTTTTTAGTTTTCTTAATAACAATCTTTAAATAGAATTTTTCTTTTGAAAAATCATGCGGAGGTGGCACAGCGGCTACTGCGTTCGCCTGCAGAGCGAATTTTCGTGGGTTCGAGTCCCACCCTCCGCTTTACAATCATAACTCATAATCATTTCATTTGTAGAAATGATGGGTTGGCTTCAATCACGGTGAGGCCAACCACTTCAAAAATTTAAAATGACAGTTTATTCAAAGAAATTAGAATTCAATACCAAAGAAAGAATTGCTTTTATTAAAATAACNGACTTAGTTAGAAAAGCGGTTCGAGAATCTGGAGTTCAAGATGGGATTGTTTTGGTTAATTCAATGCATATTACTTCTTCAATTTTTATAAACGATGATGAGTCTGGGCTGATCCAAGATTTTAAAGATTGGCTTGAAAAACTTGCTCCAAAAAATTTTGATTATCAACATCATCATATTGGAGAAAAGAATGGGTTTAGCCATCTTTGGAGGACAATTATGGGTAGAGAAGTGGTTGTTTCTGTCCAAAATTTTGAACTCGAATTAGGTCCATGGGAAGAAATTTTTTATGGAGAATTTGATGGACAAAAGGATAAAAAAATTTTAGTTAAAGTTTTAGGAGAATAACCCCCTTTTTTATAAAAAATTCATTTGTCTTTTTATAATTAACAAATATTCTTTTTTTCGTCGATAAAAAATATTTTTTTAAAATTTTTTAAAAACTTTTTTTAAAAAAATAAAAAAATATTTAAAGAAGTTCATCATAAAATTGATGTTAACATGAAAAAATTATTCAAGTTAATGTCCAAACTTAGTTTGGAGGTATAAAATTAAAAAAGAGGATGATGATGGGATTAAAAAAAGGCAAGGCTACTAAAAAAAAGATGACTAAGAAAAAAGTTGTTGTAAAGAAATTAGTTAAAAAAAGGCCATTTCAGAAAAAAATTAAGAAGAGCTCAAATTCTAAATTGGCAAATAAAATTGTTAAAAAGGTAGCTAGAAAGAAGCCTGTTAAAAAAGTGAAAAGAATGGTAAAAAAGAAAACTCCAAAAAAACCAGTTAAAACTAAACCTAAGAAATAAATCTTAAGATTTAGACTAGTTGGAGAGTTTTAACTTTTTATTTATTTTTTTCCTTTTTGGAATTTTTTTGTTTTCAATAACCCTTTTAAAGTGTTATTTTTTATTAGTTTCATAGTTGGGCTTTTAGGACCCTCTTTTATGGCTCTGTAGCTCAGTGTCAGAGCGCTGCTCTCATGAGGCAGAGGTCGGGAGTTAAATTCTCCTCAGAGCCATTTTTTGAAAGTCAGAAAAAGAACTATTCTACTTTTAGAAGTTCAGCTTCTTTTTGTTTTTGATTAGTGAATCTTGTTAAATATCCGGCCATTTTATTTCTCATTTTCTTGGATGGCATTTCTTGACCGAGTATTCTTTTGTTTTTTCCAAAATCATCGTAAAATTCGATTCCATTTTCCATGAGCTCTTTAGAGGCTCTTTTTACTTGTTTTGATTTTATTTTTCCCATATTAAAAGGTATAATATTTCTTTTTTAAACCTTGTGTTTAATTTCAATTAGTCAAGTTTATCAATTGAATCTAATTTTCTTGCTGCGTCTATGAACGTCTTTGTTTTTTTTGGAATTTCTCCCAAAGAGAGGATCAAATAATTCATATCTTTTTCTTCTGATTTTTTATAACAATTGAAGATGTCTTTCTCATTTATCCTTTTTTTGTTATATGCAAAAAGGAGTTTTTCTTCCTTATCTTTAGAAATTTTTAAAATAAGATCTTTTTTGTTAAAGTTAATAATATCAAGCATTTCAAATCCTTTCTTAGATAAATACTCCTTTACCTTATTAAAGAATTTTTCATCGTTTTCTTTTGGAATCTTTTTAGTTTTTGATTTTATTTGTTTTGATTTTTTCTTTTTTTCAATGATTCCTGCTTCTTTTTTATGAATTTCTTCTTTTTCTAGGATTTCCTTCTGAACTTCTTTTTTTTCTTCAGAAAGAGATTCTTCTTCTTTGGCGGTAAAATATCTCCAGACTAAAATTTCATTTTTCTCTAAGATTTTTGCAAAATCTTTAATTGCTCTTAGTGCAACTCTTATTGCTGGTTCTTGTTCAGAGTCTATGAGGAATTTATTTTTTTTTAAAAGATTTAAAGCTTCATGTTCCTTTCCTTTAATATACTCCGAGAATTTTTCAAGTCCTTCCTCTTGTCCAGGTAAAAAATAAACAGGGCTTGTTCCAACTCTCATATGAGAAGTCTTTATTTTTTGATGGGCAAGCAATTCAGACAAAAATGCAGAAGTGAAAATCATATCCATTCCAACTTCTCTTGCAAGATGGACTGGAAGACTCGGACCATGAATTTCTAAAAATCTTAAAATTTTTTCGTTTATTATAGATGAATCAGTTGTGGGCATGAAAAGAGTAATTTAGTGTTTATTATAAATGTTTTTAGAATTTGATCCAATCAATCCTGTAATAAAGAATATTTCCTTCCTCATCTTGAATTGCAAGAAGGACTTTTTTTTTAGTTGAATTTGCAACTCTATTTTTTAAAATAAATTTTTCCCAATTGACTTTTTTTGAAAATGGTTCAACTGAAAGAAGAAAACTTGAGTGATCTTTTCCAGGTTTTTTCCCTTTTTCATATACTGAAAAATCTGCCCCATATTTTATTCCAGATTTAAGAATGAGCCCTTTTTTTCTTAAACTTTCAAAGACTTGATATTTTGAAGAAAATTCTTTATCAATTTTTAAAAATTTTTTTAGTACTTCATTTTCATTTAAATTTTTTTTATTTTGCAAAATTCCCATCTCTTTATTTTTAAAAAGAAAAAATCCTTCCTGAAGGGAATAAATCACCTTGCCGCCCGTTAACTCTCCAAAAAAATTTTCCTTAGAAAGAGCATATGCTTTTTTTGAATTACTTGAAATGTTTTTTCCAATTAATTGGGCTTCAAATTGATTTTGTTTTTTAATCATCCATTCTTATGAAAAGGAAGATATTTAAAATTTGTTAAAAAGGTTCTTTCCTTGAAGTGTAAATTTAAAAAGAGATTTTTCTTAATTTAAAGATGGATGAGAAGTTAATCCAACTTCAAGGGGTGACCAAAAGGTTTGGAAAAAATACCGTTTTTGATTCAATTGACTTGGATATTCCAGAAGGAAAAATTACTGGAATAATTGGTGCTTCTGGAGAAGGAAAATCGACTATGTTGAAGATGATCGCTTCATTTTACAAGCCAACTTCTGGAAAGATCCTTTATTCGAACAAAGATATTTTTAAAGAAATTAAAAATATAAAAAGATTATTTGGCTTTGCAATCGAGGATGGTTCTTTTTATGAGGACCTTACGGTCAAAGAGAATCTTCTTTATTTTGGAAGATTATATCATGTTAAGAAATCAATGCTCCTTCCAAGAATTGAAGGATTAATGCATTTTGTGAGTTTAATTAATGCGAAAGATGTGCTTGCAAAAAATCTTTCTCTGGGAATGAAAAAACGTCTTGATATTGCTTGTTCTTTAGTTCACAAACCGAGTGTTCTTATTTTGGACGAACCTACTGCAGATTTGGATCCTTTACTTCGTTTTCAAATTATAAAACTTATAAAAAAAATAAATTCTCATGGAACTACTATTGTTTTTACCACCCAGATTTTAAATGAGGCGGATGAAATTTGTGACAAAATTGTAATCTTGTATAATGAAAAGATAATCGATCAAACTTCTTCTTCAAAGATCAAAACTAAATATAATTCAAGTGATCTCGATGAAGTTTTTAGAAAAATATTTTCCAAAAAAGGTAGAAAAACTTATCAAGAATCGGTTAAGAAAAAAACAATCTTAAAAGATGGAATTCTTGAAGTGGAAAACAATCTTCCTTTAAAAAAAGGATTTTTAGAAGAACAAGATGGTGAACTTAAAATTGCGAAAAAAGGAATAGAAGAAGTTTTTCTTTCAAACAAAATTAAAAAATTTGAATTTTTGAAAAAAATTAAAAATAAATTCTTTCCCGAAATGAAGAATTCAAAGAAGAAAAAATGATAGCTCCCAGTTTAATTGCAATTCTCAGAAAGGATTTAACTATGTTCTTTCGATCAAAATTTTCTTCAGCAATAATTATTCTCCTCCCACTTTTAATTGTTCTTGCTGCAGGATATGCATTTGATTCTTCTAATTTATCAAATGTTTATGTTGGAGTTTATTCAAATTCTTCATCAAACCTTACTCAAAAAATTGTTTTAGGATTTCAAGAAAGTGGGTTTTTAACTAAAAATTATTCTCTTTTACCAGATTGTATAAATGCTGTGAAGATGAATGAAGTTCAAATTTGTAGTGTTTTTTCCAAAGATTTGCCGGAAGATCAATCAAAAGATCTAGTTACGTTTTATGTGGACTATTCGAGAATTAATCTTGCAGATACCCTCCTTAATAATGCTAAGAATAGTGTTTATGCAGAATCCAGCAATGAAAGTAAGATTTTTGTTCAGGATCTAATTGATATTGTTGATTTAACAAAAGGAGGTTTGCCAAAAATACAAACTAATCTCGATTCTGCTCTTTTATATTCAAATAAAAACAAGGATACTTTAAGTTCATTTAATATTTCTGTTCTTCAGTTTGATACCTTGCTAGAATCACTTAATGAAACTAAAGATTCACTTAATGATTCTTCTGCTAAAGAGAATCTCTCTAGTGCAATTATTTTGGTCTCTGCAATAAAAGCAAATACAGAACAAATCTCGTTAAATCTTACAGGGCTCATTTCAGCTCAAGAAGGGATTTCAGGGAACATTACTTTTGCTTTGGAAAATCTTAATCCTCTTGTTGAAAACTTTCAATCAAAGAAAATTTCAAGTGCCCAAAGTATAGTTTCTCCAATTAGATTAGTAGTAGAACCAATAACTCAAAATTCAAAAAGCAGAGATTATTTAATTCCAGTTCTAATTTCTTTGATTGCTCTTTTCGGATCTTTATTGCTCTCTTCAACTTTTGTTTTGAAGGAGAGAAAAACTATCGCTTATTTTCGAAATTTTATGACTCCTACAAAAGAGGTAATCTTTGTTTTTTCTACTTATTTGGTTTCATTGATAATACTTATTATGCAATTTATACTTGTGTTTTTTGGGATAAAATTCATTTTAGGAATGAAAAGCTTTTTCGTTTCTCTCGAACTTATAAGTGTTTTATTTGCTGCTCTCACGGTGTTCATATTCATTGGAATATTCATTGGATATTTATTCCGATCAGAAGAAGGAGTTATTTTTGCCTCAATGATAACTTCAGGGATTTTCTTATTTTTTTCAAATACAATTCTTCCAATTGAAAATGTTTCACAAAATTTAATGAAATTTTCTTTCTTGAACCCACTTGTTCTTTTAGATTCTGCTCTGAAGAAAACAATTTTATTTCAATTTTCCTTTTCTTCAATTAGTTCCGAATTAATTGCTTTAGGGGAATTTTTTATTGTATTTGCACTTTTAGCTTACTTTGCAAGAATAATCACAAAAAGAATGCTCTAANNTTTAACTAAATTTTCCATTTTTTTTAAAAACAAAAATCTATTAAAAGGAGATCTTCTTAAGATTGAAATGGTAGAAGTGAATTTTAAAAAAATTGAAAAAAAATGGCAAAAACGATGGGAGAAAGAAAAAGTTTTTTTAGTTAAAGAAGATAGTAAAAAGAAAAAGTTTTATTCTTTGGAGATGTTTCCCTATCCTTCCGGATCAGGACTTCATATGGGCCATGCATTGAATTATATTATTGGGGATATTTTTGCAAGATTTAAAATTATGAAGGGATTTAATGTTCTTCATCCTATGGGATATGATGCCCTTGGACTTCCTGCAGAAAATGCTGCGATAAAAGTTGGAACGCATCCAGAAGAGTATACAAAGAATTCTATGATGGCTTTTACGAAGCAACTAAAGTTATTAGGTCTTAGTTATGATTGGTCTAGGATGGTTGATACCTCAAATCCAGGGTATTATAAGTGGGATCAATGGATTTTTTTAAAGATGTTTGAATCTGGGCTTGCTTATCAGAAAGAATCTTCTGTGAATTGGTGTCCTGAATGTAACACAGTTCTTGCGAATGAGCAAGTTGTTGATGGGAAGTGTTGGAGGCATGAAGATACAAAAGTCGAATTAAAATCTTTGAAACAGTGGTTTTTAAAAATCACAGATTACGCAGATGAGCTTCTTGATAAATTAGATGATTTGAATTGGCCAGAAAGAACTAAAAATATGCAAAAACATTGGATTGGAAAAAGTTATGGAACGGAAATCGATTTTAAAGTTCCGACAGAAATTTCTAAAGTAGTTGTTGTTCATGGGGGCGATTTGGGAAGTGGAAAAGAGGTTGATAAAAATTGGTTTCCTTGGATTAAGAATGAACTTTTGAAAAAGAAAATTGAAGTTCGGATTCCTACAATGCCAATTCATGTGGATGCTACTTATTCAGATTGGAAAAAAATATTTGATAAATTAGAAATTAATGATAGAAGTGTTTTAGTTGGACATAGTCGAGGAACTGCGTTTTTGGTGCGTTGGCTTGGAGAGACAAAGAAAAAAATAAAAAAATTGATTTTAGTTGCACCTTGGAAGTTTGCAGATAAAAAATATAAGGAAACATTTTACAATTTTGATGTTGATCCTTCCATTAAAGAAAGAGTTGAAGAAATTATAATATTTACTTCTAATGATGAGGAAAGTGCTGGAAAAAAAAGTTTGGAGGCCTATAAAAATACTCTTGGCGGAAGAGTGATAGAATTACTAAATCACGGGCACTTTACTAAGGAAGATATGAATGCTGAAGAATTTCCGGAGCTCCTTTCAGAAATTATTTCTGGAAAAAAATGGCCGGTTTTTACGACGAGGCCAGATACAATTTATGGGGTTACTTTTGTAGTTGTTTCCCCTTACCATAAAGAAATCGATAAACTTGTTACAAAAGAGCAAAAAAAAGAAGTTAATCAATTTATGAATAAGTTAAAATCTGTTTCTGAAAAAGATTTAGTTGATCTTGAAAAAGAAGGGGCATTCACTGGATCTTATGCGATAAATCCGATTAATAATGAGGAAGTTCCAATTTACGTGGGGAACTTTGTTGTTGCAGATTATGGAAGTGGAATGGTGATGGCCGTTCCAGCTCATGATAAAAGAGACTTTGAGTTTGCAAAAAAGTATGGGATAAAAATAAAAATTGTAATTGATCCAATTGAATTTGAATTAGATGAAAAAAATTTAACCGAAGCTTATACCGAAAGTGGAACCCTGATTAATTCTGGAAATTTTAATGGGATCTCAAATGAAAAAGCTAAGCATGAAATTAGTGAATTTTTATCTAAGAAAGGTTTAGGAAGAAAAGCAATAAACTTTAGACTTAAAGATTGGGGGATTTCGAGACAAAGGTATTGGGGAACTCCTATTCCGATAATCTATTGTGATTCATGTGGAGCTGTTCCAGTTCCTCTGAAAGACTTACCAGTTAAACTTCCAAAAGAGGTTAAATTTGGAAATGGGAATCCTCTTTTAACTAATGAAAAATGGATTAATATTAAATGTCCAAAATGTGGAAAAAATGGAAAAAGAGAAACAGATACTATGGACACTTTTGTTAATTCTTCTTGGTATTTTTTGAGATATACCGATTCTAAAAATAAAAAAGAGATATTTAACAAAGAAAAAGTAGTTTATTGGAATCCGGTTGATGTTTATGTTGGGGGAGCAGAGCATGCGTGTATGCACTTAATTTATTCGAGATTTTATGTTAAATTTTTAAGAGATATAGGGCTTCTTAATTTTGATGAACCTGCTAAGAGACTTTTCCATCAAGGAATGATTCATTCGGAGGGAGGATCCAAGATGAGCAAATCTAAAGGAAATGTTGTTGACCCTCTTTTGGTTTCAAAAAAATATGGAGTTGATGCTTTGAGGTTTTTTTTGGTTTCTGTTGCTTCTCCAGATAAAGATTTTGATTGGAGTGAAACAGGAATTCAAGGAAGTTTTAGATTCATAAAAAAAATTTATGATTATTTTGACAAATTTAAAGAAGGAAAAGACTCAGAAAAAATCTCTTTGAAGATGAATTCTTCTATAAAAAGTATTGGGGGTTATATTGAAAATTTTGATTATAGAAAAGCGACAATCGAGCTTAGAGAATTATTCGATTTAATTTCTGAAGAAGAAGTATTAAGTAAAGAGACGCTTCAGAAATTTTTGAAATTGATGAGCCCTTTTTGTCCACACCTTTCAGAAGAGTTTTGGGAAAAATTAGGAAATAAAAATTTAATTACTTCAAGCCTTTGGCCAGAGTTTAAAGAAGATAAAATTGGAAAAAAATCTGAAGAAAATTTAAGTGAAAAAATTATAGAAAATCTTTCTGGAGTTTTGCATAAATTAGAGTCTAATGGAAATAAAATCTCTAAAGTTTATTTTTATGTTCTTCCATTTGAAATTGAGAAAATAAATAAGAAAAAGTTGCAAGAAGGTTTCGAAAAAGAAATTTTTGTCTATTCAGTCAAAGATGATAAAAAATATGACCCCGAAGGAAGATCAAAAAAGGCGAGACCTGGAATGCCAGGATTTTATTTCGAATAAATTTAAATAGGGGTTTTGATAAAGAATTTTATGGAAAAAAAGGAACTCTTAAAAGAATTAGAAAAGAAATTTGGAGAATCAAAAAAAGAATTAAATTTTAAACCTTCTTTTGAAGAGCTAGAAAATGAATTTGCACTTAATGATTTTATCCTTTCTTCTGATTTTGTGAGCGAAAATTTTTCTAGGCAATTGTGCTCTAGAATTGTTGAACATTATAGAGAATGGCATGGATATCTAAACAATCTTTTGCTTCCCAACCCTTCTTATTATGCTGGACAGACGGAATCAAAATTATTCAATTCCGAAGATGACAGACAAAAAATTTGGACTTTAATTAAAATTTCAATGAAATTTTCAAGCATGCATTCTCTCCTTGCTTTAAAACATGACAAAAAACTTGAAACAGATTTTATAAATGAATCCTATTCCTCTTGGATTAATCTCTTCAAACCAGGATTAATCTATGTTATGGCCAAACTTAATGAAGGTTGGAAAAAAGAATAATTCTTTTTATTGGAAGATACTTTTTTATATCTCTTTAACTAAATCTCTTAATGGGAAGTGTTTTAATTAATAAAGAAGAAGAGAGAGTTTTTTCAAAAAAATTTTACCTTTTTATTGTTTTAAGTATTTTGGTGTTTCTAATTGTGGGCTTTTTAGTGTACTCTTCACATGAAGTTGTGAATCCTATTAAAAAATGTGGGGATGGGACTTTTGATGAGTCTTGTTCACTCAAGAAACCTTACTTTTGCTCAGGGGGATTTTTAATTGAAAATCCAATCCAATGTGGGTGTCCAGATTCATTCAAATTTTCTAAAGAAGGTTGTTTTTCTGAATATTCTATAGAAAATCAAGAAAGAAGATTTAATTATTTCTTAGACGGAGAAAAAAAAGAAATCTCTTTCAATGTTTTTCCTGGAGTGGTCGATTATCTCCTAAATTTAACTAGAATAAAAGTGTATTATGATGGAGAAATTCCTCGTATGGATGACTTTAAATTAAGCAAAATTAATGATCCCGTTCAAAGAGATTATATTCTTTCTCTTGTTTCTGAAATTGAAAATCTTGCTTCTAATTCAAAAGATACTCAAGCAGAAATTGCAGTTAGTCTAGTTCAAAATATCCCTTATAATGAATCTCAGTTCAAAGAGATTCCAGGATTTGATTCAAAAATTAGGCTTTCAAGATATCCTTATCAGGTTTTATATGAAAATCAAGGTTCTTGTGAAGATAAATCTGAACTTTTGGTGTTGTTGCTTAAAGAACTTGGTTTTGGAGTGACTTTATTTGATTATTCCGAAGAGAATCACGAAGCGGTTGGAATAAAGTGTCCCATTGAAAAAAGTTATCTTGAAACTGGTTATTGTTTTGTTGAAACGACTATGCCGAGTCCAATCTCATTTAGCGAAGGAAGATATCTTGGTCTTTCTGGAGAAGGTCGATTAATGAGTAAACCAGAGATTATACTTGTTAGTGAAGGGATTAGTTTGTCTGAAAATTTAGAAGATTATGCAGATGCAGATTCTCTCGCAAAATTAGTTGATAAAATAGAAAATACGAGAAAGCTTAATTATTTTGATAAATATAAGATGGATAATCTTAGAGATAAATATCAATTAAATTTTTAATTATTCCAATATTGCTTTTATTCTTCTAATCCCCAAACTTGAAGATTCTTCTTTTAAAATTTTAAATTTTCCTAACTCTGAAATATCTTTTACATGTGGGCCAGTGCAAAGCTCTTTGCTTATAAAATTTTTTGGATCTTTCTCGTCGTAGATAGTATAAACAGAAACCCTCTCCGGATATTTTGTTCCGAATTCTGCTTGAGCTCCAGAATCAATTGCTTTTTTTAAACTCATTTCCTCTTTTTTTACATTAAAGCCTTTCTTGATTTTTTCATTTATCCATTCTTCAACTTTTTTTATTTCTTCATTTGTTAATTTTCTTGAAAAATTAAAATCAAATCTTAATCTTTCCGAAGTTATGTTTGATCCTTTTTGAACTAAATTTTTATCTTTCAAAATTTGTCTTAATGCTTCATTTAGTAAATGTGTTGCAGTATGAAGACGAGTAGTTTCAACGGAATCGTCTATTAACCCAGATTTGAATTTTCCAGATGAAGCGGTTTGGGATAATTTTTGGTGTTTCTCATATTCTTTTAAGAATTCTTCTCTCTTGAAATTAATTTTCTTGGATTTGCATTCTTCTTCAATTAATTCAATTGGGAATCCATATGATTGGTAAAGAAGAAATGATTCTTCCCTAGAGAGCTCTTTTTTATTTTCAACAAACTTTTCAAACTTTTTTAAGCCTTTTTCAAGGGTTAAACTAAATTTGGCTTCTTCATTTTTTAATTCTTTTAGAATTAATTTTTCATCCAAATTATATTCTGGATAAATCTTGAACACAGGTTTTATAATCTCAACTATTGAAATTTTATTTTCAGATAAATTTTTTATCTGTCTTATTGCTCTTCTAATTAATCTTCTAAGAACATATCCTCTTTCAGTGTTGTTTGGGAGAACTCCATCGGAAATTATGAATGCTGAAGCTTTTAGATGGTCTGCAATGATTCTCATTTCTTTTTTGTTTTGAGAATATTCTTTTCCAGAAATTTTTTCTATTTTTTNTATTAAGGGTTGCCATATTTCTGAAAGATAGTTATCATCAAGGCCGTTTAATACTGCAATAGTTCTTTCTAATCCCATTCCTGTATCAATATTTTTTTGTTTTGCCTCCATATAGTTTCCTTCATCATTTTTAGTGTATTGCATTAAAACATCATTCCAAATTTCTATCCAATTTTCATTAGTAGGATCAAATTTTTTTGGGGTTTTTTCTTTTACCCTCCAATAAAACATTTCAGTATCGGGTCCACATGGTCCGGTCAAACCTGCAGGATCCCACCAATTATTTTTTTTAGGAAGAGAAGCAATTCTTTCTTTTGGAATTCCTAAATCTTCCCATTTTCTTGCAGATTCCAAATCTTTTGGAGAATCTTTATCTCCTTCAAATACAGAAACAGCGATTTTTTCTATGGGGATTTTTAAAATTTTAGTTAAAAATTCAAATGAGTATTCTATTGCTTCTGACTTAAAATAATCTCCAAGAGACCAATTTCCTAACATTTCAAAAAAGGTATGATGTGTACTGTCTCCTACTTCGTCGATATCCCTTGTTCTTATGCATCTTTGAATTCCTACAAGTTTTTTCCCAAGAGGATGTTTTTGTCCAATTAAAAATGGAACCAGCGGATGCATCCCGGCGGTAGTAAATAAAACAGTAGGATCATTTTCTGGAACTAATGAAGAATTTGGAACTTCTTTATGTCCTTTTTCTTTAAAAAATTCGAGATATTTTTTTATAAGATCTTCTCTTTTCATTGTGGTAAAAGAGGAATAGACTTTTTATGGTTTTTGATGTAAATATTATTGACTTAAGCTTTTTAATTTTTCTTGAATTTCTAGCAATTGATCTTCGATTTTTCCTTTCTTTTTTAGAGTTACAACCCCTAATTTTTCTTCTTTAGGAATTAGTTCAGAGTATCCTTTCTTTAATATCTTGGGAATTTTTAAAGAAGGAAGGGTTGATTGAAAATTGGATAAATTTTTTTTAATTTCCTTTGATTTTTTTAGGATTAAAATTCTTTTGTTTAATTCTTCTGAACGAAGCCTTTTATAATTTTCGAGAATCTGAAATATTTTTAGAAGATTTATTTCTGAAGAAAGAAGATCTTTTTTACTAGTAATTGCTTCAAAATTTTCAAGTTTTATGTGAATAAAATTCTCCTCTTTATCTTTTGGAATTTTAGCTGAAGAATTAGATTTTTTTCCCATTTAAATTTTAGAGAAGATATCTTTGTCAACTTTTTCGATTTGGGATTTCATTTCCTGAATTTCTTTTTCCCACATTGACAATTCCTCTTCTTCCCGTTCTTTTAATTCTTTTGTCTCTGAAAGAAGTTTCTCGATATCATCTATTTTCTCTTTTGTATCTTTGAAAATTTCCAATGCTTGCTCAAATTTATCAATTCTAATGAAAACGGGACCCCTTTCTTTTTCTGATTCTTCTTCAGATTTTTTTTGGGGAGTTTTTCTTTCAAAATTATTCTTTGAACTAATCTTTTGAGGAATTTTAAAGGTTGGTATTGGAATTAAAGGTTCAGGCATTTCTTCTTCATCTGAATCATAGTCCCCAGAAATTGCATTTTTTATTGTTTCTTGTGAAAATTTATTTCCCATACTGTTATTTGGAAAACTTGGAAGTTCATGAGGTCCATCTTCAGAGTAATCTTCATCCATCTCGGAAAATTCTGAAGGTAAACTTGGAATTTCCGGAAGCCTAGGCAGACTTACATTCTTTGTCTCATCTTTCTTAGAAAAAAATCCCATTTATTTCACCTTTAAGTATATATTAGAAGATATACTTTAAAAATGTTCTTCCTTGATGGAGTTTTAATTTTTTTATTTTTTAGAATAAAAACCGAAAGCTATTTTAAGGGACTTTTTTTTAATTAGTGATGTTAAACAAACTTCTAGATGAAATTATCGTTTCGGTTGTAGGAAAATCTGCCGAGGGAATTGTTCCCCTCTTAAATACTTCAAAATATGTTAATGAATTTATAATTGCAAAAAAATTAGGGATCACCATAAATCAAACAAGAAATATCTTATATAAAATTTCAGATTATGGGCTTGTTTCATCCGTTAGAAAGAAAGATAAAAAAAANGGATGGTATACTTATTACTGGAAATTTGAAATTATGAAATGTTTGGAATTCTTAAGAGACTTTTTGATAAAAAGTAGATTAGAAATTGAAGATCAGGTAAAAACTAGGAGTTCTAAAGTGTTTTATGCTTGTGAATCTTGCGGATTAGAATACGACGAAGATGAAGCACTTCTTATGAATTTTACGTGTGATGAATGCGGAGAAATCTTTACTGTAAAAGATAATTCAAAATTGATAAAAGAGATGGGAAGAAATACGGCTAAATTTGATGAAAAGTTGAAAATTGTTCAAGAGGAAATAGAGAAAGAACAATCAAAATTGGGAAAAAAGAAAGCAGTGGGATTAAAAAAAGAAGAAAAAGAAAATGAAAAAAGAAAAGCGGAGGCAAAAGAAAGAAGAGATCAAAAGAGAAAAGAAAAGAAAGCAAGTTTGCCAGCAAAAAAGCCAAAAACGGAAAAGAAAACTAAAAAAATAAAAGAAAATGTTAAATCTAAATCCAAGGAAAAAATTCAATCAAGAAAGAGTGTAAAAAAAAGTTCTAAAAAGAAGAAATAGCTTTAGCAGTGAACTTTAAATAATCTTTTTCATTTTTTTTAATCATGGCAATCTATCAAGTTTTTACCGAAAAAAAGAAAAGTTTTTTTGAAAAGATTAGCATAACTATCTGGTTAATTATTATCAATGTTTTTTTATTTCTACTTTTTTCATTATTAATTTCTTCTGGAATAATCTCTATAGATTTAATTGCGCTTAAACCTTCAAATATTCTTCAAGGAAAATTTCTTTGGACATTATTCACCAGTATATTTATGCATGCTGGTTTTTTTCACCTTTTTGCGAATATGTTTTCTTTACTTTTTGTTGGAAATCTTTTAGAAAAAATTTTAGGTAGAAAAAGATATCTTCACCTTTATCTTTTAGCAGGCATCTTTTCCGGAATTTTGTTCGTTCTTTCCTCGCAAATTTTCCCTTCAGATTTAAACTCATATGCAGTTGGAGCTTCTGGAGCTTTGTTTGGATTAATTGGAGTACTTATGTTTCTTACTCCAAACCTTCCAGTTTACTTAATGTTTGTTCCAATTCCCATTAAGATGAAGTATGCTGCTCCTGGTATGCTTGTGCTTCTCTGGTTAATTTCAATTGGGGCAGATATTCCTATAGGAAATATTGCTCATCTTGGAGGGTTAATTGTGGGAGTAATTTATGGTATTTATTTAAGAAAAGTTTTTCCAAATAAAGTAAAAGTTTTATCTAAGAGGTTTAGTTAATGAAAAANAAAAAATTNAAAAAATTTTCTCTTCAAAAATTTGTAAATGAAAAACTGGGCAGTTCCCTTAATCATGTTAAAGAATCAANGAATTTTATCTATTCCATTATTTTAATTTTTCTCTTTTTTGGAATAGTTGGTTTTTTTATACAATTACCTCAAGACGTTACAGCACAAATTTTAAATTATTTTAAAGAATTAGTAAATCAAACTAAAGGATTTGGATTAGTTGAGATGGTTTTATTTTTATTTAATAATAATTCTCTTTCCAGTTTTATGGGCCTCTTTTTTGGATTCTTTTTTGGAATTTTTCCAATTTTTAATGCANTGATAAATGGGTTTGTTTTAGGATTTGCAGCCAAATTTAGTGTTTCAGAGAATGGAATTCTCTCACTTTGGAGACTTTTTCCTCATGGAATTTTTGAACTTCCGGCAATCTTTATTTCATTAGGATTAGGTGTTAAATTTTCTACCTTTATTTTCAAAAAGGATAAATTTTCTTATTTCAAAGAATATTTAGAAAAATCTTTTTGGAGTTACTTAATGATTGTGATTCCTTTGCTAGTCGCTGCGGCAATCATTGAAGGAATTTTAATTTTCTCAGGAATCTAATTTTTTAATTCATCAATTCCCATTATAATCAAAACTAATCCGATTAAAATTACAAAAACTGTTAATCCGCCTTTTATCAATTCTAATGCTGCAATTCCCCAATTTGAAAGGGGCATTCCTGGCATAATTAGATATAATGGTATAACCAAAACTAGGAGTCCTAATAAAATTTTTAACCATTTATTCATTTCTTTAGGTGTAAAATAGATTTTAAATATGTTTTTGTTTCCTTTTGAGACCTGTTTTTTTAATTTTTCAAAAATTGAAAAGTTACAAATATTTAAATAATCCTTTAATTTTTATAGAAAATGGACATTTATGATCCAACTTTAAAGTTAATTAGTGAATTTATTTCTTCAAAAAGATTCTTTTTAAATGATTTGGAGACAAAANTAAAAGATTTAGGTTTTATAATGAGGGTTGCTCCAACCGAAACTGTTAAGGATTATCTTGATTGGCAAGTTTCAGATGGGATTTTAAATAAATTTATTGAACTTGATAATCCTGAAAGTCCTCGTTTAGGGTATGCCCTTGTAAGAGAATAATTTTAAAAACAGGTAAAATCTCCTTTTTTTATGAATAAAGAAAATCTTGCGAGANAAAACATTTTAAGAAAATCTGAAGAAGCAGAAGGCAAATCAATTAGAGGATATGATTTTGATAATGGAATTGATTATGAAAAAATCTTAGATAGTTTTTCAACAACCGGAATTCAAGCGAGTAATTTTTCAGAAGCAGTGAATATTATTAATGAAATGATAAAAAATAAAGCTTATCTTTATTTAGGTTATACTTCAAACATGGTTACTTCAGGAATTCGCGAAATAATAAGATATCTTGTTGAGCATAAAAAGGTAAATGTTTTAGTCTCAAGTGCAGGGGGAATCGAAGAAGATTTTATAAAATGTTTGGGAGACTTTAAGCTTGGAGATTTTAGAGCCGATGGAAAAAAATTAAGAGATAAGGGGATAAATCGTGCAGGAAATATTTTTATTCCAAATTCCAGATACTGTGCTTTTGAAGATTTTATTATGCCTGTTTTAGAAGATTTTTACTTAAGACAAAAAAAAGAAGGAAAGATAGTTACTCCTAGTGAACTGATTTTAAAGTTTGGAGAAAAGATTGGAAATAAAGATTCAATTTATTATTGGGCATTCAAAAATAAAATTCAGGTCTATTGCCCCGCAATTACAGATGGGAGTCTAGGAGATATGATTTACTTTTTCAAATCTAAGCATCCTGATTTTGTTATTGATATTGCAGAAGATATATGGAATTTAAATAATTCTACTCTGGGACCAGAAAAAACGGGGATTATTATTTTGGGGGGAGGAGCAGTTAAACATTCAATATGTAATGCCAATATGTTCAGAAATGGAACTAATTATGCAGTGTATATCAATACTGCTCAGGAATTTGATGGTTCTGATTCTGGGGCTTTACCAGAAGAGGCAGTTAGCTGGGGCAAAATTTTACCTGACGCAAAAAAAATTAAAGTTCATGGAGATGCTTCAATTATTTTTCCCCTCATCGTTGCAAAAACTTTTGCTAAAGATTAATTTTTTGTTTATTTTAGATAAATATTTAAATAGAAGGAGAGATTTTCACATTTATGGTTAATGAAATAGAAAAAAATGGGGAACTTTTTTTACCTTTTTCAAAAGAAAATATTGAAGGTGAACTTGGAAAAGATTTTGTAGANGTTTTGAGAATGGTTGCTCCAGGAACAAGTCTAAGAGTAGCGCTTGATGATTTTTTGAATGCAAAAATGGGAGCATTAATAGTTTTTGATAATGGTAATTTAGAATCAATCATTGAAGGAGGATTTAGAGTTAATACCAAGTTTAGTGCTCAAAAACTAGTGGAGCTTGCAAAAATGGATGGGGCAATAATTCTTTCTAGGGATGGAAAAGATATTGTAAATGTAAATACACTTTTGTTTACTGACATTTCAATTTATACAAAGGAAACTGGGACAAGACACAAGGCTGCAGAAAGAACTGCAAAACAAGCAAAAACCCTCGTAATTGCTGTTTCTGAAAGAAAAAATAAAATTTCTCTTTATTATGGAGATTCTTCATATCAACTTCAAAGAAGTTCAGAAGTTTTAAGGAGAGCGTCGGAAACTTTACAAATTTTAGAAAAACAGAGAGATGTATTTAATGAACTTTTATTAGATTTGAATTCCTTAGAATTACGAAGACATTCTACAATAAATGATGTTTGTATGGTTTTACAAAGAGTAGAAATAATGAAAAGAATTTCTGATGTTGTTCAAAGGTATCTTATTGAATTGGGAAAAGAGGGAATAATTGTGAAAATGAGACTTAAAGAATTAATGGGTGGACTTCAAAAAGAAGAAGAATTAATCCTTAAAGATTATTTTGGATTAAGTCATTCTTCTTCATTGGAAATCTTGGAAAAAATGGATTTTGATTTTTTACTTGAGCCGATGAATCTTTCAAGACTTTTATTTGAAGAACTTCATGATAAGAATATCTCTCCTAAGGGAATACGACTTCTTGGAAAAACAAACCTTATTGAAAGATATGTAGATTTACTTGTTGGAAATTTTGAAAANCTTTCTCAGTTATTGATTGCAAGTAACGAAGAATTATTGGAATTATTAGGGAGTGAAGCAATGTTAGCCTTTTTTAGAGAAGAGATCTATAATTTAAAAGAAAAAATAAATTTAGGCAAAGGTTTGTGATAAAAACAAAGAAATCTTCTAAATCTCCAGAAGAAAAAACTCTCTTTGAAAAGGTTGGAAATTTTCTAGAATATAAATTTTTATAAATCGTTCTTATATTTTTTTAAGATGTCAAAGAAATCTTTTAATTTTCGCTTATCTGATTCCGTTGAATTATTTTTGTATCCCGAAAAAGAAAATTTCGAAGAACTTTTTAAAATTGCTATTTCAAAAGATGTTCTTGAAGAGATAACCTTTTTAGAGAAGGCTCAGGATAAAGATCCTTTAAGCCTTTTAGTTTATAATCAGTTTCTTGTTTGGGGAAGACATTTCCCCCCAAAAAATGTTTCTTTAGATTTAATTTCTTATTCTGATAAATTTTTTATAGATTGGGTGGGATGTTCTTTATTCTTAAAGAATAGATTGGTAAAAATTTTAAATAAAATGGATAGTGAAGAAAGTTTTAGTCAAAGATTAAATTTGATTACGAGATTTGATTGGATTAAGTATGACTCTAAAACAAATCTCTTGGAAGAGAGATTGGATCAACTTTGTGGAATTAAAAAATTACTTTTGGGGAAAAAACCAAAAGATGAAATTTATTCAATCTCAGAAAATGGCGATAAGATTAAGGTAAATTATCTGAGAATTAAAGAATATCCCTCTGATACAGGAGNTGGAAGAAATTTCATTTGCGAAGGGAATTCTTCTTCTTATGAAGGCTCAAAGGGTTCTCTTTTAAAGATTATTCTCTCAAAAGATAATGATGCATTAATTGTTGAAGAGCCTCTTATTGGATGTTCCGGAAGAAACGCGGATCTTCCATTATGCATTTCAAATATTTTTTTAAAGGATTATGTAAAAAAGTTAAATCTTAAAATTGATGAAGGAAATAAAGACCCCTTCAAAACCCCTTCTGAAAATTAGAGAACTAACCTTTTTATAGTAAAATAGGTTTTTGTTTTAATGCTTACTAAAAAAGAAATCTCTGAAATTCGTGAACATCTTCTTCGTGCTCAGAGTCCCCTTTTTTATTTTGATAATGATCAAGATGGATTATGTAGTTATCTACTTTTGAGAAGATTTTATAACAAGGGAAATGGGGTTCCAGTAAAAACTTCTCCACTAAGTATGGATTATTTTAGAAGAATTGAGGAATTCTATCCAGATTATATTTTTATTTTAGATCAACCAACGGTGTCTAAAGAATTTTTTGATGCAATCAAAGAAAAGAATATTCCAGTGGTTTGGATAGATCATCATGAGAATGATAAAAGTTTAATTCCTGAAGAGATCCATTATTATAATCCAATTTATAGCTCCAAAAAAAGTAATGAACCAGTTACTAAACTTTGCTATGAGGTTACAAAAAAGAAAGAAGATCTGTGGTTATTAATTGCAGGATGTTTATCAGATAAATTTTTTCCAAAAGAGTATAAAGAATTTTCAAAATTTTATCCTGATCTGGTCATTGATTCAAAAGATCCCTTTAAAATTTTTTATGATTCGGAAATTGGAAAAGTTTCTAGAATAATCGGAATGGGATTGAAAGACAGAACGAGTTTGGTGATGAAAATGATTCGTTTTCTTATTCAAGCAAGAACACCATATGAAGTTTTAGAAGAAAAATCAGAAACAATGAGCTTGCATAAACGATTTAATGAAATTAATTCAAAATTGCTTAGTCTGGTAAAAAAGGCAAAAGAAATGAAAGGAAATTCTAAATTACTTTTTTTTAAATATTCAGGAGAAATAAGTATGAGTTCTGATCTATCTAATAAACTTAGTTATGAACTCCCAGATAAATTTGTTNTAGTTGCATTTCTTAAAGGAGCGAGAGTGAATATTTCAATCCGAGGAGAGAATGCAAAAGGTATCGTGGAAAAAGCAATAAAAGAATTTCCTCTTGCAAAATTTGGGGGACACAGAGATGCAGTTGGAGCTCAAATGGATGAAGATGAGTTAGATAAGTTCAAAGAGAATCTTGAAAAAATTTTGGATTAATAAGTTTTTCCTATGTAAACCCAATAATCTGCTGGTTCCCCAGAGATTATGCATTTTTTTCCTTTAATAGACTCATTTTTTGGATCTATAAAAAGAACTTTTGCACCTCCGGTTTCAGACTTTAAATTTTCTTCAACTTCAACAGAATTTTTTANAGGAATTTTAACTATTTGTTTTTCATTTACAAATTTTATCATCTCACTTTTTTTGTCTGTTTTTTTCTGATTTTCATCAAGAATTTTTTTTGCGTTTTCGTAAAGAGTTTTTTGCATTTTTTCTAAAAGATCTGGAATTGTTTTTAGGAGATCATGTTCTTTTATTTTAATCTTTTCTTTTTCATTTCTTAATTTTATTCCCACTTCTTTTTTTTCAATCTCTTTTGGACCTATTTCAATCCTTATGGGAATTCCATTTAATTCATATTTGGCAAATTTTCTACCAGGGGAATTTTCTGTTTCATCTAGAATTGGATTGAATTTTGAAAGCATTTTTTTTATTTCCCTAGATTTTTCTAAAACTTCTTTTTCTTTTCCCTTAAAAATTAGGGGGATAATTACAATTTTATTTGTAGCCATTCTTGGAGGGATCACAAGTCCTTTGTCGTCAGAATGAAGTGCAAACATTGTTCCAAGCATCCTTGTGGTTATTGCGTGAGTGTTTTGATGTGCATATTTTTCTTCGCCATTTTTATCTTGGAATTTTATACCATATGCTTTTGCAAAATTCTCTCCGTCATAATGGAAGCATACTCCTTCTATTACTCTTCCATTTTGCAAATAAGTATGAACTTTTTTTGTGAAGACTGCTCCAGCGAATTTTTCATTTTCTGTTTTTTGTCCATAAATTCCTGGAATTGCCATTAGCCCTTCTGTGATTTTATTATAAGCTTTTATAACTTTCTCTCCATGGATAATCGCTTCTTCTTTTGTTGAAAAAACTGAATGAATCTCATTCCATAAAAATTCTCTTGTTCTAAAAAACGGAACTGGATTGTTAAACTCCCATCTAACTACATTACACCATTGATTGAATATTAATGGAAGATCTCTCCATGAACGAATCCATTTGGAGTAGGAAGGATAAATTATCGCCTCGGAAGTTGGTCTTACGGCCAATCTTTCATTAAGTTTTGTTTTCCCTGCTTGCGTGACCCATGCGACTTCAGGAGCAAAACCTTTTACATGATCTTCTTCTTTTGACAAAAGTTTTTCTGGAATAAAAAGAGGAAAATATACATTTTCAACACCTATTTTTTTGAATTCCTTGTTTGTTTCTTCAATTATCTTTTCCCAGATTGAATAAGAGGCAGGTCTGAAAACTATGCATCCCGAGATGTCAGTATAATCTGCAAGTTTGGATTTAATCATTAATTGGGTAAACCATTCTGTAAAGTTTTCATTTTTTTTTGCAATTAATCCTTCTTGAGACTTTTTTTCATCCATCATATAAATAAATTTTTGTAGTTTAAATTAGTTTAGTTAATAAGTTATCAAAGTTTCATTTAGCAGTTGTTTGCTAATTGTGTTTACCCCAATTTTAATTTTATCTGCTTCAAGTGCGAAACCGATTCCTTCAGAATTTACCAATTTAAAATTATTCATACCTATTACCTTTCCATCTTTATTTATTAATGGGCCTCCGGAGTTTCCTGGGTTTAGTTGAGCATTTGTTTGAACATATGAACCTGCAGTTCCAAATCCTGTTCTATTTACAGCAGAAACAATTCCATCTGTTGCGGAGAAACTCAATCCTTCAGGAGTTCCTATTGCAAGAACTTTCTCTCCAACGCCAACATTTTCTGATTTTTCAAGTTCTAGTAGAGAAGATCCTATATCGGTTTTTATTAGTGCTAAATCCAGATTTTTAATATATCCGATTAATTCTGCATTGTGAAATTTATTATCATTTGTTACAATTTGTATCACTTGAGAAATTTCTCCATTTTCATTTTCAAGAACATGTTCATTGGTTACTACATAACCCTCAGAAATAAAAAATCCGGATCCAAGAGATGAGAGAGTTCTTACGATTACTACAGAACTGATACTTGTTTTTGTTAATTCTGAAAAATCTTCACTCGCTTTAATTTTTAGTTTGCTTATTTGGTTATTTGTATTAGTTAAATTTTCATCCAGAAGACTAATTGAGCGTTTTGTTTCTATTGCACTTTGTGCAAGTTCATTTATTTTTCCATTGGCCGAAGTTTGTAATTTATAAATTTGGTCTTTTAGTTGAGTATTCTCCAAATTTTGCTTTACAATAATCCCATTAAGAAGAATTGCAATTACAAGGATTGAGGCTAAAACCAATGAACTGAACCCTCCAATTATCACCTTATGATGCCTTTTCATAAATTTGAGAAAATATCAAATTATTTAAATATAATCTTACAAACTAATCTGTTAGTTTTGGCAAATTTGTTCAAAATTAGGGCCTATAGTTCAACGGATAGAATATCGGGTTTCGGCCCCGAAGATCTAGGTTCGATTCCTAGTAGGTTCGTTAAAAATGAAAGGTGAAATAAGGAATTATTTAATTGCTTCCTCAATCTTAATTGGAAGTTGTATTGGAGCAGGAGTTTTAGGTATTCCCTATGTTGCTTCAAAATCTGGATTTTTAATTGCACTTTTTTATATCTTTTTCGTCGGGGGGATAATCCTTTTGATTAATCTTTATTTGGGGGAGGTTGCTCTAAGAACAAACGGAACTCATCAATTGAGTGGATATACTGAAAAATATCTTGGGACAAAATGGAGGAAATTAATGGAATTTGCTTTTATTTTTGGGGTGTATTCTGCTATTGTTGCATATTTAATTGGAATGGGAGAAAGTTTGAGTTTTCTCATTTTCAAAACACTTGATTATTCTATTTATTTTGGAATTTTTTCTGGTTTTGTAATGATGTTCCTTTTATGGAAAGGAGTTCAAGGTCTTAAAAGATTTGAAAAATTTGGGGTGATAATCGTACTTGCACTTTTGATGTTTATTCTTATTCTTTTTACTCCGCTTATTTATATAAAAAATTTAAGTTACCTTAATTTTCAAAATATTTTTTTGCCCTTTGGAGTTGTGTTATTTGCCCTTCTTTCATTCTCTGCAATTCCTTTGGTAGTTCATGTTTTAAGAAAGAAAAAAAATCTTCTAAAAAAAGTAATAATTACCAGTTCAGTTGTTTCAATAATCTTTTATTCTTTATTCGCTTTTGTTGTTGTGGGATTTAAAGGAGGGGGTACTCCAGAAATTGCAACTCTTGCTCTTGGAGCAATTTTTATTTTTTTGGGTCTCTTTACAATGTTTACCTCTTATCTTTCAATTGGTAATGCTCTCGAAGAAAATTTTAAATTTGATGATCTTATGAAAAAGAAAAAATCATGGTTTTTAGCTTCGGTGATTCCCGTTGCAATTTATATTTTAATTAGTTTTACAAATCTTTTTTCATTTACAAAAGTACTCTCTATCGGGGGAATTATTTCTGGAGGTCTTACAGCAATTTTAATTTTGTTTATGGCAAAAAGTGCAAAAAAGAAAAGTGATAGAAAACCAGAGTATTCCATTCCCCTGAATTGGATAATGATCATCTTTGCGATTCTGGTGTTTGGCATTGGGGTCGTGAGAGAAGTTCTAAGTATTTTTGGAAAGGCGTGAACCAACATATTTTTAACTCTCTGAAGATTTATTTTAAAATGGAAATAGACCAGAATTTTGGAAATCTTGTTCAATTAGAACGAGGAAAAGAAATCTATGAGGGAATATTGCTTCCTAGTCCAGAAAATGGAATTGTTCTTCTTAAACTTGAAAATGGTTATAATATTGGATTTAATAAAAAGGAAATTTTAAAACTTAAACTTTTAAAAAAAATTTCTGAAAAAGAAAAAGACTTTAATTTTGAAATCTCAAAAGATAAACCAAATGTTGCAATGGTAATTCTTGGAGGAACAATCGCTGCTCGTTTGAATCCTCTAAAAGGGGGAGTTGATTGGTTAGACACTCCAGAAAGTTTGTTTAAATTTTATCCTGAAATTTTTGAAAAAGTAAATGTGGTAAAAGTTGAAATTCCATTTATGAAAGCATCAGAGGATATGGATTATAAAGATTGGCAAAAAATTGCCAGAGTTGTCGAAACACTTTTGAATGATTCTAATGTTAAGGGGATTATTGTTACGCACGGAACTGATTTTTTGCATTATACTTCTGCTGCACTTTCATTTTTTTTAAGAAATTTGAACAAACCAGTAGTTTTAACTTATTCTCAGCGTTCAATTGATAGAGCTTCTAGTGATGCTAACTTGAATTTGCAGTGTTCTGCTCTTGTTGCAATCTCGAATATTGCCGAAATTGTTTTAGTCGGACACGCATCTACAAATGATGATTTTTGTAATGTAATGCGGGGAACCAAAGTCAGAAAATTACATGCTTCGCGTAGAGATGCGTTTAAAGCGGTTAATGATGAACCAATTGCGAGAGTTTATCCAGAAAGGTTGGAAATTTTAAATTCATATCATCCTAGAAATAAAGATAAACCTAAACTAGATTTAAAGTTTGAAGAGAAAGTTGCTTTGGTTAAAGTTTATCCAGGTCAAGATCCGGGTATTCTAGATTATTATTTGAAAAATAAATACAAAGGAATTATTTTAGAGATGTCTGGGCTTGGGCATGCACCAACCTCCCGTGCGCGTTTGGGCTGGACGAAAAAACTAAAAGAGGTTCAAAATAAAGGTTTGACCATTTGTGCTTCTGCCCAAACTATTTTTGGATGTTTGAATCCAATGGTTTATTCGAATGGACGTGAAATGCTTGAAACTGGAATAATCTATCTTGAAGATATGCTTTCCGAAACGGCTTTTGTAAAATTAGGGTGGGTGTTAGGACATAAAGAATGGAACTTTTCAAGAGACAAGATCAAAGAAAAAATGTTGGAAAATTTTGCAGGTGAATTCAATAAGAGATGTAGTCTTGTGCAGCAGCCTTATTTATCTTACTGTAATAATCAATTAATTTGTCGAATTGATTTTTCAAAATAGGATGCATAAGATAATCTATGAACCTTTCTATTTCATTTTGATTTGAAAAATTTTCTTTTATTATATTATCAATTTCTTTATCTATCTTTGGAATTAAAAGTTTAATTTCTTCTATTGTTTTTTCAAGTTTCATGTAAATAATTATTTAGTTTTTCTTTCAATTCTTTCAACTGATTTTTTTATTTCTTCAATTTCTCTTTCAGCTTTTCTATTTACTGCATAATCATATTCTGCTCTTTGTCTGTCTCTTTCGTTTTCTCTATTTTGGCTCATTAAAATTATTGGGGCTTGAAAAGCTGCAAGGGAGGAAAGAACTAAATTTAATAAAATGAATGGGTAGGGATCCCAAGATTGATGTTCTAACCAAATTACATTTGTCATCATCCAAAGTACAAGAAATACAAGAAATCCGATAATAAAGCTCCAACTTCCCGCAATTTTTGTAAGTCTATCTGCAGCTCTTTGGCCTCTGGTTGTCGGTAGTGCGTTTGGGTGGGTTATCAAGAGACTGTTTTTGACTTTTTTAGTTTCCTCTTTTTTGAACATACTTTCTATTAGTTAAAGTGAGTTATAAATTTTTTGATGATTTTATTTTAACCAACATATTTTTAACTATCTAAAGATTTGTCATGGAATGGAAAATGATTACAAAATTTTAGGGTTTAAGGCGGGACTTGAAATTCATCAACAGTTAGATACTCATAAACTTTTTTGTGAGTGCCCTTCAGTTTTGAGGACAGATAAACCATTTAATACAATTAAAAGAAAAATCCATGTTGTTATTTTTATCAAACTTATGATACTACTTGTTTAGTTGAATTGGATGAAGAACCTCCTCATAAAATTAATAAGGAAGCTTTGAAAATTGCAACTGAAATTGCACTTCTTTTGAACTGTAAGATTTTTCCAGTTACTCAAATAATGAGAAAAACAATTGTTAATGGATCAAATACTTCTGGTTTTCAAAGAACGGTTTTGATTGCTTATGGAGGTTTTATTCAAACTAGCGAAGGGAAAGTGGGAATCGATTCTATTTATTTAGAAGAAGATTCAGCTAGACCAATTGAAAAAACTGAGGACTCGACTACATATCGACTTGATAGACTTGGAATTCCTTTAGTTGAAATTTCAACTAAACCAGATTTAAAATCTGCATCCCAAGTAAAGGAAACAGCATTAAAAATTGGAGAAATACTTAGAAGTTCAAAGGTTAGAAGAGGCCTTGGAACAATTCGTCAGGATTTGAATATCTCAATAAAAGGAAGTAACAGAGTTGAGATAAAAGGATTTCAAGATCCGAAAATAATGGAAAAATGTATTGATCTTGAAGTTGAAAGGCAAAAAATGTTTTTGGATAAGAATCAAAAAAATCCCCCGGAAGTAAGAAATTGTTTACCGGATGGAACAACTGAATTTTTGAGGCCAATTCCTGGATCAGCAAGAATGTATCCAGAAACAGATTTAGAACTACTTCACATAAAAAAAGAATTTATAGATGAGGTGAAAAGAAATTTGCCCAAATTAAAAAATGAAATCGAAGAAGAACTAAGAAAACAAGGATTAAGTGACTTTATGAAGTTAATGGAAATCCCAAACTTATCTCTAAGATGCTCTTGCTTCTTCCAAAAGAAATTGCAAAAAAAGAAAACAAATCTTTAGAGGAAATTGAAGAACTTTTGAATAAGGACGTGATGATTTTCATTTTGAATGCAGTTTATAATGAAAAAATTCACGAAAAGGATGTAAAACATGTTTTAGAAAAAATTTGTTCCGGAGTACCATTCAAAGAAGCAATCAAACTTGGAAAAAAAGATTTTGATGAAGTTGAAGAAAAAATTTTAAAGATAATTAAGGAAAAACCAAATCTCTCCCATAATGCTTATATGGGTCTTGTTATGAAGGAGCTGAAGGGTTCAATTACGGGTCAAGAGGCAATGGAAATAATCTTAAAGTTGATGAAGTAATTTTTTAGGGGTTACACTTTCGAAAAGTTTATAAATTATAAAATTTTGAGGTGAGCATGAGCAAGAAAGATAGTCGTTTGCAATGTGAAATTGATAATGTTAAAAATGTAGAGTCCTATAAAAAGAATTGCAATGAAGAAGATCAAGCGACTAATGAGATTAATCCAATTGATGGAAGAAGATATTCTGATCTTCCAGAAAGTGATTTTGTAATTAATCGTTTTGATATCGAAATTAAGAATCCTTTTCCCCATTTAAAGCCAATAAATCCCTTTAAGAATAATGAGTTTATAAAATACCAATTTAGTTTAGCCAAAATGGATCTTTCTTATAATAAAATGTCTCAAAACAATTACTCTTTAGAAGAAGATAATGCTCTAGCTCTTTTTAAAAGGATGGATAAATCAAGAATCTCTTTAGATCTTCTTAATGATGCGGGGGGATTTAATTCTGCTTTGGAACAAATTGAAAAAGAAAATAAACATCAAATGAATAGGTCTTTAGGTCAAAAACATTTTGCCAGTTTTTAGAAAATTTTCTCCTCTTCCAATAATTTTTTGGATAATCAATTATTTTAATAATTTTTCTAAGATCTCTTTAGCTTTTTTATAATCAGCCCTTTTTTGAGATTCTTTCATTACTTGTCCAATTAAAAAATTAATGGAATTTTTTTCTCCTTTTTTGTAATCTTCCATGGCTTTTGGATTTTCTTTTAAAATTTTTTTTGCAATATTTTCAATTTCTTTTAAGTTTTCAATTACAGGGCCTTTTTTGATCTCTTCTTTAGGAGAATAGGATTTTTCTTTCCAACTTCTTAAAATGTCTTTTGCTTGGAGTTCAGTTATCTTCTTTTCTTCTACGGCCTTTAGTAATTCTACGAAATGTTCAATTTGAACATCTATTTCATCTAATTCTTTTTTGTTATAATTTAAGAAACCCAACAACTCAATGGTAACCCAAGGAATTGCAAGTTCTGGTTTGACTTTTTTTATTGATTCTTCAAAAAATTCGGCAATTTCTATTTTTTTTGTTAGGAGTTGTGCAACTTTTTTGTCGATTTTGTAAAGTTTAATCAATTTTTTTAACTTTTCTTGGGGAGTCTCAGGAATACTTTTTCTTATTTTTTCAATTTCACTTTTTTTTAGATTTATTTCGGGTAGATCCGGATCACTAATAAATCTGTAATCTTGAGCATTATCTTTAGTTCTCATAAGTTTTGTGGTTTTACTTTTCTCGTCGTATGTTCTGGTCTCTTCCACTTTTGGAAGTTCTTTTTTCTGCCTTTCGACTTCCACTTCAATTGCTTCTTTTATTTTTTTTATAGAATTTATATTTTTCATTTCAATTCTTTTTCCTCCAGAAATTGAAACATTNACATCTGCTTTTATTCCAGATTTTTTATCTATAACTTTTACATAACTCAAAGCAATTATCAAATTTTTTAACCATTCAGTCACTTCTTCACTGTCTTTAAAATCTGGTTCTGTTACAATTTCTATTAGCGGGCTTCCCGAACGATTATAATCTACCTCTCCGGTTTCAGGGTTCCATGCTGCAGGATCTTCCTCAAGATGGCATTCTCTTATCCTTATTCCCATAAAATTTCCATTTTCTCCATTGGGAATTGAATGTGGCCCAGACATAGTACTTTGGAATCCTTTTGGAAGGTCTGGCCATGAGTAGTGTTTTCTCTGCCAGAGAAGTTTTTCATTTATTTTGCATCCTAAGATTAAGGCGATTTCTATTGATTTTTTAATTGCTTCATAATTTGGAAGAATAGGTTTTGATCCTGGTTGTCCTGTGCATATTGGACACACATTTGTATTTGGTTGGCTTTCTTTTTTTCCGTGTTCAGATTTACATTTGCAGAACAATTTTTCGTTAGTTAGAAGGTATCCATGAATCTCAAGTCCAATCTTTACCATGTCTAAAAAAGATAAAACAAGTTTATTAAATTGTTGGATTTCATACATCGAAATCATTATAAATAAGTTAAATTATAAATTTAAATGTCAAAAGATTTAGACTTTGGAGAATTTAGTAAGAAGAGAACCTATGTTGCAGATGTTTTTAATTTAGAGGAAGGAAAAGAAGTTGAACTTGCTGGATGGGTTTATGATACTCGTGCATTAGGGAAAATTCGTTTTTTGATGTTAAGAGATATTAGTGGAGTTGCTCAGATTGTAGCNGTTAAGGGAAAATCGGATGAAAATTCTTTTAGTTTGATGGATAATATTTCAAGAGAATCTGTAATTTATGTTAAAGGAGAAATTAAAAATTCGGCTCAAGCTCCAGGAGGGAAGGAAATTATTCCTCATGAAATGAAATTAATATCAAGAGCAGATGAACTTCCAATTGATGTTGCGGATTATTCAAAAACAGAGCTTCCTAAAAGATTAGATTACCGATTTTTGGANTTGCATAGAAAATCAATTCAAGCAATTTTCAAAATTCAATCTACTATGATGCAAGCTTTTAGAGAATTTATGGTTTCAAATGGAGCAATTGAGGCACAATTTCCTTCGATAATTGGATCTTCTTCTGAAGGTGGAACCGAGCTCTTCGAAGCAAATTACTTTGGTAAGAANGCATTTCTTTCACAGAGTTGTCAATTATACAAACAAATGCTTGCCTGCTCAATGGAAAAAGTATTTACTATTTTTACAGTTTGGAGAGCGGAAAAACATAATACCGTGAGGCATTTAAATGAAGCAAGACAGTTTGATTATGAACAAGCTTTTGCGGATGAGTTTGTGGTGATGGAATTTCTTGGTGAAGTTGTGAAATATATTATAAAAAAAGTTTTGAAAGAAAATAAAAAAGAGCTTGAAATTTTAGAAGTAAAACTTAAAGTTCCGAAAATAAAATACATGACTTTTAAAGAAGCGAAAGAAATCGTTGAAAAAGAAAAAGCTCATTGCGGTGATGATGATTTAAGTACTGAAGCAGAGAAAAAGCTAGGAGAACTTTTTTCAGATACAATTATTTTTGTTCATGATTGGCCAATTAAAGGGAAACCTTTTTACATAATGCCCAAGGGAGAAGGTCTTTCTGGAGGATTTGATGCGATTTATAACGGGATGGAAATAAGTTCCGGAGGGCAAAGAGTTCATATCCCAGAAATTCTTGAAAAACAATTAAGAGAAAGAAATTTGGATCCCCTCGATTTCAAAAGTTATATAGATTCATTCAGATATGGAGCACCTCCTCATGCTGGTTGGGGAATGGGCCTTGAAAGATTGACTATGCTTATTCTAGGAATTCAGAATATTCGAGAAGTAGTTCTTTTCCCAAGAGATAGAGAAAGATTAACTCCTTAAGGAAAATTCTTATAAATTAGAAATACTACTTATTAATATGACAGAATTTTTATATAAAGATTTATCAAAAAAAGAAAGAGAAGAGATTAGTTTAGAAGCTAAAAAAATTATCAATTCTTTTGGAAAAAAACTTGAATTAGTAAAAAATTTACCTTCCGAATCTTCAATTGAAAAAAATTCTGGATATCGATTGGAGGAAAAAGAAAGTCCTTGTGATTTAAATTTTAAAAAAAGAATTCTAGAAAATGCTCCCCATAAAACTAAAGATTCTTTCATTTCGGAGAAAAAATCATGGTAACCGCATTAGAGAAATTAAGAAAATATCTAGATAAAATAAGAGATAAAAATAAAGAATTTAATATTTTTTTGGAGCTTTTTTCAGAAGAAGAATTAATTAAAAAAGCAAAGGAAGTCGATGAAAAAATAAAAAATAAAAGGGCTGGAAGGCTTGCAGGATATTTCATAGGTGTTAAACCAAATATCAATGTTTTGGGATTACATGCTTCTTGTTCTTCTAAAGTTTTAGAAAATTATCTTTCTACTTACGATGCTACTGTTATAAAAAAAATAAAAGACGAGGATGGAATAATCTTAGGAATGGTAAATTCTGATGAATTTGCATGTGGTTCATCTGGTGAAACTTCTGCATTTAGTCCTGTTAGAAATCCCACAAATCCTAATTTAATTCCAGGAGGAAGTTCTTCTGGTTCTGCTGCGTGTGTTGCTGCNGGATTTTGTGATNTATCTTTAGGTTCGGATACTGGAGGNTCAATTAGAAATCCGGCTTCTCATTGTGGAGTTGTAGGAATAAAACCTAGTTATGCAAGTGTTTCTCGTTATGGATTAATTGATTTATCTATGAGCTTAGATCAAATTGGTCCTTTTGCAAGAACAGTTTCTGATGCGGCCTTATTATTAGATGTGATAAGAGGAAAAGATGAAAATGATTCAATCAGTTTAAATTCTAAAAAATTAAACTTAAATGATCTTGGAAAGAAAAAGGATTTTGTTTTAGGAATTTTGGACTTTAAAATAAATGATTCCAAGATTCAAAATTTAATTGATAAAAAAATCAAAGAAATTAAAAAGAAATATAATTGGAAAATAAAAAAAATAAAAATAGATCATATTGATCTTGCAATTGAAACATATTACCCTATTGTTTATACTGAATTCTTCTCTGGAACTAGGAAATTAGATGGTCGAAAATATGGGAAAAAAATTGAGGACTTTTGTGGCCCGGAGGTTTTGAGGAGGATTCTTGGAGGAGCAGAAATTACAAAAGCAGAACATGAGGGAAGAAATTATCATCTGGCATTAAGAGTTAAAAAATTAATTGAAAAAGAATATTCGGAAGCTTTCAAGGAAGTTGATGTAATTCTTTCTCCAACTGTTCCAAGACTTCCACATAAAATAGGAGAGAAAATTTCGGTTGAGGAAATGTATTCTTATGACGCTTTAACCATTCCTTCTAATCTCGCAGGCAATTGTTCTATGAGCCTTCCTATAGGAAAAGTTGAAGGAATTCCTGTGGGAATTCAAATTATGGCAGATAAATTCAATGAACAAAAAATGCTTGAAGTTGCGAGTTTGATTGAAAAAACAAATGAAACCAAATGAAGGAAGATTACAAACTGGAGAGCATATTTTAGCTAAAATTTTGGAAAATAAAATTATTAATTGTAAAGTTAGAATTGCCAAATTTTTTTCTGATTATGGGGAGGTTGAATTTTTGACCACTTATGATTTAAGGAAGATTCATTTAGAAGATTTAAATTTTGAGATTAATAAAATTATTAAATCAAATCTGAATGTAAATATTCAAATTTTTAATAAAATGGAAATAAAAGATTTTGAAAAATTAAGGGTTAACAAAGAGCTTGAAAAGATAAGAATTGTTTCTATAGGAGACTTTGATTCTCGTCCTTGTGGAGATCCTCATATCAACAAAACTCTAGAAATTGGGAATTTTTATGTTGAAAAGATAAAAAGGGTGGGAAATGATCGTTATAGAATTACTTTTCGAGTTGAATAAATTTTGAGAAGGTAGTTTTATAAAATATTTTTTGTTTTATGTTTTATGAAGCTTTTGGTGATGGGAGACATTCATGGAAAAACTGAAAAGTTAGAAAAAGAGATTTCAAAACATGAATTTGATTTGGTGATTGGCGTTGGAGATTATGCTGGAATTGAAGAGTGGAGGAGGTATATTAAGTATATTTTTTCTGACAAAAAAAAGCCTAAAATTGGTGAAGGTCCAAATAGAAGATCTCCTGAAGAATTTTATGGAAAAAAGAAGTTTAAAGATCTTTTAAAAAAAGATTANGAAGCTGGAAAAAGAGTATTGAATTTTTTTAACAATCTTGGAAAACCTGGATTTTTTGTTTTTGGAAACGGAGATGAAGAATGGTATAATTTTCCATTTAGTAAAGATCTTCTTAATGTAAATAAAAGAAATTTAAATTTTCTTAAAGAAATAAAAAATGTTCAAAATTTGAATTATGGAATTCAGAGGTATGGGGAAATTACTTTTTTGGGTTTTGGAGGTTATTTAGATGTTAGTGCAAACAAAAAGTCTAGAGATAAAGAGTGGCAAAAAAGGGTTGATCAGCGAATGAAAAAAGCAGAAATTAAGATGAATACTTTCGTAAATAAGATTCATGGAAAGAGTNTCTTTATTTTCCATTACCCTCCTCTGGGAATTTTTGATATCATTAAGGTGGGAATTTTTGATATCATTAAGGATAAGACAAATCCTTACCATGGTGGTAGTGCAGGTATAGATTTCTTTAGAAAAGAAATTTTAAAAAAGAAACCTTTTTTAGTTTTGTGTGGGCATATGGAAGAATATCAAGGAAAGAAAAAACTCGGAACTTCAATGGTCGTTAATCCTGGAGAAGGATCAAAGGGAAAATTTGCAATTGTCGAGATAGATGAAAAAAAAGGAAAGGTTTTGAAGGTTGATTTTTTTGGAAAAAAAGATTAATTCTCCTTTTTGGCTATTAAAGCTACACCATTTTGATTAAACATAAATTTGTCAATTGAAGTTTCTAGGCCAACCATTTTTTTTGTTCCAAAAGCAGTATGCCTAAACCAAGCTTGAAAAGGAATATAAAAAAATAATCCTTTTTTTTGAATTATTTTGAATTTTGTTACTTCCAATTTGTTCTTTAGTTGAGAATAGGAATAATTAGTTAAATGTTCGGAGATAATAAATTTTTTTTTTGGAACTAAAAACTCGTAAATTCTTTCGACTATCGCTTTTGTAGGATAAGTAATAATTAATGTTCCTGAAGATTTTAATACCCGATAAAATTCTTTTAATACTCTTTCAGGATTAATTACATGTTCTAAAGTTTCTATGCAAAGAATTTTATCGAAAAAGTTATTTTCAAAAGGAAGTTTTTCTAGCTCTGTTTGAATGAATTCTATCTTTTTAGGATTAATTTTCATTACTTTTTTAAAAGCATTTTTGGAAATATCTACCCCATAAACTTTTCTACATTTTTTGGAAACTTTAATTGAAATTTTTCCATTTCCACATCCCGCATCCAGGATTATTTCTTCTTTTTTAGGATTCAAAAAATTTAAAGCAGCTTTTTTTCTTTTTCTATCATAAATTTTACTTATATTAATCCCATTTTCAATATATCCGGAATATCCTTTTTTATTCCACATTTTTTCGTAATACTTTTTTAAATCAGAATTAGATTTAAATTTCATAATTTCTTTAGCGTGATAAATTTCTGGAGATTTTACTTTCCTCATAATAGAATGAACTAAATTAAGCTTTTTAATCTTTTGAAGAGTTCAGTTTTTATCAAAATTCCCTTTTAAATTTTTCTCTTCATTTTTGTTACTTTAGACTTTAGAGTAAACTTTAAAAACTCTTTGAGAAATAGAAGTTTAATTAAATTGGAGGGATTAATAATGCCTAAAGATAAGAAAGAAGATGAATTCGATGATGACTTCGAAGACAGTGAAGAAGACACAGATGAAGATAGTTGGGATGAAGAGTAGGTTTTCGTTTGTTAATTTTTAATTTTTAATTTTTAAGCTTGGTTTTTATGATTGAAAGGTATAGAAAAGAGATTGACAGGATAGACTCTAAGATATTGGGTCTTTTCGAGAAAAGAATGGTTTTTTCTAAAAAGATTGGGAATTATAAAAGGGAAAAAGGCAAATTAATCTCAGATCTAAATAGAGAGAAAAAGATTATTCTTGGATTGACAAATAAAACAAAATTGGATAAAAAATTTATTAAAGAAATCTATAGGGTGATTTTTAAATTTTCTAAAAAAATTCAAAAGTAAATCCTATCTTCTATCTGGGATATGCACTAAACAATCAGAGCAAACTATATCTGCGCTTCCACTCTTTGGATCTTTTATGAATTTGTAATATCCTGCTTTTAGATCTTGTTTGCATCTGGAACATTTCCCATCCTGCTTTTTCATTAAATCTGTTCTACTAAAGGTAGCCATTGTAATCTCTTTTTGTTTTCTCGATTTTAATGCATTTAAATAATTGTTTGTTTCTATGCTTGCCATATAAAAGAATGAATTAATTAGATTATAAATTTAATTATTCTGCTGTATCTGTTAATAACTTTTAAATAGGCATCCTCATTTTTATTATGGGATGAATATTGATTATTTGGTTGGTTCAAAAAGAGATTTTCTGGACTTTTTGGATTCGATAGGACTTTATGATAAAGTTGCAATTTTGACCCATAACGATCTTGATGGACTTGCTTCTGGATTGTTTTTGGAGAAAATCTTAGAAGTTAAAGGGATAAAAGTAGATTATATTCAGTTTTTAGATATTCGGTCTGATATGGTTAAAGAAGCTTCAGTGAAATTAAATGAGCTTGGAATTACAAAAGTATTTTTTAGTGATTTAAATGTTGAATCAATAGACTATGAAGGGTTTGAAGATCTAAAGAGAGAAAAGGGGGTTTTTTTAATAGACCACCATCCAACACGGGAAAATATAAAAGATATTTCAAATATGGTAAAAACTTCATCTGAAGATTGTGCTGCTCTTGTGACTTTTGTGCTTGGATGGGATCTTTTAGATTCAGAACTTTGGGGATGGCTTGTTTGCTCAGCAATTTTTGCAGATTATGCTTTCCGTTCCGAAAAAAATCTTAAATTTGTTCAATCTTTTTATCCCGAAGTAACTTTAGAGAATATTTCTTCATCAATTCCAGGACTTAATGCAAGGAGAATTTCTTCGGCCTTGATTTATTATCGAAATGATATTCAATATGTGTACAATCTTGTTAAGGAAAGAAATATTGATGAACTTTCAGAAATCCATGAGTTGATTGAAGAAGAAGTTTACAAGATGGTTGATAATTTTTCAGAAAATAAGGAATATTACCCTCAAAATGAAATATACTTTTACGAAATTAAATCGCGATTTGATATTTTAAGTTATGTTGCAACTTTAATTGGAGGGACTGATCCTGAAAAAAATTTTCTTTTTATGTACAGAACTAAGGATTTTGTAAAATTTAGTGCAAGGAGTTCTGGGCTGAAATTGGATATGGGNCATCTTATGAATGAGGGCACCGAAGGTCTTCCAAATTCCGAGGGTGGAGGACATGTTCCTGCCGCTGCGGCAAAAGTTCCAGAAGAGTATGTTGAAATTTTTAAAGAGCGAATTTTAGGGAAAAAATAGTCTATTTTTAAAAAATTTATTCTAATCTAGAAATTTTTTGAATATAAAAACTTAAAAACCATTTTTTATTTTTTAATAGATGAACATTGGAGGGATTAATCTAAGATGGTTAGGTCATTCTGGATTTTTGATTCAAAATTCAAAAACAATTTATATTGATCCCTTTAAGATTAATGAGGGGCTTCCTAAAGCTGATTTGATCTTAATTACCCATGGACATTATGATCATTGTAGTTTTGAAGATATGGGGAAAATTGTTCAAGATGGAACGAGAATAATCATGACTGCAGATTCTCAAAGTAAAGTTGCCCGTTTTCAGGTTCCAATAAGAATGGAGGTAATCTCTCCAGGCCAGGAACTTGATTTAGGTTCTGTTAAAATTTCTTCTCTATCTGCATATAATATTGATAAACCATTTCACCCAAAAGAAGAAGGCCTTGTAGGATATCTAATAAAAATAAATGAAGTTATAATTTATCATGCTGGGGATACAGATTTAATTCCCGAAATGCAAAAATTAACAGGATACAATCAACAAGATAAAAAATTTATTGCTTTGCTTCCTGTTGGGGGAAGATTTACTATGAGTGCTGAAGAAGCTTTTGAAGCTGCAAAAATAATAAAACCAACTATTGCAATTCCTATGCACTGGGGATCAATAATTGGGAGTATTAAAGATGCAGAAGAATTTAAGGAATTATGCAAAGCGGAAGGAATTAACGTTGAAATATTGGAAAAAGAGTAGATCAGTTTAACCTATATTCAAAATTTTTTTCTTCGTAATTTTTAATTTTTACACTTCCGTCTTTTTGAATTGTGGCATATTTTGGAATTAAAGGAATTTTTCCTCCTCCTCCTGGGGCATCAATAACAAAATGGGGGACTGCCATCCCACTAGTAAATCCTCTCAATCCTTTTATTATTTTTATTCCTTCTTTAACTGGACCTGAAAAATGAGCCGTTCCTTTTACAAGATCTGGTTGATACAAATAGTAAGGTTTTACTCCAATAGATAAAAGTTTTCTATTCAATTCTTTAAAAATTTCAGGACTACTATTAACTCCTTTGAGGATCACACTTTGGTTTCCTAAAGAAATTCCTGCATCAATAAGTTTTTCGCATGCTTCTTTTGATTTTGTTGTGATTTCGGTAGGATGTTCAAAATGAGTATTTATGTAAAGTANGGGATTTTTATTATATTTTTTTAACATCTCACAAAGTTTGGCTGTTACTCTTTCTGGCATTGTGCAAGGAATTCTTGTTCCTATTCGAATCATTTCAATATGCTTTATTTTTCTTAAATCAATTAAAATATTTTCAAGTGTTTCTAAACTTAACAAAAGAGGATCTCCTCCAGAAAGAATAACATCCCTTATTTCTTGATGCTCTTCAATATATTTCAAAGCTTTTTTTATCCCATTTCTTGTGGGATTTTTTGTTATTTCTCCTACTTTTCTTTTTCTTGTGCAAAACCTGCAATACATTGCACATGAGTTTGAAATTAATAGGAGGCATCGATCAGGGTATCTATGTGTTAAAAATGGAATTTCATTTTCTTCATTTAAAGGATCTTCTTTTCCAAATTCAGAAGTCACTTCTTCAATTCTTGGGATGCATTGATTCCAAATGGGATCTCCTTTTTCTTTAATTAACGAAAAATAATATCCATTAATTCGCATGGGATATTTATCATATTTTTTTCCTTAAGTTTTTCCTTAAGAATCTGAACCGTGGTTATAAACATTTGATTATTGTTAAGAAGTAGTAATTTTTTTCTCTTTTCTATTTTTATTATTGAGTGATATATAAATCTTTGTTTTCTTTTTATTATTACTAAAAGATTTTTAATAAAATTTTAAGATAAAACTAGCTTTCTTGTAAATTTTAATGGACCTCTTCCAAAGACTTGGATAAGCTTTATTTTTTCAAGAAATTTTTCAAATTGATTATCTTCGGTGATCAGTTCCCCATTTTCAATCATTGTAGAATATTCTTCCATTCCTTGAGAAATTTCTTTAAATCCTTTAATTATTTCTTTTTCTCCAATCCAAATTTTTTTAGGATAGATGTTTTCTTTTAGGAACTCTTGAGGGCTAAGTCTTTTGTATCCCTGGAAGTTTATCAAAGGCTTTTGATTAGGAAGAAATAATTTTAAGGAGTTTCCAATAGTTGTCAAGGTATACTTTTCCATTCTTAAATCAACTTTATTGAAATACATTAAATTTCCTTTTTTCAAATCAGATTCTTCAATTATTGAACTATATTTTCCAAGAAGAGGTAAATTTCCAAATTCATATTCTTCTGGATCTAATAAAAATAATTCTCCTTTTTTTGCTTTTCCAAATTTTTCAACTAGTGTGCTAACCATCGTTTTTTGTGTTGTAATTTATTTATAAAGATATCTTCATTTTGGGATATACTTGTTTAAATTAAGGTTTTTTTGCTTTCCATAAAAAAATTCCAAACGCTTTCGGCATAATCTTTCATAGGTTCCCAGTTTGTTTTGAATGCATTAATGATTTCTTCTTTTCCTAGGTAAATATATTCAGCAGAAAAAATTTTGTTTAGAAATTCTTCTTGACTAATGGATTTTACTCTAGGAATTTTTTGTTTTCCATCTTTTTCTGGCAAAAATAGTTCTAAGGCATTTCCTATAATTTTTAGTTTATATCCTTTTAGTTCTTCTTTTTCTGAATCGTAGTATCTAAAATTGGAATCTGCTAAGTTTTCTACTTCTTTAATCGAGTGATAAATTCCTATAATTGGAGAAGTTCCATACTCAAAATCGTTTGGATCCAATAAAAACCATTCTCCGGATATTGCTTTTTCGAATTTTTTTATTAAGGAGGTAGTCATGTTTTTTTTCTGGTTCTTTTATTTATAAAGATATATTCATTTTGGGATATGTTTTTAAGATTAGAAAGTCTGCTTTTTTTATGGCAGAATATAATTTTCTTCAAAGAAAAATGGATGTCTTGAAAAAATTTGATAAGTCTCATGAAGGCACATGGGACGAGCATATTGTTAAGTTGTGCAATAAAATAAATTCAAAGGAGAATTATTATACTACCTCTTCTTGTTCAGGAAGAATTCTTTTAATGGTAGATCAAGATAAAAAAAGTTCTGGACTTTTTTTATGGAAAAGCCATGAAAAGATAGATTTATCCGTATTCAGAAAATTTTTTGAATCTTTCAAAGAAAAATTTTCCATAAAATTCAAATGTGAACCTCCGATCATTCATGTTGTATGCAAAACTATTAATGATGCAGAAGAACTTTTGGAAAAAGGATTTAAATCTGGCTGGAAAAAATCTGGAATTATTAGCTTAAGGAAAAATATAGTCCTTGAATTACATGGAACTGAAAAATTAGAATTTCCCATTCTCATTAATTGTTGAAAAAAGTAATAAAAAACTTGAAAAAGGGTGGGATAAAATTGTTTCTTTAGAGAAATTGATTTAGTAACTTTTTTATAATTGGAATTACTATAAAAATGATGGATAAAAGTGAGCTTGGTAAATTTATCAGTTCTAATCTTAGAAGGGGACTTAAAATTGAGGAGATAAAACAACATCTTCTTTCCCAAGGTTTTTTTGATTATGATATAAGAGAAGCAATTTCTAAATTGAATTTAAGAGAATTTTCCGAAAAGAGAGAGGAAAAAGTTCCGATTAAAAAAATTGAATCCATTGAAGGATGGGATAAAGATTTTTCAAAAGATTAATTGTTCAGATTAAAAGCTATTCTTAAAAATTTCTCTTTTTGCAATTCGAAATCGATAAAAATTTTGCAAACATTTTCAACTTTTTCTGCAAAAACTTCTGCATTTTTAACCGAATATCCTTTAATATTTTCTTCGGAATTCAAATTAATTTTTTTTCCTATTTCTTTATAGGTCTTTTCCTTTGTTCTACAATACAATTCTGAAAAAGAGTAATCAAAAAAATCAAGATTTTTTGAAATGAGCTCTATTTTTAATTTTAAATTAGAATTTTTGAATTTTTTTAATCCTCTATCTCCAAATTCTTTTTCAATATATCTTTCTAATCCTTTTAAAGAATGAATTTCTAAAAAGTTTTTTTCACATTCCATCTATTTTTGGATTTTATTCAGTTTATAAAAATTATTGTGATAAATTTCAAAATATCTCCTCTTATATATAAAGATATTTAAATAAAACTCAATTTATCAACTCAAGATAGGAACTTTGCATAAGCAGAGTTGAAAAATAACAAAAAAAGGAGGTCATAAAATAAAAAAAATGGTACTTGATTTTGCAAAAGAAGCAATTCAAAATGCATCTACACACAGCATTAACTTTGATGAATTAAAAGCTGGAAAAGCTTCAATTAAAGTAATTGGTTGTGGTGGTTGTGGAAGTAATATGGTTACGTGGCTTTTTAATAAAGGAATTAATGGTGCAACAGTTTACGCTGCTAACACAGATGCTTTACACTTAAGTGTTGCTAAAGCTGATGAAAAAATTCTTTTAGGTAAAGAGTTGACTAGAGGTCTTGGTGCTGGTGGAAAACCTATGAAAGGTAGAGAAGCTGCTAAAGAATCTTTAGTTGATTTGAAGAAAGCTGTGGGCAATTCAGATATGGTTTTTGTTCTCGCTGGTGAAGGTGGAGGAACAGGAACTGGTGCAGCTCCAGTAGTAGCTCAATTAGCTAAAGAAACAGGAGCAGTTGTTATCGGAGTTGTTACAATGCCTTTCGAATCTGAAAAAGCTAGAATTGATAAAGCCGAATTTGGATTGCAAGAATTAAGAGAATCTACTGATACTTGTATTGTTCTTGATAACAATAGATTAGTAGACATTGCAGGTCAACTTCCCTTAGAACAGGCTTTTGCTGTTGCTAACGAACTTGTTAGTACAATGGTAAAAGGTATTGTGGAAACAATTACTTTGCCTTCTTTAATTAACTTAGATTACGCTGATGTTTCATCTATTATGAAAAACGGTGGAGTTGCAGTTATTGGAATTGGTGAATCAGATGCTACAGATCGTGTACACGAATCGGTAAAGCAAGCCCTTACTCATCCTCTACTTGATGTGGATTACAAAGGTGCAAGCGGAGCTTTAGTGCACATAACATGTGGTCCTGATTTAAAATTAGAAGAATTCGATGTGATTGGTAGAACTGTTTCAGAAAATTTGAGTAATGATGCACAAGTTATTATTGGTGCTAGAATCGCAAAGGACTTTGTTGGAAAAGTTAGAGTGATTACAATAATGACTGGAGTTAAATCTCCTTATGTATTAGGAAAAGATTTTGAGGAACACTCAATGCCAACTTCTAAAGGAATGTCTGACTTAGGGATTGATATTTACGGTTAAGTTAATAAATCCCTTTTTATTTTTTATTTTGAATTAATCCTGGAGGATAGGGGTCTTCCAGGATTTTCATTTTTTGTTGGTTTAAATTTGAAAACTTATTTAAAGAATTGTTCTATCTACTTTCTATGGGTGAGAAGAAACCTTCTTTAGATGAGGAAAAGGAAAGAGAGATAAACAAGATTCTTAGAAAAATTAGTACCAAGAAACAAAAGAAGTTAATCTTTGAAAAAACAAAAAAATTAACTGAAAAAGAGAAAGAAGATTTAGAAGAAACTTTTGACGATTTTAATGAAACTGAAACAAGTCTTTTTATTTTAGGAGTTATACTCATAATTTCAGGGATATATTTAGGTAATGGGGTTTTTTACTTTTTGGTCATTATTGCTATTGTCGTTTTTCCAATAATTGTTTCTTCCAAAAAGAAGAAGCTAATAGAAAAAATAAAAAAGTTAATTAAATAGAGAAAAAGGAGGAAAAAGAAAAATGAACTGGTCATTAATTGCTTCTGGTGTCATCGGGTTAATCCTTGCTTGGGCTACATGGGAATCTTATTTGTTTGCAGCAATGTTTGCAGGTGTTGTTGGGGCAATCTCATTAATTGCAGGATTTTTTAAGAACTAAAGAAATTTAATTTCTTTTTATATTTTTAGAATTTTATTTAATATCCTTCTGGAGCACGAGAATCAATCTTTTCAATTTTTCTCATTCTATTGTTTCCCCATTGATTGAAATATAAAAGATTATAAATNTCTGATTTTGGTTTGGATTTTTTNGGTTTTTCTTTAGAGTATCCTATTGGAAAAATTGCTTCAATAGTATAAGCTTCAGGAACTTTTAACGATTTTCTTACTTTCTCTTCATTAAAATGTCCAATCCAACATGTAGAAAGTCCATACTCTGTTAAACTTAAGAGGAAATTTTCTATTGCTGCTCCTGCTTCTTGTCTTAGGAAAANTTCCCCTTTATCTGGAAAGGGTGTTGTAACAATNCCTTCATCCGAAATAAGAACAATAACGTATTTTGCCTGATTTATGAACTCTTGTTCTGACCATTTTGCAATCTCTGCGATAATCTTTTCATCATCCACAATTAAAAATTTCATTGGAAAAAGATTTCCTACCATTGGAGCATATTGTGCAGAATGAATTGCTTCAATGATCTCTCTCCAATCTGGCTTTTTATCTGTAAACTCTCTAATACTTCTTCGAGATTTTATTGATTCTTGTAAATCCATCTAATCTAGACGATACTAGGATTTTTAAGTTTTTATGCCCTAGGAGGGTTAAAATTCTTTGTAATCTATCTTTTGTGCATTAAAATACTCTTTAATGTGCTCTACTGCATCTTTTGGATTAAATTTACGGCAAGTATAAATATCTACAGTGAAAAAATTGTTCCTATTCCAAGTGTAGATTGAAGCTCCAGATTCTGCCCAGATCAGAATAGATTCGTACCCTCCATGATTGGGATTTACCTTGTAAGCAATATTCTTTATGATTGGCCCATAGATAATTTTCATGCCCAACTTTATTGAGAGCTCGTTCATGCAACTTTTCAATAATTTCGGGGTCATTTTTACAGAATAGATTCCTTCAATTACTAATCTTTGTCTATGGATATCTGGTGCGAAATTTTTCATTCGAGAATTATTTATTTTACATTTATAAACTTATTCCTTAGAAACTGATAACTCCTCCACCAAGACATTTAGTCTTTTCATAGAGAACTATTGCTTGGCCTTCAGAAATTCCAGTTAGAGGTTTATCCAATTCGATGATAATTTTATCTCCTCTTTTTTTTATTTTTGAAGAGATTAATTCTCCTACTTGTCTTATTCTGGAAAAAACTTTTTTATGTTTTAGAAATTCGGTTTTTGTTTCGTCGATTAAATGTANATTGTCAATGATAATTTCTTTCCTTAATAGAAGATGGTGCCCTTCTGGTGCGGCGATCAAAACATTTTTTTTAACATCCTTTTTAGCAACATACCATCGATCCATTCTCTTTGTTTTTTCATTTTTTCTTTCAATTTCAAATCCATATCTAGGTCCAAGTCTTTGCCCGATTGTGTAAAAGTAGACCCCATCGTGTTTCCCAATCAGTTTTCCATTTGGATCCAAGATATTTCCTTTTTTTGATTTTATTTTTTTGCTTAAAAAATCTTTTAAGTTTATTTTTCCAATAAAACAAATTCCTACCGTTCCCTTTTTTTGTGCGTTTTGAAATCCATTTTTTTCTGCAATTTTTCTGACTTTTATTTTTGTAAATTCTCCGATCGGAAAAAGGGTATGGGATAANTCGTTTTGACTTTGCCTATACAAAAAATAAGATTGATCTTTTGATTCATCTTTTCCCCGATGTAGTTCAAAAAATTTTCCTTTCTTTTTTATTCGAGCATAATGTCCTGTTGCAATTAAATTGATTCCTATTTTTTTTGCAGCTTTGATTAGCAAAGGAAATTTTATTTTTTCATTGCAGTCTATATCGGGATTAGGAGTTATTCCAGATTTATATTTCTTGAACATTTCGTCTATCACTAACTCTTTATACTCTTTTTCAAAGTCAAGTGTTGCAAAAGAAATTCCTAATTTTGTGGCAATTTTTATCGCGTGATTTCTTTCTTCAACCCATGCACACTCCCCAGTCATTTTATTCTTGGTGTCTGACCAATTTTTCATGAANGCACCATAAACATCATATCCTTTTTTTTGTAATAAAAGTGCTGCTACAGATGAATCAACTCCTCCAGACATTGCGAGAAGAACTTTTTGTTTGACTTTTTGCATAAATCTATTTGGGATATATTGGTTAAAAGAGTTTTGATTTTTTAANATTAATCTAATAAACTTTTTTCCAAATCAGAAAGATACCTTTCTAATAAATTAACACTTTCAAAAAGATAAAAACTAATTTTTTCTTTTTCTTCAGGGGTAAAAGGATACTTTTCTTCTAATTCTTTTGTTATTTTAATGTACTTAAGTGGATCTTTTTTGTTTATATGAATTAAATTAAGCAATTCATTTTTTGGATCTTTTTCTTCTAACTTAAAATATGCTTTTTCTACTTTTTCATATATNTCTTGTTTACTTCTGNAAACTACGTTTCCTATTGCTGCTCCAAATATCATTAGAATTTTAATCTTTTTTTGTTTAAATTTATTTGTATAAATGGAGACTCCCTTTTNTCTCCAACCTTTAATTAAATCAGTTTGGAAACCTTTAAATAAGAAATTTCTTAAGGATTAGTATGTCCTGGTAGCTCAGTTGGTAGAGCGATCGGCTGTTAACCGATAGGTCGTAGGTTCGAGTCCTACNCGGGACGCTTATTTTTTCTTTTCTTTTAGACCTAAATCCAAAAGAGGATCTTCTTTCCTTTTTTCGAGACCTTTGTAAACATTGGCGTGTTTTGACCCTTGAATTATCTGAATTATTGCATCGATTGCTGGTTTGATGTTTTCCGAATCCCCAATAATTCCAATTTCATTCCCTTTCATTTCAAGAGAACATTTTGTTAATTCTGATAGTGCTTTTAAAACTCTTCCATCTTTTCCGATTAATCTTCCTCTTATTTTTTCCAAATTTCCTCTTCTTACAAATTCTTTTATATTTATTACATCAAATTCAAGTTCATTTTCTTTTATGGATGTTGCATCTGAAAAACTGAATCCCATTTCTAAAGCATCTAAAACTTTTGTTGCAAAAAATTCTTCTTCTGGTGCNCCTTCAAAAGTAATTTCTCGCCCATTGTTAGTAATTTTTATGTTTAACAACTTTTCAAGTCTTTTTTTGTTTTTTATGATTCTTACTAATTTATCCGAAATAATTGTTGCCATGTTTTTTGAAGAGAACTAATAATTATAAGGTTTTTGATTTGAGAAATATTAAAATTCTTCGTTTTCTTTTTCAAGATATCCGTTTTTATTTAACCAAGCGATTTGACTAGGTTTGTACTTTAAGAGGATTTCTCCTTTGTTGTCATCGAGTTCCCACGGTTCGATAATGATTACATCTCCTGGTCTAAGCCATAAATGTCTTTTCAATCTTCCAGGAACTCTTCCGAGACGATCTTTTTTATCAAGGCAATTTACTTTCATTTTATTTCCTCCATACCTTTGTTCAATAATTCCAATTACTTCTCTTCCTTTTGGAAGTGGGGCCCTCATTATTGAAGGTTCTTCTACGTCCTGATTAGAGCTGTTTTTATGATATCCCATACATAATAGTCAAAAAAATTGTTTATAAGTCTGTCGGGTTTAATTTTTTATAACAAAACTAAACTGTAAGGAATTTCATCTATCTTTAAAATCTGATCTTCAGTGATTATTCCAACTTCAATTGCACATCTTATTGAATGTTCTCCAACAATATTAAATGTTGCATCTTCTCTTGAAAGATTAATCATAATTTCTTTTACTTCTTCCTCAGGAAGAGTTTTTTCATTCTCTCCTTTATAGAAGGATTCCTTTATGTCTAGTTGTTTTTTACCTTCAAAAAATTGTTTTCCAATTAGCTCTTCATCTGCAATTGCAATGACGTTTCTATATGATTCTATTATGTTTACAAACATTTCTTTAGATCCCAATTTAATTAATAAAAAATAAAATAAAAANTTACTTATTTAGTATGCCTTTTTNGCATCTCCGGATTTAACTGCTTTCTCAGCATTATCCTTTGACATCATTGCACACATTCCACATCCACAGTCAGTGCACTTTCCTTTTGCCATAAATCCTCCTTTAGGAGTTTGGTGCATTTGTACATCTTTCATGGGATGGTCCTTTTTTTTACATTTAACGCAATATCCTTTTACTGTCATTTTTTTTACCTCCTTGTAACTTTTCTTATTCTCCTAAGAGTAAAATTTATTTTTTAAAGGTTCTGGCACTAATGAAAAGTTATGATTTCATTAAATCTTTGATCTAATCGGGTGTTTTGCTCCGCATGCAAGACAACGGATCAGAGTAAACTTTCCTTCTTTAACTAATTCAGTGTCTGGTTTTTTACATTCTCTACATAATACGAATTCATCTACATATTGTTCAATTTTAGGATTTATTTTTTTACTTGAAACTTTCATGTTTAAAATTACTCTATCTCCTTCTATTGTGGCCTTTGCTGCAAGTTCTTTAGTCAAAAANTTTAAGAAATGATCTTTATCTCTTCTTAATTTTGAAGCGATTTGAAAAAAATTTGTTAGAGCCGTTTTTTTACCTATAAACATCCCTTCAACTTTTGGAATCTCAAATCTTTCCCCAGTTCCTTCAATTATTTTTACATCCTTATATGCTCGATTAAGAAGTTCTTCATAAGATTCCATAAATTTGATTATTGAATTAGGTTTATAAAATCTTTTATGTATGCTTGAGAACTAGTTTTATCTGGGAGCTTGATAAAAATCTATCCTAGATATCTTAATCTTCCTGGTCTTGGTTCGAAGATTATTCCTTCTTCAAGAAGTCTTTGAATTTCTTCATTTATAGTTTCAGTTGAAATTTCTCTAAATTCAAGAAGTATTTTTTCTGAGTCAATTCCCCCTTCAGATTCTGCTACCTTTATCTTATCTAAAATTTTGTCTTTTATTGCTTGAACCTCTTTTTTATCTTTAACGGGTTTAGAATTTTCCTTTTTGTGTTTTTCAAGTTCAAGTTTTCTTACAAGAAGATATTTTGAATCTTTTTGGGAGATTATTTCTGGTTGGATGTATGTTTCATTATTCCAATTTCTAGCAACCCCTATTATTACAACTGTTTCTCCTTGAGTGATTCCTTTAAATTTTTCAGAATCTTCTTCGCCGAAAATCTTTAATTTAATTTGTCCTGAACCATCATCCAAGGTAAAAAAAAGGTACTTTTTGTCTCCCTCACTTTCATACTTATCTACAATATTTCCCACAATATTTACTCTGGATATTTTTTTTGTGCCTAATTCAATATATATAAATTTTTCATTATCAAAAATTGGTTTCCCTAAAAGAAGATCCCCTATCCTTAATTTGTAAGCAATATTTCTTTTATACTGATCAGTCATAGGGTTGAAAATCAAAAACGGTTTTTAAATATTTATGTAAATTCTTGAATTGTTAAAAATTTCTAATGCAATTCCATTTTTTCTAAATTTTTTAAATGAGTGAGTTTCTTAATAATTATTTCAATCCCCTTTATAATTTCTGGACAAATCCCCTTCGGGGTTTAAAGATAGTTCCTTCTTTTGCAAGTCTTTCAATTGCATCTTCTATTTCTTCAGGAGTAGATTTGCCTTCAAGTCTTTCTTCAATTTTTTCAATGGAAACTAATTCTCCAAATTCTTTTGTTAAATTATGTATTGTATCTCTCACTAGAAAAATTTTATTTCTTTGGCTTGATTTCATTTTTCCAGAAATTTTGTCAATATCAATTTCCCCAGTTTCTTCATCAAATCCAACTTGCATTAAATAATACTTTAATAAATCAATTGCAATTTTTGCATCTTCTTCTTCGACTTTTTCAGACATTCTCAACTTTGCTGTGGCTTCTGCCATTCTAATTAATGAATTTAGTTGTCTTGCCGAAATCGGAATTGATTTCATTTCTTGTCCTTCAATCATGGGTCTATTTCTAAGTCCTACGTAAAATTCTTTCATTTTATTTACTGCTTCGTCAGTTAATTTTGGTTTTATTCTTTGTCTTGCGTATGCAATATATTTCCTAAACAAATTTTTATCTATTATCATCTCCTTTGCCTCTCTTTGATGTTCTTCTAAAATGTGATCTGCAACTTTGGTATCATTTCCTACATTTGGGATATCTCTCATGGTAAAAATAATATCAAATCTATTGATTAATGCTGGAGGAAGATTGATTTGCTGAGCTATTCCCTGAGAAGGGTCAAATCTTCCAAATTTTGGATTTGCCGCTGCAAGAACAGAGGTTTGCGCTTTAAGAGTTGCCTGAACATTTGCTTTTGAGATTGTTACTGTTTGTTGTTCCATTGCTTCATGCATTGCAGATTGATCTGTGGGATCCATTTTTTCTAGTTCATCTATGCAAACCAATCCTTTATTTGCAAGAACCATAGCTCCTGCTTCTAATGACCATCCCTTCAAATACTCATCTCTCACAACGCTTGCAGTCAATCCTGCGCCTGAAGTAGACTTCCCTACAACATATCTTCCTTTTGGAGAAACGTTTGCCATAAAGTTTAATATCACGGATTTTGCAACTCCTGGATCACCAATCATCATAATATGAATATCTCCTCTTGTTTTCTGTCCATCTGTTTTTTGTTTTTGAACTCCTCCAAAAAGTTGTAAAAGTAAAGATTCTTTTATTTCTTCATAACCCCAAACGCTCGGAGCAATACTATCTCTAAGTTTTTCTCTTAATTTTGGATCTGCAGCTAATTCTTGAATTTGTTGTTCATCTTCTTCTGAAATGTCCAATTCTTCAAAAGTTTCTTCCATGGGAATAATGTTATTTACTTCAATTGCCAATTCAAAACGAGTTGACATTCCTCCTGTTGAAAGTGGAACTGGTACTTCTTTCAAAATCCCAATTACCTTAACACGTGCTCCAGGAGTTGTTCTCTCTTCCATTTTTGGTTCAACTAAATCTTCTTTTACAAAAACATTAATTCTCTTTGGTTGTTCTCCTCCATGTAGCATGTCTGGAGCTTCTTCGATAATAAGTCTTTGTGTGTCGACCATTTCTTTTGAAATTAATTTAAATCCTCCTCTTCTACCACAGGAACACCGACTAGGCTCACGAAATTTTTTTTCTATTTGTAATACAGAAATAACTGTTCCACAGCTTGGACATTCAAATTTTGCGTTTACCACTTGTGGTCTAACATCTGATGATTGACGAATTATTCCTTCAATTAAAATTAATTCATTTAGGTGTTTTGATCTTATGTTTCTAACTAAAACTTCATCTGATTTTTGAAGATTAAAAAGTCTNACTCTAACATTTTCAATTAAACCCATTTCTTCAATTGCGATCTCCAAAATTCTAAGGGCCTCTTCCGGATTTTTCATTAATTCTTCGGAAAGCATGGGAGATTCTTCTGCAATTTCCATAAAGTCTACATAAACTACATTATTTTCATCTCTTAAAGAGGATTTTAATTCTTTTTTATAAGAATCAATAAATCTTTTTGACTCTAGAATAAGTTCTTCTTGCTTTGAACTTTGTTCAGGTCTTTTTTGTTCCATAATTCCTTCATCTGGTTCTTGAGTAAAATCTATTTCATCCATGCAAAAGAAATGGATGTTTTGTTTATAAAAATAATTGTGAACTAAGAAGTGGTTTTAATGATTATCTATCTCTGGCAGACTAAACTCATTTTTTATAATTCTTAAGAATTGCTTTTATGTTCTTTAGAAGTTGAGTCATAGAATCTTCTAATTGTTGTTTNTTCTTTGTTCCAGTNCAAACTAATTTTCCGTTTGAAAAAAGGAGAAATGTTGCATTTGAATCTTCAAGTTTGTAAACTAATCCTGGAAATTGTTCAGGTTCGTATTCAGTATTTTCCATTTCCAATGCAAGATAATTTAAATTAAGCTGAAGATTAATTGTTCCAGATGCAACTATATTTTGAACTGTTATTTTTGGNACAATTGTAATTTTAACATTTACTTTTTTTAATTGTTTTATTACTTCATCAATTACTTTTCTAACTTGTGAAAGAGATTTTGTTCCAGTACAAACTAAATTTCCTGATGAAAAAACTAAAACTGCTGATTTAGGTTCTTTAATTCTTAAAACTAATCCCGGAAAAGTTTCTGGATTGTATTCAGTATTTGGTTGAGTTCTTGCAAGTTTAGTTAATGGAACTGGTTTTTCAAGAGAGGTTGTAGCAACAATATTTTGAATTTTATATTCAGAAGTTTTTTTGGACTTTGACTGATTTTTCTCGGACATCCTTTTTAAAGAAAAAAGAGGTTTATAAAGGTTTTTTTAAGAAAAACATTGGTTTATTTTAGCCATATTTATAATTTTTTGATTTTTGGGTGATAAAGTCTTTTTCTATCTCTTCAAGAGTTGCAATATCATGTGTTCCCCGATCATCTCTAAGAGCAGTTATTCTTGGAAACCTAAGGGCCCACCCGGAAGCATAATTAGGGGATTTTTGAATATCTTGATAATGGATAGAAACCACAATGCTGGGTTTTATTTTCACTTCTTTTCCGCTTTCTTTTATAATTAATGGTTTTAATTTTTCGTTTAGNTCGTCGAATCCAACNCCTTCTTTAGATTTTTCTTTTATTCCTGTTCCAACTTTTCCNATTTCTAAAAATTCATTTTCGTTTTTACATGAAAGAATAAATGATGAAAGCCATCCCGCTCTTTTTCCAGTTCCCCATTCTGCCCCAGTTATGACCAAATCAAGATCATTTGTTTCAGGTTTTAGTTTTAGCATATTCCCAACCCTTCTTCCAGGTTTGTAAGGAGCTTCAAGATTTTTGAACATAATTCCTTCTTGATTATCTTTTAATGCTTTTTTATAAAATTCTTTTACTTCTTTTTCATTAGAAGTAATCTTCATTTTTGAAACAATAAGTTTGTATGGGTGTTCAGTAATTATTTTTCTAATCAATTCGGCTCTTTTTTGGAATGGCGTTTCAAGTTCATTTTTTCCATTATAATATAAAATATCAAAAACATTTACTTCAACAGGTAATTTTTCAGATAGTTTTTTGATTTCATACTTTCTTTTTATTCTTTGAGAAATTGCCTGAAAATCAGTATACCTTTTTGTTTTTTTGTCGTATCCCACTGCTTCCGAATCTAAAATAAAAGAGTCTCCTTTTACAAATTCTTTTATGTATGAAATAACTTCTGGAAACTGATTTGTTACATTTTCTAAACTCCTTGTGAAGAGGCTAATCTCATTTCCTTTTTTATGAATTAAAAGCCTGAATCCGTCGTATTTATATTCAATTGCCAATGGTTTTCCAAGATGTTTAAATGCATCTTCGATACTATTTGCTTTTTGGGCAAGCATTGCTTTAATAGGTTTTCCTACTTGCAATTTTATTTGTTCCAAATCTTCTAATTTTCCATTTTTTGAAGCTTCGAAAACTTCTTTCAAGTCATTAGATCTATCAATTGCTTTTTGAATTTCTTCTTCGTATTCTTTATTATTTTTGAAAAAAGCTTTTAATATAGAATATTTTATTGTTGATTCTTGAACTCCTATTCTCAAATCTCCAATTAAAGTTCTTACCAAGTAGAGTGATTCAGTGGGGTTTGCTGAAGTTAAAAGTTCAGTAATCAAGGATAGCTTTTTATCAACAGTTCCTTTTCCTATAAGCTCGGGAAGTTTTCTCAAATTTTCAATTACTTTTTTTGTGGTTAAAAGGTGAGTTGCGAGAGTTGTTTGCTTCTTTCCTTTTGTTAAATCTTTTGCAACTTCTCCAATGTCTCCAATTTTTTTCCATGATAAAACTACTTTTTTTGAATCAGTTCCTGTAGCTTTCGAAATTGCTTTAATTGCTATTTGATTAGAAATCCCTATTTTTCTTTCGTCATAAGTTGGATAAATATCTCCCTGCAAAAGATATAATATATCTGAATCTTCTATGGAAACTGTTTCTAAAAATTTTGAAAGAATATCAATTTTCTCTAATCTTTTGGTGGTTTGTGAAAGTTCTTCGTAAACCTTTGCAAGCTTTTCATACCTCATAATTCATCTAAATTAAATGATGTTTTTAATGTTTGGGTTTTATTTTTTAAATTCTAAAAATAGATTATTCACTTTTTCCCAATTGATTATATTAAAAAAATTTTCAATGTATTCTGGCCGTTTATTTTGATATTTTAAGTAATAAGCATGTTCCCAAACGTCAATTGCAATTAATGGAATCTGATTTTTTGAAATAGGGGAATCTTGATTTTTTGTTTGAATTATTTTTAGTTCATTATTTTCCAAAACTAACCATGCCCAACCACTTCCAAAAAGGGTTGTTGCAGAATTTGTAAATTGATTTTTAAATTCTTCAAAGGATCCAAATTTTTTGTTTAACTCTTCAATGATTTCTCCTTTTGGAGCAATTTTCTTTTTTAAAATTGACCAAAAAAAATCGTGATTATAAACTCCTCCACCATTATTCATAACGGAGGATCTTATATTTTCTGGAATTGAATTTAAATCTTTTAAAATTTCACTAATTGGTTTTTCTTGTAAATTTAGATTTTTTTCAAGTGCAAGATTAAGTTTATTTACATATCCTTGATGGTGCTTTGAATGGTGAATCTCCATAGTCTCTTTATCTATATAGGGTTCAAGTGAATCATACGCATAACCAAGGGGTTTTAATTGATATATCATTTTTATTAGATATATGAAAAAAGATTCATATGTTTAAATAGTTTTCGGAAGATTTTCATCTTTTTTTAAAATTATTAGAGAAATTTTTACAATTTATTTTTTTTTCTTACGCCTTCATTTCTTGATTTTCTTCTCTTTCCTGCACCAATTGAAGGTCTTACATTTGAAGTTGGGCTTTTATCTCTTAATCCCCTTGATTTTTTAGCAGCAGAAGTTAATCCTCTTTCAGGTCTATTCTGATTTTCTGGTTTTGTTATCCAGTTTATATTTTTATCGGACTTAATTTCAGCTTTGCTTGGATCAACACAAATAACTTCATAAAAATAATTCATTCCATCTTTTCCAATTTCATAAGAATTTAAAACTTCAAGATTAGAGAATTTTTTTGAAACTCTTTGTTCAGCAATCCACTTATAACTCATAGTTAAATTTTTTCTTGTGTGGAGTCTCTTACTTCTTCTTCCTTTGTTTGGTCTTGATCTTTTATGTCCGCCTCTTTTAACTCTAATTCGAACAATCACAAATCCCTTTTTATCTTTATAACCAAGTCCTCTTGCCCGATCTAATCTTAATGGTTTTTCGACGATTGTAAAAACATTTCCTGCCCTCCATTCAGTCATTCTATCTCTAAGAGTTTTAGCATCTGGCTTTTTCCAAGCTTGTTTTATATAATAATATAATCCGTGTACCATGGAAGTTAGAGAAAGATTTGGTTTTTAAAGGTTTTTGTAGAAAAAATGATCCTGCACGGATTTGAACCGTGGACCTCTGCCTTATCAGAGCAGCGCTCTACCAGGCTGAGCTACAGGATCATCTGATACTCAAAAGTTAAAATTTCTTCGTTTATAAAATTTATCAATGCAGAATTAATTCAAAACATCGAGTTCAAGAGTTAAAATACCCTTTACCAATGAATATTTTTTTAATGGAAGGTCGATAGGAATTCTTTTTATGTATCCTGTTTTTTCCGAAACTGCTTTAATTTCTAGGCTGTTTTCAAGTTTTATAATTGAGATATCCTTAATTGATTTTACTCCTGGAATTTCTACTTCGTACTCAATTTTGTCTTCGACTCTTTTTAATTTTGATTTTGGTTCCTTCTTTTTTATTTTTTTCCACTTTTCAAGGTTTTCTTCTGAAAAATCAATTGGAAGAAATTTCACATTTGGATCTTTTTTAGAAGGTTTAATTTGAGTTGAATTAATTTCTTTTCCATTGATCATTAATCTCATATTTCCCATTGGGACCTTTTGTCCCTGCTGAAAATTTTTTGTCATTTCTTTTTCAAGCATTTTGAATGTACTGGAGATCATTTTGTTGATTATTTTATCTCCAAATCCTTCAATAATTCCTGGTTTTTCTTCAATCGAATCATTTTTTCCTAAAAGGCCCCAAGAATTCTCATTCTCTTTTATTTGAGATCCGCAATTGGGACAGAAGTTATGACTTCTTTTAACTTTCTCTTTACAAATTTTACATTTTTTTCTACTTAGCATTTGATTATTAAGAATCTTCTTTTTAAATGATTTTTCTTTCTTAATAGAGCTGTATTTTAAAACTTTGTGGATTAAAAATAGAAATAATAGGTTTTTTATATGTAATCTCTTTGGTTTTTACATGAAAAAGAAATTTTATATTACTACCGCTATAGATTATGTTAATGCAAAACCCCACATTGGTCACGCTTTTGAAAAGGTTTTAGCAGATGTTTTTGCAAGATGGAATAGGCAGCAAGGAAAAGAAGTTTTCTTTTTAACTGGAGTTGATGAAAATGCTCAAAAAAATGTTCAAGCGGCCGAAAAAGCGGGAATTCCCATAAAAGATTTTGTGGATGGAAATTCAGCTTCTTTTTTGGAACTTTGCCAAAAATTGAATTTATCTCATTCAAAGTTTATTAGAACTACAGATAAAGAACACTCTCTAGTTGTTAAAGAGATAGTTGAAAAAATTATAAAAAAAGGTGACATATATAAGGGAACATATGAAGGACTTTATTGTGTAGGTTGTGAGGCATATTACACTGAAAAAGATTTGGTAGATGGGAAATGTCCAGAGCATAATAAAATTCCTGAGCTTAGAAGTGAAGAAGCTTATTTTTTTAGATTAAGTAAGTATGAAAAAAATCTAAAAAAAATAATTCCTAAATATGTTGTTCCAAAATTTAGAGCTAATGAAGTTTTATCAAGAATAAATGAGGGATTGAAGGATGTTTGCGTGAGTAGAAAAGATTCAGAATGGGGAATAAAATTTCCCAATGATCCTCAGTATACAATTTGGGTTTGGATTGATGCACTAATCAATTATGTTTCTGGAGCGTCTGGAAATTGGCCTGCAGATGTTCACATTATTGGTAAAGGAATTAATTGGTTCCATTCAGTTATTTGGCCGGCACTATTACTCTCTGCGGAGTATGAACTCCCAAAAAAACTTGTTGTTCATGGATATCTAAATACGGATGGTAAAAAAATGTCAAAGAGTTTGGGAAATGTAATTGATCCGATTGGATTGATAGAGAACTATGGTGCAGATTCAGTGAGATATTCTTTACTTCGTTCTTCAATTTTTGAGGATTCAGATTATTCCGAAGACCTTTTGATTAAAAGATATAATAATGAACTTGCAAATAAATTGGGAAATTTAGTTAGTCGTGTTTCAGGATTGATTGAAAAAAACGGAATATCAAAAACTGAAAATAAGTTGATAAAAAAATTAAATGAAAAAAAGGTAAACTCATTTATTGAAAAATTAGAACTCGATAAGGCTCTAAATGAAATTTTTGCTTTTATTGATAGATGTAATGAATATGTTCAAGATAAAAAGCCTTGGGAAACGGGAGATAAAAAAATACTTTTTGAATTGAAAGAATCCATCTTAAAAATTTCAGAATTACTTTATCCTTTTATTCCTGAAAGTTCAGAGAAGATTAAAAAACAATTCAATCAAGCTAAAATAAAGAAAAGTGAATCTTTATTTTCAAAAATTGAGGTACCAATTAATGAAAAGACTAATAAAGTTTTGAAAATTCAAGGGATTATGGATACGAAAGAAGTTGAATTCTCAGATTGGGAAAAACTTGATTTGAGGGTTGCAAAAATAGAAAAGGTTGAAGATGTTGAAGGGGCAGATAAATTGTACAAGCTCACTCTAGACGTTGGAGAACTAGGAACAAGGATTATCTGTGCAGGACTAAAGCAATTTTATGCCAAAGAGAAACTTAAAGGAAAAAAGATAATCTATTTCTCTAATTTGAAACCAAGAAAACTTAAGGGAATTGAATCTCAAGGAATGTTACTTGCTGCTTCAAATAAAGATAAATCAAAAGTTTCTTTAATTACTCCTTCTGAAGAAATTGAAACTGGATCAACTATTGGTTAATTTGATTGTTTTTGATAAAATATAATTTAAAGAAAATAATAAAGTTTATAATAAGATTTAATTCTAAACTTTATGACAAACTTTAATGAAAGATTTAGATTGGCCAAGGAAAAAATTCAAAAAGATAAAAATTTAATATCAAAGATCTTCTCCTTTTCAGAGGATTTAAGTTTAATCCCTTCTACTAGTTTGGATGGCTATTATTCTTTAGAAGTGAACAAACCTTTTCCGCTTGGAATTGATCCTTCTAGGAGGCACATTTCTTTTTTTGAAGAAATATTATCTAAAATGAGGATTCTTCACGAAGAATCCAATGGTGAAATTGATTTGCCAAAAGCATATTTTTTGCTTGAGTCCCGTAAAGGGATTTTAAGCGAAGATTTAACTTGCAATTATCATCGTGCAGTTTTTAGTTTTAATTTTTATTCTAATTTAAATTCGGTTTTAAAAAAAGTTTTTCAAAATGATCCTTTTGGGTTGGAAAGATCAACTTTCCAAATTAAAGGTAAAAATTATGAGAATATCAAAAAATTTTTAAAGAATATCTTGAATATTACAAAAAACATGAAGATTTTTTAATAAAAAGAGATAATTTGAAAAATTAATTTCTTGTGAAAAGTTTTTTTAACAATTCTATGATAGTCTCTTTATCCTGATCTGAATCATATTCTTCTTCTAAAATTTTTGCTGCAATTTCTTTGTAAGCTCTTGCCGATTTTGATTTTGGATGAACACAGACTAAAGGATTTTTTTTTCTAAGTGCATCCTGGACTAAAATGTCTTCGGGGATCATCCCCAAAATAGGAATTTCAAGCATTTCTTTAACTATCTCTGGAGAAAGTTCATATTTATTTTTTCTTACTCTTGTAATGATTATTCCAAGAATAGGTTTATTCATTGCCTCCGCAACTTTTATCGTTTTGAGTGCATCGGTTATTGCTGGCATTTCGGGATTTGAAACTAAAATTATCTCATCTGCTGCTTCCATTGCACTCATTGCTTCTTTTCCAAGTCCAGCAGAGCAATCCAAAATTACTATATCTGCTAAATTTTGAAATTCTTTTTTAAAATCTTTCAGTTTTTCCATTTTTAATTTTCCCAATTCTTTAACTGAAAGTGAGGAAGGAATTATTTTTATTCCAGATTCATGAACATAAACTGCTTCATAAGGATGGGCTTTTTTTTGAAGTATATGATTAAGATTTATTGGGACTTCCGGCGAATTAAGATGAATTCCTATGTTAGGTGTAGACATATTTGCATCAATTATTAAGACGTCATGATTGAAATGTTTCATTGCTGCTCCAAGATTGATTGCAGTTGTTGTCTTTCCAACTCCTCCTTTTCCAGATGCAATAACAATTACTTTTTTCATTTTTCATTCAACTTCTTTTTGGTCATGTCAATAAATTTTTCTAACATTTCAGCATATTCTTTTAATTTTTCAAGATTAATATTTATTTCTTTCCCCCTGAAAATTACTTTCAAAGTAACGTTTTTTCTAAATTCTCCAATTCTTTCAATTTGCAAACTTTCAATTTTTCTAAGCATCATAAAAAAATCAATGGTGTTTAAGGCATTTTGATCTTTTTTTAATAATCCTTTTATTTCAGCAATTCTTCCCATTGCATTCTCAGAAACTTCTTTTACTTTTCCTTTTTGTTTTGCATCTTTTAAAATGTGAATGATGCAAGTGTCAATCATCTTTCTCCATCTAAGTAAAAGATTCATGATTACATCACAAGTTTTAGTATATTTCAAGCTTACATATAGAAGATGATCTGCACTTATTTTTTCTTGAATTATTTCTTCCATTTAAATTGGACCTCATTTCTTAAATTTGCATTTTTTGGGGGTATATTCTTTTTCATTTTTTAAACTAGAAAGTAACTTTCTGGAAGAGTTAAACCTTTTTATAATTATCTTATGAAAGTTCGAGTATTGATTCAGCTAAATCCCTTGTTTTTTCAAGAGATTGTCTTGCCTTCTTTTCTGAACAACCCGTTTTTTCTATAATAGTTTTTATATCTTCTGAAGAAATTTCAACCTCCTTTGATTTTTCACTTACCTCTCCTGAAATTTGAAAACTTGTTTGACCTTGCATTTTTATCCTGATCACTGAAGGGTTTTCAATGATAGTAACTGTGCCATCTCTTTTTTCAATTATCACTTTTTCTGCAGAAATTTCCTCTTGTGAAATTCCCATTTTTTTCATCATACCCTGCATTTGTTTAGGGTTTACTCCGCCAAACATTCTAACCCAAGAAAAAGCTAAGACCGATTCTAAATCCTATTATTAGGATAATGAACGCTACTACGTGAATTGGTTTTAGCATAAATTTACTTGCATATTCTTCTTTATAATTAACTAATCCTCCGAACCCTGATGGAAGACTAATTCCTTGATTTTGTGCCATTGTAAATTGAATTTTTCCTAGTATAAAAATCTTTTTGTGAAATTTATAATTCTCGATACAGAAGAACTTTTAAATTTGGATTGTATCTAAAGATTTATGGCAGAATTTAAAATCCAAGAAATGGAAAAGAAGTGGCAAAAATATTGGGAAAATGAGAAAATTTACCAATCTAAAAGTATCTCTTCAAAAAAAATCTATTCTATTGATACTCCTCCTCCTACTGTTTCGGGGAATATGCATATTGGACATGCATTAAGCTATTCTCAACAGGATTTTATTGCAAGATTTAGAAGAATGTTTAATGGAAATGTTTTTTATCCCTTTGGTACGGATGATAATGGCCTTCCTACAGAGAGATTAGTTGAAAAATTAAACAATGTGAAAAGTGTTGATATGAGTCGATCAAAATTTATTGATTTATGCTTGAAAACTCTTAAAAAAATAACTCCCGAATTTGTGCAAGATTGGAAAAGCATTGGAATTTCATGTGATTTTGAAAGAATTTATTCAACAATCACTCCTCAAGCTCAAAAAATCTCGCAAAAGTCTTTTATCGAATTATATAAGAAAGGATATATTTACAAAAAGAGTTTTCCAACAATTTGGTGTCCAGAATGTCAGACTTCAATTGCGCAGGCAGAACTTGAGGATAAAAATGAAAAAACGTTTTTTACAACTTTGAAATTTTTTGTAGGAACCGAGATTTTGCCGATCGCTACAACACGGCCTGAAATGTTGGGTTCATGTGCTGCAATTTTTGTTCATCCAAAAGATAAGCGTTATAAAAAATTTGTTGGGAAATCTGCAAAAGTTCCATTTTATGATTTTTTGGTTCAGATTATAGAAGATGAATCTGCTGAAATGGAAAAGGGAACTGGTGCATTGATGATTTGTGCGTATGGAGATAAATATGATGTTGATGCCATCAATAGATATGGTTTAAATTCGGAGATGGTGATTGAAAAAGATGGAACAATTGGAGGAGTTAAAATAAAAGAATTCAGAAAAGATATTCTTAAAAAATTGAAAGAAAAAGATTTAATTATTGAGCAAAAGGAGATTGAACATTCGTTAAATGTTCACGATAAATGTGGAACTGGAATTGAATTTGTGGAAACTCCTCAATGGTTTATTAAAATTTTGGATAAGAAGAAAGAATTTTTAAAACAAGGTGCAAAAATAAAATGGCATCCGGAATTTATGAAAAAACGTTTTGATAATTGGGTCAATGGGCTTGAATGGGATTGGTCTATTTCTCGTAATAGACATTTTGGAATTCCAATTCCTGTTTGGGAATGTGAAGAATGTAGAGAGATAATTTTACCCAGTGAAAAAGATTTGCCGGTGGACCCTTTAGAGATGAAGATTAAATGTCCAAAGTGTAATGGTCTGACAATTCCCGAAAAAATGGTTTTAGATACGTGGGCAACCTCTTCAGTTACACCCCAGATTGCTTCAGATTTATTTGGGAACAAAATAAAATTACCTTTTTCTTTAAGGCCTCAAGCACATGATATTATTCGAACCTGGGCTTTTTATACAATTGTTAAATCATACTTTCAGGAGGGGAAAATTCCTTGGAAAGAAATTGTAATCTCTGGGAATGTCTCTCTTGGGGGAGAAAAAATGAGCAAATCCAAGGGGAATATTATTGATCCTAAGATTGTTTTAGAAAAATATGGTGCAGATGCTTTGCGTTTTTGGGCAGCAGGTTCTAAATTAGGACAGGATTTAGATTACCAAGAAAATGATTTAGTTACAGGAAAGAAAATGGTAACTAAGTTGCTAAATGCTTCTAATTTTGTTTTTATGAATCTAAAAGATTATGACGGAAAAAAAAGACCAATTAAACTAGAAAAAATTGATGAGCTCTTTTTAAAAAGTTTAGACATTTTAATTAAAGAATCAACAGAGTATTTTAAAAAATATGATTATTCTACCTCAAAGCAATTAATTGAGAATTTTTTTTGGAATTCTTTTACAGGGTATTATCTAGAAATTGTAAAAAAAAGAGTTTATCAGGGAGAGGGGGACAAAAGACTTTCTGCTCAATATACTTTGTATCAAGGCCTTCTCAAAATATTAAAAATTTTAGCTCCAATAATGTCTTTTATTTGCGAAGAAATATATCAAGAAAATTATAAAAAATATGAAAAAGAGAAATCAATACATCTTTTTTCTTGGCCTTCTTTTGAAAAAGGGTCCAAAAATTTGAAAGAACTTGAACATCTTTTCGAAGTGATTTCAAAAGTTAGACAGGAAAAAACGAATAACAAAAAATCAATGAACTCAGAAATTATTTTAACTTTAGAGAAAAAAGATTTGAAAGAGTTTGGAGAAATGATTGAAGATTTGAAGAATGTTACGAATTCTAAAGAGATTAAAGAAGGAAATAAGTTTTGTGTTGAATTTATCTAGCCTCAACATTTAATAACTAAATATTTTTTATTTTAAAATGGCATTACAGGAACTAACAAGGGAAGAACTTAAAGAATTTATTGATTTAATGAAAATTCATCGTGGACAAGCAACAGAACTGATTACAGTGTATATACCTGCAGGATATGATGTTAATGCGGTTCAACGTCAATTAGAAGCCGAAAAATCAACCGCAAAAAATATTAAATCAACTTCAACAAGAAAAAATGTTTCTGATTCCTTAGATAAAATTGTTCGTGCTCTTAAGGATTATAAAGTAACTCCTCCAAAAGGAATGGCACTTTTTGCGGGAGATGTTTCTCCCATTGAAGGTCAATCTGATATTCAAATCTGGGAAATTAGTCCCCCGGAGGAAATTAGAGTTCGTCTTTATAGATGTGATAAAGAATTTGTTTTAGAGCCTTTAGAATCAATGACAGAAGTAAGTGAAATTTATGCACTTTTAGTTATGGATAGAAAAGAGGCAACGATTGGAAGACTTTTTGGAAAGAGTATTGAAATTTTACAAAAAATGACTTCTGGAGTTCCTTCAAAAGTTAGAGCAGGAGGACAAAGTTCACAAAGGTTCCATAGAATCACGGAAGGGTTAACTAAAGAATTTTATAAACGAATTGCAGATGAAATGAAAAATTTATTTTATGAAGAAGATAAATTAAAAGGAATTCTTATTGGTGGTCCGGTTCCCACAAAAAATGAATTTGTTGATGGGGAATATCTTCCTACAAAATTAAGAGAAAAAATAATTGGAATCAAAGATCAAGGAGATACTTCAGTATCTGGTCTTCAGGAATTGGTAGGATTAAGTCAAGACGTTTTAGCAAATCAAGAGATTATTCGTGAGAAAAAAATTCTGGAAAGATTTTTTAATAGTCTTGGCAAAGATCCAAAAATGACTCCTTATAAATATGAAAGTGTAAAAAAAGCACTGGAATTTGGAGCAGTTGATCTTTTAATTCTCTCTAAAAGTTTTAAAAAAGAACAATCAAGTGAATTAAAAAGAATTGCTGAAAAAATGGGTACTACAATAGAAGTGGTTTCAACTGAAACAGATGAAGGAGATCAATTCAATAAATTGTCTGGAGTTGGCGCAATTCAGAGATTTGGAATTTAAAAAGATTTTTCTCTAGATTCTAAATTTTTATAAACTAAAAAGTTTTTTTCCTTTTATGTCAGGATTCCCATTGGAAAAAATTTTAGTTATGAATTATAAAAGTTATTTAAAATCAGTTGGAAAGTCTGAGGAAGATTATCTCTTTAAGGGAGTTTTTGTGGATGGAGTTTCTTCATTTGAAGTGTCAACTACTTTTTCCCAAGAAGTACCTCCAAATACAGAAATAGTTACGGATTATTTTGATTATCCTTATAAGGATAATCTGGGGTATAATTGTTCTTCTAATGCACGGGGATTAGCATTAATTCCAAAAAAATAATCTTATTTTTTACAATCAAAAACTAGAATTATATTTGAATAAGAAAGATCTTTTACCACGGGATATTCTTTAACCAGAGTACAATTATTCTGAATAAATTCGCTTGGCGTTGAAGCGTCAAATCCTACTAATTCCCCACTTTCTAACAAGGTTGCTTTTACAATTATAAATTTCACCCCTTTAATTTTTTCTATAATTTCTCCTATCTCAAATTCTTTGGTCATAATATTTTTTGGATTGGTATCAATTATATTTCCTGCAAGAGCTCTTTCAGATTCAAGTGAAACAAGAGGTGTTATTTCAAAGCTTCCATAAATGGTGTCTCCTTCAGAAGAATTTTCTTTTACAAAACTAGAAATTTCTTTATGAAATGGAATATTCGAAGCAGTTGCGTAATTAGCAATATAAATTATTGAGTTGATTATCACTAAAAGAATAATTAAAAAAGCAAGTAACTTGTTGAAATTTTTATAAGATTTGAACTTGAAAATTAATTTTGTAGTAAAAATTGCTAAAGGGCCAATTATTAATCCAAAATAAAGGTAGTAAATATCAGAATAAATAATATACAAAAATATTGAAAAAATGGTAGTAAGAAGAGGAAGTGCTAGTTTCTTTTTTTCTTTATCAAAAACAATCCATAGAATGGATCCAATAACTAAAATCAGATCTCCTATTATAAAAAATTGGGAAACTGCAATTTTTGATAATCCAATTCCAGAGATTAAATTTAATCTAAAAAAGAAAATTTGATTGAGATAATTGCCATTAGAAATAATCTCAAAAAATAAACTTAGGGGGATAAAGAAAGTTATTGCTCCTACAATGAATTTCAAGATGTCCTTCTTTTTATATATAAAGAGATAGATTAATGCTCCTGCAATTGGGAATGGGGCATAAAGGCGGGTGAGTAATGCAAAACTTGCAAAGATTCCTGCGATAAATGGTTTGTCGATTTCTATAAAATAAATCATTCCCAAAATAAAAAATGTGGTAAGATGAATTCCAGTTGAATAATCCGTTGTAAGCAGAACGAGAAAACTAAATAAATAAAGTGTTGATGCAACTAATCCTTCTATTTCTCCAAACTTTTTTTGCATGAATTTAAAAATAAACAATGAACTTCCGATTGTTGCGAAAATAGGAATTAAATTTAAAAGAATTATCTCATTTCCAACTAATATTTTTCCAAAAGCAATAATGTAAATCTGAAGAGGGGGACTTGCAAAGAAAAAATCTCTATAAGGAATCATCCCTTCTAGAACAGCCTTTGCCATATACATATAAGTATGTCCGTCGCTGAATTTAAATTGCATTTCAATTATTTTTAAAATGAAAAAAACTAAAGCAATTTCCCAGAAGTGTAGATTATTTTTATTTTTGGTATTCATTTTAATTTGATTAAGAATCACAAGTTTTTTAATTCTCTCTTTTGTTGTCAATTTTATGGTTGATAGAAAAGATTTTGTTCAGTTTTTTAAGTATGCCTTAGTGGGGTTTTCTGGAATTTTTGTGAATTTATTTTTCTTGTACTTTTTTACTGAATTTTTCAAAATTTATTATTTGGTCTCTTCGATTTTTTCATTTGGGATAGCCACATTTAGTAATTTTTTTATAAATAAAATTTGGACTTTCAGAGAAAAGCTTAGTGAAAAAATATTTGCCAAAGGAACAAAATTTTTAATTGTTGCCGGAATTTCTCTTTTGGTCAATACTTTTTTTCTTTATCTTTTTACAGATCTTCTAGATGTTTATTATATTATTTCACAAATTCTTGCAAGTGGATTTACCCTAATTACAAATTTTATTGGAAATAGATTTTGGACTTTTAGAGAATAATTTTAATCTAAAAAATTTCAATCCACCTATTTTTTATGAAATCTGAATCATTACAATGGTAAACTTTATGAGTGAACTGATTAAATCCCAACTTCAATTTCATATTTGAACTTTTTATTAATTCTTTATTTTTAGAAGAGATCTTCAGTTGAGGGGGTTTGAACATTTCTGGAAGTGTTCCAAAGCAGTCATAAAATTCTTCTTTTCCCAATTTCAATTCTTCTTTAGAGATATTTTCTCCAAATTCCCAATAGAGATGTTTTATTCCATGCATTCCTAAAGTTTTGTTAAGAGACAAGAGATTATTGCACCAACTTTGATTCTTTTCGATAGAATTGTTCTCAAAATTAGGGACTACCCATAGCACATCTGCTTTTTGAATCAAGGAATATTTGCAAGGAATTCCAGGGGTCACATCATCAAGTTCTATATGACCAAATAGCCTCACAAAAAAAAGAGTAAAGACTAGCAAAAGTGGAATTATCCAAAATAAATGAATCTTTTTCATTTTAAATTTGAAGTAGCAAAAGATTAAAAGTGTTTATATTCCCTCAAATTTTAAAAACAGAGATTCCGTCTAATTTATATGGAGATTACAGAAAAAACCTTGGATGAGATAGATTGGTCTAAAGAAAAAGAGAACATTAAATTAGTGGAGGCCATTTTTTTTGTATCCGGTCATTTTTTGTCTATGCAAGATTTGATCTCTCTTTCGAATCTGAATTCTTTAGTTATAAAAGAAGCAATTGAAAAACTTAAAAATAATTATTCAAAGGAAGACTCTGCACTAGAAATTGTTGAAAGAGACAATCTTTGGAAAATGGATGTTAAACAAGAGTATCATAGTATTATTAACAATCTTGCAACAGGATCAGTTGAATTTTCCAAAGCAGAACAAGAGACGCTTGCTATAATTGCATATAAACAACCTATAAAACAGTCAGTGATTATAAAAATTCGAGGAAATAAAGCATACGATCATGTTCATAAGTTTCTTCAAATTGGACTTATAAAAAGTAAAAAAGAAGGCCATACCAACTTGCTTACGCTTTCTGAAGAATTTTATGATTATTTCAATGTCGCAACAGGAAAAAAAGATCCCTTTAAAATAGAGGGCCCTTTGAATACGGAGGAGGAATAAATGGATCTTCTTACGTGGATTTATATGATTTATTCTTTTTTAGCGTTTTATTTTCTAATTTTTTTTATTTTAATTTATTCTCAGCATAAAAATGAATTAATGCAAATTCCAAAGATAACTAAAGAATATTCTGTTAGTTGTGTAGTTCCGTGTTATAACGAAGAAGTAAGCATAGGAAAGACAATAGAGATGCTTGCAAAAAATGGATATTCCGGATTAAAAAAGATAATTGTGGTTGATGATCGGTCTACAGATAGATCTTATGAGACTATAAAAAAATATGAAAAAAAATACCCAGGATTGGTTTTGGGAGTTCAAACTCCAAAGAATACTGGGAATGCTGCCGGAGCAAAAAATTATGGGTCCAAATTCGTCAAGACAGATTTAGTTCTTTTTACTGATGCAGATAGTTTTCCAGAAAAAAGAGCCATAGAAAAAATGATTGGGTTTTTTGATGATGAAAAAACTGGAGCAGTGACAGCGTCAATTTTGGTTAAGAATAGGGATAATTTTTTGTTGAGAATGCAAGTTTTGGAATATTTGACAATTAAATTTAGTAGAAAACTTTTGGAGTACGTCGATTCAATTTATGTTACTCCTGGTCCACTTGCATTGTACAGGACAAAATATTTTTTTGAACTAGGAAAATTTGATGAGAAAAATTTAACTGAAGACATTGAGCTTACTTGGAGATTTTTGGAGGCAGGATATAATGTTAAAATGAGTCTTGTTTCAAGAGTGTATTCTATTGCTCCAAGAACAATGAAAGATTGGATAAAACAGAGAATAAGATGGAATGTTGGAGGGCTTCAGACAATTATAAAACATAAAAGTAAATTTTTAAGGAGGGGCATGCTTGGATTTTTTGTTTTACCTCTTTTTATTTCTTCATGGATTTTAGGAATTTTCGGATTAAGTCTTTTTCTTTACAGACTTATTGATTGGGCCTTGATTAAATATCTTTCAACTTCTTACTCAATTGGAGCTCATACGGCGGTTTTATCACTTAAAGACATCACTCTAAATCCCGATATTCTCTTCTTTTTTGGAATTGTTCTTTTTTTGGCAGGATTAGTATTTACTTTAATTTCAGTTTTTCATGACAAAGAGAAAGAATTTAAAAGGCCAAAGATTTCCGATATTGTACTGTACATGTTTTTTTACCTTCTGGTTTATCCAGTAATTTTGGTAATCTCCATGTATAAAGCAATAAAAGGAAACGTTAAATGGTAAGATGAAAAGAAATTACTTTGTTTTTGTGCAAACGCTTTTTGTAACAATTGTTATCTTTTTAGTTGGATTTTATATTGGAATGAGCATAGAAGGAAACCGTGCCAATGAGATGAATAGTTATTATACTCAATCAGAAGTTGCTCTTATAGATATCCTTTCATTGAATAAACTTGTAAATCTAGGAAATGTTTCTTGTTCTGTTTTGGAACAATCAAATAAGGACCTTCTTGATAGAGTTTATGATGACGCAAGATTGTTAACTCAATATGAAGAATCTGGAAAATTGACTAATAATCTGAAAGATTTGCATAAAAAATATGACGTTCTTAGAACTTACCTTTGGATAAATTCAGTTGATCTAAAAAAGAAGTGTCCTTCTAAGATCTCTACAATAGTTTATTTATACAATTATGAGGAAACGGATTTAACTAAAAAAGCAGAACAAAATGTTTGGTCCAAATTGCTCCTCGAAATAAAAAATGAAAATCCTGAAGTTGTTTTAATTCCCATTGCTTATGATTCTAATTTAATCTCTTTGAATTCTTTAGTTTCTTCTTATAATATTACTAGTTTTCCTTCAGTGATAGTTAATGAAAAAACAGTTTTTTCTGAAATTTCTTCTAAAGAAGAAATCTTTCCTTAGGAATTTTCTAAATTTAACACAATAATCTTAAAAAAGGGAGTTCTTGTGATTTATTTATGGGCGAATGTTATTTGTGTGGAGTCTCAGGAGATAAGACTGTTTTATATGAAGGAGTTTACAAGTCAAAGGGAATTATTCATGTTTGTCGTAAATGCTACTTTAAAGAGAAAATTCCATTAATCGATAAGAAAGAGATTTACTTAGATAGAATTAATTCAAGTGAAAGTGTTAGGCAAAGGCTTTCAAGAATGGCCCATATTAGTTTTGAAAAACATGAAGAAAAAAAGATAATTCCAAATAAAGAAGATGTTCACTTAAGGGACATTGTAGAAAAAAATTTTAAAAAGGAAATTTATTCTGGACCGAAGACTCCAACTGATTTAATTAACAATTTTAATTGGGTAATTATGAGAAAGAGGAGATCTTTAAAGATTTCAAAAGAAAAAGTCGCAGAGGATATTTTTGAACCTCTTATTGCAGTTGAGAGTTTAGAAAAGGGAATTCTCCCAAGAGATTATCAATCAGTTATAAAAAAAATTGAAGGGTATCTTCAGATTAATTTAAGAAAAGACAAATGGGATTTTGATCATAAAGATATAATTAATGAGTCCAAAGTTCCTACAGGAATTTTAATTTCTGAAATCAAAAAAAAAGTCGAAGAGAAAAAAGATGAGTATATTGATATTAGCAATTTAAACTTGGAGAAAGTTAATGAAATTTATGGTACTCCGGAAACTCTTCCAAGAAAAGATGCTCAAAAGGGAAATTCAAAAAAAGATATTAGTGATGAAGATGTTTCAAAACTTGTTTGGGGAAAATAAATCTTTTTCTATTATATACTTTTGGTTCTCTAAAACTTTAATAATTCAAGAAGATAACCAAACTTATGGAACAAAAGTTAGCTTACAATTTATACCATCGTAAAAAGAATTTTGTAAATCTTCTAAAACTGAATGAATTTGATTATAACCAAGAAGGAAATATTTTAACTCAAGATGAAATAATGGTTGGAAGAATTTTGAATTCACTTCCTCCATATGTAATTGTTCATCCCATTGAAAAAGGGGATTCTAAGTCTAAGAAAAAAGCATATTCTAAATTGGTGAAATTAGCAAGTGAGTTTAAGATTTAATTTCTTAATCCAAACCTTTATAAATCTAAATTGGAATTTTAACATATGGAAGTTAAAGTATTAAAGAAAGAAAAAAATGAACTTGAATTGGAATTTGACAATCTTACTTTTCCTGAAATTTTGAGAGTTTATTTGAATAAAGATCCTGCAGTTACTTTTGCTGCTTGGAAAAAAGAGCATGCTACTATGAATCCTTCTATTTTAGTTAAGACGAAAGGAAAAGATGCAAAGGCTGTTTTGGAACATGCAGTAAGTGAAATTATAAAAGATTTAGAAAAAGTTGAAAGCGATTTTAAAGCTTTGAAATAATCTACATAAATACTTATTAATTCATTTTTCTATTTTTCTTTATGGAACAATCTTCGGAAAGAATTTCTACAGGAAGCTATGATTTTAATGATTGGCTTAATGGAGGGTATGAAAAAGGGATTGTTACAATGATTGTTGGGCCTCCCGGTTCTGGAAAAAGTAATCTTTCAATTTTAGCTGCTTGTAGTCAAGCTAGAGAAAAGAAGGTAATTTTTGTAGACAGTGAAGGAGGTTTTTCAATTGAAAGAGTCAAACAAATTGTAGGAGAAGAAAATCTTGAAAATGTTTTAAAAAATATACTAATTTTAAATCCTACAAATTTTTCTGAGCAAAAAAAATCCTTTTCAAAACTTCTTGAAAATATGAAAGGGGAGGAAGTCGGTCTAATTATTGTAGATTCTATGGCCATGCTCTATCGTCTTGAATTAGGAGATGCTTCTTCTGAAGAAGATGAAGAGAAAATAAAAGAAGTGAATCGGGATGTTGCAAGACAAATGAGAACTTTAGTTGAGATTTCAAGAAAGAAAAGTATCCCCGTTTTAATTACTAATCAAGTTTATGGAAATTTTTTATCTTTTGAAGATATCAAAAAAGGAGTTGAAAAAGAAATGAACATTGTTGGTGGAGATTTATTCAAATATTGGAGTAAATGTATAATTGAACTTAAAAATGATCGAACAAGAAAGGCGGTTTTGTTAAAGCATAGAAGTTTGGACAAAAAAGATTTTCATTTTGAAATTAAGAATGAAGGGATATTCAAAAAGGGATTATTTTAATTTTTCTTTTTTATTAAAAAATAAGAACCCAAAGAGGTGATTAAAATTCCTCCAAAAAGGAAGAAATAATTAATTTGGTGAACATAGGGAAATCCTCTAAAAAGATAAATTAATATTGAACCTAAACTAATGGAACCGCATGGAGCCATAACACATCTTAGTCCGTTATCGTAGTTTATGAATGGGATAAAAACTATAAAATTGCTTAAAGAAAAGAAAATTCTTTTTAATAGAAGATCCATAAATGAGTGAAAATTCTTTTCTTTTTAAACTTTTTTAAGAGTTCAAACAAAGTTGAAACCTTAAAAATAAATTGTCCTAAATTAATATAAACTTTGATTATTTTTATTCTAAAAATGGAAGAGGTTAAATTTGGGGTTGTTGAAAAATTAAGCAAACTTAATTTTAAATCTAAGAAAATAGATTCTCTTTCAAAATTCGAAGGAGTTTCTCCGCCAACTATTTTTATAGGATCTAAGCTAAAATATCCTTTAGTAAATGTGGGAATTTTGTCTCCTTTAGAAAAAGTTGAAGACGCAAGTGTATTTGATGATCCAAAAAGTTGGGCAGAAAATGATTTTTCTATTAGTAATATTATTGGATTAAGAGAAAATCTGCTCAATTCAAGATTTCAATCTAATGTTATGGACGCAAGATTAAATAAAAAGTTTACAGAGCTTGCAAAGGAAATTGCAATTTCTTCTAGTCCAGTTGATGTGGAGATTGAACTAAAAACAAAAGTCAATTTTGGCAATCAATCAGATAGGATTTTGACTCCACATGGGATGAGAGCTGATTTGAAAAATGCCAAGGTTACTAGTAATGTGAAGATTGATCAAAAAGTAGACAGAGTTATGAATGACGAAATTAAAGCAAATGAAGGAATTAGTTATCTATACAATTCTGGAATAAATGAGTATAGTCTTTCAAAAATTTTAAGTGTGGGGGTTATGGGTTTGAAAAAAGATAAAAAAATGGTCCCTACTCGATGGAGCATAACTGCAACGGATGATATTCTTTCTAAAGAGCTCCTCAAAAGTGTAAAAGATTATAAATGGGTTGAAAAGCATAAACTTTTTTTTGGAGAATATTTGGGAAATCAATATCTCATTTTTCTTTTTCCAAATGTTTGGAGTTATGAACTTTTTGAACTTTATTATCCTGGCTCAAGTTGGAATCCTGGAAATGAGATGAAAGCTTCAACGGATTCGGAAGGATTTAATGGTAGAACTACTTATGCAAAAAATTGTGCTGGAGGGTATTATGCAACAAGACTTCCAATTTTGGAATATTTAAATTCAATAAAAAGGCAAGCTGGAGTTTTAGTTATTCGTCTCGAAACTCCAAGCTATTGGGCTTCTTTGGGAGTTTGGGTAGTTAGGGAGAGTGTTAGAAAATCTTTTATCAACTTTTTGGACTTTGAAACACGCGAAGAGCTTTTGGAAAATGGAAAAAAGGTTTCTATTGAAAAATTTGGTTTTAATCCAGACCTAATCTATAAAAAAAGCAATTTAATAAAAATTTATGGAACTCAAAAGAATCTTTTGAACTGGTTTTAATTTTTTTCATTGTGGAAACCTTTTTAATGAGAGAATTCTTATTAAATTTAGTACTTAAAAGGAGGGAATTTATGAAAAGTAACTTCACGGATGGTTTTTTAGCTCTTGTGGCTTTGGTATTTGTAATTTTTGAATTTAGTTATTCAAAGATTATTATCATTGTTGCAACAGCATTGATTTTACTTCACTCAATTTTACATATGGGAAATTGGTGTGAATGTGGATCTAAAAAACAACCAGTAAAATCCAAATCTAAAAAATAGATATCCTATCTTTCTTTTTTATTCTTTTTTAACTTTCTAATTCGTTATTTTTTTCTTCTAGTTTTTTCTTATATGCATCGACTCTCTCTTTGTTTGTTTCACATTGAGTATTAAAACAAAATATCCAAGGTTTTTTTCCTTTTTGAAGAGCCATTAAAAGGGGAAATCCACATTTTTCACAATCCTTTCCTACCTGATTTATTTTTCCATATGGTGGAAGAGAATATGTGTTTTTACAGTTTGGATATCCAGAACATGCAATAAAAAATTTCCTGTTTTTTGGGGAATAAGTAATCTTTAATTTATCTTTTTTACAAACTGGGCATGGATTTAGGGTATTTTCTTCTCTTTCAAGTTCAATTTGTTCGGTTCTTGCTCTTATTAATTCATTTCCAATTAACTTTTCTTTTTTTTCAAATTCTTTTGCAATATTAATGATTAATCCTTTTGCTTTTTCCAAGATTTTATTTTCTTTTTCTAATAATTCTGGAGTTGTTTTTTCACTTGTTTCTACAATTTCATCCATTTCATCTTGAAGTTCTTTTGTTAACTTTTCATCTATAATTATTGGAGAATACTTTCCAAGAGTTTCAATTAGGGAAATTCCTAGTGGGGTTGCTTCAATAGATTTTCCTTTTATATATCCTCGATCATAAAGTGTTTCGAGAATTGCTGCACGGGTGGCTTTTGTTCCAAGATTTCTTTTTTCTAGTTCTGATAAAATTGAAGCAGGAGAATATCTTTTTGGAGGTTGAGTTTCTTTTTCTTCGATCTTTTTTTTGATAATTGTTCTTTCCCCTTCAACATCAGGAATTTCTTTTTCGGTTGATTTAACAGGATAAAATTCCATCCAAGACTTTTTTCTTATATGAGCACCAGAAGTAGAAAAAGTTAAATTGTTAATTTTTGTAGAAATTCTTTTTCGATCGATTATTGCATCGTCACAAAAGAGCGCCAAAAATCTTTTCACAATTAACTCGTATACTTTTTCTTCATGTCCTGAAAGAATTTGAGTATTTCCGGTGGGGTATATGGAAGGATGTGCAGGATCTGTTTTTAATCCTTCTAAAGGTTTATCTTTTGTAATTAATTTTGAAACTTTATACCTTATTTTTAAGGTTTCAAGAATAGATTTATAATCAATTGAGCTTGGAAGTTTTTGTGAAGAGGTCCTTGGATATGAGATTAACCCTGCAAGATAAAGTGCTTGTGCAGCCTTGAGGGTATTTGAAGGGGTGATCCCATAAAGTTTATAACTTTCTGTTTGTAAGCTGGTCAAATCAAATGGGGGATTTGGAGAAACATTTTGTGAAGCTTTTTTTGTTTCAACATTTACTTTCTTTCCGACTAATTCATCAAGAGTATCAATCTCTTTTTTATCAAAAAAATCTTTGGTGCATTTAAGTTCAATTTTTGGGTTATCAAGAACTATTAAAATTTGCCAGAAAGGTTCTTTTTTAAAAAGCTTAATTTCTTTTTCCTTGTCTACAATCAATTTTAGTGCTGGCCCTTGGACTCTTCCAATGGACATTATTTTGAATTTTCCAGTAGTCTTGATAGCATTCATTAACGCTCTTGAGATATTTATTCCGTAAAACCAATCTAAATAATGTCTTGATTCCCCGGCAACCGCTTGTCCCCAATTCAAGTTAGGCAATTTTTTTTCATAAGCTTCATTTAATTCATTTGTTGTTAAAGTTGAAAATTTCATTCTGTTTGCATCTTTTTGATTGCAGATTAACTTTACTACATTCTTCCCAATAACTTCCCCTTCTATATCAAAATCGGTTGCAACTGTAATTGATCCTGCATTCTTTGCAAGTTTTAAAAGGGTGTCGTAATATTTCTTTGTGAAATCCTTTTTTTTTACCATATAATTTGGTACCCATGAAATATCAAAAATCGGAACAGTTGAACCAGAAACATTTTGTTTTAGAGTAAATAGATGTCCAACTGCACAAGCAACGATAATTTTTTTGCCATTCCTATCCACTTCATAATAAGGAACTCCTCGTACAATTTCTCTTTTTGTTGCAACTCCAAGTGCATTTGAAATTTTCAATGCTGCTTGAGGTTTTTCAGTGATAATTAATTCATATCCATCTTTTTTTAAGAGAATCTTTGGAGCAACATAAATCTCTTCTTTTGTGATTGTTTTTCTTTCCATTTTCAATTTTGATTTTTTTGGAAGGTTTGATTTTTTTCCTTTTACTTTTTTTCCTAGATTGTTTTCTTTTTCAATCGTTATAAGTTCTGATCTTGATGGTTTTGAAGAAATAACTTCAGTTGTTTTTATGGTAAATTCAATTTTGGGATTGTATTCTTTCATCATTTTTTCTGTTGAATATCTTAAAATTTCTTCACGATCTTCATTATTTTTGACTGGTTTTTCAGTTGTTTTTTTGAAATTCATGTCCGAACTAAAAAAAGATTCTGTTGCGTGGTCTTCTCGTGATTGTCTTTTTACCATTTTGTATCCTTTTTATAAAACTTTCTTGTTCTTATATTTTTTTAAGAGTATTCCACTTTTAAAGTGTTTTGGGCCATTTTGGCAATTTTATAGGAGTTTATTTTTTAGTCTGCAAGGTTTTTATTCCCATATTTTGCAATTCCAGTGATATCCCTCATGTCTGTTTTGAATCTTTTTGCTTTAGAAACTGATTTAAATTCTATTTCTGCAATAAGAAGAAGATATTCGGGATAGTAGTCAAATTCAATCTTTTTCTTTTGATATTTTTTTTCTAATCTTATTTTTTTAACTGTTTTTGTTTTTAATTTTTTAAGTGCTTCAAATGCTTCTTTAGTTATTTTTCTTTCAAATTCTTCTCTTTTTAGATTCCCTTTTGATTTTAATGTTATAAAAAAATCTTTTTTTATTTTTCTTATTCTTAAATTATTTGGGATAAAATTTATTTTAAAACCAAATATCTTAAAAATTTCTTTGGATAATTTTCTTGGAATATAATGTTGCGTTACTTTTTTTCCTTTTGAGAGGATTTCTTTTTCTAATTTTCTAATTTCAAACGGACAAGGATAAATATTTGTTTTTTCTTTAATTAGGAATTTTCTTTCTATTTCCATTTTAAATTTCAAAGATTAAGGGAGTTCTGGCGACATTCATTACAGTTGTTTCTCCGATTTTTTCAATTAATCCTCCTCCTTCATGTATATGTCCGCAAATTAAAAAATTAGGCTTAAATCTTTCGATAGCTTTTTTTATTCCATATGTTCCTGGAAATCCCAATAGCTCTATTAAACTTTCTGACGGGGGTTCGTGGGTAATCATTACTTTTTTCTTTAAATGCTTTATTTTTTCGTGGGCTTTTTTTAGTTCTTCATATACCGGGCTTTTTTTGTTTTTCATTCCCCATTCGAGAGTTCCAGATCCAAAAAAACCAATATCTCCTTCTTGATGAGACTTTTTATGAACACTCTTTAAATTTGGATACATCTTTTCCCACATTTCTATTGTTTCCTCAGATTCGTGATTACTTGGAATTATCAATGCTCTTTTTTTTGTTAATGGTCCTACAAGATTTTTTGTATTTTGACTAAACCAGGTTTGGTCCCCTGCAAGAATAACTAATTCTATTTTCTCTTTGTCAATTAATTTTTCTATTTTCTTTACTAATCCCGCATCCCCATGAATATCTGCTATTGCTAAAATTTTCATTTTATTAATTTATTTAATTCATTTAATCTTTTTTCTGCTCCAATAGAAGTATTAAAAAGTTTTATAAAAATTTTAGATAACCATTCTGTCCATTCCTTATCTTTGATTGTATAAAAAATAAATATTTTCTTATCAAGTTCCTTTATTTTGCCAGTTGGTTCTTTTATTTCTTTTAATCTAAATGAGGTGTTATCAATCACAAATGCTCGTATAGGATGCTCTCTATGTCTTATTTCTATTAGCTCTTTTCCATATTTATAATTTAATGATAACACTTTCTTAATATTTTCAATTCCATTTAGATCTACCCTACATAAAACTTTTAATTTCACTCCTTTTTTTATGAGGTCTTCTAGAGTTTGAAATAAATCAATTTTTCCTTTTTTCAAATTTATCCAAGAGAGATTACCAGAAAAAAGTTTTAATTCTTTTTTTGTTGTTTTTAAAATTTCAATTAATTCTTTTAAATTTGTAGAACTTTCTGAGATTTCATCTTCTACGATTGCTTTCTTATTCTTTTCGGAAATATTCTGAAAAATATCAAATGCAGAAAAATCTTCTTTTCTTTTTAGCTTCATAATTTCATTCTCAAGTTCTTCTTGAAGTTTAGTTGAACTTACTCTTTCTGGGGATGAAAAATAAGCAATTTTCAAGGCCCCTCTAGTTCCTCCTCTAAAAGTTTTTAAAGAAATTGTTTTATATTCTTCTTCAATTTCTTTTAAATATCTATCTACGGTTCTCCAGTTTTTTTTAAGATAATCAGAAATTTCATTTATACTTCTTGGTTCAACTGAAACAAATCTTTCAATTTCTTGAACTGTTTTATTATCAAGCATAAATATTTAGGTTTTTTGTGCTTTATAAGGATTTTTACTCTTTGGTTGATAGTTGTATTTTTTGTTCAGAAATTGTCATGAATGATGCAAGTCTAGAATTGTTATGGGAAAAATTGGTTGCATTTATTCAAACTCTGGAAACTTTGTTTATTTTGGATGTACAAATTGTGATTCTTCTTTGAATTATTTTCTTAAAGAAAAAATTAAGTATCGAAAAAATTCTAAAAATTTAGATTTAATTTTGGAAAGAGAAAAATTAGAATGTCCAAATTGTTTTGATTGGCTTCATTTTGGAAACTCTTGGTTTAGAAATAAATCAAAGTATAATCTTTCCTTAAAGGAAGTTTTAAAATGAATTATAAGAAAAATTTGGAAAAGAAGTTTTGTGAGATCATTACTGTTGGAGATAATCAAGGAGGAGGTGGAAGCTGGTGTGATAATTGTGATTATAATCTAACTTATTACCTACATGATTATTTTTCTACTGACAAGACTGAGAGATCTAAAACAGGATTGGTTCCAGAAGAGAATTTAAGTATTTTTTTAAAGAAAAATAATTTACAATGCCCCAATTGTGATTATTCTCTTTCTTTTGGTAGAACAGAGTCTTATCCCTTTGGAGGAAGTGATTTTCCATGAAAATTAATTTTGAGGAGTTTTCAAAAAGATTAAATGATAAAAAAGAAAAAGTAAGATCTGAGGATGACCTTTTTAGAAGAATTTTAAAATTTAAAATAAAAATAAATTCTATTGATGGAGATCTTGATTGTGGTTTTAAAATCTATACCCCCGATTACTCTTTAATGAATGATTTTAATTTTTCCAAATTTGGTTATTCTAAACAGGAAACTTATTGTGGTCCGAATGAACCCTATGAACTTAATTCAGAATCTTTTATTTACAAAATTAATTTTTTTTCCAGTTTACCTCTTTTTGAGAAAACTACTTTTTATTTAGATGATCCTGAAATTGAAAAACAAAAAATGAACATTTTATATGAATTTTATTGGTCAAAATTAAAGGGGAATCTTCTTTCTTTTCCAAAAGAAAGTTCCGAAATAAAAATTTTCTTTTTAGAGAAAAATATGGATGAGAATTTAGTTAAGAATTTGATTAAAAATGTGGATCTTGTTAGAGAAACCTTGCCCTAGAAAAGACTATTTTTAATTTCCATAATATTTTATATTTTCCTTATCTATTGAGGTAAGAAATTCTAATTCATTCCAAATATCATGAAGAACATCATTTGCTTCATGAATTTTTCCTTCTTTGTATAATTTTTCCGCTTTTTTTATTTCTGGAAATTTCATTGGGATTTCTTCTTTTTTAAGATGAATACAAGCTTCATAATATGTTGCTTCCTCGAGTAATATCCGAACTGTTTCTTTTTGCAATGTTTCTCCAGAAAAAGCATAAAATCCAAAACCTTTGCTAATTCTTTCAAGTTCCTCTAAAGAGTTTTCATAAACCATCTAAATTTTTTAAAGTTCTTCAGGTTTATTAATCTTTTTTAGGTTTGCACGAAAACTAAAATGGAAGGGTAAAATGTCACAAAAATGAACGAAAAGTCCCAGAAGAGTTCTTGATAAAGGACGGCTCAAAAGTTCAAAATAAAGACTATTAAGACTTCTCGTTCAGCGTTATTTTTATCGACGACATTTCGTGCAACGCCATCTTTTTTTGTTACTGCTTGAGGTTACAAAATATTTATAAGGAAGGGGTTGTCCTAAAGTATATATTAAACTATACAGGTCCAAAATGGAAGACAATTTTGATATCTTTTTCAGACGGAAACCAGCATTAATGCTTGTCTCTTTGAAGAAGAATACACGGATTAGGTATGGTAGTGTCTTGGCTAAAGAAGTGGATTGTACTTATAGCCATGCGGTAAAAATACTGCAGACTCTTGAGAGTTTGAAGTTGGTTGAGTTTGATAAGAAAGGAAGAATCAAACTAATCAAACTAACTCCTAAAGGGAAGCAAGTTGCAGATGCGATTGAGAACATTCAAGTTCTAGTCAAATAAACCGGATAGGGGTGATCACTATCCGTCCTTTGAAAGAAATTAATTATTTGTTATTGTGAAATTTTTTAGGAAGTTTTTCTTCCAATTCTTTCGGAAAATCCGCATTTTCCGCATTTCAAAAAGATCAAATTATCTTCATCAGAGTATTTTATTCCTAAATCTATTATTTGAGCTTTATTATGTCCACATTTTCCACAGATGTTCTCATAATTGGCATAAACATTTTCTTCATTTGCAATTCCTGCACCTTTCTCAATTTTCTTGTGAATTTTTTCATTTGAAGTGGTTTTGTCTTCTATTTTTTGATTTAATCCACAACTTAAGCATTCAATAAATATATTCTCTTTAGAATTTGTTGGGGGGAGGATGTTCTTGCATTTTTTGCAAAAACTAATTCCCATTTAAAATTTGAGATTAAGGGATATAAAAATCTTTGCAATTTTTATAGGTACTTTTAAAAATTTCCTTTTTATAAATTATGTATGGCAAATTATGGTTATGCAGGAATTAAATTTCCTCCTTTGAGTGAAAAAGAAATTCAAGAAAAATATTCTGAATTTGAAGACGAAATGAAAGAAGTTTTAGTTTGGAAAAAGGAAGAAGAAGTTCGACTTGTAAAAGGAAAAACTCCTCAATCAAAATCTGCAGCAAAAAGAGCCCTTGTTAAGGTTGCTCGTCGAATTGATACTGTAAATGGAAATTTACTTTATTGGAAATTAAGAAAAGAAGGAAAATCTCATTTCTATGCAAATATTGAGAGAGCAGAATTTTGGGATACGTTGAAGAATAAAGACAAGGAAGATTGAGAAGTTTTTTAAATCGTTTATATCTAAATTATTTATGGCTCTGTAGCTCAGCTTGGTTAGAGCACTGGACTCTTAATCCAGGTGTCGAGGGTTCAAATCCCTTCAGGGCCATTTTTTAAAATTGATTTTCTTTTATAAGATTTATTTGCATCTATAGAAAAGTTTTCTATCTATAATCTCTTTTAGTATTTCCACATTTTACGCACTTAAAAAATTTGGTAGGAGATTCATCACTTGAACGGGTTTGAACCATCCAAAAATAAGCTTTGTCATGATTACATTTTGGACAAATTTCGTTAACTATTGGTTCGGTTTTAAAATCTTTTTTCAAAACTGCGATTTCAGGATGATCTTCTATTCTTTCTTTAGTTGAAAGAATAACTGCTCCTTTTTTAGTGTAAGAACATCTAGGACAAGAGCTATTTTTTATTTTTATAATTAAAACTGAACCGCACTTAGGACAAAATTCCATAAGTTTTTAGAGAGGAGATTCATTTATATAACTTATGTTTCTATTTATCCAATGATTGTGAAAAATCTAATCCGATCAGCAGATGATTTTCTTTTAAAAGAGTCTAAAATGATTGTAGATTTTTTTAAAATCGAAATTGATTCAATTCCCGTGAATTATTTAGCTCTTCATAAAGAGAAAAATTCCAAGGAATTTGGAATTAATCCTGACCTGGAAGGAGTTCCTTTAAATATATATACTCTTTATTCAAAAAAATTTGCTTCTTCTGCAGTCGTTTATTATGAACTTTCGGTTAGAGAGGTCCTTTGTTTTATGAAAAATAATGCAATTTTCAAGCTGGAAGGGTTTATGGGACCAGAGTATTATCTTAGGGAAGCAAAAAGAGATGAGATGTCTGCTTATGCTTTAATTAAAAGTCGAGCAGATTATTATAAAAATCGTTTAGTTTAAATTTTCAGTACAAAATCCTCTTTCTTCTGAAGATTTTGAATTTTTGATTTATTCTTTTTTCAATAAATAATTGTCCATTATTATTATCTCCCATAGTTGAAAAGAAATAAGTTCCATTTTCATTTTGAATGGTCATTACTCTATGAATTATTGGGTTTTTTTCTCCAGCATTAAAGATGATTACGTCTCCAATTTTTACTTTTTCAGGTTTTATTCCAATTACAAAAAGAATATCTCCTTTATTTAATCCATTTTTGAATGGAAAATTTAAGAATTTTGTTTTGATTATTTTTTCTTGAAAATATTTAAGATCATGAACTTCCCACCAATTATCAAAATTGGAAAAAATATTTCCTTCATGGTACATGGAGCAAGATTCGACAATTACTAATGGAAGAGAAGTTCCAGATGCAAAATTTAAAACTGGAAAGAAAATAAACTTTATTACAATTAACAAAAAAATTATTGAGAACACCCATCCTTTGAAAGATTCATCTTTCCAAACAATAAACCAAAAATTTTTGAAGAACTTTTTTAATGCTCCTTTATTCATAATTCTCAAAAGGAAACTTCATTTTATAACTATTTCCTTTTGATTTTTTTGTAAATATAACTTTTTAAACTCGAGGCTACTTTTATTTTTATGAAAAAGATAAGTAATGAAATTCTTAAAAGGGCAGTTGTTGCAGGAGCTTCTGCAGCATTAAAAAGTAAGCGAGAGCATCCTAATGATTCTGAGGAAGAAATTTTAAAAAGAATTATTCTAGATTGTGGACCTATTGCAAATAAAATTGATTTTGATTAAACTTTAAAATCAAAAGCTTTTTAAATGTACACACTATGTATACACATGCAAGATATATTTGATCATACAATTCTTTGTAAAAAGTGTGGCAAACCAATGGGAAAGGCAATGGTGCTTAGGAATGGATTTAATCTTAGAGCACGTATTTGCCCATTAGGACATGATAAAATAATTCATCCTGCAGATGAAGAGGAATACAAAAAATTTAAAGAACTTAGGCAAAAAGAATTTAAAGTAAAGATGAGGCTTGTTGGTAATAGTTATGCGGTTTCAATTCCCAAAGAAATTGTTTCATTTATGCAAGACCAAGAAAAAATTATGAATGANATGGTTCGTTTGTGTTTTGAAGAGTCTGGAAGACTTAGTTTAACTTTTGAAGAATTAATTGACAAAAATTTAAATAAAAGTGCGGATAAAGAAAATATAGATTAAAATGGAAGAAAATAAAGATACAAAAAAAGAAATTGTTTTGAAAGTGGTAGAAGCGCTTCAAGATGATGCATACAAAGGAATTGCAAGATTAGATTTAGAGTTAATGAGAGAAATTGGAGTTAAAAGAGGAGATGCAATTTTGATTGGAAAAAATAAATCAACAATTGCAATTGCAGATAGAGCTTATCCTGCCGATGTAGGTGAAGGAATAATTAGAATTGATGGAGTTTTAAGAAAAAATGCAGGAGTTTCTATAGGAGACGAAGTAAAAGTAAAAAAAGCCGAAGTTAAAGAAGCAAAAAAAGTAATAATTGCTCCTGCCCAAAAAGGAATAATGGTTCAAGGGGATCCAGATAGTTTAAGAAGAGGACTTCTTGGAAGAACTGTTGTTAAAGGAGATATTGTGGTTCTTGGAGGAGTTCAAAGAAGAAAAGATTTAATGAATGAAGAGATGGGAGATTTAAATGATATTTTTGGAAATTTAGGAGATATTCTTGGGGGAATGGGATTTGGAAATTTAGGAGGAGGAGTTTCTCAAATTAAGTTTGTAGTAGTTTCAACAAATCCAAATTGTCCTGTAATAATTACTGAGAATACAGAAGTGGTTTTGAATTCAAAAGCCGTTGAAATGATTGAAGAAAAAATTCCAACAATTAATTATGAAGATATTGGAGGATTAACTGAAGAAATAAAAAAAATTAGAGAGATGGTTGAAATTCCTCTTAAACATCCGGAAATTTTTCAAAAATTAGGAGTAAGTCCCCCAAAAGGGGTTTTGTTGCATGGTCCTCCAGGAACAGGTAAAACTCTTCTTGCAAAAGCAGTTGCAAATGAATCAGATGCACACTTTATTTTATTAAATGGTCCAGAAATTATGAGTAAATTTTATGGAGAAAGTGAAAAGAAGATAAGAACTATCTTTGAAGAAGCTGAAAAAAATGCTCCCTCAATAATCTTTATTGATGAAATTGATGCAATTGCTCCAAAAAGAGAGGATGTTCAAGGAGANGTAGAAAGAAGGGTTGTTTCACAATTATTAACGATGATGGATGGTTTGAATTCTCGAGGGAAAGTTATTGTAATTGGGGCTTCAAATAGAGTAAATTCTATTGACCAAGCGCTTCGTAGACCTGGAAGATTTGATAGAGAACTTGAAATTGGAGTTCCTGATAAAAATGGAAGATTGCAAGTTTTGAAAATTCATTCTCGTGGAATGCCTTTGAATAAAGATGTTAATCTTGAAAAAATTGCTTCTTTGACTCATGGTTTTGTAGGAGCAGATATAGAAGCTTTAACTAAAGAGGCTGCAATGAATGTCCTTAGAAAACATTTGCCTAAAATAAAATTGGATGATGAAGAAATTCCTCAAGAGGTTTTAGAAAAATTAATAATAAAGCATGAAGATTTTATTGATGCTTTGAGAATTGTTCGACCATCTGCAATGAGAGAAGTTTTAGTTGAGACTCCCAATGTTGGATGGGAAGAAGTGGGAGGATTAGATAAAATTAAAAATGAACTGCAAGAAGCCGTTGAATGGCCTCTTAAGTATGCTGATAGTTTTAAGAGATTAGGAATAAGACCTTCTAAGGGAATTTTACTTTATGGTCCTCCAGGAACAGGTAAAACTCTTCTTGCAAAAGCAGTTGCAAAAGAATCGGAAGCAAATTTTATTCATGTTAAAGGACCTTCTTTACTTTCAATGTGGGTTGGAAAATCTGAAGAAGGAATGAGAAAAATTTTCGAGAGAGCTAGACAAGTTGCTCCATGTATTATCTTCTTTGATGAACTAGATTCACTTGCAGGAAAGAGAGGAAGTGATTCAAATAAAGTAACTGAGAGAGTTTTGAATCAAATGCTTTCAGAGATGGATGGACTTGAAGATATGAAAGATGTTTTGGTTATTGGAGCGACGAATAGACCAGATATGCTTGATACAGCACTTCTTAGACCAGGAAGATTTGATAGNATTTTACTTGTGAATGCACCAACTCAAGAAGGAAGAGAACAAATTTTTAAAGTTCATACAAAAGAGATGCCTTTAGCTAAAGATGTTAAAATAAAAG
>Ga0066332_107_pt1 | contig 49068 bp, 63 predicted proteins | sample RifGroE1_FD_59258 | JGI IMG/M metagenome (GOLD analysis project Ga0066332, IMG submission 59258) | Archaeon GW2011_AR1
TTTAATTCCTAAAATCTCTTTAGTAAAGTTAACTGGAAGTTGGAATGAAAATACAGTTACATGGGCAAATAAACCAAATTATGTACAACTTCTGGAGAAAGAACTAATCTATGAGGGAGAACCATTCTGGTACGAATTTGATGTTACTTCGACGATTCAAAATTGGGTGAATGGTGAAGCAAATTATGGATTTGGATTAAGGACAGAAGAGAATACTGTCTCTGCATGGATTTATAGTAGCGATTATCCAGAAAGTTCAAAACGTCCGATCTTGGAGATTATATATCAATAAAACAAAAGGTAAAATCAGTGCAAAAATTAAGAAGGTTCTAGGGGGTAATTGTTCATGTTCCATTAACTAAACTAATATCAAATTAAAATAGGAGAATTTCATGAAAAAGCAAATTATATCAAAGTCAGTTCAAAAAGAATGTTCAGGAAGAATGGCTCAATTAATTTCTTACCTTCTTGACGGAAATACTGGAACCATCGGGTCAATCCGTAAAGAAATTTGTGTAGATCTAAAACCTGCATCAAAAAGAACTGTGAGCAGAAACTTAGGGATTCTAGTTGGAAAAGGTGTCGCTATTAAAAAAGTCTATCTCGAAGGACAACTAAATGTATATACCCTTGCTATGGAGTACAAAAAGTCTAATCTCCGAGAAATATGTCTGACTTTAGATTTAAAGGAACCTCTAAACTAAATTTCCCGGTGCCAGTCAATGAAATTTCTTGTTGGCTGGCTTCTTTTAATTAACAAAATAAAAATAAAATGTAAAGGTGAAAAAAATGAAGAAGAAGATAAAAGAATTTACCTTAGAAGAGTTAGAAGAACTCGCAAAAGGTAAAAAAATCTTTGGATTTAGAGCAGATCGTTTTATTGATAAGGCCCCAGGTCTTTTAATAGGAAAAAAATATTCTTCAATCCAAAAAGGATGCTCAATAGAAATTTCTATTTTAATTTCTCCAGAAAGAGATAGCTACAAAAAAACAATTATTGATTTCTTTCCAGAAGAATCCGGTTGTGCAGGAGAATGGTTTATTCCAAAAATTAAATGGGGAGTTGAAACATTGGTAAAAATTGGTGATCCTCATAAACAAAGAGTGACCCCCTTAGGAATTTTCAATTTGAAAGATAAGAGTTATGTTCTTTTGAAAGTTTCAAAAGAAATCNATCTTCTTTTTGAAGTTTCTTTTGGAAGCAAGAGGGGTGGTCGTTTATATTTCATCGAACAAATCAAAAAATAGTTCTCAGCTTCCGGCTCAAGGGGGTTTTAATTAACAAAATAAAAACAAAATGTTAAAGGTAAAAAATGAGTACCTATAATCTTAGATGTTTGTTCCTAACAGCATCGATAATTCTTCTCTCCATTTTAATTGAACTCGGAGAGTCAAATTTCTTCATTTCAATGTGGCTTATGTGGGGAGGAGTCAGTTTTTTATCCACTTTCTTTTTTCTCTCAAAACCCAAAACACTTCCTACAGGATTTCTGATTACTGCTGTAATAAATTTAAATTCTGCTCAAAAGATCCAGATCCTCTTGCTTATCAATTCATTTTTTTGATAATTGCCGCAATTCTTTTTTTAGCACTTCAAAGTCTCATNGGTTGGTTAGATCACTAAAATCTAAAATCCTGCAAATTCTATTTAAATAATTTTCAAAAATAAAACAAAAGGTAAATTATGTTCGCAATAGAAATTCCTTCAAATATCGCAGTGCTAATAATGGGGTTAATGTTAATCTTCGTCACATTAGTAGGCACTTATGTCGTGATCTTCAAATTACGCGGAAACCCTCAAACAAAATATTATGAAAAATCAATAAACTAAAAGGTAAAAAAATGAGAATAATAAAAAAAATCTTAATCTTCATCGGAGTAATAATAATGGTCTATTTTCCAGGAATTATACAATCAGGATATTTCATTCTAAAGGAAAAATTTCCCCCCTCTCCACTTCTTGTGATATTCTTATTAGTATTAATGGAAATTTTTGTTATGATCTTTGCTTTTATCAAAATTAAACTTTCACGAAGATCTGACCAATCTTAAAATCCCGAAAGCCCCCATCTCGCTTCTTTTTGCGGGGGCTTTTTTTATCTTCAANAAAAATTCTTTCCAAAATAACCTTCCTCTTCCAATCAATAAACAATATTTTTTTTGCAAAATTTTCGAAAAAATTCAAAGAATTAGCTAAATTTTTTTATTTTAATTCTTTTGGAATTTGTTTAAGTTCTTTTTTTAGAATATCTACCGCTTTTTTAAAAATTTCTTCTGCTTTCATCTGCCCAAATGACTCAATAGTAAAAAGGAATTCTCCAGTTTCTTCGACTTCAATTTTCTTTTTTGCTTTTTGTACAAGCCCTTCGCAAAAATCAAGAAGTGTTCTTTCTTGATCATCTCTAAATGTAATTTTACTCCCCTTAATCTTAATTTCATTTTGTGGGAATTTTTCAGAGATTTCTTTCTCAAATTCTTTATCCATTGTAATTTCAGTTATATCTCTATAAAAAAGAAGTCCAGGAGAAAATTTTGCATGTTCTCTTCCAGTTCCCATTTTCGTTTTTCCTTTAACTTTCAACTCTTGATCACCATTCAAGATGGTAAGTGGAATCTTCCCATAGATAACCTCAACATCCCCTTTAATATCTCCAGAATAAACAGTTCCTTCTTTTTTTGATTCAAGCTTAAATTTCAAAGTATCTCCTTCCTTTAATGATTTTTCACTTTTTATAGGAACAAGACCCAACCTATGGGCAAGAGTTTCATCATAAAGAGGAGAATCGTTTCTTGAAATTTCTACTTCATCGATAGCAATTGTAGGAATTAATCCTACACTCCTTCTTATTGCGTTTGCAATATTCTCACTCATCTTCATTTTGAAAACTTGTTTCTCATCTATATTTTTTATCATCTTCATCTTCTACTCAAATCGATAGTTCTTAAATTTATTTATTTGAATATGATAATTATTTAAATCTTTTAAGGGAATCTTCTGTGAAATCTTATCCAAAAAAAGAGTATAATCCTTACTTAAATTTTTTAAGATAATCGCAAAAGTAGTTTTACGTGATCCAATCCAATCCCAAGCTTCTTGTTTTTCCCTCATTAAATTTATTGTTTCTTGTTCGCTTTTAGCTAATTTTTCTAAGTCTTTAACAAAAAATTNTACAACTTCTTCTGCACTTTTTTCCAATTTTTTAGAATCCACATTTTTTTTCATTGTAATTTTGTTTGTCTAAGGTCTTCTACCACGTCTACCTCCCTTTACTTTAGGTCCACCACGAGGCATCCTCGTTGTGTCGAGAATATTTAAAATTTTAAAACCATCTCTAGTTAAACTTTTTACGATGCTGTGGGCTCCTGGACCAGGAGCAGGATTTCTTGTTTTAGATCTAATTCTAACATAAAAAGACTTTATTCCAAGATCTTTAACTTCTTCAGCAATTCTTTTAGCAATAAACATCCCAATTGTAGGATTAGATTTTAATCTACTATGTTTAGTTATCATTCCACCAGTAACTTTAGAAATTGTTTTTCCAGACATGTCAGTAACATGAACTAGAGTATTATTGAAAGAAGTATAAATGTGAATTACTGCTTCAGATTCTTTGCTTACTGTAGACCTCCCAGAATGCTCTTCCTCAGAATCACTTTCCTCCAAAACTTCTTCTTCAAGAATTTCTTCAGAAGGAATTTCTACTAAAACCTCTTCTTTTTCAGCTTCCAATTTTTTTTGTTTTTTTGTTTCTTTAACCATTTTATTGAGATTTTATTTTTTTCTTTAATTCAATTTTATCTTCTAAGGATATAGGGACAATGTAAGATGGACTATCTACCACTGCACCATTAACAAGTATCCTTCGGTGTGAGATCATTTGTCTAGCAGTCTTAGCAGTTGTTGCAATCTTGTTTTTAAGAACAATTGTTTGTAATCTTCGATCTAAATANCTTGTTTTGTCTAATCCTAAAACATCTGAGATGGATGAAACTTTCATCCCAATTTTTTGTAATCTTTCAAAGAGTGCTTTTTGTTCTTCAGGTGAAGCTTTGATTAATTTTTTTGCTTTTTGTCTCATTACCCTCACTTTAGCGTCGGCCTTCCAAATCTCTCTTTTATTTTTTAAGCCATAACTTTTTTTGATCACCCCTTCTTCTTCAATTCTTGCTTTGTCAAATGGTCTCTTTGGTCTTGAATATTGTTTATGTTTTCTTTTCATTTTTTGCTCCCTTTCCCTTTAGGCATTTCCTTTCCTTTAACGGCCGCTTTAGCATTTGCTTCAGCCTTAGGACCTTTCTTTTGAATTCCTGAACTCTTTCTTCTATTTTTTCTAAAGTTTGCTTTTGTTCTTTGTCCTCTTAAAGGAAGACCCAAAAGATGTCTAAGTCCTCTGTAACTTTTTATTTTTTTCAATCTTTTTATATCAAATTCTTGTTTTAATTCTAAATCTACCCCAATTAAATGTTTATCTTCACCAGTTTCAAGGTCAGATCTTCTATTAAAAATAAATCCGGGAGCCTTTGGATTTTTTAAGAATTCAGTTATTTTTGCAATCTCTGTGTCAGTCAATTCACCTATTCTTTTATTTTTATCAATTTTAAGCAAGTTACAAACGGCGTTAGACATTGTCCATGAAACTCCTTTTATCTTTGTTAATCCTGCGTAAAGTTTCATACGTCCCTCTATATCTTTAGATAAAATTCTAACTATTCTCTCTTGACTTTTTTGTTGTGTTTCTTGTTGTTCCATTTTATGCGGTGAATAGATTGTACTTTTCCATTTGNGTTAGCTCTTGAAAGATTCTTTTTTCAACTGCTTTTTCAGGGTCAGGGAGATTTGGAATTCTTTCTTTCATCTCCTTGAACGATTCAAAAGGTTTTTCTTCCCTTTGCTTCAAAATCTCGTTCATATGTTTCTTTCCGAGCCCTGGAAGAAGCTCAATCAAGTGCAATCTTTTATTTATTGCGGAGGATTCATTAAAAAACTTAACCATTTTGGCTTCATTTTCTTTAACCCTATTGACGATGATTTCTTGGAGTTGATTTTTAGCAGATTCAGTTAATCTTTCTCTCTTGAGTCTCCCAAGGATATAATAAACTTTATCTCTTCGACCTTCTCCGATATAAACGTCTTCTCCGATTTCTATGTTTATTCCTCTCCTAGGGACTAGCTCTAGAAGAGTAAAATTTTCTTTACCAATAGCTTGAACGATTGGCATCATCTTTTTCTCCAAGGGATACCCGTTCGGTAAATATTCTAGTACTGTTGCATAATCTTCTTTTGCCATTTTCTTTATTGATGTTCTTTAATTGTTGATAATATTGCATTTGATTCATTTTCGTCAAGGTTAGAATCGGATAAGATCTTCGAAAGTTCTTCCCTTTCTTCAGGCATCATTTCAATGAGTTTCGAAATGTGCATTTCATTTAATTTAATTAGGTTTAATCCAACAAGTTTCTCTCTAAGTTCTTTAGCTTTTTTCTCATTTAAACTTGTGAATTTTTTTATAAATGCTTTAAGTTCTGGATTTTTTATATACTCTAAAGATTCTTGCATACTAAGGGGAGTTGTATTTTTTATCATTTTGAATTAATCGAAACTATTTTTTTTAAGTGTATTGGTTGAATCAAAAATTCTTTTTCTTTTGCTTGGTCTTTTAATTTAATTATGTACGCTTTTCCTTTTTTTCCTTTAACAACGCCGGTTCTTCCTTGAAGTCTTTTTGGAAAACTCGCATTTACAGAGATCTCTCTCTTTACTGCAACAGAGTCATTTTCTTCAAATTTTTGAAAATATTTACTGAGACTAACTTTGCCTCTAAGTCTTATGTTTTTTCTTCTTACCATTAGTATTGAGAAAAACATTCCATTTAAAAACTTATCCCTTCAAAAAATTCTAGAAAAAGAGAATTTACAAATCTCCACTATTTCTCGAGGTTTCCATCTTTTGCACGATTGTATTGAACATTCTTTCCCCCCAAACNCCTCTTCCACAGGACTCGCAAAAATCAATGACACTATCTTCGGAGAGTTCACGTTTGCAATAAAGACATTTTTTTTCCATAAGTCACCTCTAAAGTTATTTTATATTATTTTGTTTTTAAATATTTATATTTTTTAATTTCTAATTTTAAAAAAGAGTCTCAGAAAAAAGAAAAATAATGAACAGTAAGTTTTAAAAACTAAAAGTAGTGAACTATTATATGATCATTCCAGTTAGGTGCTTTTCATGTGGTAAACCCATAGGACATTTGTGGGAAGAATACAAAAAAAGAATCGAAGAAGGGGAAAATAAAAAGAAAGTTCTTGAAGAATTAGGGCTTGAAAGATTTTGTTGCAGATCAGTATTTTTAGGACAAGCAGATAATCTAGAACTAATTGCTAAATTTAAGAAAGCATAAATAACAATAGATTTAAATAATTTTAAGGATAATTCATAATATGAACTTTAAACNAGATTGGATTAAATTAGGTTCTTCTGTGATAGTTGGGGTTTTAATAGGATTATTTTACTCAAACTCAAAAATGGTCTTTGGAGGATATGAAGGACTTTGGTATTCTTTTCTCCCAGCATTTCTTCTCTCTTCTTTAGTTGTTTATGCAGTTTGGAGTTTTTTTGACAAATAGATTCTTTTTAATTTTTCACATATTGCACATTTAATTGTTTTGTAATCTTTTTTAATCCTTATTTTTTCATTTCCTTTAAAAGGAGTTAAACAGTCTTTACAAAAAAGTTTTTTATTTTCTTTAAGAGGAACTTTCTGATTTTTAGAAATTTTTTTTATTTTCTTAATCTCTTTTGGAGTTTTATTTTTTATTTCAATAAAAAATTTTTGAATTTTCTCTTTAGTTTCGTGCTTAGAAAGTTTAGCCCTTTTCATCGAATTTTCTGGCAAGATGCTTGAGGATTTGGAACATTCCAGGGAACATTTACCTGGTTCTGCATTTTCTGGGAATGGTAAGAAATATAATTATAATTTATTGTCTTTTTAATATAAAAATTATTTTGTTGGTTTGACCTTGCCGCAGAAATTAAGACTGTTCCAATTAAAAGGATTGCAATTATGAGAAGAGCAACTCCTACGATGGCAATTTGTAAATTTCTTTTGTTCATTTTTTAAAAATGCGCCGGCCGGGGGTCGAACCCGGGTCAACTGGTCACTTCGCGTATATGCATGGAAGCCAGTTATACTAACCACTATACTACCAGCGCTTTAATTTAATATGATAGAGGTTCCTTTTAAAATTTATTCTTTTTCCAATATAGTTTTCTATAACAATTTGAGCACAAAATTTGGCATTTTTCAATTTCTTTTTTTATTCTCAACATAGAATATCCTTCAGAAACCATTTTTGAAATAGANATCTCTTTTTCTCTTCCATCTTTATGGTGGAAGTCTATTGTAGATGGATGGGTTTCTCCGCATTTTAAGCATTTAAGACGGGATTTATATTCTTCAATCCACTTTTTCAATTTTTCTTTTCTTTGTTTAACGTGTCTTTTTTCAGAGGAACTATTTAATTTATACCAATTTCTCCTATACTCTTTTCTTTTTTCAAGATCTTTGAATGGCATAAATTTCAAGGGTTTCAAACTTTAAATNTTTTTGTATCCCTNAAATTTTTAAAAAACGCCCGGGACAGAATTTGAGGCTCAAAGAGTCATCCCTTTCTTCGGAAGGCCCGAANGGTCATCCCCNTGGGAAACCTGCGAGCAGGTTCTNTTTTACGCCCGGGACAGGATTTGAACCTGCGACCCCCACATTAGGAGTGTGGTGCTCTAATCCAGGCTGAGCTACCCAGGCTTAATGAAGATGCGAGGGACAGGATTCGAACCTGCGTAAGGATGAACCACTAGGTCCTAAGCCTAGCCCGTTTGACCACTCCGGCACCCCCGCATGTTCTTTTTAGAAATCATGCCTATAAAAAGTTTTATAAACCAACTTTCTCTTCAATTTTTGAAGACGGCCATAGTAGGTTGGAAACACCTGTTCTCTTCCCGAACACAGAAGTTAAGCTTCCTACGTTACTGGCTCTAGTGTCCGAAAAGATGCGAACCCAATAAGTCGTCTTTCATNTTTTTTTCATAAAAATCTAATTTCTCGAAATTTCCTTATTTAATAAACTTTATATATCAAAAAAATTTCTGGTTTAAATGAAAGAAAAGAATTGGCACGATAAATCTTATAAAATTTTACTTCTGATTCCAATAATTATAATTTTATTTTCATTGATTTATATCACAATAACCTACCAGCAAACTGGAGATCTTTTCAAAAAGGATATCTCGCTTACAGGAGGAACATCAATTACAATTTATGATCAAATTTCAGCAAATAGTATTAAATTAGACTTATCTGAAAAACTTCAAAACTTAAATGCAAGAGAGATATATGATTTTGGAACAGAGGAGCAGAAAGCGCTGATTATAGAAACTACCTCTGACTGGGAGATTTCAAAAAATGTTCTTGAAGAATATCTCGGTTATGCTTTAGTTGAAGGAGAAAATTCCGATATAGAATTTACCGGTTCAATTTTAAGTCAGAGCTTTTATAATCAGTTGTTAATTGCAATCTTAGTTGCATTTCTTTTTATGGCAATTGTTGTTTTTATAATCTTTAGAAATTTTGTTCCTTCTATGGCAGTTATTCTTTCTGCATTTGCGGATATTTTAATGACACTTGCTGTTGTGGATTTATTTGGATTAAAAATGTCTACAGCGGGAATTGTTGCTTTNTTAATGCTTATTGGATATTCAGTAGATACAGACATTCTTCTTACTATTAGGGTTCTTAAAAGAGATGAAGATCCTTTAAATACAAGACTTTTAGGAGCACTCAAGACGGGACTTACAATGACTCTAACATCCTTTTTTGCTATTCTAGCTGCTCTATTTATTGTCCAATCATTCTCAGTAGTCTTAACGCAAATATTTACNATTCTTGTTATTGGTTTATTTTTTGATATGCTTAATACATGGATTACTAATGTTTCAATCTTGAAATGGTATGTAGAACATAAGGAGAATAAAAAATGAAATTAGGGTTTAAAGTTTGGTTGTTAATATTTAGTTTAATTCTCTCATTTCTTTTTATTTTTGGACTTCCTCCGAAATTTTTAGAATCAGGAGTAGTTATAACAAGCATAGGTCAAAATTCAACCTTGTTCGATCAAGGGTTAAAACAAGGCCAAGTGATAATTTCAATTGATGGACAAAAAATTTCAGACTTTAATGATTATTCAAATGCAATTTCAGGAAAGTTTATTTCTGGAACTGAAACTAAATTAATAGTCGGAACAAATAAAGGAGAATATACTTATTANGGGGATTCATTTCCAGAATTAATCGTTGGAGAGATTCCNAAAACAAATTTAAAATTGGGCTTGGATCTTGCAGGGGGTTCAAGAGCATTAATAAAAGCAGAGAATAAATCATTAGACCAAGGGGAATTGTCTGATCTTGTTTCAATCACTCAAAATAGACTTAATGCCTTTGGATTAACGGATTTGAAAGTTTCTCCAGTAAGTGATCTTTCAGGAAATAATTTTATGTTAATTGAAATTGCAGGTGCAACCCCTAAAGATTTAAAAGAATTAATTTCTAAACAGGGAAAATTTGAGGCAAAGATAGGGAATGTAACTGTGTTTGAAGGGGGATCTAGAGATATTGCTTCAGTTGGTCGTGATGCCCAAAGTGCAAGAATAGAAGGATGCAATCAAGGCGAAGGAGGATATATTTGTAGATTTAACTTTGAAATTGTGTTAAGTGCAGCTGCAGCAGAAAAGCATGCGGAAATCACTAAAAATATTCCAATAAATTCAACTTCTCAAGGAAATTATCTTGCAGAAAGACTAGATTTAATTTTAGACGATAATCTAGTTGATAGTCTTTTGATTAGTGAAGGGCTAAAAGGAAGAGCTACAACACAGATTGCAATTTCCGGTTCTGGTTCTGGTAAGACTCAAGAAGAAGCTTTGTCAGAAGCAAAAGCTCAGATGAAAAAACTTCAAACAATTTTAATGACAGGAAGTTTACCATATAAATTAGAGATTGTAAAATTAGATACAATTTCTCCGATGTTAGGAGAAGGATTTGTTAAGTATATTTTGCTCGCAGGAATTGTGGCAATTTTAAGCATCTCAATAATCATTTTTATTAGATATCAAAGATGGAAAATTTCGCTTGCAGTAATTTTAACTACGGTCTCAGAAGTAGTTATTATCCTCGGAATTTCAGCATTTATTAAATGGAACTTAGATTTTCCTTCAATTGCAGGGATTTTAGCAACAATAGGAACAGGAGTTGATGATTTAGTTATTCTNATAGATGAAACAAGTACAGGATTAAGTTTAAGTATTAAACAAAAATTAAAAAGAGCATTTGCAATNATTTTAGGAGCTTATTTTGCATCGTTAGTTTCACTTCTTCCNCTTATGTGGGCAGGAGCAGGACTTCTTAAAGGATTTGCAATAACTACTATAATTGGGATTTCTGTAGGAGTATTCATAACTCGTCCTGCATTTGGTGAACTTCTGAAAAGGTTCAAGAAAGAATAAATGTTACCCAAATTTCATATTTTAATTGGGTTGCTTTTTTCAATAGGGTGTTATACTATCTTCTCTTTTGTAAGTTTGATTGGAGCAGGGTTAATCTTTCTCTCAAGTGTTTTAATTGATTTTGATCANTACTTCTATTACATCTTCAAGAAAAAAAGTTTTAGTCTTAAAAAAGCGTATAATTGGTTTAAGAAAAAAGGGAAGCGATTTTCAGAAATTCCAAAAAATAAAAGAAAAAATTATGCCTTAAATGTTTCATTTTTTCATGGGTTGGAATGGGTTTTTATTTTTTCTTTATTTGGAAAGTTATTCAATAATTATTTTTATTTTATCGCAATCGGAATTTTCCTTCATTTAGTCTTAGATTGGATTAATTCTTTTAAAAAAATAGGTAGAATTTTTAAAGTTTCAATAATATTTGATTATTTCAATAATAAAAAGTTAAAAGAGTTTTAACTTTTTCTACAAATAAATTATGANGAACCCTTTTTTTTCAAATATTTTAAAAGCTCTTTGTTGTCCCCGAGTTCTTCATAATTTAAATAATTANTTTCGATTTTCACTTTTGATAAAACCATTGAAATTTGTNNNCCNNNGTCAACNTTNTAAAAATANANTNTNTTCCANGNAAAATNNTTNNTTCTTTNGAAATNTTTNTNANATCTTCATANAAATTATGNCTTTNCCAATTTTCCATTANGACNACAAATTTCTNTGATGATTGAAAAATNTTTCTTAATGCATCCAGATGATTATTTNTTTTTTGAAGGTGCATTATCACNGTTTGAGTATAAATAAGTTCTTCCATTTTAGGAAGGGGAGAAGTTGTGATGTCATGTACGAAGATCTTTGCAAATTTTTTAAGCTCAGGGTTTCTCTCATAAAGTTTTTTAATCTGGTTTTCTAGTAAATCACTACCGCTAAATTTAGTTTTTTTTAGATTAGCTTTAAAGAATATCTTTTTTAAATTTGAAAGGTGATCCCCTCCTCCACAGCCAACTTCAAAAATAGAAGCAGGTTGAAGTGAGAATATAATTTTGTATAATAATTCATGATTTGGGTGAAGGGGTTTTGATAATCTTTTAATTTTGAGATTTCTTCCTTCGACTAAAAAATCATTATCAGAAAGCTTAAAAGTGAAGTGTTTTTCTCCTTCAATCATCTCACCTTCATAAATTTTGTGATATCTAGACCAAGTAAAATCGTCGCGATCAATTAAAAGATTTCTTAATTTACATAATTTGTGAATAAGATTCTTTTTCAGTTCGCTAATAAACATAAAATCTTCTTATGGATTATTCTTTTTAAATCTATTCTTTAAAAAATAAAATCTAAGAAATTGAACAAGATTTAAAAAAGAATTATTCGTCTGAAATAAATGAGTTCGAATGAGTTAAATGAAACAATCAAATTGAATTTTAGTTTTTTGAAAAACAAGAAAGTTCAGTGGGGAATTACAATTTTTTTCCTTTTATTAATTTTAATAAGTTCTTTTTCAATAAGACTTTCAGGTTTACCAAATTTAGTCGATAAAACAACTGGTCATTATGTTTTTGCAGATCCAGATGCATTTTATGAATATCGGGTTGCGGCAGCAATTCTTTCTGGAACGTCATTAGATTCAATTGATCCCATGAGAAATCCAGGAATGAATCTCACTTACACTACGGAGATGCTCCCAAAAGCGTTAGTTTTTGTGTACAAAATAATTAATCCTTTAAATAATTCAATAACTTTGGACTTAATTGATGTTCTTTATCCACCAGTTGCTTTTGCAATAAGTTTGATAATATTTTTTGTTCTTTGTTGGTATCTTTCAAAATCTAAAACTTTTGCAATTCTTGCTTCTTTAATGCTTGCTTATTCGCCAAGCTTTCTTGGAAGAACAGGCGTAGGAGTCTCAAGTCATGAGGCTTTGGGAATCATTTTTTTCTTTTTGGCTCTTTTAGTATATTTTATTTCTTTAAGTGATTTTCATAAAAAAAGTATCCAAAGAATTTCTTTATTTGGAATATTCGTTGGAATTGCTTTAGGTTTTTCATTTTTCTCTTGGTCAGGGGGATCGAATTTTATTGTGATGATTTTTCCTGTTTCTTCTTTAGTCTATTATTTTTTTGGAGTAAATGACGAAAAAAATGAAAAGAAAAAATTTATTTTATTTAATTTTTTATGGATAATCTCTTCGATCCTTATTATGCCTCTCTTTGGGTATTCTTTAGATTTAATGTTTGGAAAATATCTTTCAAATTTTGGAATGATGGTTCCCTTTTCAGCAATGTTTATTCTGGTCGATTTTTTGTTTGAATATTATTTTAAACCCCTAAAAATACTCTCTAGAAAAACTAGAATCTTTTATTCTTTTGTTGGAACGTTTATTCTGGGATTTTTGGCGCTTTTCGCTTTTGGAAAAAATCCAATCGATTTAATTTTAGGGATTTATTCACAACTTCTTCACCCTTTTGGAACTTCAAGAATTAATTTAACTGTTGCATATTTCTCTCAACCTTATTTAACTAGTTTGATTGCACAAGTGGGAAGCACAATATTTTGGATTTTTTTCTTAGGCCTTCTTGTTTTAGGATTTGAATTTGCGAGAGGAATAAAAATAAAAAAAGATAAGCTTTATTTCATTTTAATTTGGATTTTTTCTATCTCAGGAATTTTATTTTCGAGATATTCTTCCTCTTCACAAATTTTAAATGGGGTAAGTTTTATTAGCCAGTTATTTTATTATTCATCCTTCTTAATTCTCGGAGGCTCTCTAATCTGGCTTTATTCGAAGGAAAAAATATCTGTTGATATAGAATCAATCTTTTTGTTCTCATGGATGATTATAATGCTTATTTCAATGAGATCTGCAGTAAGAGTCATTTTTATGGTTGTTCCTTTTATTTTTGTGATAACAACTTATTTTGTTTTAAAAACTTGGAAATATGCAACTAATTCCAAAGAAGAACTTTCGAAATATTTTTTCTACTTTGTTACTATAATTTGTACAATTGCAATTCTAATTTCTGTTTTTGGAAATCCGTTCTCAGGAACAGCTGGGGCATATCAATCTTTATCATATTCGGCTAAAAACACTGGTTCAGTTGCAAATCAAGACTGGCAAAATGCAATGAGCTGGGTGAGAAATAATACTTCTCCAGAAAGCCTTTTTTTACATTGGTGGGATTATGGTTATCTTGTTCAAACATTAGGAAATAGAACAACAGTTTTAGATGGAGGAAATGCTAATGCATACGGAGATCATTTGGCTGCAAGGTATGTTTTGACGACTCCTTATCCAGAAACTGCAAAAAGTTTTATGAAATCTCATAATGTTTCGTATTTCTTAATCGACCCAACGGATATTGGAAAATATTCAGCATACTCTTCAATCGGAGATGCTGAAAATATCTCAGATAGGGCTTCGTATTTGAGTACTTTTGTTTCGGATCCAAAGGAGACACAGGAAACTATAAACGGTACAACAAGAATTTATCGAGGAGGTTTTGCCTTGGATTCAGATTTAGTTTTAACAAATAACGGTAAAAAATCCTTGCTTCCTAAAGAAGGTTCGGCAATATTCGGTTTTGCGGTTCATGAAACAAATCAAGGTTATGCACAACCTATCGGAATTTATGTTTATAATAGCCAGCAATATCAAGCACCGATTAGGTATCTTTACTCTCAAAATTTTGGATTAGTAGATTTTAAAACGGGAATAAATGCAACAATTTATCTTTACCCAAGTGTTCAAAATCAAAAGTTTGATCCAGATGGTGCAGGAATATATCTATCAGAAAAAACAATGAATAGTCTCGCGGTAGAACTTTATCTTTTTAATGACGTGAAAAATGAATATCCAGAATTAAGATTAGTAGAAGAATCTGGAGTGTACCCCCTTAATTTCTATTATAATGGATTTATGGGCCCCGTAAGAATATGGGAAGTTCATACAGATGAAATGGAAGGTATTTTGGTAAGAGATGAATTTTTAAGAACAAGTGGGAGTTATGGAGAATTTGATAATTTAACTTTTATTAAATAGATTAACAATTTTTTTAAACTTTAATTTCATTCAAAAATCATGATCTCTAAAAAAAGATTCTTATTCAAAAGAATAATTGATGATACTCTGGGAAAAGTGGTTTTTAACCTTTTGAAAATAAGAAAAAAAAGAGAACTTCCTAAAGAAGTGAATAAAATTGTGATTCTTAAATTAAGTTCTATAGGAGATTCTCTTTTATCCTTGCCTGGGATTAAATACTTAAAAGAGTCTACAAATGCAAAAATTGTAGTGGTTCATTCTAAAGATAATGAGTGCATTTTTAAAAATCAAAAATTTATTGATGAAACTTTTTTGCTTGATGTTTCTGGGAATAATCCTTTAAACTTGATTAAGGCTCTTTTAAAATTAAAAGATCAAAAAGCAGAGGTCTCCATGGATCTAAGTCACACCGGAAATCTTTCCGCTCTTTTTTCTGCTTTTTCAGGAAAGTTTCTCATAGGGTTTTTTAATGAGGAATTTCCCTCAAGGAAGGGATTATATGACTTAGAAATATCTTTAAACAAAAATAAGCACATGGTTTTAAATTATTTTAATCTAACAAATTCTCTTTATAAAAATAAAAACATTCAAGCAATCTCTTTAGTAAGACCATTAGATGAAAAAACACAAAAACACAAAATTGAAAAGTTATTGAATTCAAAAAAAAATTTAGTGGGTATTCATCCATGTCATGAGATAAAAGAAAAATCTTGGGAAAAAGAAAATTTTTCAAAATTAATTGATTATTTAGTAGAAAGGGGAAAAACTCCAGTGTTAATTGGAAGTTTAAAAGAGAAGGAGGAAGTTGGGAAATTAGTCTCTCTTTTGAAACATAAAAATAAAGTTTTAGATCTATCTGGAGAATTAAATATTCCGGAAGTTTTCACAATAATGAATTATTTTGATTTTTTTATTTCAAATGATGGGGGAATTATGCACATTGCAGCTTCTTTCAATTTACCTACTTTGGGAATCTTTAGTGCAGAAACTCCAAAAAAATACGCCCCTTTTAATGCAAAAAGCTTTGCAATTGATTCAAGAAAAATTTCAAAAGAAGAATCATTCAAAACAGCAAAAAAAGTAATTGATCTCTTTTTAAATAAACATCTTTAAAAAGTTTATGCTTCTTTTTAAGAAATGGAATGGAAAGATAAAAAAATTTTAGTGAATGGTGCAAGTGGATTTATTGGTTCAGCCATATCAAAAAAATTACTCAAAATGGGGGCTAAGGTGTATTCAATAGACTATTCTATAAATAAAATAACTAATTTTGACAAGAGAATATTCCTCATTGAAGGAGATGTTTCAAAAAAAGAAACATGGGAAAAAGTACCAAAAGAAATAGATTATATTTTCCATTTTGCTTCACCCTCCTCAGTAACTTTATTCAAAAAAGAACCAGAGAGATGTTTTAATGTTACTTTCTGGGGATTATATCATGCTTTGGAATTTGCAAAGAAAAACGGTGTTAAAAAACTGATATATCCTTCAACAGGAAATGTTTATTCTGGAAATGAATTTCCGCATATTGAAACAATTTTTCCAAAACCCCAAAATCTTTATACTGCATCAAAAGTTGCATGTGAGGCCCTTGCAAATTCTTATGCAGATTTTGTGAAATCTATTGGCTTAAGAATTTCTGCAGGATATGGACCAGGAGAAGAAAGAAAAATGGGGTTTGGAAGTCCCGCCATCATATTTTTAAAAGATTTAATGGAAGGAAAATCACCAGAAATATGGGGAGATGGAAGTCAAACAAGAGATATGGTGTATATAGAGGATTTAGTCAAGATGATAATCAAATCTGCGGAAATAGATTATTCTGGGATTTTAAATGTGGGGTCTGGAGAATCGGTTTCTTTTAAAGAGTTAATAGAAAAAATAAATAAAATTCTCAAGGTAAACATTAAACCTAAATTTATCCCAAAAGAAGTAAATTATGTTGAAAAGATAGAATTAGATTTGGCTCTTAACAAAAATTTATTGGGGATTAAATCCATTTCTTTAGAAGAAGGTCTAAATAAATTTATTGATTATCTCAAGGCTTCATCATAAATTTTTCTTAATTTTTTATTTCTTTCTCGAATAGAAAATTTTCCAGTTTTTACAGTTTTAAAAGCATTTTGTCCCATTTTTTTTCTTAGGTTTTTATCTTCTATTAAAAGAGATAATTTTTTGACAAGATCCTTTATCATTTCTGGATGGTATTTTGTTGCATCTTTATTAAATTGTTTATATTTTGGATCAAATTTTACATACCTGTCCCAATGTATATTCGTTTTAATTAAAAATCCATTATAACCCTCAGTGATTATTTCAGACATCGCAAACATATCTGTTGCAACAACTGGAAGTCCAGTGGACATTGCTTCTATAATTGCAATTGCAAAAGTGTCAACGAGAGTTGGTTGGACGTAAATATCCGGTTTATATAAAAATTCTTCACAAAATTTTTCTCTTGAAAAGTTCTCTTCCGTAAAGGTTACATTTTTAAGGTTTTTTTGAAGGTGTTTTGGAATACTTCCTTTTATTTTTAAATAAATATTTTCATATCTTTTATTTAAGATTTCAAATGCTTTTAAGAGATCATGTCCGCCTTTTGTATAAAAATCCAGAGGATCTGGAGAAGTTCTACAAATAAATGAAATTGTAATCTTCTCCGAAGGCTTTCTTTTAATTTTTGTTGTATGATATGCAGGATGGACTACTTCTAGTTTATCCTTAAATTTAGAACAATCTATCCAATCGAGAAGATTTTTCTTTGCAGCATTAGAATAGGGAATAATCTTTTTACAATAAGGAGAAGAAAGATATCTTTTAATCCACCATTTTGTAAGAGGGTTTTTTAATGAATTCCAATTTAGTCCAGTAAACGAAGATGCCATTTCAAAATCAACAATCCAAGGTTTTTTATTGGTTATTAGAACTCCTCTTGTAGAATGAATAAGTTCAGAATCCGAGCTAGAATGTATCATTCTAGGAACCATTAAGATTCCCTGAATTTTTGAAATGATTCCTTTTATTCTTCTTGCAAAAAAATTGTTATAAGAAGTATTAGGGACGATGTTTACATCATACTCTACATTTTTTGGAGGGCAATTTATCAATTCTTGGAAAAGAGGGTGGGGTCCACAAATAAGATTCACCTTTATTCTTCCCATCATCTTTTAATTGGCAATATACTTTTAAATGTTACCGGTTTAATTACAATATGAAAAAAGTAAAACCCTCCAAAGTAGCAATAATAATTTCTACATTTAATCAAGAAAAGCTTTTGGAAATAAACTTAAATTCGATTTTGGATAAAACAAATTACAAAGATTACAAAATTTTTCTCATTGATGATTCTGGAAAAGGTGAAATTGGAAGAAAAATAAAAAAGAAATTTAAATCAATTGATGTAACAATTAACTTAGAAAATAAGGGGTTTTCAAAATCAAATAATCTTGGAATAAAAAGAGCACTAAAATTCTATAATCCGGATTATTTTCTTCTATTAAATGATGATACTGAGGTAATAGATGCAGATTGGTTAAAAAAGATGGTTTTGGAAGGAGAAAAGGATTCCCAAATAGGGGTTTTAGGTTGTAAAATTATTTACCCAGACGGAAGTTTACAAAATGTTGGGGGATATATCAAAAAGTGGGAAATTGCAAAAGAACTTGAGGGGAGTAGAAAAAAAGTTTTTGAAGTGGATCATGTTATGGGGGCATTCATGTTAATAAAACGGGAGATAATAAATAAAGTAGGATATCTAGATGAGACTTATTCCCCATATCTTCTTGAAGATACAGATTATTGCTTAAATGTGAAAAAAAAAGGATTCAAGGTTGTGAGTGTTCCTTATGTTTCTATAATTCATAAAAAAGGAAAGAGTATTGATTCATTAGATAAGGGAGAAGTAATGAAGGTAAGAATGAGAAATGATATTTATTTCACAAGAAAAAATCTCCTTGGATGGAAAAAATTTTTTAGATTGTTTATCTATCTTCCAATGGTTGCAATATTTAGAAAAAGAAAAGATGAGAATTCTCTGAATCTAAAAAATTTTAAATTGAGAAAAGACTTTTTAAGAAACCTTTTTATTTATCTTCATTCTTTTTAAACAATGAAAAACAAAAAAATTTGCTTTGTTACAATAAACGCAAATCCAGAATTCCTCGGAGGATATGTTTTGTATCACAAGAACTTAATAAAATACCTTCAAAGAAATTTCAAAAATCTTGAGATTAATTGGGTTTATCTGGGAAAAGAAAATAGAAATTTCTCAAAAAATGGAGTTCATTATTTTGAATTAAAAACAAATAAATTAAATTCGTTTTTGGGAATTGGAAATAACTTCTGTTTGGCGAAATTCTTTAAAAAAAATTATTTTGATGTTATAAACTCAATTGGGGGATTGTGGACTTATTTCTATAAAAAGAAAAAAAATCAAAGAATAATTCAGACCTTTCATGGAACAGTTTATTATTTTAATAAGAATCATTTAAAGAGATTTAATCTTTTTCAAAAATTTTTAATTTTTCCTTTACTTTTAAAAAGTTGGTTTGTAGAGAGACCCCACAAAAAAGTAGATAAAATAATTTGTGTTTCAGAAAAAGTTAAAAAGCAAGCTATAAAATTATATTCTTTTGAAGACAAACAAGTAAGCGTAATAAGAACAGGAGTTGATTTAAAGGAATTTAAACAAAGAGACAAATCTAAAGCTAAAAAATTTTTGAATTTAAATAAAGATTATTTTTATGGATTATATGTTGGAGGGGGGGGATATTGGACAAAGGGATTAGACAGAGCAATTAATTTGGGAAAAGAGATTTACCAATTAGATAATTCATTTAGATTATTGGTTATAGGCCCAGATTATGAAAAAGTTAAACCTCTCCTAAATGAACCTTTTATTGTTTTCCTAAAAAAGATTCCTCGTGAAAAAATGTCTTTTTATTATTCGGCTTCAGATCTCTTTTTTTGTATGTCCCGTTATGAAGGAGGAGCTCCAACCCTTGTCGTTTCGGAGGCCATGGCTTCAGGATGTTTACTTGTTTGTTCAAAAGATTCGGAGCAAGAAATAGTAGAAGATATTTAAAAAATGAGATTATTAAAAATTCTTTCAAAAAAATTAATGAGCTATCCCTTGAAAAATGGGGCAAAAAAACAGCAGAGGTTTTGTTGAAATGAAAGCATTATCAAATTGTCCTCTGTGCGGACATATAGAATCTAAACTTTTGTTTGAAGGAAAAGATAGGATTATCTCTCTTCCGGACAAATTTAGGGCTTTTGAATGTAAATCTTGCAATTGCATTTTCATGAATCCCCAACTTTCTAACGCTGAACTTGAAAAACATTATTCAAATAAGGAATATTACTCCTTAAAAGGAATTGACACTAAATCTAAAAAGTTTAAATTAAAAATTTTTCTTTACAATTTATATTTCAATTCCGAGATTCGAAAACCAATTCAAAGAGTTTTGTTTAGTCCAATTAAATATTGGGTGAGGGGCACTAGAATTAGGAAGGGGGAGAGAATTTTAGACATTGGAAGTGGAACGGGGCAATTCCTTTATGAAATGGGGAAGTTAGGCCTTGATACTTACGGGCTTGAGCCTGGGAAATTTGAGGATAAAGGTATTGAATCCAAGAATCTTAAAATAAAGAAAGGTTTTTTGAAACAGGGGTTATTTGAAAAAAAGTTTTTTGATCTAATCACCCTAAATCATGTTCTTGAACATGTAAACAACCCAAAAGAGGTTTTGACCGAAATAAATAGATTGTTAAAAGGAGATGGTCTTTTTATAGTTGGAGTTCCTAATACTCACTCTTTAGCAAGAAAAATATTTAAAAAAAATTGGTTAGCATATGATCTTCCAAGACATTTGATAAACTATTCAGACAAAAATCTAATAAATTTTCTGAAGAAAAACGGATTTAAAATAGTTAAAGTAAGATATAATTCTCGCCCAAGCCAGTTCTCTGTTTCATTGAGATATCTTCTCGGATTCAATAAAAAATTTGAAAAGATTTTGGATATAATCTTTCTTCCTTTAACTTGGATTGTAAATGCCATGAAAGTAGGGGATCAAATCGAAGTTTGGTGTGAGAAGAGATAAATTTAAAAATCTTTAATTTAAAAGAGATTCATGAGAAAGAATATTGAAGAAGGTTTATACAAAAAAATTTTGAAAAATATTCCCATTCCAACTATTGATGTTTTAATTTTTAACAACTCTTTAAATAAAACTCTTTTATTTTTAAGGAAGAACTCTCCAGTAAAAGGAGAATATTACTCTATTGGGGGCCGGTTGGAGAAGGGAGAATCTCTTTTGGAAGGAGCAATAAACAATTTTCTTGATGAAACAGGAATAAAAATAGATGAAGAAAATTTATATCCTATAGGAACAATAAATGAAATTTTTGAAGAGACTTCTTTTGGAAAAAAATGGGGGGTTCATAGTGTAAATTATTATTTTGCCTGGAAACTAGAAAAAGAACCAAAGATTAAACTTGATGGTCAACATTCAGAATGTAAGTGGTTTGATGTTAATGATCCTAATTTACATCCTTACATGAAAGAAAAAATAAGAAAAAGTTTAGACCTTCTTAGTAAGAAGATCAGAAAAATAAGAGAAGTAAATTAAATGTTTTTTTTGTTGGTTTCATCAACTATTCGTCTTAAAAATTCTTCTTTCCTATCAAGGTCTTTCTCTTGAAAAGTCATACCCCATTCCGAAATAATTGAATCTTCAATTCCTATAAATGCATGAGGGGTATTGGCTGGAAAAGTTCCAGATTCCCCAGTTTTTACTTCCCACTCTTTACTCCCTAAAATGATTTTAACTTTTCCAGAAATAATAACAAAATATTCATCTTTTGAATGAAGGCACCCTCCCCTTGCGGCACCTTTTTTTATTTCCAGGATAGTAAATTCTTTACCTCCTTCAAGTAAATCTTTGACCACATAAATAAATCCTCGTTTGTCTTCATTGATCTTGACAAGTTCCATAAAAATAAATTGTTCTTTTCCTTATTAAATTTATCTATTTAGAGCAGACATAAACAAAAAATAATTATAAAAAATTTATATGGAGAGGTTTATTTTTTTTATGAATAGAATTTAAATAATTTTTAGCTAATTCTTTTTTATTTAAAATTTTAAGATCTTTTAATATTTGATTTAATTTTTCATTAAAAATTTTTAACAATTTAAAAGTATTTTGTTTTAAAAAAAGTATCTTTTAACCATTCCAAAATTATATAAATAGAATAAAACAAAAAATATCATGAAAATCCTTGAAATAAAAAATTTAGAAATTCCAGATATTAAAGTAATAAAATTCGCAAGATTTTGCGATGAAAGGGGATATTTTACAGAACAATTTAGGAAAAGTGATCTAATCGAAAAATCAGGAATAAATTCTCTTATGGGACAAAATTTCTTTCAGGCAAACCATAGTTATTCCAAAAAAGGAGTTGTCAGAGGGTTGCATTTTCAATGGAATCCATATATGGGAAAATTAGTAAGAACTTTATCTGGGCACATGGTAGATATGATTCTAGATATAAGGAGAGGTTCTCCCACCGAAGGGAAGATAATTGCCTATGATATGCCTGCTTCAAATGAAAGAAATTTTGATGAATGGGTTTGGATTCCCCCTGGATTTGCACACGGAAATTTTTTCCCAAAAAATTCAAATATAGAATATCTATGCACAGGGGAGTATAGTCAAGGTTTTGAATCAGGAATTTTCCCTCTTTCCAGAGATCTTGATTGGTCACTCTGCAATTCTAATTTAAAGGATAAATTTGATTCAATTTTAAGTTCAAATTTAATAATTTCTGATAAAGATAAAAATGCCCAATCCTTTTCTGAATGGAAAAAAAGTGAAAAATCAGAAAATTTTGTTTATTCCCAATTAAAAAAAGATAAATTTTGTTAAGATGAGTGAAGAAAAAAAGATTAACAAAGATAATTTAAGATTTCAGCCATGGCTTAAAACAGCAAGGCACCCGCAATTAGTGGAATATTTAGAAGGAAATACAATCTTCCCAATTGAAGTTGAGATCTCTCCTTCAAGAGGATGCAATGCCAAATGTCCTAAATGCTTTTATGGGCAGATAGAAGACAGAATTGGGGGGCCAAAATTTTTTAAGGAAAGCAGGATGGAAAGTTTGGCTGAAGAATTTGCCATATTGGGAATAAAGTCTGTTGATTGGTCTGGGGGAGGAGAACCCACGTTACATCCTTCTTTTGATAAATTTGCAGAATGGATGAACCAGAATGGAATTAAACAGGGTTTATTTACTAATGCTTTAGAGACAATTAAGTATGATCCAACTTTATTTGAATGGATAAGGGTCACCAAAACAAATAAAGATCTAAATGAATCATCATTGAAGGATCTTAGAAGTTGCAAGACATTGGGAATTTGCATAAACTACAAAGGAAAAGAAGATGATAAAGATGTTAAAAACGCTTTAAATATTGCTGAAAAATTACATGACTTAGGAAAAAATTTAAATTATGAAACTTATGTACAAGTTAGACCAGCGTTAGAAACACATGGGAAAAAAGTAAATATTAAACCCCCAAACATTCAACATCCTCTTCTTCAAACAACACATTATAAATTTTCAGATTCAAATTCAGACAAACTTTATAAAAACTGTGAAGGATACCACTTTATTCCATGGATATGGCAAGATGGAGAGGTAGATGTTTGTAGCCATCACAGAAAAAGAGTTGAATTTAATTTAGGCAACTTATATGCAGAAGGAAAACAGGGAAGATTTAAATATATCATGGAAAATGCACCTGCATCTGTCAAAGTTGCTAAAGATTGTCAGGTTTGTTGTAAAGTCCATGAAACCAATTCTTTGATTAATGCAATGAAAAACTTAAAGGATCCAGATTTTCCTTAATAATCTTAAAACAAAAAAATTTGCTCATAAAAATTATTTTTTACTTTCAAATGGAGGAATAATCATAATTTTATTAAATTCCTCTCGATCAAGTAACGGAGCAGGATCTTCAATAGGTCTTCCAAATTCCAATTTAGGAATAACTTTTTCTCCGTGTTTCAATTCCACACTGCATAAAACAGGCCCTGGATATTCAAAAGTCTCTCTTATCTTTTCATTCATTTCTTTATGATTATTAATTTGAGAAGTTGCTAAACCATATGCTTTTGCGACTGCCAATAAATCCGCATTTCCTAATCCCCCTTCGATACTGCTTGCTTTATAACTTGACTTGAACAGTGTATCCTGAAATTGTTTTATTGTTCCCAATTCATGATTATTTATCAAAAATATTTTAACCGGAAGATTGTGCTTAACAATTGTTTCTAATTCATTTATATTCATTTTTATTCCTCCGTCTCCAGTAATACAAGTTATAGGTCCTTTGTTTGAAGCAAATGAAGCGCCAATACTTGCAGGCAAGGAATAACCCATTGGAGAATGCCCAAAAGAAGAAAATATTTTTTGATTTTCTTTTGTCTTCCAACTTTGCATAGTCCACATTAAATTTGCTCCTGTATCCGCAATTATGATATCTCCTTCTTTTGATTGATCTGAAAGAGCCTCCATAAATACATAAGGGTTTATTTTATCAGTTTGATTAAAATATTCTGGTAAACAAATTGGAAATCTTTGCTTCCAATCATTTATTTTATTTTTCCAGTTAGAGAGATTTTGGTATTTTATATCTTCCGTTTTTTTAAGAATATTATCAAGAAAATCATTAAGATTGTAATCTATTCCAATATCAATGAACATTCCTCTTTTTTTATATAATTCGTACTTATCAATATCAAGAACTACTTTTTTTGCACCTCTTGCAAAGGTTGCGGGTTTTCCTCCTGTCTGTCTTGTATCTAATCTAGAACCTAAACTGATTATTAAATCCGAATTTTGTACTGCTAAATTACCAGCTCTATTGTGCGAAACTCCAAATCCTTCGACAAATAATGGATGATTATATGGAAGAAAATCAATTGCTCCCCAACTTTCAACAACAGGTATTCCCAATTTATCAATAAGTTCTCTCGTTCTCTTTTGAGATTTACTTATTTTAACTCCTGCCCCTACAATAATAATAGGTCTTTCAGAATTTTCTATTAAATCAATTGTTTGGTTTATTTTTTTGTCCAATAAATTGTAATCTATTTTAGATTTTCGTGGAGAATAATGTTTTAATTCTTTTTCATCTAATTCTGTTATTTGAGTGTTAAAAGGCAAATCTAACAAAACTGGCCCAGGCCTTCCGGATTTTGCAAGATAAACAGCTTTCTCTAATTCATATGCCACTCTTTTTGGATCATTTACCCTAGAAGCATATTTTGTAATTGGTTTTACCATTTCGACAACATTCGTTTCCTGAAATCCTACCTGCCTAGGTCCATTTTTCCAGGTTGATTCATAATCATTAACTTGACCGGTGATATATAATGTTGGAATAGAATCAAAGTAAGCACAAGCAATTCCCGTTGTCAAATTTGTTGCTCCAGGTCCACTTGTAGTAATTGCAACTCCCAATTTCTGAGAAACTCTTGAATATGCTTCTGCAGCTATAGATGCTCCCTGCTCATGTGTAGTACATATAAATTCTAAATTTTTATTTTTATCGAAAGAGTCAACCATTGGAGCAATAGAACCCCCAGTAATTAAAAAAGCGTGCTTTATTCCTTGCTTTTTTAGATAATCTAAAATATATTCCGATCCCTTCATCTGTTTTTAATAAATATTTTGTTTAAAAAGATTTATGTAATAAAAAGAAATATCTTTGAAGGTATAAAAACCTTTATTAATCATTCCACTTTTTTAAAAATATGGATTTGTATAGAAAAAAAGTTTTAGTGACAGGAGGAAATAGTTTTTTGGGAAAATACCTCGTTTCTAAATTAGGAGAAAAAGGAGCAAGACCATTTATATTTTCATCTAAAGAATATGACTTGAGAAACGAACTGAATGTTGAAAAATTATTCTCAGCAACGAATCCTGAGATAGTCATTCACCTAGCGGTGGATTGTGGAGGATTCAAATACAAAAAAGAAAATCCTGGAAGCATGTTTTATAATAATGTAATGATGAATACATTAATTCAGGAATATTCTAGAAAAAGAAATGTTAAAAAATTTGTGGGAATTGGAACAGCTGCTTCTTATCCAGAATTTGTTAAATCCCCTATAAAAGAAGAGAATTTATGGGATGGTGCTCCTGAAGAATTTAATTTTTCCTATGGTTTAGCAAAAAGAATAATGAGCACTCAATCACAGGAATACAAGAAACAGTATGGATTTAATGCTATTCATTTAATTCCTGTAAATTTATATGGTCCAAATTATTCTAATAATTCAAAAGATATGCGCATAATTCCTATTCTGGTTGAAAAATTTATTGAGGCAAAAGCGGAAGGAAAAGAACAAATTGAATTGTTTGGAACAAAAGATGCATTCCGTGAATTCCTTTATGTGGGGGATTGTGCAGAAGCAATAATAAAAGCTACGGAATTCTATGACAAATCAGAACCAATTAATATCGGCTCTGGGAAAAATATCAAAATAGAGAATTTAGCTGAAAAAGTAAAGGAAGCAACAGGATTTAAGGGGAATATAATCTGGAAGGAGACTTCTTCAGATAATCAACCAGATAAAGTTCTTGAGGTATCAAAGGCAGAAAAAGAATTTGGATGGAAGGCAAAAATAACTCTAGAAGAAGGATTGAAGAAAACAGTTGAGTGGTACTTAATAAATTATAAAAATTTTCGGTCAAAATGAAAAAAAATATTTTTCCCCCTGAAATCTCTGTAGTTCTTCCGGCGTATAATGGAGAAAAATATCTAAATGAAAGCATACAATCAATCTTAAATCAAACTTTCAATAATTTTGAATTTATAATAATAAATGATGGGTCAATAGACAATACTTTAGAAATTATTAAAAAATATAAGAAAAAAGATAAAAGAATCCTCTTAATAGATAATAAAAAAAATAGAGGAGCTTCAGAATCTCTAAATTCTGGATTTAAAATTGCAAAAGGAAAATATATCGCCTGTTTTTGTGCAGATGACATATCTCATCCAAAAAGATTAGAGCTTGAATTTAATTATCTTGAAACTCATTCCTCCATTTTTCTTGTAGGAAGTTCAGGGGTTTATATAAATGAAAAAGGAAAAGAAATAAGAAGGTTTAGAAAATATGATAATTATAAAATTATTTCTTGGAGATTAAGAAAAAGCTGCAGCATACTTTTTCCATCTATAATGTTCAGAAATGAAGGGGTAGTATCCATCGATAAAAATTTTTCACCAGCAGATGATTATAATTTATATTTTGAATTATTAAAAAAAGGAAAGAATCTAACAAATATTTCCCCTTTTTTAGTAAAGATAAGGGTACACAAAGAAAGTTTAAGTGTGAGTAAAAATAAAAAACAAGATGATTCAAGAAAAAGGGTGGTAAAAAAATTCAAGGAATTAAAAGACAATACAACTTTTATTGAAAAGGGATATTACTCTCTAAAAATATTCTTTCATTATATTAAAACAAGAAATGAGAAAATTATAAAAAAATAAACTAATTCTATTTTCCGCTTTTTAATTCTTCTTGTGCCCAAATAATGAACCTTTTTAATCCCTCATTCAATTCGATTTTGGGCTCGTAGTTAAGAAGATTTTTGCTTTTGCTGAGATTTGGACATCTTCTGTCTGGGTCAACTTTGTCATGATAAATAGACATTGTGTCTCGAATATATTCAATTTTTGCATCTTTATTTCCAACTAATCCCAATACTATTTCCGCAAGACTATTCATAGTTATTTCCGGTTTATCATTTCCTATATTGAATACCCTTTCTTTTTCATTTGTTAATAATGCTTTAAACCATCCAATGGTAGCATCCGAAATATAACAGAAGGTCCTTGTTTGAGTTCCTCCCCTATACAATGGGATACTTTTTCCATTTATGGCAGCTGTTACAAAAGCAGGGATCACTCTTCCATCATCAAGCCTCATACCAGGCCCATATACATTAAAGGGTCTTATTATCTTTATAGGAATTTTGTATATATTTCCATAATTAACTGCAAGTGTCTCTCCTACTCTCTTAGCCTCATCATAACAAGATCTTGGACCATTACAGGAAACATTTCCGAAATAGTCTTCCTTAGTGGGAATAAATTCGGGGAGGGGATTTCCATAAACTTCACTTGAGCTAAAAAACATGAATTTCTCTAAATTTTTTTCTTTTGCAAGTTCCAATAGATTTTTTGTGCCATTATATCCCACATCTATTGTTTCTAAAGGAAATTTATTATAAAAAATAGGAGATGCTAAACTTGCAGCATGAATAATGTAATCCAATTTCCCTTCATAATCAAATTTTTTTGAAATATCATGTTGAATTAATTTTATATTCTCATTTTCTGAAACGTTTTTCTTTAATCCAGCTATAAAATTATCGAGCACAATTATATTACAAGGATTATCTTTTAATGAATTCTGGTTTAAATAATCGAATGTTGCAACAAAATATTTTCCTAAAAATCCTGCCCCCCCAGCAAGAAGAACGGTTTTGCCTCCGAGTCTGGGAGAAATTTCTTTTATTTCTTCAGATATTTCTTTAAGATCATCACGGACTATATTTCTTTTAATCATTTTTGCTCTCTCTTACTTTGTTTATCTCTTTGATAATTTAAAAGGATTGTTATTATTAATAATTCTTTAGATTAAACTAGCAGTTAGTTAATTTAGGTTATCCAAAAATTTCTTTAAATCTTTTTAGAATTCTTTCTTCATAGGCTATTTCAGGAATTTTTCCCCCTTTGAAGACAGGTTCTCTAAGATATTTTTCATACAATTTATCGTTTTGATCAACTTCTATAATTCTCTTTATGAATTCATTCATGTTTTTATAATCATTAAAATTAAGAAAACTTTTTGAATTAAAATTTTTTTCAACATCCTTATGTCCAAAATAAATTGGAATGCTATTCACAAGAAAAGGATGTGTTAATTTTTCAGTTATCCATCCAGAATTGGAACTATTTTCAAAAGCGATTGTAAATTTGTATTTTTTTATAAAATTTAGTTTCTCCAAAACCCAATTTTCAGAAATTCTAGAATTTTTTGGAGTATCATGACTGATGGAGTGCATATTATTCATGCATCTTCCTGGCGCATCAACTCTTTTATACTTATTTAATTCTTTAAAAAAATCATTTCTTTTAGGAATTTCTTGAGAATAAATAAAATTGCAAAATCTTGTTTTTTCTTTCTTTACTTTTTTCATATTAATTATTCTTTTTGCAGGGGGAACTCCAAAATTTTTAAGTTGATAATCATTTGTCATATACATCGGAATTTCCAAATGTTTAGGATGATCTATCCGTTCTTTAGGGTAAGAAGAAAAAGCCCAATCACATTCTTCCATATTTGGTTTTGTGTATTCAAATCCAACAAAAATTTTCACAAAATTTCCAGAAGGAACTTCTCCATTCATTCTTTCAAATCCTTTTAAGAAAGAGTATAGTTTTCTTATCCAGATGTAAAGCCATAAAGAAATTTTTTTAATAGATTCACCATATTTATAGAGATTTTTTCCCTTTTTCCTTTCTAAGTAGATAGAATAAAATAAATAATCCGGATTTTTACTTATTTTTACATTATATTTTTTTCTTAAAATGTTCGTAAAAAAATTATCTTCTGGATTAAAAACTTCTCCAAAATTTCTAAAATTTATTTTTATTGTTTTTTTCATCTTTATCAAATCCTTCAGAAACATCAAACCTTTTAAAATTTTCTAATTCTCGAATCATGAAATGAGCAAAAGTCTAAGAATAACCTCTTACAACAATTTCAGAAAGGTTGGTTTTTCAATATTTTTTTTCATAATTTAGTCAAGAAGGAGTTCTTTTTAAATTATGTGAAATTTAACAGTTAAATCAAATATTTTTATGAGGATTATTTTTTAAAATTATATCCTTTACTTTTATTAATTCTTCAATTCCCTGTTCTAAGGAATATTTTGGTAAAAAATTCTTTCTTTTAATTTTTTCGCTGGAAATTTGATAATTTCTTTTATCAATGTCTTCTCCAATTTCATTAAGAATTATTTCTAATTTAGGAAAGTATTTTTTTATTTTATTTGCAAGGTCTAACTTGGAAAAATTATTTGTTAATCCAACATTATAAATTTCATTCTTCATATCTCCATAATTTTGAATACAATGAATAAACGCCCTAGAAATATCTCTTATATGCACATAATTTCTCATAACATGGCCTTCATATAAGACGAGATATCCCTCTCCCGCAGCCTTCATCACAAAATCATTTACTAATAAGTCGGTCCTCATTCTTGGAGAGGCTCCAAATACAGTAGCTAATCTTAATATAATCGAATTTTTATTTGATGAAGATAAAATTTCTTCAATATCTGCCTTTTTTTCTGCATAAAGAGATAAAGGATTTAAAGAAGTTTTTTCTGTACACAATTCTTCAGATTGCATACCATAAACGCTTATTGTGCTTGGAAAAATTAATTTTTGATTTGATTCTCTGATTTTTTCTATTTGGATCACTGCCTCATAATTAATTGAAATAGTTTCTATAGGCGCAAGATTACATGCTGGGGCTCCAACAATTGCAGCAAGAGGAAGAAGAACATCAAATTTTGGGATTATCTCTCTCAATAATCTTTCATCTCTGACATCTCCGTAAATAAACTCAAAATTTGGGTTAGAAGCATAGCTCATTAAAGATTTCTGGGAATAAAAAAGATTATCTAAACAGGTTACGTAAAATCCTTCTTTCAAAAGGGATTCTGTAAGAATACTTCCCACATATCCAGCTCCTCCAGTAATTAACACTTTTTCCATTTTATTTTTTAAAGATATCCAGTTTCTTCTTCATGATTTTTTAATCTAAGAAGACCTTCTTCAAGACTCACTTTTGGTTCAAACCCAAGTTTTCTAATTTTTGAAATGTCTAAATGTCTTGTTGGGACCCCATAAATTATCTTCTTCGGAAAATTATAATTTGGCTCAACTGAAACATTTTTTTCAAATAAACCAGAAATTTTATATGCTAAATCTTTTATTGAAATTTTTTCTTTATCATTTGAAATATTATAAGGCTCCCCAGAATTTCCATTAAACATAACTCTCAAAATTCCATCAATAATATCAGAAATATAACAAAATGCTCTAGTATCTTCACCAGCATCTCTGATAGAAATTTTTTTATTTTTTTTTGCATCCATATAAAAATCAGAAATAACTTTTCCATCATTTCTCATGCCAGGACCATATGCAAGAAGAATTCTTGGAATTTTTACTGGAACATTCCATTTTTTAAAAAAGATTGAGGCAAGATTTTCAGAAATTCTTTTTGATTCAGTATAACAAGAAGTTGAATGCAAACAATCAATATTTCCAGGATAATCTTCAGGAGTTGGAATAAATTCTGGAAGGGGGTTTCCATAAATCTCTCCGCTGCTGAAAAGGATGAAATTATCTAAGGGATTATTTTTTGCATATTCAAGAAGGGTTCTTGTTCCATTTATATTTGCATCAAGAGTATCAAGAGGGTTTTCAATAAATTGAGAAGGGTTTGATCTTGATGCAGCATGGAGGATTATATTTGTTTCTTTTGGAACTTTAAATGATTTGCCTACATCTCCCTCAAAGAATTTTATATCCTTATTATAGAGAAGGTGGTCTAATCTAGAACCATTTTTTATTGGATTTTTATTCATAACAGTGATTTTAGTGGGTTTTTTCAAATTTTTATTATTTTGTACAAAAATATCAACAAGATAACTTCCAATAAATCCTCCACCTCCAGTGAAAAAAATAGATTTTCCTTCTAAATTTTTCAATTCCTCTGAAAAATCAGAATAAATTTTATTCAAATCTTCTCGGATTATTTTTGAAATCATATTTTATGGGGCTAATTATCTTTTAAATATTTATGTGTAATCACAAATAATTTTATAAAGAGGGTCTTTTTTCTAAAAAGATGAGAAGAGAATTTGGAAAAGTTTTAAGTGAAATTATAATAGAAGATCCAACAACTTATTTAATTATTGGAGATACGGGATATGGAATTTTTGATAAAATTAAAAAAGAAAATCCTTCTCATTTATTAAATCTCGGAGTTACAGAACAGTCAATTGTTGGTCTTGCATCAGGAATGGCATTAGAGGGTTTTAGACCATACATTTATTCAATAGTTCCTTTTGTGCTAGAAAGACCATTTGAACAAATAAAACTTGACATTGTTCAACAAGATGTAAATGTTAAAATTGTTGGATTTTGGAATTATCCTCATGCAGGTCCAACACACACTACAAAAAACCCAGAAAGAATATGTGAAATTTTAGGAATAAAATATTTTGCTCCAAAAAGTTCTAAAGAGACCAGAGAAAAAATTATGGAGATGCATTATACTCATGGTCCATCCTTCTTTTATCTAACAAAGGAAATTTAAAAATGAAAGTATTAAATAAAAATTTGAGAAAGAGAATTATCCAAAAAGGTTATGAAATGAAAAATGGACACCTTGGTTCTGCATTATCTTGTGTGGATGTGATAAAATATCTTTACGATGAGGTTCTTCAAAAAGATGATCTTTTTATTCTTTCAAAAGGTCATGGTTCTATGGCACTATATTCCGTTTTAGAAGGTAAAATGGAGAATGTTCTTTGGAGAGAACATCCAGAAATTGATGAAGAAAAAGGGATCTACGCAACAACAGGAAGTCTTGGACATGGAGTTCCAATCGGACTTGGAAGGGCTTTTGGAAAGAAATTGAAGGGGAATCTAGGAAAAGTATATATTCTTACGGGGGATGGAGAAATTGAAGAAGGAAGCAATTGGGAATCATTTATTTTAGCAAATAAATTAGATGTAAACTTAAATCTTTTAATTGATTGGAATAAATATCAAGCAATTGGAGAATTAAAAAAAGATTTAAATCTTGATGGTTTTTCTTTGGAAAAAAAATTAACAAGTTTTGGATTTAAGTCTCAAATTTTAAATGGTCATAATCTAGGTGAATTAAAAAAATTGAAAAATCTTGGAAATGGATTAAATGCAGTAATTTTGGATACAATAAAAGGGAAGGGAGTAAAATTCTTAGAAGAAGAACACCCCCATGTTTATATTCCGAATGAAGGGGAATATTATAAATTTTTAAATGAATTAAACTAATCATTTTTTTGAAAGAATTTCAATACAACAATCTTTAAAAAATCCTTTTTGCCATTTTTTATATGGGAAAGAAGGCATTGGTAACTGGAATAACTGGTCAAGATGGATCTTATTTAGCCGAATTACTTTTAGACAAAGGTTACGAAGTTCATGGAATAATTAGAAGAAGTTCAAGTTTTAACACAGGGAGAATTGATCACATCTTTAAAGAGATCCACGAAAGAGATAATCACCTTCATTTAGAATATGGGGATTTGTCTGATGCAGGAGGTTTAAACAAATTGATAAGAAAAATTTCTCCAGAAGAAATATATCACCTTGGAGCGCAAAGTCACGTTAGAGTAAGTTTTGATACGCCAGAATACACTTCAGATATTAATGCTCTTGGAACATTAAGAATCTTAGAAGCAATAAAAGAAAATGGCCTTATTAATAAAACAAAATTTTATCAAGCGTCAACTTCAGAATTATTCGGAAAGGTTCAAGAAACTCCTCAAAAAGAAACAACTCCATTTTATCCCCGTTCTCCTTATGGGGTCGCAAAGCAGTTTGCATATTGGATAATTGTGAATTCACGTGAAGCAGATAATTTACATGCAAGTAATGGAATTTTATTTAATCATGAGTCCCCAAGAAGAGGAGAAACATTCGTAACAAGGAAAATAACTAGAGGGTTATCCAGAATAAAATTAGGTTTGCAAGATAAATTGTTCTTAGGAAATTTGGATGCAAAAAGGGATTGGGGCTATGCAAAGGACTATGTGGAAGCCATGTGGTTAATATTGCAACAAGATAAACCAGATGATTATGTTATTGGAACTGGTGAAACTCATTCAATTAGAGAATTTCTTGAAGCTGCAGCAGATTGTCTTGAGTTAGAAATTTTTTCAAACGAAAAGAAAGGGAAGGATGAAAAATATTTCAATAAAGAAGGGGATTTATTGATCGAAATTGATCCCAAATATTTTAGACCAACAGAAGTAGATTTACTTTTGTCTGATCCGACCAAAGCAAGAGAAAAATTAGGGTGGGTTGCAAAAACAAAATTTAAAGATTTGGTAAAGATTATGACCGAAGAAGATTTGAAATTAGCTAAAAATGAAAAGATTTTAAGTGAATTAAAATAAATCAAATTAAAAATAAAAAAATGAAAATCCCTTTAATAAAATCAAGTTTTTATAATGAAAAAGATACAAAGAACAAGCTTTGTGAATTTATCCAATCAGCACAAAGATTAAGCTTAGACGCCGAATGTAAGAAATTTGAAGAAACTTTTTCAAGTTTCCAAGGAAGAGAATATTCAATTTTAGTTACAAGTGGAAGTTCAGCAAATCTCTTATTAGTTCAAGCTTTTTTGAATATGGGAAAAATCAAAAAAGGAGATAGGGTGGGAGTTTCTGCCTTAACATGGTCTACAAATATAATGCCAATTATTCAATTGGGCTTAGAACCAATTTTAATTGATTGTGAAATTGATTCAGTAAATGTTTCATCAAGAAAAGTAAAAGAAAAATCAATTGATGCACTTTTTTTAACAAACGCATTAGGATTTTCTTCAGATATAGGCAATATTGAAGATTATTGTAACGAAAAGAAAATACTTTTTTTTGAAGATAATTGCGAATCTCTCGGAACAAAATATAAAGAAAAACTTTTGGGAAATTTTGGTTTAGCTTCAACTTTCTCTTTTTATGTTGGTCATCATCTTTCTACAATTGAAGGGGGAATGGTCTGTACAGATAATGAAGAACTTTATCACAATTTATTAATGTCTAGGATTCATGGATGGGGAAGAAATCTTCCAAAAGAAAAAAATGAAAAGTTAAAAAAAGAACATGGAGCTAGTGAATTTTATGAAAAATATCTTTTTTATGATTTAGCTTTCAATGTTCGCCCAAATGAAATAACTGGTTTTCTTGGAAATTCCCAAATGAAATATTTAAATGAAATGATTGATAAAAGGGAAGAAAATTTTAAAAATATAAATGAAGTAATTTCAAAAAATCCAGAGATTGTTCCCATTAATTTGGAAGGGTTAACCAAACTTTCAAATTTTGGGGTTCCATTAACTTTCAAAAAGAAAGAATATTTTGAAAAATATAAAAAAAGATTTGAAGAAAATGAAGTTGAAATAAGACCAATCATCTCTGGAAACATGGGGGATCAACCTTTTTTTAAAAAATATTTTCCAAATCAAGGTCCTTTTCCAAATGCGAGTTTTATTCATGAGAATGGATTTTATTGTGGAAATAATCCAGAAATGAATTTTGAAGAGATAAATTTCATTAAAGAACTTTTAAAATATGATCAAAAAAATTGATTCAGATTTATATAAAAAAATAGTTGAAAATATTCCTATTCCTTGCGTGGATGTTATGGTTTTTGATAAAAACTTAGAAAAAACCCTTTTATTCTTGAGAAAAAATCATCCTGCAAAAGGCGAAAATTTTTCAATAGGGGGGAGATTACACAAAGGGGAAACATTAATTGAATGCGCACAAAGAAATTTAGAAAAAGAAACCGGATTAAAAATTAAAAAAAATAAGTTTTTTTATGTAGGAGTAATAAATGAAATTTTTGAAAATTCAATGTTTGAAGGAGTTTCTACTCACAACTTGGTTCATTACTTTGCTTTAAAGTTAAATTGTAATCCTTTTATTTCTCTTGACAATCAACATTCAAAATTTGAATGGTTTATAATTCATGATGAGACCTTGCACTCTTACATTAAAGAAAAAATAAATAAAAGTTTGGAATATTTCAAAAATGGAAAAAAAGGATAAAATTTTAATTACAGGATCAAAAGGAATGGTTGGAAAGAATCTTATTGAAAAGTTAGATAACATAGGATACAATAATTTATTAACTCCTTCAAGAAAAGATTTAGATTTAAGAGAAAGAAAAGAAGTTTTTGATTATTTCAATAAGGAAAATCCAAAGTATGTCTTTCATCTAGCAGCAAAAGTTGGAGGAATTAAAGCAAATATGGATTTTCCTGTAGAATTTTTGCAGGAAAATCTTCTTTTGAATACGAATGTTATTGATGCGAGCTATTATTCAAAAGTAAAGAAATTGGTAAACCTTGGAAGCTCATGCATCTATCCCAAAGAATGTTTTCAACCAATGAAAGAAGAATCTATTCTCTCTGGAGCATTCGAATCAACAAATGAGGGGTACGCAATTTCAAAAATTTCTTCTTTAAAATTATGTGAATTTTATAATAAACAATATAATTCAAATTTTATTTCTCTGATTCCTCCAAATATGTATGGAAAATTTGAAAAATTTGACGAAAAAAATTCCCATGTTTTGGCCTCACTATTGAAAAAGTTTTACGAATCTAAAGTAGATAAAAAAGGTTTTGTTTCTGTTTGGGGAGATGGAACAGCAAAAAGGGAATTTTTGTATGCAAAAGATATGGCTGAAATTTTAATTTTTTCTATGGATAAAATAAATTCTGGTGACCTTTATGAAAAGGGATTTTTAAATTGTGGTTCTTCAGAAGAAATTTCTATAGAGAATTTAGCGAGGCTCATAAAAAAAGTTGTGGAATTTGAAGGAGAGATTATTTTTGATTATTCAAAACCGACAGGAATGGATAGAAAAATTTTAGATTCTTCTAGATTTCTCTCTTTGGGATTCAATAAATTTACTTCATTAATAGGAGGAATAAAAGAAACTTATGAATGGTATAAAAACCTACAATAATTTTTTATAAGTGTGCCAATTAAAAGGTTATCTTTTATTAAAAAAACTCATTTCTCAAATAAGTAATTCTCATTATAATGAGGGTAATACAGGCACCAAAAACAGCTTTTTCCATCCCATCTTTAACCAATTTGTAATTCAAAAATAATTCAAAGTTATACTTAAAAAAGTAACTCACATTAACAAAGGAACATAAATTTTTGTTTTTCCAAAACTCTCAAAAGATAAATTTATTTAAATCAAATAAGTTAAATAAATTTATGAAAAAAATGAATCCTAAAATTAGTGTTTTAATGACTGCATATAACGTAGAAGATTATATCTCAGAGTCAATTAGTTCAGTTTTAAATCAAACTTTCAATAATTTTGAGTTAATAATTGTTAATGATGGTTCGGAAGATAAAACTGAAAAGATAATAAAAGATTTTATGAAAAAAGATAAAAGAATTGTTTATATAAAAAACCCAAAAAACAAAGGATATGATAATTTATTTAATGTAATTAATATGGGTCTTAAAATTGCAAAAGGAAAATATATTGCAAGACTTGATGCAGATGATTTATGTCATAAACATCGCTTTCAAATTCAATATGATTTTTTAGAGAAAAACAAAAATCTTTTTTTAGTCGGTTCATCCGCAGAAGTTATTGATAAGAATGGAATTAAAATCGATGAAATTATAAAAAAACCATGGCCCTCAATTTTATTAAAAATAAGAATTGCCTTTTCAAATCCTCTAATTCATTCAAGTATTATGTTCAAGAATGAGGGATTTTTATATCCCCATAGAGATGAAGTTTTTTTTTATTTTTCTCTTTTGAGAAATGGAAAAAATCTAAAAAATCTAAAAAAGAAATTAGTAAAATATAGGATAAACCCAAAAGGTTTAATGGCAAATTATGCTAATTTAAAGAGTAATAAATTCCAAAAATTTTATGAAGACAAATAATTCTTTTTATTTTTTTTAGTTCTATATTTAAACAAATCCCTCCAAAGCGTCCAATCATCCTTGTTTAATCCTTTTACCAAAAGAAAAGTTCCAAGATAAACTCCCACACCCAAGATAATTTCAAGAATTCCCCAAAAAATATTCATCTCAACTAGAGAATTAAATAAAAGTAAGAAAACTATCATTACGCTTGTTGAGAAAATAGGTTTCCTTAATCCAATTCCTTTAACTTTAATTCCAAGATCTTTTTTTGAATAAAATATTAAAATTCCAAGGAGAATTATTCTGCTCAAGGTCGTTGCAAGTCCAACTCCTGCAATCATCCAAAGGGGATTAAAAATGAAAATCCTTATTGCAATATAATTTAAAATGATATTTGCAAGAAGAGAGATTAAAACTGCATTGCTAACTATCTTTGGTTTTTCTTTAGATTCAAGAATTATTGAGTATAATGAAATTAAGGGAGTAGTTATGATTAAAAGTGATAAAAAATAGAATGAAGAAGTCGCAGAAAGGTAGGAAGCTCCGTAAATTACAGATATGAGATCTTTTACAATGAAAAGAAGTCCAACAGTAGCAGGAATCGAAATTATTAAAATATATCTTATTGTTTTTTGAAAACCTCTATGAAATCTTTTTTTGTTAATTTGAGTAAAAATAGGTAAAAATATCGTTGAAATGGGAAATATTGCAGACATGGCAAGAATTAAGCTTAACGAAACCCTATAATAAGCAAGATATTCAGTTCCAACAAATCCTCCAAGCATCAAAGTATCTATTGAACCAAAAAAGGCTATCGAAAGTGTTGCGATTGCCATAAATTTCCAATAATTATTTATTTTGAACCTATCAACTTTATTAATTTTTCCTAGGAGAAATTCTTTGTCTTTCTTTAGAAGAATATAAAGTGAAATTAAAAGAGTAATAAAACTAGAAACAAAAAATGCGAGAAAAAGACCAGAAATTTCAAATTCAGATATAAGGAAGAGAATTGCTAAAACGGAGAAGGATATTTTTGAAATTTGCAATAATAAATTAAAGTACACTGTAGGTCTCAAATCTTTTCTTATTGCAAAAAATCCAGAAAAAAATTCCCTAAAAGATTCAGAAATGATAAAAAAGCAAGAAAAAATCAACGGATAATAAATAAAAGGGTTTTTGTAAATTGAAAAAGATAAATATTTTGAGAATGCAAACAAGATTATAATTGTGATCAAAACAAGTGCAAATTTCATCTTCAAAAAAAATCTTGCATAACTTCTTCCTTCCTTCTTGTTCCCCTTGCCTAAAGATTCAGAAATATACCTTATCCCAGTTGTTCCAATCCCCAAATCAGTAAATGTCATCGCAATAGTAACAATGGAAATCACAAGGGCATAAACCCCAAAAAGTTCAGGCAAAAGTAAACGCGCAAGAATAACAGTAAAAAGAAGCCCCCCAAATTTTTGAATCAAAAGAGATAAAAAAGTATAAATAGATCCCTTTGCAGCAACTTCAGATAAATTTGTTTTGGTAATGGTTCTTTTCATAAAGATTTAAAAGTAATTAAGGTTTTTAAAAGAAATGGGGAATAAAATAAAAAAGAATGAAGAAAAAATGAGTCAAAAATCAAAAAAAATACTCACTCTTTACCCATTCAATCAAAAATTTCCCACTGTTTACGAATCCACAATAGAATTTTTTTCTAAAAATTATCAAATAAATTATTCTCCAAAAAAATGGTCTACTTTTTATGGAATTAAAGAAAATAAAATAATACGTAATTTATATTATTTTATTATGAAAGTTATTAGAAAATCTTTGAAATTGGACAATCTAAAAAAGAAATTAAAAACAAGTCCTGAAAAAAATTTCCTGTTTTGTTTCAATCAATTACCCCCTCCAGAATTTGATTTCATAATAGATTTAGAAACCATTATTGGATTAACTAATTATAATTATTCGGAATTAGAAAAAAATAAAGAGTATATCTCAAATAGGTTGAAAAGTGAGAAATGTAAAGCAATAATGTGTTGGACCAAATCAACTTCTGATGAATTAATAAAAACTATTAACTGTTCCAAATTTAAAAATAAAATAAAAGTGGTTCCCTTTGCGGGGGAAAGTTCAAAATCAAAAAGAGAAAATGAAAAAGTCTTAAACTTTTTATTTGTTTCATCAATAAATAATCCAATTGCATTTAACACCAAAGGAGGAATAATCGCTTTGGAAACCTATGTCCAATTAGCCAAAAAGTATGGAAATCTTAATTTTTTTGTAAGAGCAAACATTGATAAGGACTTAGTTGAAAAATATAAAAATGTTCCTGGGCTAATTTTTCTGAGAAAATACCTTCCAAAAGATAAGATGAATGACTTGTTTGCTTCTTCGGATATCTTACTTGTTCCCATCCCCGGAATTGATCTTTTTACCAAATCTATGGAGTTTGGGATACCCCCTGTTTGTTTTGATTATGGAGTAGCATATGACATAGTAGTTGATAATAAGACCGGTCTTTTGATAGACAGTTCTAAGATTTTTAAAAGCAAAAAGGATCTTAAAGAACATTATTTGAACGTTGATAAAGATTATGAAATCTTATCTAAAAAAGAAGAATGTCTCAAGTTTGTTCCAGAATTTGTTAAAAAGAGTGAAATTTTAATTAAAAATAGAGACCTTCTAAGAAAAATGGCAAAAGAACAACAATTTTTAGTAGAAGAGGGGGGGAAATATTCTTTAAAGAAAAGAAATCAGAAATTGATAAAATTAATTGGTCCATATATTAAATAAATTAAACAACCTTAAAAATAATACAATGTATACCCCCCAGACTAAAGGAAAAGAAAAGTTTATTAAAGCGAGAAAAATTTTAGAAGAAGAAGGAGTAAAATCTTTGTTTGTAAAATTGTTTTTGTTTTTTATTTATTCCCCCATTAGAAATATTCTTCTCTTTTTTTCTTCGGTTGTCATTTTTTTTAAACCAAAAGGTTTTTTTTCTTTTCAAGGGAAGAGACTCCCTTATTTTTACAACAGATATAACACCACCTGGAAAAATGAAAGGGTAATAGAAGTTCCAATCATTATCGAATATCTAAAAAAATTTTCTTCCAAAAGAATTCTAGAATTTGGGGCAGTATTAACTCATTATTATCCTATAAGATGGGATGTTATAGATAAATATGAAAGGGGAAAAAGCATTATCAATGAGGATGTGATAAACTTTAAACCAATTAATAAATATGATTTAATAGTGAGCATTTCAACTTTAGAACATGTAGGTTTTGATGAGAAAATTCAAGATCCATTAAAAATTAGCAAATCAATAAAAAATTTAAAAGAAAATTGTCTTAACAATGGAGGCAAAGGAGTAATTACAATGCCAATAGGATATAATCCAAACATGGATGAATTTCTTTTTAGTAATAAATTGGGATTTGACAAAAAAATATTTTTAAAAAGAATAAATAAAAAAAATGAATGGAAGGAAGTGTCGGAGGAAAAAGTTAGGGGAACCAAGTATAATTTCCCTTTCAATGCTGCAAATGCAATTGTTATAGGGATCATTCAAAGTAAAGAATAGATTTTTCTTTGGGGTTGAAACTATGAATTTTGCTAAGGAGAGATAAATTCAATTGTATGTATAATAAATAACCGCAATACTTAAAAATCATATTTTAAATATTTATTCATAACAAAATGTCCTTAATCTAAGGAAACTCATCCTTTCAAGGATTATAAAATAAGAAAAGATAATGGAAGCAAATTATGAACATAACCTGGGAGAAATTGACTCTTGTAGATCTTGTGGGAAAACAGAATTAAAATCCATAATTAATTTAGGAAGTCACTATGTTTCAAATTTTGTAAATAATGAAAAAGAAGTTGGAAAAAAAGTTCCTTTAGAACTTATTTTATGCAATGAGGAAGTTGGGGGTTGTGGGTTATTACAATTGAAGCATAATGCTCCTTCCGAAGAGATGTGGGGGGATCAATATTGGTATAAATCTGCGATAAATCTTACAATTAGAAATGATCTATGGGATATCATAAGAAATGTTGAAAAGTTAAAATCCTTAAAGGAGGGTGATATTGTTGTGGATATTGGATGTAATGATGGAACCATGTTAACTTATTATCAAGATCAAAATATTCGAAAAATAGGGTTTGAACCTTCTGGAAATGTTGCAAGAGAAGCTTCAGAGAAAGGGATAAGAGTGATAAATAATTTTTATAACAAAAAGAATTTTAAAGAAAACTTTGGAGAGGAAAGGACAAAAGTAATTACTGCCATTTCTATGTTCTATGATTTAGAAAATCCAAATGAATTTTTAGATGATGTTAATTCATGTTTGGATGATGATGGGCTCTTTGTAATTCAGCAAAATTATCTGGTAAAAATGTTAGAAAATAATGGGTTAGATAACATTTGCCATGAACATAGAGAATATTACTCTTTCCGATCATTAGAGAATTTGTTAAACAGACACAATCTGGAAACATTCGATGTGATTCAAAATGGGATTAATGGGGGGAGCATAAGAAATTATGTTCGTAAAAAAGGAAGTATTCTAAAAGCAGATTTTGGAGCGGAAAAAAGAATAGAAGAAATTAAAAATCATGAAAAAAGTTTGGGGTTAAATACCTCTAAGCCTTATTTAGACTTTGCAGAGAGAGTGGATGTAGTCAAAGAAAAGATTGTTTCTTTCATCAGTTCTGAAAATAAAAAGGGAAAAATAGTTTGTGGAAGTGGGGCTTCAACCAAGGGAAATACTACTTTGCAATATTTTGAGCTTAATTCGAATTTGATAAAATCAATTGAAGAAAAAAATCCGGAAAAATTTGGCAAAAAAACAATTGGGACTTTCATCCAAATAGATTCTCCTGAAAATGTAGAATTAATGAATCCGGATTACTTGTTTGTTTTAATTTGGTATTTTTTAGAAGATGTGAAACGAAATCAGAAAGAATTTTTGGATAGAGGAGGAAAATTAATTGTGCCTCTTCCGGTTCCAAAAATAGTTTCCAAAGATGACGAATTTTTATTATAATTCTTTTTTGATTCTTTTAAGTGATTCTTCAAGATTATGCATTTTCACTCTAAGTTTATGAATTTTGTCCGAATTTAGGGAAGAGTTTTCCTTTTCAGGAACCAATAGTTTTTCATTTTTAATTAAGCAAATTTTTGAATCTTTTCTAATTAAATTTTCAAGTTTTAAAAGAAAATCAATCATCTTGATCTTATCCGGACCAGATAAATTAAATAAACCCTCTTGGTTTAAGAAATACAATTTTTCAATTATTGGGGGAATATCTTCAATGAATAAAGGGCTTCGTATCTGGTTAGGATTACCAACATAAAACGTTTTATTACATAAAATTTTTCCGAATATCCCGTTTGGAGCATTTTTTCCATTATAACCATATAACAAATCCACCCTAAAAATGATATTCTTTTTTTCTTTTAGCAACTCTTTTTCTGCCATGAATTTTGTTTTTGCATAAACCCCTTCTGGAGAAGGTAAATCTTCTTCAGAATAATTTCCCCTTTTTCCATCAAAAACATAAGAAGAAGAGATAAAAAATAATTTAGCATTAATTTCCTTTGCTGCAAGAGAGAGATTCTTTGCAGTGGTAAAATTTAAACTTTTTGCCAATTTAGGATTTTGCTCGCATTCCACAGAATTAGTCAAAGCAATTGTATCAATGATTATATCTGGTTTTTGGGACTTTAAAAAATCTGAAACCTGCTTAAATTTTGTTGCATCTAAAATGTATTCAGAATTTTTTTTGTGATCAATGTTCAAGACTTCATGTCCTTCATCCGAAAAGATATTCTTTAGTTTTGTACCCAAAAAACCAGAGCCTCCAAAAATTAAAATTTTCATAATATTTAAAAGTGATAAAACTTTTTAAAAATATGCATAAAATGATCAAGAGAGAATCTATTTACCAAGAGAAAATTTACAAGATAGAACAATTTTATCTCGGTGATGGAAAAATTTTAGAAGATTTTGAAATTAAGTTTATTGAAGAAGAAAAATATTCTGAATATAGGGATAATTATGTGAGAGTTTGCCACGACGCATTTATATTTTATGAAGGTAAGGTTTTGCTTTTCAAAAGGAATAATGAGCCAGAAAAAGGGGAATTTTGGCCTATTGGAGGAGCAGTTCACAAAGGAAGGAGCTTTGAAAAATCTTTAAGAATTAAAGTAGAAAATGAGTGTGGTTTAAAGATAAAGAACCTCCAATTAATAGGAATTAATCGTCTTTTGATAGGTCCAACGGAAAATTTTAAAAAAGGATCTGATGATATTACTTTTTCTTATTTTGTTGAAGGTGAAGGCAAAATAATAATGGATAAAGACAATAAAGATTATCTTCTTGTTGGATTAGTAGATTTTGAAAATATTAAAAATTCACTTAATGAATATGTTTCAAAGATGGTCGAAAAATGTTTTGAAGTTCAAAAAAACTTACAAAGTTAGATTAATTTTAAAAAATCAAAGTTCTTCAACAAGAAGAAACAATTTATAAAAACAAATTCATTATTTGTAATTTGGTAATTCTTTCTCTTCCGAAAATAATGAATTTGTTTTTATATTAATCTGTTTTTTTAAAATAGCTCTTTTGTCGTTCTGAAAATAGATTGATCTCGCAAGATTAATAAACTCATTCCCAAAATTCTTCTTTTTTTCAATCTGCCTTATTTTATCCTCCAAATTCCAAATTTTTAAATTTATCTCGAAAAGATTTTTGTATTCTTTAGATTGGCTTCTAATCCCAATAATCTTCATCTTTTTTTTCAAATAAGTGTATTCCTTTTCAACATTTTTTCTTTTTTCTTTTTGAGCAATTTTCTTATTTTTAATTTCTAAAATTGAGACTTTATCAACTAATTCTCCATTTGAGATTTCTATTAACATTTTTAATATAACTTTGATTAAGTTTAATCTTTATATTAAATTTCATTTGTCTTTTTATATCTTACTTTTTAAGTTATTCTCCTAACTTTTAAAAAATTTTTCAATCATTATATTTCAAGAGTAAATCAATTTAAAAAATTCTTGTTTAATCTAATTAAAAAAATAACGCAAATCCACAAATGATTATTGTAATTTGTCTAATTAAAAAAATAACGCAAATCCACAAATGATTATTGTAATTTGAAATAAATTAATTAACATTGGAACTTCCCATTCGTAGGCTTTATGAGAAGGTTTTATTTTCTTTAAAATCCAAATAGCGACGTGTTCCAATCCATAAATTTTTCCATCATTCATTAATTCAAGAGATCCATCTTTTTGAATTGCTCCAAAACTTTCTTTCTTTAACCTTCCTCTGGCCTTTAGAAGAAATTCAAGAATATATGGAATGAAGAAAAACATTGCAATTTTTTCAGCATTTCCAAGAATTGCAATTGCTCCAATCAAAGCTCCGATTGGATAAGTTAAGGTATCTCCTGGAAAGACCTTCGCAGGATATTTATTAAAAAAGTAAAATGCAACGAGAGAAGAGACCATACAAGCAGTAAGAACACTTAACCATAAATGTCCAGAAATAAAAGTTACAATTGACAAGGCTCCTAATATCAAAATTCCCTGGCTTGCCTCAAGACCATTATATCCTGCTAAAAAATTAAATGTGGAAGTTGTTCCAAGAATTGCAATTGGAATTAAAATTAAAGGATAAAAAAGTCCAAAATTTATCCCTAACATGGTAGAAATTCCGGCATTTAAAGCGACTAATGGAATTGCTGCAAAAAGCAAAAGGACAATTCTTGTCCTATTAGAAATTCCTCTTTTCCATCCCAAAAAATCATCGAAGATTCCAACAATTGCAGCAAAGAAAATTACACATAAAAGTCCTAAAATATGAATAAGGTTTGCTTCCGTTCCAAAGAAAAATGTTTTCAAGGAAACATAAAGAAAAGCTCCTATCACGAATCCAACCAAAACAGCAATCCCTCCAGATTCAGCAATTTTTTCAGATTTTAATTTATGAATATCTCTTCCAACAAGTTTTTCTTTTTTAGCTCGTTTAATCCATTGGGGTAAAACTAGAAGGGTAACTAGAAAAGAGACCAAAACAATTGGAACAAAGAGGATACCCAAAAATGTAAAATTGTTCATGAGATTTTAAGAATTCTTTAACTTTTAAATTTAATGAAATAATAAGGGAGTCAAATAAACTTCCATAAATCCAGCAATAATCAAGATTATTATTGCAGCAAAGAGAAGAACTACTACATTTTCTAAAACATGTAAGAATCTTCTATTGTTAAGACCATTTCTTATGAATCCTGCTCCAAGAATTCCTCCTGCAAGTGCAGTCAAAAAATATGCTGTAATTTCAGGTAGTCCATGAATCATATATCTTAAAAGTCCATAGGGAATCTGAGAAAGTTCAAATTTTGTAAATATTCCAATTGCACTTGCAATCACAGTTGCATTCCACGCAAGTACAAATATTGCTCCTGCCCCAAAAATTAGTGAGAATAGAAGTGTAAAGACTAAAACATAAAAATTATTTTCAAGTATAGATAAAAATCTAGGAACCCCAATCGCATAACCCGTAGGACCAATAAAAGTCCCAGTTGAATATTGTGTAACACATTCTGCAATTGAACTTGGACTATTTATAGAGCAATAAGTTTCAATTTGTGCATTTAATAAATTCGAATCTTGTAAAACTAAAAACCAAAATGAAAATGCAATAACAAATCCTAAAAATAACCATATAAGTGCAAAAACAGCATCCTTATGAACACTCCAAATTCTTCTTAAGCCTTCAACAATTTCATCTTCTTCTTCTTCTTGCTTTATAATATAATACATAAATGGGAGCGAAAACATCACACAAAAAGTGACTACAAGCAATCCAGAATATTTGATCAAAACAGGATCACTTGAAAAGAAAATTTTCACTAGCAAAACGGATAATGAAGCATAAAGAAGCCCTAAAAAACATCTTCCAAGGACCCTTTTCAGCCCTTTTCGGATTTATCAATGATTCTAACATCAAGTGAATAGATTAAGAGATTTTTTAAACTTTCTTGATGACATAAATATTTAAATATAATTTTAGCATAAAAAATAAATGGAACTCTCAGATAAAGTAAGAGCAAGAAAATTAATTGAAGGAATTAGAAGTGGAGATTACATGCCAAGTACAATTGTTGAAACAACTAATGGACAATCTGTTGTAATTGAAATTAATAGAATAGATGGAAAAATAAAAGAACCTATTTTATCTTATCAAGAAGCAATTTCCACTGCTAAGGCTCCGAAATATTTTAACAAGAATTAAAAACTCTTTTTTCTTTAATGGAACTATGAAGAAGAGGAAAGTTTTTAATCAAATTTCAAAAGATATCAAAACAATAAAAATTCAAGGGGCAAGAAATATTGCAAAAAAAGCATTATATGCTTATTCATTAATTCCTACTGAAGATTCAATAAAAAAATTAATTTTCTTAAGGATAAAATTTTTCTGCATTTTGATTCTGCTCAAGAGGAAATAAATAAGTTTGTTTATAATTTGATTGATAACGGAGATATTATTTATACTCATTGCCATTCCACGAATGTTTCAAATGCATTGATCTATACAAAAAATAAAGGAAAACATTTTGAGGTTTACAATACCGAAACAAGGCCACTTTTCCAAGGTAGAAAAACTGCAAGGGAATTAAAGGAAGCCGGGATAAAAGTTACGATGTTTGTTGATTCTGCAATGGACTTGGCTCTTGCTGGAAAAGGAAATAATAAAAAAGTAAACAAAATTTTAATTGGAGCAGATGCACTTTTAAAAAAAGGGATTATAAATAAAGTGGGTTCAGGAATGTTGGGGAAGCTTGCAAAAATAAACAAAATCCCCCTTTATGTCGTAGCTGATTCTTGGAAATATTCTAGTAAAGAAGTTAAAATAGAAGAAAGGGATTTCCATGAAGTTTGGAAAAGCCTTCCAAAAGATTCTCAAATCAAGATAAGGAATCCTGCATTTGAATTTCTTAAAAAAAAGTATATTCTGGAAATTATCACCGAATTTGGAATTCTTTCCTACAGAAAATTTTTAAAGATCGTTAAAAAAGAAATCTAATCTTCATAGTACCGAATATAATTTGAAATCTCTTTTAATTTATCTGAAAAATTGGTTTTCTCGACCGATTCATCTAAATTTTGAACCAAGTTTTCTAGATTTTCTATAAATTCAAATCTCTTATCTAGTTTAGAATATCTTAGAGAAGATTTTTCAAAAAATTGAGAATACTTTTCGGTCAATTCTTTCATTAAATTTTCCTCTTCCCCCTTAGGAGTTTTAATAATATAAGAATTGTCTTTATATTCTCCTAAAAATTCATATCCTAATTTTTCAAAAAATTCTTTGACAAAAATATAACTTAAATTAGATTTTGAGTAAGCGATAATTTCTCCCTCAACTGGAATTAAACCTTTTACCATAAAAAGAAATAAACTAATAATTATTTAAGGGTTATTGTGTTAATGTTCGTGCTCGCATTGGCAATTCTTATCACAAGATTCTTCGCATTCACATTGATTTATTTTTTCCAATTCGTTTTCTAAATCATTTTTCATATTATTCAATTTTTCAATTTGTTCTAAAATAATCTTCTTTGTTTCAGGAATTGTTTTTTTTACAAAAGTTCCCTCTCCAACATCAACGGTTAATTCATCAGATATAATTTTTGCTTTTACAAAAATTCCTCTTCCAATAGGTGCAAGAATTTCAGAATCTTTATTTTTGGGAATTTCATCGAGTCCAAAATTTATTTGACTAAGATCCAAAGTAGCTTGTTCTATTGCCTGAAGTTGTTCTTGGATTTGTGCAATTTCTCTTTCAAAAATTCTAAATCTTTGATTAATTTCTTCGTCCATAAAAACCTTAGAAAAAGTTTGTTTTTAAGTTTTTCTAAACAACATCCATATACTTTTTTATGATTCCAGAGAAGATTAAAGTGGTGATAAGATAAAAAACAAACCATCCCATAAATCCAAGGAAGACAGGATTTCCAGTTGCAGTGAAATAATCATTAAACCATCTGAAAAAAAGGATAAACGGGACTGCAGTGTACACCATCGCTCTAGAAGAAAGTGTCATTGTTCTTTTGAAAGTCTCAGGCATTTCTGCCATTTGCTTTTTTTGAAGTGCAAGATATTTTTCGGGATGGTTTTTTACCTTGTCCATTTCTTCTTTTAAAATTTTTTGTTCTTTTTTTAATTCTTTGAGAGCTTTCTGATCAGTTGCGTATTTTTGAACAATTGTTGTTAAGAAGGAGATTACTAATACAATAATTAGCATTCCTAATGTTAAATTCCATTCAAGTAAAAATCCCGCGGTAGGATTAAGAATTGCATGGATAGAATCTTTTAACCATGAAATTTGGTCCCATAGAAGTGCAATTAATAATGAAAAAATCATTACTAATCCAATCAATTTAAAACCTCCTTCTTTATTTGACATCTTTCCTTATTTCTTAAGTAGAAAACGGTTTTTAAAAGTTCTTAAGTGATAAATAAAATACGAACAAATAAAGTATGTTACTTTTTCTTAAGAGTAACAGAATAGAAAAGTTTATAAAGTTTAATTTTCTAAAAAATCTATGAATAAAAAAGT
>Ga0066332_103_pt1 | contig 33347 bp, 36 predicted proteins | sample RifGroE1_FD_59258 | JGI IMG/M metagenome (GOLD analysis project Ga0066332, IMG submission 59258) | Archaeon GW2011_AR1
CTGCACCATATAAAATTGAGGAATACTGGCCAACCCTCGTAACTTTAACTGAACCTCCAGTTCCACTATCTTCACTAACATCTAATTTTGCTGTCGGTGCAGTAGTTCCAATACCCACATAAGCACTTGTATTAGCCAAGAAAACCTTTGCACCTGTTGAGTTCCAACCAGTAGAATTTAATGTTCCACTTCCTACAAGTTGCCCATTAGAATATAAAGCTCCTGTAAAGTTACCGTCGCCAATTACATTTAATTTATTTACTGGCGCCGTCGTCCCAATTCCTACATTTCCCCCGTGAGTAATAATCATTTTAGTAGTATAATTTGGAGAAAAAGAAATATCCCCTGAACCACTTTGATCTCTATCTGAAATTAAACTAATTCCTCTATTTGAACTAAGTCCTATATCTGTTGAAGTTCCTGTAGATCTCATTTCAAAAAAATTATCTGTTATTGCATGAATATAATTTGTACTATCTTGAAAATATAGGAAAGCATTAGATTGAGATAATATTGCACTTCCATTTATGTCTAACTTCGCCCCGGGTGCCGTAGTCCCAATTCCGACATTTCCTGTTCCACCAACATAAATATTTGTATCCGTTCCATCCATTATCCTGAAAGAATCTCCACTTATTGAAGAAAGATAAGAACCATAAACTTGTGAAGTACCAAGAGTGGCAGTCCATCCTGAACCTGAATAAACATTACTAACACTTATTGTTCTATTAGCTCCTGCCGAGCCTACATTTGTAACTTTAAAATCTCCTCCTTCAACATTTAACTTTGCAGAAGGAGTAATTATTCCAATACCAACATTTCCTGCAAAATAATTATTTACAGCAGAATTTGTTTGATTTATAGCACCATAAGAATTTAATCCTCCTGAACCAGCGTATATTCTATACCATTGTTTAGTTGCTGAACCCAAATAAAAATTATCATTTTCATTTGGAAGTATTGTTCCATTAACATCCAATTTAGATGCAGGCGCAGTTGTGCCTATTCCAACATTTCCTGTGCTTAATATGGTCATTTGCACATTTGGAGAACCAGCGGCATAAGTTCTAAACACTAACGAACCAGTATTATCCGCATCTTCTCTTATTGCACCAACACTACCCAAAAGTCCAGAATCATCAGTTGTGCTATTATCTCTCATTGAAAAGACAATTCCTCCACCTAAACCAGTTGTTCCAACACCGCCAGCGTAATCTGTAACTAAATTAAAAGTAGAAGCAAAATTTCCAGCATTAGTAACTGTTCTCACAAATCTACCTACAGGAAAACTATCTCCATTAACCTGAAAAACATTTGTTCCAGTTCCTGTAACTGTTAATTTCTGGCTAGGAGCGGTCGTCCCAATTCCTACATTTCCAAAATTATAATACAAATCGTTTCCAGATTTATTCCAATAGTTAACTTGACTTAAATTCAAAGCAGAAGTATCAATGTCTGTTAAGTACCTTCCACTTCCAAAATAATATGTTGCAGTTGCATTGTAAGATCCCATGTTCAAATTTGTGTCAATTGACATTCCAGAAAGAGTTGTATTCTGGGCAGTAAAAGAGTAAGGAGTTCTTGCAATTTTTGCATTATCAATCAAGACCCCATTTCTGTAATAACACAAGTAATACTGACTATCATAGCTCAAACCAGTATTCTGTAAGTAGTAAGAAATAATTCCTCTTGAGTCAGTTGTAAGAGATGTTGAATTTGAATAAACAACATTCAAACAATCTGAAGTTGTTGAAATATTAAAAACAAAACTGAATGTTCCAGTCACAACATTTCCTGAAATATCTGTTGTTAAAAGTTCCAAAAACAATCACAAAAAATACAAAAAAAACTAGATTTATTTTATTCAATTTAGGACAACCTATCACACCTCTTTTTTTTGCCATCTTAATTAGTTTACCTACACAAATTTAGTATATAAATATTACCTTAGCTCCGAGGGAGAAATGTAAGAAAAAGTTTTACTTACTCCTCGGTAAAATTCAAAAGCCTGTTTACCTACATTTTTTGGAAAAACAAATAGTTAAAAGCTAAAAAAACCTCAATTTTTATGCAAAAAAAATTCTACATTGTAAAAAGAGAAGATTCTAATTATGACCTAGTAAAAATTTCTCTAAATAATACAAAAATTTCTACAAAAATTGTAGGATTAGTTGATGGATGGCTTATTAATCAAATATATTATCTTCCAATTCAAAGAAGAATTCTTGAAAACAAAAGAATCAAGTCAAAATCATTTTGGAAAAACCTAAATCACGCTATTCAAAATGAAATGGAAATTGAAAAAATATGATTTTCTTTCATAAAAAAATTAATCTTCTACTAACATTTTTAAAAAATAACTTTTAGGATGAATGATCCTGCTGAGATTTGAACTCAGGACCTCTGGCTCTCTTAGAATGTCTCTTTGAAAGATGTAATCCATCGCGAATTACACTCATATAAGACCAGCGCTCTAACCAGGCTGAGCTACAGGATCATCTATCATCCTAAACATTATGTTGAATATATCTTATTTAAAGATTTTCAATTTGAAAGAGGAGGCCATAGTTACTTTTTTAAACTGATTTTGTCAACTAACTTTAAAGCCCCGGTAGTACAGAGGCCAAGTATGTCGCCCTTTCACGGCGATGACCCGAGTTCGAATCTCGGCCGGGGCGCTTTGCATGAAAATTTCTCAAAACTAGTTATTTCACATTCAAAATGTTTTTATACATCTTTTAATTTAAATAAGAATGACATTAACAACTTCATTTTTTATCATCGCACTTTTAGTAGTTTCAATTTGGGTAATAATTGAATTTAAGAGAATGAAACATAAAATCTTCGCATTCTTCCTTATTGGACTAATTATCTTCACATATGCCACCTTCACTATAAGCTTACAAGGAAAGAATGTTACCCTAACCACTGTTCCAGGAATGATTGATGCCGGAAAGCTTTATTTCTCTTGGCTTGGAAGTGTTTTTGTAAAGGCAAAAACTGTAACAATGTATGCAATTGGCATTGATTGGAAGGATTATAACGAAAGTGTAATAAGCGAAAACACTAAAAATGAATCGGTCTGGGACAAACTGAAATAAAAATATTTAAATACTCAATTTCATTAAACACTCTATGGTTGCAAAAAGAAAGGTGGTAAAAAAGTCTTCTCAAAAAAAATCAGTTACAAAACAAAAAGCTTCAGTAAAACCTGCACAAGTTATGGTTTCTGACAAAAAGATTAAAAGAACAACAAATTCTTTAATTTTCTCCATAATCACATTCATCATTTCATTTGTTTTATTGAAATTTGCAGTAGAAACAGGATCCTTCCTTGAAAGTTTATTTGGACTTATTATGATCATTGCAGGAGCATTTATTTTCCTATTTGTAATTCTAGAAATAATCTTTTACTTCATGAAAAGAAAGTAATTTTAATTCTTAAAAAATAAAGCCGTAATAAATTTTGAAGTACTCCTTTTTACAGATTTCAATTTTTTATTAGTACTCTAGGTTCCCATTCAGTCATACGACCTTTTTCTTTCAGCGCTTTTGCTTTTTGAGTTAAATCTTTCTCAATNCAAAATCCCTTAATCTTTCCACTATAAAATCTTCTAGAAATATAAAATAAAGTTCCAGAATTAAACTTGGAACCAAATTTTTCAAGCCTTTCTATTTGATCTTCTATTTCAAAATAACCATAATCAACAGCATTTGAAAGATAAACTTTATTATATTTTGAAAGATTTTTTTCTAATTCAAAAATATTTTGAGTAGGAAGAACATTTAATCGAGAAATATTTTTCCTAATCCTTTTTATTCTTGGAACAGAGGAAAAATAAATTTTTGTGTTTACATCATAACTAATTTTATAAAGAATATTTCTACAACTTTTATTACTATTTTTTGTATTTTTAATAAAATTAAATAACTCAAGAGAATATTTAATCTGTTTTTCTTCATAATCAATTAAATCAACTTTTGGACCATTTTCTAAAATAGCAAGTCCTTGCTGACCTGAACCGAGGATTCCAAGAATTTTATCTTCAGATTGGACATCCAATCCAGCTACAATTGATTCTAGTGATTCATTTGTAGAAGTATATGTAGGATTAATCATCGATAATCCGAAAGACAATTTTATTTCTTCTTCTGATTCAAAATTTGNATCTGGTTTCATAAGAATAAAAAATAAAAAAGATTTATAAATTTTTCGATTTGTCTTAACTTTTAAGTGAAAATAAAGCCACAGCCGAGATTTGAACTCGGGACCTCTACCTTACCAAGGTAACACTCTACCAACTGAGCTACTGCGGCAAATCTTGATTTACTAAAAACCGAAGTACCTCTCTTGTAAAAATTACTACGGCTTAAGAAAAAGATTTATTCAAACTTTTTAAAGATTTTTTCCAATTTTATCTCAAATAAACTAACTGGCATTTTAATCTTCCAATTTTTCAAAATCTTAGGATGTATCTCCCCAATCATTCCTATTTTTTCTCCATCAAATAGAATATCCCCAGAACGCCCTTCTATAAAAAACGGNCTAGCAACTTTTTCTTCAATAATNTCAAATTTCAAACCTAAATTTTGAGAACAATAATCTAAGATNTGCTTCAAATCTGTAAAATTACCAGGAGNGAAAGCTGCACTAATCCTTTCTTCTTCAACAATTTTTTTATCCTTCATCATGTAAAAAACTCTACCTGTTTCAAAGATCTTCTGAGGATATTCTGAATCCACATTTTCTGAAAAAATTTTCAGTAAATAATGAGATAAATCTTTTCTTAAAATATTATAATCTGTTTTAGATTTTTCAACTTCTATAAATCCAACTTCCTCTTTTTCAGAAATGCCCATCTTAGTGAATTGATCAATTTTTTTAGTTAAATGATAATTTGAAACCTCTAAAAGCCCAACTCCTGTGAGAATATCCGAAATTTTTCTTTTTATAATCTCATTTTTATTTTCCATTCCAGTCGTCGCAATTTCAGGAATAATTGGTTCAAAATTATTGTAACCATAAGCAATCGCAATATCCTCAATTAGATCAATTTCGTGCAAGATGTCTACTCTCCATGAAGCAATTTCAACCTTCCCACTTTTATAATTATGGCCCATTTTTTGAAGAAAATCTTTAACCTGTGTCTCTGTCAATTTTAGCCCTAAAACTTTATTTGCATTCTCAACAGATAAATCCACAAATTCAGACTTAAAACTAGGAATAATTTGATCTCCAACTTTCATTTGATAAACTTGGCCTCCCATTTCTGCCAAATTTGAAACAATAATATTCAAACAGTTTTCTAGAATAGAAAAATCGAAACCTGAACATTCTACAAAGATTGATTTTGTTTCACTAGTTACTCTTCCAGTTTTCTCAGAATTAATAATTGGGGGCATAGATAAGAAGCTTCCTTCTTTATCTAAAAAGACCGGAAATTTAATCTTCCCAGCTAAAAGATGAGCATATTCTTTCCCAGTAGGATGTCTTTGTAAAATTTCTAGCCCAGACATCTCTTTTTGAGATTCCAATGGTTGAAATTTGATTTTATCTGGTTCAAGAGCTTTGTAAGTAATAGGTAGTGCAATTTTTTCCAAAGGATAAATTCCAATTGCAAGTTTTTTCCTTTGCCTTCCAATAGTTGAATGAAGTTTTTCCTGAATTTCAACTAATTCCTTTATTTTTTTATCATCAAATTTTAATCCTTTGACAATTGCACATGCAATAAATGGCCTAACATCTTTAACACTTGAATCAATTTTAACCTCATAATCTTTCTCCGGTTTATTTAAAATATAAGTTTTAAGTCCAGGTTTCTTTCCTAAAAAACTTAAAAAACTTCTTCTAAATCCATGATATCCTAAAAGATCAGGTCTATTCGGAAAAATTTCTAGTTCAATATTTTCTTCATCAATACTTTCAACGGGAGTTCCAAATAAAGCAATTTTTTCCTGCATTTCAGAATCCAATTTTCCAATTTCTTTTTCAAAAGTTTTTTTATCAAATTTTACATTTGCCATTTTTAAAATTTCACCCAACTTTTCATTTTTCTTAATTGGGTAATATCATTTTTGTATATTTCTCTCAAATCTTTAACTTGATAATAATCCATTAAAATTCTATCAAATCCTGGACCCCAAGCTAAAACTGGAACCTCAACNCCAAGAAGTGGAATTACCNCTTCCGGCCTAAATATTCCTGCTCCACCAAGTTCAAGCCATATTTTTTTCTCAGGATGCCACCAATGAATTTCGACTGATGGTTCCGTATACGGAAAATAAGCTGGAGTGAATCTTATTTTTTCATAACCCATTTTTTTAAAAAACTGTTTTAAATAACCCAATAAATGTCTAAAATTCAAACCAGGACCAACAACAATTCCTTCTGATTGATTAAATTCAAATCCATGAGACCAATCCACAGTTTCATTTCTAAAACATTTACCAATTGCAAAATATTTTTTTGGAAAGTTTTCTTTTTTTAAATTATATAAAGTTTTAGCAGAAAGGCAGGTTGTATGAGTCCTAAGTACTTCTCGTTTAGATTCATTTTCATCCCAATTGTAACCCCAACCTTTACTTCCAGAAACTCCTTTTTCATGAGCAAGCTTAACTGATTCAACAATTTTTTTGTCTGGAAGTTCTCCTGAATGATTGATAAAAAAAGTGTCTTGCATCTCTCTAACAGGATGATCTTGAGCCGTAAATAGTGAATCAAAAACCCAAAAACTTGATTGAATAAAATTTCCATTCATTTCCTCAAAACCCATTTCTGTCCAGATTTTTTTTCCATAATCTATTGCTTGATTTACAAAGTGTCTTTTCCCTCCGTTAATCCTGGGAACCTCTAGGGTAACATCATATCTTCTAAATTTTTTATTTTTCCAACTTTGCTCTTTTTTCAAAAGTTCGGGAGTAATCTGCTCAATTAATTCTTTTGAAACATCCTTTGAATTAACTATCTCTTTACCCAACACAGTGATTTTTATTAGAAATCTTTTTCTTTCATCAACTTGAATTATTTCTTTTCTTTTTTGAAGTGATTTTAAAGAAAAAAGCTGTTCAGGAGTAAGTTTTTCTTCATCTATCGGAAGAGATTCTAAGAAAATTTCTTCCATACTTTTTTTTGAAATTTCACTTTTGGAAGCACTCAAAAAAATCTTCCCATTTTTTATTTCTATCAAAGCTTTTCCTTTTAAAACTCCCAATGAAACTTTAAATTCATCAGCACTTAATCCAGATTGTTTTTGCGCATCGTTTAGAGGAACAATTCTCTTTTCATCAAGAAATAAAAGTAGTCTTCTTTCCGGTAAACCTTTTTTTCTATACAACGCCCCATTAACTCCCACATCCACAACTTTTTTCTTATCAGTCTCTAGGGTAATGATTTTTTTGTTGTTTAAGTATTCAAGAGCTCTAAGCACAGAAACTTTATCTAAATTTGATTTTTTGCATATTTCGGAAATATTCTTCTCTTCTAGAAAAGGCAAAATTTTTTTTTCTATTACACTTAAGGATTCCACTAGCTTTTTCATCATTTTCAAAATTCTCCCATATTAAAAAATGTTTGTATCAAATAAGTTTATAAAATATTTTGGTATTATATATCAATGGGAAAAAGAGGGCTCTCAACAGTTGTTGCAACAATTTTGATTGTATTACTGGTAATAATTGCAGTTGCTGGATTAGGGGTAATGATAAATAATTTTTTGATCAAGGGTTCAGCAGGAATAACATTAGGAGACATTGGATTGGATGTTGAAATAAAAAATGTAATAATCAATGAAACAACAGGAATAGTAAATGTAAAAGTTGAAAGAAATCCAGGAATTTCAAAAGCTGAAATTAAAGCACTAAAGGTTATAATTGAAGATGAAAACAATGCAGAAGTTTTTGATATTCCCGTTGAAAATTTTGACGAACTGGCGGTAAGAACTCTAAACATAAATATAACAACAAATGGAATTATAAATATTTCTGGAATAATCAAGGTTTCTGTTGCNCCAATTTATATCTCAGATACAACTGGGGAAGACGCTCTTAGCCCTATAACAAGTGCTTACACTGTCGAAGAAATACAACACAAAATAATCACGGAAATAAAAGTTTGTTTTATAAATTCTGATTGTGGAATAGATTATTGGTTACCTGGTTCTCAAATTTGTAATGTCGGAAATACTGGAGTTTTGCAATATAAAAGAATCTATGAATGTTTTGGAGCAGCAGATAACACTGGAGGATTTTGTCAACAGAAAACAGAAGCAATTCCTGTAGAAACTTGCACAGAAGGAAAAATTTGTTCTGGGGGAGCTTGCAAACTTCCAACAATTAGTTGTACTCCAGAAAACGTTACCGAAGCGTGTGGAGTAAGTAAGCTTATTGGAATTCCGAAATGTTCTTCAGATAATCCTTCAACTAAGATCATTCAAGATTTTGACCAACTCAGTTGTGTGAATAATATTTGTGAAGAAAGTATCACTTCTACAACCTTAGAGGAATGTATCTCTCCAAAAGTTTGTAGTGCTAACCAAGGTTCACCAGAATGTTTTACCCCCCTCGAATGCACTACTAATGATGATTGCCCTCTAGGAGAAGTTTGCAAAGATGGAAATTGCACTGCGGAAGAAGTAATACTCAATGGTACAATTTCTTCAATTTGGCCTTTTAGTTTGGGAGAATATTTTGACAGTCCTGCTCTTCCAAACAATAGTACAAGTCAAAGAAGTTATCTTAATTTGTACATCATTTTCCCAGGAAGCAATGAAGTAAGATGTCTTAAAATATTAAAGTACGTTTATCCAAATTCCACTTTGGACAACTCTTATGTCCAACTTGATAAAAAAGAAACAGAAATAAAATCCGGAAACAAATTCGAAATTTGGGAAACCGCATATGCTTGTACCTTAATTTAGTTCTAAATTTTTAGTCATCCAAGTAGGCATTCCTAAAACAAGCCCTAATGATTTCAAAAGGATCAAATTTCTCTTTTCTTTGATTGAAAAAAATTCCATAAAAAGCTTATTTCTTTTACATAAATCAATATTTTGCTTAAGCCTAGATAAAATTCTTTCTTTATTCTGAGAGCAAATGATTTCATCTAAATCAATTCCAATCTTTATGCCTTCCTTTTTTGCAATTTTTGCTAAGACCTCATTAAATCCAGAATTTCTTTGCTTCATAAAATCTTTCCGTTCATCAAGAGGAATTAACAAAACTTTAATTGGAAGTTTTTCCATCACTTTTCTATTTAAATCGTCATCATCTGAGTAAAAGATTATTTTCTTTTCATTATACTGTTTAACCAATTCTTTTAACTTGCTAAAATTTTTTTCAGTCAAAATAATACTTTCCATTTTATTCTCCTATCGTCGTTCCTATAAAATTTTTTCCATGGAAAAAATTTTCAAGCTCTTTTAAATTCATCATAATGTAAGTTTGAATCTTATTTTTCATAATAATTTTGGAAGCTTCTTGGTCAAGAACAAAATGCTGTCCTGGTTTGAATTTAATTTTTTTAACAATTTTATCAAAATTTTCCCAGGATATTTTTGGAACAAATTTTGCATTTTTAAATTTTTTTGGATCTTTATCATAAAGACCCTTAACATTAGTCAAATTGATAAATTGAGCATTGAGTTTAAAAGCAATTGTTGCAGCAGTTGAATCTGAGGTTTGATTAGATTTATACTCTAATCCCCCGCAAATTACAAGGTTCCTTTTTCTAAGATATTTTTTCAAAATTCTCATCTTATGAGGAATTCCCCATTCGGGATCAAACCCAAAAAAGTAAGATAAAAATCTTGCGTTGGCTCTTGTGGCATTTATTCCTGCTAAAGATTGGTGATAAATATTTCCCCCAACACTCTCAATTGCATGAATATACTTTCTCGCTAAACTTCCTCCTCCACAAACAACAACAATTTTATAATTTTTTAAATTTCTTAAAAGAATTTTCTTAAATTCTTTTAGATATTTGGAGTTCACATTTTCNGGAATGATTTCACTTCCTCCAAGACTTATTACAACTGTTTTCATTTTTATCTTTTAAAAACCAAACAAAACTATATAAATTTTCTTCAAAGATTCAAATCGTCAAAGAAATATTTATATAGAACTTTTTGCTTAAAATAACATAAAATGAAGAGGTTTTCAATAGTTTTAGTATTAGCAGTAGTTCTTCTCTTAGGAACAAGTGTTTTAGCTCAAAATATTCCTGTTTCCAAAGATATAAGCGATTTTGTAAAAGATGTTGCAATCAAAAAAGGAATTTCAGAAGACCAAATAACAAATGTAGAACAAGTGGATATGAACAACCTTCCAGAAGAGATCACAATAGAAAATATTGATGAAACCAATCTTGCAATGTACAAACTTGACGTTGAAGATTTAAACGGAACAAAGCCAGTATATGTAATCACTGCTTCAAAAGAAAAATTTGAAAAGGAAGTTAAAAAATTTGCAAGCAAAATGCTCCTCAATTTTGGATTTTCAGGAAAAATGAATACTTCAACTTTTTTACTTTCTGGAACAGGAGTCCAGGGATCTTATGATAAAGGATATGTTATGTTGAGAGATGGAAGCGTAACTGGACTTTCAACCAATCTTGATATTAAGAATTCTTTCCCAGACGGAGTTGCAGAAATAATTCTTTATAAAAATGGAGAANCAATTGGATTTAGAAACACAATAAACCTAAAAGAATCTGGTTCAAAGTTAGATTATGATTTAATAAATGAAGGCACAATAAATTTCCAAAAGGGAGATATTATTTCTGCAAAAGTTTTACTTTCTGACGGTGTACAAGTGAGTGATGTGAATACTTTACTGGAGATCACAACTGAGGCATAAATTTAAATACTAAATAAATTTTAATACCAAATGAGAACCGAAACAGACAAAACGAGGTTGATTGTAAAGATTCTAATTGCAGTTGTTGTTTTATTAGCAATAATTGTTCTTTATCTTGTTGTAATTCAACAACAATACAACAACTTTGTGGATCAAAAAAGAGTTGAAGGAATTGACCTCTTTATCTCACAGATATTAATTCCTCAATTGCAAACAAATGGGTATGTGCAACTGCCTATAGGAAACCAAACACTTTATTTGGCTCCATTTAGTCCAGAGCAATTATCTCAACAGCCTGCTGCTGAGACTACTCAATAAAAACCTTTTTTCTTATTTTTTATTTATTTTTTANAGACCATTCTATGAACTAATCAAAACGCAAATCTTTACAAAATAAAAATTTAAATACAGTCTTTACTTCTTAGTACCAATGTTTAAAATAATAATTACTTACACCAATGGTTTATAAAAAATATATTCAACGAAATGGAAAAACTTATGGGCCCTACGTTTACCATAGTAGAAGNATTAATGGAAAAGTTGTTTCGGAGTACAGAGGACCGGAAGAAAACCAAAATAAAAAAAAGTTATGGCCTATTCTTATTATTTCTTTTTTGGTAATTGCACTTGCCTCAATATTATTTTTCTCAAACTCCAAATCATCTGGAAATGTAGTTCTTGACATTGTTGGATCTTTAAANGATGGAGATCTCTCAAATGGAAAATTAAATTTTGTACTCAGTGAAGGGGAATTGATTCCAATTGACTCAATTGTTTCAATAGAAAATAATGGAACGATTTGGGAATATCGATTAAAAGATTTAGTTGAAAATGAGAAGACTTCCTCTGGAATGTTTAATTTAAAAAGTGGACAACTTTTAGGAAACGGGGAAGGATTTGGAATAGAAGGAACGAAAATAGAATATCCCGTGCTTACCTTTCAATTAACAGATGCCTCTGAAGAAACAACCATAGAATCCAATTCTACAAAAGTTAATTCTGAAGAAAATGATGATGAAAATTCCAGTTTAGATACAGAAGAAAATATCTTAAATGAAACATTATCAAATAATGAAAAGAATCAAACTTCAGAAGAACAAAACAACTCTGAAAAGAATCAAGAAGATATTTTAGTAGAAAATGAAACAAATGGAGAATCATCTCCAAATACTCAAACTGAAGAAGAAACAATTTTGAATCAACAAGAAGAAACAATTTTGAATCAACAAGAAGAAACAATTTTGAATCAACAAGAAGAGAATAAAGAAGTTCAAGTTTCGGAGAATTCAAATTCTGAAATTTCAAACGAGAATATTGAACCTTCAGACAAAAGTTCTAAAGACACTTCTCCAGCTGAAACTACATCCAATGATCAACCATTAGAAACTCCTTCAATTGAATCTGCTCCAATCACTGGAAATGTTATCTCTGGAATCTTAGGAACAGTTTCTAAATTTTTCACTGGAATAATCACAGGAAGAGTTATTGAAGANCAATCAATAATTAATGGAGAAGTTTCTAAAGAAAATTCATTTGTTTACAAACTTCAAGGCAAAAAATTAAAACTTGTTTCTGGAAGTGTAACTTATTCTGGAGAGACCCTTCCGGATAATACAATTTCAATCGAAGAGAAGGGAGGAGAAATAACCATAAGAACCAATTATTCAATTCTTACAAAAGGATTTGGATCAGAATATTCAGGAGATAAAACTAAAACTCTATCCATAGATATGACTCAATTAAGCAAAACACTAACTGAAGGAAATTTGAAAGTGAAAATTAGTTATAACAATAGTGAAATAGTTTCTTTCGACGAAAAAATCTCAAATGAAACAATTAAAAATCCAGAAAAAGAAATTGTTGAAGAAATCTTCAATGAGTCCATAACAGTTCCGACAAATATACTTGAAACAATTAATTTTGATATGAATTTAACTCAAAAAGAAAAAAACTTATTAATATTTAGATTAAATGAAACAAACTTCACAACAGTTGTAAATAAATACAAAGAAAGATTTTTGGTTGAATTTTCATTTGCAGGATATAATATTGAACATTCTTATTCGGGCTCATTTTCTGAAGAAGAATTAGACAAAAATATTGAAAGAGATAAATACTTATGGATTCAGGATATTATAAAAAGTCTTTCTAATAGAGAATCGCAAAAAGAAGAATTAACTAATTTAACTAAAACAAATTCTCTTTTCTAATTTTTATTTTTAATCTTTTCTATCACAAATCTTGAACTTACAGATTCGGAGATTGTTGCAGTTAAAAGAAGAATTCCTACTGCAACCTTGAAAAGACCTTCACTTTTTGGAATCTTAGCTAAATTAGAAAATCTATTAATCACTTCATCAATTTCTTCTTTAGAAAGTTTAATAGTAGTTGGTTTTCTACCCATAGAACCTGTAACATAAACAATTTCATTTTCTCCATCAGTTTCAATCGTTAANACATTAGAATCTTGAATTAAGGGATTCAATTTTCCAAGATCAATAGATGTTTTTTCTGAAGCAACGGGTCTAATTGAACTCAAATGTTGTGGAAGAGAAATTTTTGGAATTCTTAACACCCGCCTTGGCCTAAATTGAACTGGATTTTCTTTTCTTTCGGAAATAACTCGCTTCTGTTTTTCAAAATTTAATCTCGACTCAAATAGATTTCCTTTTAATTTTTCTTTATTCAAATCTTCTTTAGGAAGATCATAATGTGCTTTTACTTCTTCTTTTATTTTTTCCCTAATTTCTGCCTTTGAAATAAAAACTGGTTGAACAACAGGAAATTTACTTTCTTTCATGAATTCTTCGAGTTTAAAAATTTCAGCATTTCTAGAATTTTTTATTAAATTTCTTACTACTCTCAATAAAGCCTTTAATTTTACCTCGTCAGAAACTCCTTCAAACATATTAACTCCCCATACTGAACGAATCATCAATTGAAGAAGAATCAGAATTAATTGAAGAAGAATAACTTCTATCTTCCTTTATCATTTGCCGCTTTTCCGGTTGAGAAATAATCTTACTTGTTGTTGAACCTGAACCGAAAGATTGTTTTGAAAAACTTCCAGAATCAATAATTGTTTCATACATCAAAGTTAATCCTTTTGCAATAACCTTATTTTGATCCAATATTGAAACCATCGTATCTAAAAGTTGCTTATCTCCCCTATCTTCTTTCTTTTTTTCTATTTCATTTTTAACAATAACTTTCGCAGAATCCTCGAATAATTTCAAAAGTTCAGAAATTTGTCTAGTAAGAGTATCAAACTTTTGAGAGAGGTTTGCCATAACTTTTTGAAGAGCAACAAAATTTTCAACGAGAAGTCTTTCAGTTTCTCTTTGATGAGCTAAATTCTCATGGGAAGATTTTTTTTCACCGCTCTTTTTTACCATATTTAACAAAAGAGAAACTTATTTATAAATTTATCCGAGGTACAACTTCTAGAAAATGCCAAGAACATCCTTCTTTTTTATATCTTCAGACTCCCACTCCACCTTTTCAGTCTCATGATCAAATTCTTCATCCGGACTTTCCTTTAATTCTTCATGAAGAGTTTCTTCAGAAGAATCTAAATTTTCATCAGACTCGGATAAAAATTCTTTTTTCTCAGCCTCAATAAGTTCTAAGTCTCTCTTTAATTTTTTATCTGCCTTTGGACTTTTTTCAAAAATAGATTTAATTTTATTTTCTGAAGGATTTTCTTTTAGATAATCCTCCTTAGATTTTTCAACTTCATATTTTCTTGGTTCAGCATCAGTTCCAGTTAAAAATTCTGTTTCTATTTTCAAAATTTTTTCTGAAATTTCCTTTGCGTCTTCAGGTTTAACAGAAATAAAATCAATTCCTCTTTTTACAAGATGTTCTAAAATATCTTTATTTGAGGCTAATTCTCCAAAAACATTTGTATTTATATTGTTTCTTTTAGAAACTCTCACCATATATTCTAATTGATAACTAAATGCAGGATGGGCCTCTTGTAATATTCCTATAACTTGGGGATTAGATTCATCCGAAGCAAGAAGATATTGCATTAATCTATCTGTATTTATTACAATCGCATCAACTTCACTGGCACAAATTTCCTTAATTAATTGAACTGCAGCAGGAGTCTCAATTAAAACACCAATCAAAACCTTTTCAAAATTAATTTTTTTTAAAATTTCCCTAACTTTATTTAATTCTTCTATTGAAACGAGATTTGGAATAAGAATTCCTACTTTTACTTTTTCAGAGAATCTCTTTAATGCTCTGAGTTCAGCTTCTAAAATATCCGGATACTTAAGTCCAAAACGAATTCCATGCAAACCTAGAAGAGGATTATTTTCTTTTTCTCTTCTAGACCCTTCCAAAGTAAAAAATTGGTCACTAGTAAAATCACTTGTTCTGACCCAAACTTCTTCAAAAAGGTCTTCAAGTTTTTTAATTCCTTCAAAAATTAAATTTTCATATTCATTAATATAATGTGAATCTAAAAAGTAAAAAGGATGTTTCCCAGAATTTTCAATTAATTTTTCTAATTTTAAAATTCCCACTTTTTTCAATCCACTCAAACTGGCATCACTCGCAATGTAAGGAGAATCTAAAACTAATTTTAATTTTGTTTTGGTCACTTTATCCACTACTAAAACTTCTTTGGTCTGCTTCAATTCTTTTCTAATACTAAAAGATTTTACCTCTTCAAACTTTGGGATTTCATTTTTTTCAAAATTTTTTATTTCTCTTGTTTGCAATATATAAATTCCAGATTCATCAATTGAGAATTCCAATTTTTGAGGAGTTCCAAAATGAATCTCTACTTTTTCAGCAAGATCTCCAATTCTTTGAATTTCATAGCTGTTTAAAACTTGCGATTTTTTCCTTTCTTCACTTGATTTTACACTCTTTAAATTTCCTGATGAATCCCTTACAACCATAAAAGATTTTTCACCAATTTTTTTATCTAACAAATCCAATTCTTTTGAAAGAATATACTTATCCGGAGAAACCTCCTTAAGATTAATTCCCTCGCCAAGACCCCAAATTGCATGAATAGATCTGTCTCCAGAAGAATCCCTTGAAAGAACAATTCCAGATTTTTCCGCAGGAACCATCTTTTGCACAATTACCGCTATCTTTAATTTTTTAGAATCAAATTCTAAAGAGAATTCCCTCATTAATGTTTCGGGATTAAATAAAGAGATAAAGCAATTTTTGATATGATCAAGTAAAGAATCATTTCCTTTGACATTTAAATAAGTATTTTGTTCTCTAACAACTAAATCTGAAAAATTAAAAGGCAAACTGCTTCGGACTGAAACAAAAATAGGTTCAGTTGCATTATTCAAGATATCCAATGCACTCCCTTTTTCAATTTCAAGTTTATCTGCACCAAGATTTTCGTAAGACTCAAAGATTTCTTCTTTTATATTCTCTGGAAGTTCAGCTTTCAAAAGCAACTCTTTTGCTTTATCGCAATTTCTTGAGACTTCCTCTTTATTTTTAAAATTAGTCCCGCTAAATATTTTTTCAATTTGATCTTTTAAATTTGCACTTTCGAGAAAAGCCAAGTAACTTTCGGTGGTGACGACAAATCCTTCTGGAACAGGAAAATTTCTATTGAACAGCTCTCCCAAACCAACACCTTTTTCACCAACTAAATCAATTAAATTTTTATCAATTTTTGAAAACCATTTAACAAAATTCAATCTTTTCACCTCTTCCTCAACCATTTAAGATGAAGAGCAAAATACTTAATAAAGGTTTTCAAAACTTTTTAAAAAACTTAACAAATAAGTTTATAAATTATATCTTCTAAAATTAGGGATGATTGAATGGATAATAATTGGAATTGTTGCATTATTGGTATTAATTGCGATTTTTTATTACAACAGATTTGTAGTTCTTTCAAATAGAATTGACAATTCACTTTCTCAAATTGATGTTCAACTTAAAAGAAGAGCAGATTTAATTCCAAATTTAATTGAAACAGTTAAAGGATATGCAAAACACGAAAAAGCAATAATGACTGAAGTAACTAAAGCCAGACAAGCAATGATTTCAGCTAAAAATTTAGCAGGTAAAGTAAAAGCAAATGGAGTTTTGGAAGGAGCACTCGGAAAACTATTCGCAATTGCTGAAAACTATCCAGACTTAAAAGCAAACACAAATTTTATCGAATTGCAAAGAGAATTATCAAGTACTGAAGATAGAGTTGCTTATGCAAGACAAAATTATAATGATTCTATTTTAACATACAATAACATTTGCCAAAAATTCCCAGGAGCATTATTTGCTAGCATGTATGGAAGGAAAACAAAAGAATATATTCAAATTGCACCTTCTGAAAAGAATGTTCCAAAAGTTTCTTTTAATTAAGATTATTTTAATTTTTAATAATAATCTTTATTAACTAACTACAATTTATCTCTGATNATGGCAGAAAAAATAATTGTATTTTACGAAGGTACACTTGGACCAGGAATATTTTTTGCGGAAGAAAAAAGTGATTTNACAAAACTCCTTTCAAATACTCAGTTTAGAGACATTGAAAAAATATTCTTAGTAGAATCCNCCTTATCTTATGAACAGCTCTATGAAAATTTCAAAAAAANCCTTCCTCCAGAAATCACTGAAAGAAATTCAAATGAAAAGGCATTCACCAAAGGAAATTGGAAATATGTAAATTATAAAGATTCTTACAAAAATCCTCATCTTCTAACTTTCTTTGAAGAGTACTTTAAGAGTTTTAAAAATGCTGAATGGATTGGAAAAACTGAATTTTTATTTAAAAAATATTTATTAAGGCAAAAAAAAATTCTTGGAGAATATGACTAAGAAAAATCCTTAAAAAGATATTATTCTTAACAATTAGATGGAACATATAGATTTTAGAGATCAAATTTCAAGGAATAAAAGAAACTCTATTTTTTTAATGGTTTTTGTTATTTTAGTAATTGTTCTTTTGGGTTGGACAATCTCAAATGCTTTTGATCCAAGTTACTTTTTTTTAATAATGATTGTTTCAATTATTTTTTCTATCTTTTATGTATGGATTAATTTTTATAATTCAGATAAAATTGCAATAAAATCTGTAGGAGCAAAATTAGCAGATAGAATAGAGTATAGAGAATATTATAGATTGGTTGAAAGTCTGACCGTTGCTTCTTCTCTTCCAATGCCAAAACTATATATTATGGAATCCCATTCAATAAATGCATTTGCAAGCGGCAGAGATCCAAATCATGCAGTTTTGTGTGTAACAACTGGTTCTTTAGAAAAATTGGAACGTAGAGAGCTTGAAGGAGTTTTGGCACATGAAATGGGACACGTTGCAAATTATGATATAAGATTTATAACCTTGGTGGCGGTAATGGTAGGAATGATTGCAATAATTTCTCAAATTTTTCTAAGAAGTTTGTGGTTTAGAGGAGGAGGAGACAATAAAAATTCTGGAATTTTTATAGTTATTGGAATTCTTCTTGCAATTCTTGCTCCAATAGTTGTCTCACTTGTACAACTTTCAATATCTAGAAAAAGAGAATTTACAGCTGATGCAACTGCAGTAAAATTCACAAGAAATCCAATCGGATTAATTGGTGCTCTTGAAAAAATAAGGAAAGAAAACACTCCAAATGAGAAAGTTTCAAAGGCGGTTGCTCCTCTTTTCTTCTCAAACCCCTTTAAAGGGCTCTCTTCAACACACCCCCCAATAGAGAAAAGAATTGAAGCATTGAAAAGTTTCTAAATAATTTTATAAATCTCTATTTGCTATAGAATCAATGGGATTCATAAGAAGTGGTGTGGTTTTTATTCTTGCAATTGCACTTTTTTTGGGCCTTTTTGTTGGAAATCTTTTTCTAACACTCAATTTATCTCTTGAATATGATCAAGTTTCACCTTATATCCAGAATCTTTCAGAAGATTTTGCAATGAGTTCTGGTAGCAAGGCATTGATTCTCCAAAATTATGAAACAAAAAAAATTCTTTGTCAAAAAGGAGATCAAGTTTCATTAGACTTCACTTTTGATACCGAGAAAATAGCCGTACCTTGTGAGGTCATTAATAAAGACGGAAAATCAGTAATTGAATTTGTGATAAATGAATCCATTCCTATTTATTATTACAAAGATTATAATTGCACTTTTATAGAATGTATACAAACAAAAGGAGAATCTTTGGCACTTATTTCTGAAAAAGCTAAAACCTATTGGGAAGAAAAATTTTATTCAGTGGCATTGATTTCCTTAATCATTTTTGTACTCCTTTTTATTTTTGTTAAAGAAAAACATAGTGCATTTATTCTTTCAGGAATAATGGTAATTTTCTCAGCAATACCTTTCAGACAAATTACCTGGTTACTTTCGCTCCTTCCAGAATTTCTTCCATTTAAAATAATCCCAATATTTTTTACTAAAGCAGCAGATGTATTCATGATCATGATTATACTTGGAATACTTCTGATTTCATTAGGAATAGGAATAAAATTCTTNGATTGGGGAATTAAATTAAACGAATTAATCAAATCTATTTTTAAAAAAGATCCAACTCAGGAACTTACTAAAGAAGAAGTAAAAGAAATTGCCGGAGAAAAAGTAAAGGAAGAGTTAAAAAAAGAAAAGAAAAGGTCTAAAAAAAATTAGTTCTTCTTTTCAGAATTGGTTTCTTTAAGTCTGTCTCTTTCTTGCCTTGCCAAAAATCCTTTAATAAATGTAGAATGGCTATTTTTATCAACAAGGTTTTCTAATTTGTACCCCTTTAAACTTCCAACTTGAACAAGATCTCCTTTGATTTTTTCTTCCATATTCTCAAGAAGTTTATCAGACACAATAATTTCTCCTAACGAAAAACTTGCAAGTTTTTTTGAAGTAGTAATAAGTGTTCCAAGACTCATAAATTGAATTTTATTCGATTCAATCTTAGTTATTACAGTCCCATAATTAACAGAAATTCCAAATTCAATTCTTTGTTTAAATTTTTTATTATGTTCATTGAGAATGTTCTTAATTTGTTGTGAGATAAGCACACCTACTTTCTGATTTTTAAAAGTTCTTGTTATGGCCGGAGCAAGAATGAAAAAAAGATAACTTTCATTCTGATAAACAAAACCTTTATTCTCTTCTACGACTTGTTCAATTCTTAAAAAAGTCTCCTTAACATTTCCTTGTCCCGAACTAATCTCAGGATAGTTCTTTATTGAAATACATCCTAAGGTTGCATTTTGCTTTGTTCCTACAATTGAAAGTGAAAGCTCAACTTTTTTCTTTGAATCAAACACGGGAATGCTCTCATGAACACTTCTAATTTCACTTATTTTTTTAACATTTTTCTGCTTCTTACTTCTAACAAAAGCATGGGGTTTGTGCCATTTTTTAAAAATGAAATATGCTCCAAAAGCAAGAACCACCAAAACAAAAATCCAAATAAATGGNGTAAATGAATATTCAGTTTGATTTATTTTTTGAACTTGAATTGCATTTCCAGACAAAGAGACTCTTTTTTTCAATGAACCCACGGTAATATCATAATCTCCATCAGGAGCACTAAGAGTATATCTTTCATAACCTCCAACAGGCAAAGAAAGAGGAATACTAACATTGTCTAATCCTATATGCAAGATTAAATCTCCCTCATAAAAAATATTCCCCGTATTTGTTAAGGTTAAAGTTCTATTAATTATTTCAGAACTAATTTCCCTGTTTTCTAAAATGTTAAAATCAGCTCCATTAATTAAATCATTTGAATATGCAGAAACCTGAAAAACTGAAGGAGATTGATTTTTTTCAACAAGATATTCAAAAGAAGTTTCCGTTTTAGAAATTATTTTTTTAATAATTTCTCCATTATTATTTTTTACCGCAACATACACTTCTACACGAGGAATACTTTCTCCAGTTTGATCATGTAAAACCACTTTTCCTTTTAATTTTTCTCCAGGAAGAATATCTTTTTTATCAAGTACCACTTCTATACTTATTGGAACTTGAAGAACATTCAAAAAAGTTACTTTTTCACCATAATTCAAAATTTCTCCATTCTTATCTTCTTCAGTTATCTTCAAAATAAATTTATGATTTCCTGCTAAAAAATCACTTGGACTTTTGAATGAAATAGAAAATTCTCCATTATTAACTTCCCCACTAAAATTATTATCATCTATTGTTGCAAAATAAGTTCCATCAACATTATTTCCGTTTTCCTTAATCGCTGAACCTTCAATTTTTATCTGTTCATTTGGAGTAAAAGAATCTTTCCAATTAAGAAATTCTATTTTTAATGAATTAGAAACTTTGAAAAGTGAAGAAGATATTTCTAATTTATTTCCAGAAAAAACATCCAGTTTACATTCTCCTGAAAGATTCCCAATAAAATTCTTCACAATTGGAACCATTACATTCTTTTGAATATTCTCACTAAGAGATAAAAATTCTTTGTAAACTTGAACTTCTCCATTTCCACACTTAAGATTAATCGAAATAATCTCATTNAACTCTCCATTTGAAGAAATATCTAGAGTTGTATTTACTTTATCTCCAAAATTATAAACTGAATGAGGTTGAATACTAAAACTCATTCCTGCAGAAACAAACGAAACAAGAAATAATCCTAAAATCAATGTAATTAAAATTTTTTTCATTTTTTCCTCTATTTCACATTTATTATAGGAAAAAATTATTTATAAAATGTATGGTAGTTAACAAGAAGGTTCAGGAACGTTTAAATATAATTATTCCCTGGACTAAATTATGGTTGAAAAAATTAATCCTTATGAAGTAGAAGGAAAAATAGACTATAATAAACTGATAAAAGAATTTGGAGTAAAAAAATTGACCCCAGAAATTTTAAAAGAAATTGAAAAAATAACAGGGGAATTACACCCATATTTAAAAAGAGGAATTTTCTTTGCATATCGAGATTTAAAAGAGGTTCTTGATGAATACAAGAAAGGAAATAAATTTTTTCTTTACACTGGAAGAGCACCTTCTGGACCAATTCACTTAGGGCATATCACGGTCTGGTTATTCATGAAATGGTTACAAGAAAAATTTGGTGTTGATGTTTGGTTTCAATTCCCAGATGAAGAAAAATTCTTGTTTAAACAAGACGCAAAATGGGATGAAATCCAAAANTGGACTTATGAAAATATGCTTGATGTAGTTGCTCTTGGATTTGATCCAAAAAGAACTCATTTTCTTATTGATACTAAACACGCAGGAATAATGTATCCTGAAGCAATAAAAGTTGCAAAAAAGATCACTTTTTCCTCGATTAAAGCTGCTTTTGGGTTTAATGATTCAAATAATATCGGAAGTATTTTTTATACAAGTATGCAAACCGTTCCAATTTTTTTACCAAACATTTTAAATAAAGAAAATAAACCTTGTTTAATTCCATTGGGAATAGACCAAGATGTTCACTTTAGATTAAGCAGAGATGTTGTTGAAAAATTGGGGCACAAAAAACCTGCAATAATTCATGCAAAATTCATGCCCCCTTTAACTGGAATAGAAGGAAAAATGTCTTCAAGTAATCCAGATAGTGCGATTTTAATGACTGATTCTCCAAACGAAGTAAAAAGAAAAATAAATAAATATGCATTTTCCGGGGGGAAAGATACTGCAGAAGAACATCGAAAATATGGGGGAAATGTTGAAGTAGACATTGCATGTCAATGGTTAAAATATTTTGAGGAAGATGACAAAAAATTAGAAAAAATTTACGATGATTACAAAAAAGGGAAGCTTTTAAGTGGAGAGATAAAAAAAATTTTAATTGATAAAATTAATGAATTTCTAGCAGGACATCAAAAAAGAAGNAAAGAAGCTCCAAAATTACTTGATAAATTTATTTACAAAATTTAGTCGATTTGTGAATGTTTTAAATGAAACAAACTTTTTAGAAAAAAAATTGAATTTGAAAAATCCAATTGAATTTAAAGATAATTCTTTCTTTATTATTTTCTGACCAAAATATTTTGCAATCCAAGATAAAATGAATATTATTAAGATTAAAATAAACAAATAGTTTACAAAAGATTTCTCTTTCAAAAATTTATTTGCAACAACTCCCAAAAAGAATCCAAATGCACTAAAAAAGATTGATCTTGAAAACGCAAAAACAAGACTCCAGGAAGCATATTTTTTTATTGGAACATGACTCACTCCTGCCAAAGTTAATCCTGGGATGGACAAAAAAGGGGTCATTTTCATGAAAAATAAAGTTTTTCCAAGATGATTTTGAAAATGAGTTTCTAATTTGTAAAGAGACCTTATTCTAATTCCTAAAAAACTCCCATATTTNCCNATTAACCTTCTTCGTCCAAAATAGCCTAAAGAATAAAACAATGCTCCTTCAGCAAGTTCTGCAAAAAAAGACAAAAGAATAACAAGAAAAATATTAAGATATCCCAAAGATGCGGAAAAAGCCGCAACTATAGTCGCTGCAGATCCTCCAATAATCATAATTAAAAAAATCAAAAAATATCCATGAATTTGGATAAAATTAAGCATTCCACTAAATGAATTTAAATTCACCATCTCTTAATTAAAAATAAAAAAATGTTTATTAATCTTCTTGAAAAAAAGTTTATAACTATAATGACCTTAATTTCAAAATGGAAATAATCTTTCAAGCAATTTTTGTGTTTGTTCTTTCCTTGGTATTTGCCTTTTGGGAAATTGAAATTGAAGGGAAAAATGGATGGGCAAAAAAACTTCCAACTTGGTATCGAAAGTCCAATTTTTCAAAAATTTTTTATAATATTTCTTCTAAAAAACCACTAACTGGGTACCATTTGTTTATGCTATTATTTATGCTTTTAATATTTCATGGATTATTTTTCTTTGGATTTCCTTGGACATTTTTAAAGGAAATTGAAGTGTTGGTTTCTCTTTCAATATTTATAATGATAGAAGATTTTCTCTGGTTTCAATTCAATCCTTATCATGGAATAAAAAAATTCAATAAAAGAGATATTTGGTGGCATGGAAATGGAAAATGGTTTTTAGGGTTTTTTCCATTGGATTACTTAAAAGCAATTTTTATTATAATTATTGTGACATTAGCTTCGGCAATATGTTATGGAGAAAAAATCTTCTTTATTCAGTCNCTAGAATTTCTTTTACTAATTTTTATTTTAACTATACTTTCTATAATTTTTGTAAAACCTTATAGAAGATGGTATAAAAAAATGAGGAAAATTGACGAAAGCAAGGAATTTGAAAGAAAAATTAAATTTTAAATTATTATTTTTTCTTACGGTTTAATTTAATATTATCACTATTTCTAAAAAAAGTTTTGGATAACTCTCTCCATCCAAAATAGGTTATTAAAACAATGATTACTAAAGCAAGAATATAATATTCCGTTTTATGGTAATAATTTAAAACAGGACCTGCAAAGAGCCCAAAAAAATAACCTAACATTATAAAGAAGAGCGTCTTAGGTAAAATATTAATTGCATTCCAAAAAACATATCTTTTTAATGGAACTTTACTCGCTCCAGCAATCATCAGGCCAGGAATTGCCAAAGGTGTTGCCTTAACAATAAACAATGTTTTTCCCAAATGATTTTTAAAATGATTCTCAAGCAATTTAAAGGATTTATTTTTTATTCCAAAAAACCTCCCATACTTTTCAATAACTTTTTTTCGACTAAAATAACCAAAATAGTACGCCAAACCATCTCCAACAACATCACCAAAAAAAGATAAAATTAAGATCACCCAAATATTCAAGTAACCTAAAGAAGCCGCAAATGCTCCTGCAACCGTCATAATTGGACCTTCAACAATCATAATTAAAAAGATCCAGAAATATCCATGAACCTGAGCATATAAAAACATCTCATTAAATGAAAAAATATTCACCATACAATTCAAAAAAGAAACCCATTTTATTAATCTTTTGAATTACNAAAAAGAAAATTCTTCATAAGGTTTTTATAACAACTAAACCTCTCATTAAAATGAAGATTGCAGTATTTTCCGATGCTTTTTTTCCATTAATAGATGGAGTAACCGTTTCAATAGGAAAAAATATGAGGATACTTTCAGAAGATAATGAAATTTTTTTCTTCATTCCATCTGGAAGCACTGACCTAAAATTAAAAAATTCCAAACAAATTGAATTAAAAAGTTTTCCCATTAAAAGCTACAAAGAATACAAACTAAGAATTCCTTCTTTTTTTAAAGCATATAAGGAACTAAAGAAAATAAACCCTGATATAATTCATGTACATACTATCTTTGGGATAGGTTGGGAAGGCATTGTATCTGCAAAATTATTAAAAATTCCAATAGTTGCAACATCCCATACTGTTTTTCCGGAAGTAACAACTGAATTGGATCTTCTTGGACTTGAAAAAACAGAGAGATTCAAAAGGATTGCATGGAGATACATGATTTCATTTTTAAGAAGATGCAATGCCGTAATTGCCCCTTCAGAAGCGATGAAAAAGGACTTGATTTCCCACGGGCTCAAAATTCCAATTTATCCAATAAGTAATGGTATAAAAACTGAATCTTATAGTTATGTGAAAAGAAAAGAAAAAGAACCAATTTTTCTATCTATGGGAAGATTAGTCGAATCAAAACAGGTAAACATAACTCTTAAAGCATTCTCAATTTTCAAAAGAAAAGGAATGAAAGGAATTCTTTGGTTAGCTGGAAAGGGAGTTGAGGAAAAATCTTTAAAAGAATATGTAAAAAAGGAGAATCTAACTGAATATGTTAAATTTCTTGGTTTTATAGAGTATAAAAAAACTCCAAAAATTTACCAAAAAGCAGATATATTTGTAACTTCTTCAAAAACTGAAACTGAAGGAATGTCTACAATTGAAGCAATGTCCACCGGTCTTCCAGTAATTGGAGTCAAAGAGAGAGCAACTCCTTATCTCGTGGGAAAGGATGCGGGATTTATCGCCCCTATTGGGGATTCAAAAAAAATAGCAGAATATATGGAAAGACTTGCAAAAAATTACAAACTAAGGATTAAACTTGGGAAAAATGCAAGCCTAAAAACAAAAAGATATGAAATAAAAAGCACAAATAAAAAAATTTATGAAGCATATAAAAAAATAATTTCTGATTTTAAAAAAAGAAAAAACTAGTGAATCCATCAACTTTTTATATTCAAATTTCTTTTTATATAAAATGAACAAAAAAAGATTCATAAAATTAATTATTTATTTGGTTTGGATTTTTATGTTGTTTACTACAATTTACGATTTATTCCATTTTCCGGCAAGATCAATTTTTTGGGGAGCCGAACTTATTTTAGCGCTTTTTATTTATTATAAGTTAAAAATTCCCTCTGGAACTTATTTTGCCGTTTTGGTTCTATTTTTAATGAATATCTTTGGGGAAATCTTCTTTGGCTTGTTTTATATAATTCAAAACTTTGATAAATTTATTCATCTCTTTTCTTCATTTGCAGTATGCACTTTATTTTATTCTATTTTTGAAAAAAAGATTTCCAGCAAAAAAATTTTAATTTTATTCTCATTTACCATTGTATTATCTATTGAATTAATTTGGGAAATAATAGAATATTTTGCAGACAACTGGTTTCATTTAATCTTAGCAGGNGTACATATTGCTGGAGAACAAGCATTTAAACAAATAGAAATAATGTCTTCTTATGAGGATACAATCTATGATATGCTTCTTAATTTTATTGGAGGAACAATCTTTGCAATAACTGCATTGTTCTTAACCAGAACCAAAAAGAAATTGGCCAAAAATTCTAAAAAATAGTGTCACCATAAAGTTTAAATAAAACTCTCAAGACAAGAATTTATGAAATTTATCCTAAAAACAGGTTTTGGAATTAAAAAGATAGTTTTGCCATTTGGAAAAAGAAAATTTAATACAATTGACGAAACAGAACTTCCTTCTGGGAAGATCAAAGTAAAAAAAACAAATAACTCTTTTGTAAATAATAATTGGCTTATTGAACAGTATAAGTTCTGTTTTTATGACAAAGAAGGAAACTTGGGAAGCTTTTTGTTAGGAAATCCAGAAGGAAAGAATAATTTCTATGTGCAAGAAATGAGAAGNCTAAAATCGGATTTACCTTCTAGTTCAGATCCTTTAAGATTAGTATATGAAAAAGCAAAAACGAGATTATCAAAATATTTTAAAATAAAAAGAAACAAAAAAATTCCTTTTTCATGTGAAAGAAATTTAGTGTATCTTTGGAATCATACTAAAAATTATCTTAAAGAGAGAGGAATTGAAAAGTTGTTAACTCAGGCTGAATACGAGGTAGTCGATACTGCAGAGATTGACTTCAAACTTGGATGGCAAGATGTAAATAAGGAAAGAAAGATAGAACAATATGTTGGAAATCTCCAGGAAAGAGAGAAAAATTACACTATTTTAGAAAAATTAACCGGAACCATTTATTTAGAACGTCCCTTAAAATAAAAAAGCAAGATTTATATGGTTTCATCTTCTTTTTAAAAAAGAATGGCCTTATTAGATTATGAATTAATGTCCAGTTTCTCCCCCTTGTGGTATGCTCTTCTTGGAGGATTTTTTGGAGATTCATTTATGATTTTCGTGGGATTCCTTTATGCTCAAGGAGAAATTTCTTTTTTTGAACCAATCATTTTTACATTTATAGGCCTAATAATCGCCGATTGCCTTTTTTATTTCATAGGAACCAGTAAATATTTTGAAAGGATAAAAAATACTANGATTGGGGGNAGAATTTTAAGAAAAACAAATTCAACAATAAATTTTTTAACGGGAAACAACCTTATAGTTGCATTATTTTATTGCAAGTTTATTACCGGAGCAAAATTTATTATTAATGTATATCTTGGAGAAAAAGGGGTTCCCTTCGGAAAATATTTCAATTTAAATCTTTTAATGGCACTTTTTTGGACAGTTGTTTCTTGGGGAGCAGGATATTTAAGTGGCAAAGGATTCAAATGGATACTAGACTATTTTGAAAGCTTAACAATTGCATCATTTTTTATAATAATCGTTGTTGGAATTGCTTTTAATTATTCGAAAAAATTAAAGAAACACTTTGACAGTAAATATTCTAAAAAGAGATAATCTATTTTTTAAATTTCATGACTTTGAATTCTTTGAAAAGATGATTCTTCTTTTCAATTTCTTTTGCTAAAATTTCAAACTCTTTTGGAGTAAGTTCAATCATTCCAGAACTATTCTTTCCCCTAAAACAAATTGCAATAGATTCATCATTTGGATTAAGAAAATCTTCATTTATGAGAATCTCTTTTAAAGATCCAGAACTTTCTAATCTTACAATTCCATCCTCATTTTGCTTTTTTACTTTTACTTTCATATCCAGATAAAACAAATGTAATTTATAAGAATATAGAAGTTACAAAATAACTTTAGTAAAGGTTAATAGAATAAATTTTAAATTTCTTCCTGAACATTAGAAGCTAAGGAATACCACCAAGGTTTCTCAAAATCTTTAATTTCTCCATTCTCTGAATCTATAATTGCTTTTAATTTTGCAGTAGCCTTGAATAAACCCAAAATCTTAACTGATTTATCGCTTTCAGCTTCATAAACAACGCTTGAATTAGTTCCTTCACCAACTTCTTTTAATACTACAGTAATATTCTTATTTTCAAAAACATCAATTGCAGTTTGTGAAGCAACATTGGGTAGAACTTTTATTTCTTTCTCCATTCCATTTGATAAATTAACCCTTAATCTGCTTTCATTCCCATTGTTCTCAACACTAATTTTAAACTTAGAAGAAATCGTATATCCGTTGAAATTCAATTCATGTTCATTTTCCTGAACCTCTCCATTTTTCATTTTAACTTTTGTTTTAGTTTCAATCTCATACTTTTTTCCATCTTCACCTATAAACTGATAATGTGTTTGATTTTCAAATTCGAATTGATCATCTTCCACACGCGTTTCATTTCTTTCCATCTCCCTATCTTGATCTTGAGAATCAATTTCTAAAGAAGAGTTCAATTCAACTTCTTCAGATTCATTTATTCCTTCTTGATTGTCATCATTTGATCCAGTACCATTCTTGTCTTCGTTATCTGCATAAGCAAATCCTATGATACTAAAAAGCAAAATAACTGATATAAATAAAACACCTACTTTTTTCATATTTTTTAAAAAGATTATAACTTTATAAAACTATTCAAAAAACAGAGATCCGATAAAGAAAAAAATTTAGAAAAATGAAAGAAAATTCCTACCTCAAAATAAATACAAAGCGTTAAAAAGCCTCTAAAATTCGTTAAATGATGTTAGGACAAGGGAGGACAAGACAATGAAGTTATACGTAGGAAACCTACCTTTTAGTGTGACTGAAGAAGCTTTGAAAAAAGTGTTTTCAGAATTCGGAGAAGTTGAAGAAGCAAATGTTATTGTGGACAAATTCTCTAGAAGATCTAAAGGATTTGGATTCGTGACTTTTTCAAATGATGAATCTGCAAAGAAAGCAATCGATGCTTTGAACGAGAAAGATTTTGAAGGAAGAAATTTGAAAGTATCCGAAGCAAAGCCAATGGATGAATCAGAAAGACCTAGAAGACCGCCAAGAAGAGATTTCGACCAAAGACCAAGAAGATATTAAATTATCTTAATAGTCATTATATTTTTTATTTTACTTTTGTAGTTTATTTTTTGAATGTACCAACAAAAAGTTGGTTTAAAAAGAATTTTATCTGTATCTACTAGAATTACTTCTACTTTGAGAGCTACTTCTTCTTGAAGTTGGACCTCGACTGTGTGAAGCTCTAGATGAACTTCTTCCTCCACTCTCTCTTCTTAATGAACTACCAAACTGTTTTCTTCCGGGACTTCTACTAAACCGACCACTACTTTTTCCTGAATCAGTTTTTATTCTAACCGTTTCAATTTCGGGCAATTCTTCAGGAACAATCATAATTTCTTTTGATTTCATCAAATTTCCAAAATTTTCATAATCTCTACTAGCAAGAATTGTAATTGCTTTCCCTTCTTTTCCCGCTCTTGCAGTTCTTCCAATTCTATGAACATAATCTTTAGCTTCAGCAGGAGTATCGTAATTGTAAACGTGACTTACTCCTTTGATNTCCAATCCTCTAGCTGCAACATCAGTACAAATCAAAACTCCAAGGCCCTTGCTGTGAAATTCNTCAAGAACTCTTATTCTCTTTTTTTGTTCAATTCCCCCATGAATTGCTTTTGCATGAATTCCTGCCCTACTTAAATTTTCAGCAACAAAATCAACATTTCTTCGAGTATTACAAAAAACCATCACCAGATCGGCATTTTCTTTTTTCAACAAAGTAACTAATAAAGAAAATTTTTGATGATCAGGAACATCATAATAAACTTGCGTTAATTTTGAAGGATCAACATAAGATTTTAAAGAGATTTCGACAGGGTGAATAGTATATTTTTTTGCAAGGTAATCAATNCTCTGAGAGATTGTAGCAGAGAACAGCATAGTTTGTCTCTTGGAAGGGCACTCTTTGATTATTTTTTCAACATCTCTACTGAAACCCATATCAAACATTCTGTCAACTTCATCAAGAACAAGGAATTTNACCCCACTTAATTTTAGAGTTCTCCTATTTANATGATCTATAATTCTTCCAGGAGTTCCNACAAGAATATCCGTTGAAGGAATCTTTCTAATCTGAGATTCGATATTGACTCCCCCATAAATTGCTAACACATTCAATTTTTTATTTTTCCCAAAGTTTCTTATTGAAGTTGCAACTTGTTCTGCGAGTTCTCTTGTAGGAGTCAAAATTAATGCTTGAATTTCTTTACTTGGTTTTAAGTTTTCAATTATTGCAGATGCAAATGCCAAAGTTTTTCCGCTTCCAGTCTCAGAACCGCCTATGATATCTTTTCCAGCTAATGCTAAAGGTATTGCTTTCTCCTGGATCTCGGAGGGTTCCTTGAATCCAAGTTGTTTCAACACGTCCGTTAATTCTTTACTTAATCCTAACTTAGTGAACTTTTCCATTTTACTTTTTGNTCAATAAATNACACTTAACAAAAAAATCTTCAAGAAATATTTCTTGAGCGTAAGTCGTTCGAAACATTTTTACTGCTCAAGACTTACTAACATGTTTGTTATATAAGAATTATCAAAATGACGGTTTATAAATTGGTTGGTTAAGAATTTCACCCTAATCAAACCATCCTATCTTCTCTTTTCGAGACAATTGCTTTATCTCATATTCGCATTTACATGCTTCGGATTTATCCTTGCATTCTTTAGTTCTAAGAAGTTCTTTGAATCCTTTTTTGTAAACATACTTACTACCTTTTCCAGTAGCGTGTGCTTTCATTCTCGCCTCAACATCATTAGTCACACCAGTATAAAATGAACCATCCTGACATTCAAGAAGATAAACAAACCACTTCTTTTCCATCCCAAAAGAAACAATTTATTCTTTATAGAAGTTAACTAAAGATTCCCTCAAATATTTAATCAAATTCTTTTTCTCAAAAGATCGTTAAAAATCTGGAATCATTGTGACATATGTCTATATACCTGAGATTACTTGATTTTTTATGAACAGAACAGAAAATAAAGAAAATGTAACAAATTGGTTAGTTTGGTCATTAATCTTTTTATTTATCGCGATAGTTACAGGTCTATTTGGATTTGGAATTATTTCTGGGGTTTCATTTGTAATAGCAAAATGGTTAGCAGTAATTTTCATAATCCTNTTCATAATTTCGGTTATAGCCCATACAATCAAATCTGCTTAAGCTTAAAATAAATCGATATTTAATTTTAAAATGAAAAATGCTGAGCTATCATGAAAAAGGTAGATAAAATTTTAGAAGAATTTTCAAATTTTGAAATAAAAGAATTAGAAAAATTAAAATTTTCTGGCCTAGGTAAAAAAGATGTTTATAACATAAGTAAAAGATTTATAATTGGTCAAAATGAATTTTTATTTGGAAGAGTTGAACCAAGAGATAATTCTGAACTTTCAAAAGTTTTTTTATTCAAAAAATTCAATGATTCTTGGATTCCAGACGAGAAATTTATTCCTTTAGAAAATTCTGAAGACCCTTTCATATCCAAAATAGATANTAAATTTATTTTGGGATGTGTGGAAGTTATCAAAAATAATTATGAAAATAAATTAGATTACAGGACTATTCTTTACGAAGGAATAAATCCNTGGAATTTAAAACGTTTTTTTGAAGGCCCATGGGGAATGAAAGATATAAGGTTTATTCAATTATTGGACAAAAGAATTCTTGTACTCTTAAGACCTCAGGGGGGGAAAGCAGGTTTAGGAAAAATTAGTTTTTTAGTAATAAACTCCTTAGACGAATTAAATAAAAAAGAAATTTATGACGCCCCACTATTAATAAATTTCTCTAAATCAGAATGGGGAGGGGCAAATGAAATTCAATTATTGGAGAATGAAAAAATTGGTGTTTTGGGGCATATTGCAAAACGAGATAAAAATAATTCATTATANTANTATCCCATGGTTTTTACAATTAATCCTAAAAATATGAAACATTCTAAAATAAAAATAATNTTGAAAAGAGAGCAACTTCCGCAGGGAGAATCAAAAAATGAAAAATTANTGAANGTCATCTTTCCTGGAGGTTCTGAAATTAATAATGATGGAACAATAAACTTNTATGTTGGCGTGGGAGATGCCGAAGCCTATAAAATTAAAATAAAAAATCCTTTTTTGTAATATACNNTAATCAAAAGAAAAGTTTNTCTTAATTTATTTCTTGTTNTCCTTTTTCCTTAGAAAAATCTGAGCCAATAGNGCAAACACAACTCCTAATGAAGAAAATGATAAATAGGAAGATAATGATAAATTAGGGATGGCAATTGAAACTAATAAATTAAAAACAAAACCGATTAATCCCGCACCAGAACCCAATAAAATAAGAATTCTTCCAGACAATCTCTTTTTCTTTAAAGCCAGAATACCCCCTGCAAAAACTGAAAATGCCCCCAGAGAAGCAACAATAAGTATGGGAACGAATAGATCATCCATCCCTGGAAAATTTACATAATTCGCAACTATATTTCGAATTTTAACCCAGTTAGANAATCCATTAGTCCCAGAAATAAATAGAAACAGTGAAGAAACCATTGCTAAACAAAATGCAACTCTATTTCTTTTTAGTTTTCCATCCATAAGAATTTTATAAGGATCTGGATATATTTAAACTTAAACGAAAGTAGCACATTCATAAAAAAATCTTTTAGGTGAAACGCCCCGACCGAAACGATTACATTTGCGAATATTAAACTAGGAGACGCCATACAACTTATAATTTTTCATATTTTTTTAGAATTAATTAATTGTAATATCTTAAATAATTCACCCAAAAGAAATTTCAATAAATCTTTAAGTTCATCAGATAATTCTTGAATATTCTTTCCATTAGTATAGACTTTATTTTCCAAATATATTCCTGTATCTTTAAAAAACAATTCCTTCTCTAAATCAGTTATTGGAGAATGAGCAAATAGGTTACGAATATCATAAAATCTACTAAGTTTAAATAGAA
>Ga0066332_101_pt2 | contig 30148 bp, 32 predicted proteins | sample RifGroE1_FD_59258 | JGI IMG/M metagenome (GOLD analysis project Ga0066332, IMG submission 59258) | Archaeon GW2011_AR1
TCTGGAGTCTCATATACCGTAGCAAAATGGTTAGCAATAATCTTTGTAATCTTATTTATAGTCGCAATTATTGCTCGTACTGCAAAGAGAGCTTAAATCTTTCAAAAGACCTAGCCGAGGCATTTTCCGTTTAAGCCCTGTTAAGCGATGGTGAGGAGTGAAACGGAAAAGAATTTGAGAAATTTCCCCATAATTGTTGTTGCTTGACCCGAGATGAAGCCGAGAACCTGCAAGGCGTGGCAAGAAAATCTTTGATTTTCGCAGAATTTTAATTTTTCTTTTCGAGTTGGGGGATGACGTGGGACGACCAATGTATTAAAGAGACGCGCACTTTTTTTGTTTCTTTTTTTCCTAAAAAAAGAAAATGAGGATTTCCGTCTTTTTGCTTTTTTTCTAAAAGAAGAATTTTAGAATTAATTCTCAAGAAAATCTTGTGATATAATCTATACACTCATATCTTAATTCATCATCTTTTATTTTTTCACAAACGCTTTTATCTTTTAGAGTATATCTTGCAATATCTGAATAACATTCATCTACATAATCTCCAGATAATGTTTCACATAGAGAAGGATCATTACCTCCACTTATAATTTCTACCTTACACTCTTCGCCCCTATAGGAAATTTGATAATATTCGCAAGCAGAGATAGAGATTTCATTGTCATACCTTTGCCTATTAAATAGAACATTATCCAAACAATTGTCTATATTTTCTGAAATTTCTGTATCGTAGTCAGTCTTATAATCAGTTATGCAATATCTCATATCTCCAATCACTTCTGCAACATCATATTTGCAAGAAGCTTTTTCACTTTTGGATAGGTATTTATCACAATCCGAATATTTTGGGAGTTGTTCTTCTTGGATATTTGAATTTTCATCATTATCACAAATATTATTATTGTTTTGGTCTAAACAACAAGAACTCCCTACTTTAATGTAAGGAGAATTACAAATAACTTCATTATTTCCGACATTAGCAAAAATAATCCATAAAACTAAAACGGCAATAACAACACCTCCTATAATATACCCTAAATTGTTATTTTTCTTCTTAGCCATACTAAATAAATAGAGAAGTAGAAGTTTAAAAACTTAATTATCTCTGATTTTAAAGAAAGATATTTTATGTTTATGTTCTGCAATTTTAAGAATACGGTTTGGATTTTTAATTAAATATTGATAACTCACTTCAAAAAATGTAGAAGCCAATAGCGAAAAGATTAGAAGAAATTTATATTCCTCAAATATTAGGCAATTTTGAGAAGTAATTTTACATCTGATAATTTCATTAAATAAAAATGCTGATAAAAATAATGCAAACAAGGAAATTAACCTGAAAAATATTAGAAAAGAAATTAATATATCATAAAACAATAAAGGCCATCTATCTTCTGGCTTCTTTCTGTTGAGATTTTTTAAAATCTGATTTTTTCTTCTATTTTCTAAAGAATCTAAAAATCTATAAAAATATTTTTTTATCATGAAAAAGATAAAGATAAAGAACTTTTAAACATTATTGATATTTTCGGTGTGAGCCGACAAATTATCCGAAGGACTAGAACCCCTCAAAGTAAATGAAAAATTTGGGTGTAACGAAGTGAAACCCTTTATCTCCCATTATTAAGGACGACCTATTAAAATATTACAGCAAATATGAATCTAAAACGAACTATGTTTTTGAAGGAAGAAATGAAACTGATCTGAGGTCTATTCAAAAACTTCTTGGACATTCTTCTTTGACGACAACTGAAATTTATACTCATGTCGCAAATAATCAATTGAAAAATATAAAAAGTCCTTTGGACAATTTATAATATGCAAGAACTTGTGAAACTCTCTATTGGAATCATTTTTTTAATATTAGGGATTCCTATTGGAGATTATTTGAAGAAACTTACCGAAGACGAGCAAAAAGATGGTCAAAAATGGTTTAGGATCTTAATAGCAATTTCAGTGGCAATTGGATTTTACGGTTTGATTATCGGAAATGACTGGCTTCTTTTTACTTTGTTTTTTATTGCAATTGTTACAAGTAGAAGTTTAATCACAAAAAAGATTAAGAAAAAAACCCGTTAAAACTTTCCTTGAATGGATTCTTCTATCAAAACCATTATAAATGAAAAATTCTCTTTACTTTTATGTTATACCTAATTGGACTTGGACTTAGTGAACGGGGAATAAGTAAGGAAGGCCTCGATGCTATTGAGAAATGTAAAAAGATTTATCTTGAAAATTATACAGTAGATTTTCCTTATACTGAACATCAACTNGAGGAAATGATTGGAAAAAAATTTAAGGTTCTTAATAGAGCACAAGTCGAAAATTTAAGCATTATTGATGAGGCTGAAAAACTCAATGTTGCCCTCTTGATTTATGGTTCTCCTTTGAGTGCCACTACACATATTACCATCATTAACGAATGTAGAGAATCTGGAATAAAGTATAAAGTGGTATATTCTGCTTCTATTTTCGATGCGGTTGCTGAAACTGGACTCCAACTCTACAAATTTGGAAAAGTTTCGTCAATGCCCGCATGGCAAAAAAGCTTTGAACCGGATAGTTTTATGGAAATTGTAAAACAAAATTTGAGTATCGAAGCCCATTCACTTATTTTAATTGACATTGGACTTGAATTTAATAAGGCACTTAATCAACTTAAAATTGCCGCAAAAAAGCACGAAATTCAACTTGNAAAAATTGCGGTTTGCCAAGCACTTGGAACTAAAAATAGAAAAATAATGTATAGAACAATAGAAGAAGCCTTAGAATATTCTGGCGTTTTAAAACCGTACTGNATAATTATCCCNGGAAAATTGCACTTTTTAGAAAAAGAAATTTTAGAAGGATTTAGTAAAAGAAAAGATTAACTGTGTGTTAACTATTAAAAGGTAACATGCGAAAAGTATTTAAATGATTATCTGCTGAAAATTTTATGAAAGATGGAAATATTCCTCCGTTAAGTGTAAAAAGATTATTTGTCCCAAAAATAAGAATTTACACTGGTTGGATGCAAATAGTTATGCCCGATGATACCGGATCTGGAATAAAAAAATAATTAAAAGAGTTTACATCTGTGAAAGACTCTTGAATGAGATCTCTGGTGATATAGAAGATATTTTAAACGTGACTAAAGCACAAAAAGAAACCATAAACAGTTACAAAAAATTGTCTGATGCATATAAAGACTCCCTACAAATGTCAATTCTTGAAGAATTGCTTAAAGAAAAGTCCAAAAACGAAAAAACTCCTTTAGAAAAAGAAAATTATGAGAGTAAAGGATTAGTTAGAAAATTTTTCGAAACCATAAAAAAATTTAAGAGATAAATTAATTAATTTCGTCCATAGAAACTAATTGTTCCTCTCCGCTTTCCATATTTTTAACTTTCACTTTATTTTCTTTTAATTCTTTTTCACCAACAAATATTACCTTCGATATTTTTTTTGAGTTCGCATAGTCTAATGCTTTTGAGATTTTAGCATTTGAGTAATAACAGTTTAATCCCTTACTTCTTAACTTTTCCGCGAGTTTTATAGCTTCTTTTTCTTGATTTATAGAAAGAACCATAATTCTTTCTATTTTGGCAAAATCTTCTTTTAAGAGCATAGATAATCTGTCTAACCCAAAAGAAAGTCCTGTTGATTGAACTTCATTAAACATATAACTTCCTCCTCCACAAATTGTTTCTTTCATCTCTTTANTTTTTATTTCAAAAACAGAACCATTATAATACGAAAGTCCCCTTGCAAGAGCAGGATTAAATTTTATTTTAAATCCATATATCTTACAATAATTTTTTAGATTTTTTATTTCGGAATAAGATTCATATTTTTCAAAAGATTTTTCTGGTTGATTAAAAATTTTAATCAAATTTTGAGCACCATATTTTTTAAGGTTATTATAAACTTCTTTTTCTTCTAATTTATCCATCTTATCAATTTCACAAATGACTTTATCTCGATCTTCAAGTTTAATCTTCTCTTTTTCTAAAATTTCATTTAATAATTTTCTGTTATTTATGAAAATCACACTTTCAATTTCTAATTTTTCTAAAACTCTATTTACCACTGCTAAAACTTCCGCCTCACTATTCACATCAGAAGAAATTGTATCTATGTCACACTGAGTAAATTGCCTAAACCGGTTTCCGGTTACTGGTTCATCTCTAAAGACCGGACCAATAGTATATCGTTTATATGGCATTTTTTTTCCTTCCATTAATCTTTTTAATTGAAAGGTAAATTCATATCTCAANGCTAATTCTCTTCCTCCCCTATCTTCTAATCTAAANATATCACTTACTGCTTCATCACGAACATTCTCTCCTTGAACAAATTCTTTGAATTCTATTATGGGAGTTTCAGCAGGTTCAAATCCATAACTTTCAAAAGACTCCACTAAAATCTTTCTTATAAATTCCCTTTTCTCTGCTTCTTCTCCAGTAAAATCCTTGAATCCTTTTACAGTTTCTGTTTTCATTTTAAATTTAGGGTGGAAAGCGAGAATCGAACTCGCTTCTCACGGACCACAACCGTGCATTCTACCATTAAACTACATCCACCATAGTACATTTAATTAGGGGCAAATCTTTCTTATAAATATTTACATTAAAAATAGAGTTTAAACTAAGAATATCCGTTCTAACAATGGGGATAACTCCGAGTTTTAATTATCATAGAAAAATTATGAGCTTTAACTTTATAAAATTTTGCGTCTTAACTTTTTGAGTGACAAAATTCCTTTGAATTTAACTCTCAAGAAAATCTTATAAATCGCCTTCTCTTAAAATTTTAATGACTGACATAAACGAATATGAGAAGGAAGTTTTGGATTTCTGGGAGAAAGACCACACTTTCGAAAAATCTCTTGAAAAGACAAAANATGGAAAACCTTACATTTTTTACGATGGACCTCCTTTTGCAACAGGATTACCTCATTACGGCCATCTACTCGCTTCAATATTAAAAGATGTTTTTCCCAGATTTTTCACTATGAAAGGAAGACTTGTAAAAAGAAATTGGGGTTGGGATTGCCATGGACTTCCCGTAGAAAACGTCGCAGAAAAAGAGCTTAAACTTAATTCTAAAGATGAAATTGAAAAAATGGGTGTTAAGAAATTTAACAATTTTTGCAAAAGTAAAGTCCTGACTTTTGCATCTGAATGGGAAAAAACAATTGATAGAATTGGTCGATGGGTTGATTTCGAAAATGGATATAAAACAATGGACACCGATTACATTGAATCCGTTTGGTGGGCGTTTAAAGAACTTTATGAAAAAGGATATTTATATGAAGGAGAAAAAATTTTAATGTACTGCCCAAGATGTTCGACTCCCCTTGCAAAATCGGAAATTGCAATGGACAACTCTTACAAAAACGTTAAAGATTTATCTGTAGTGGTTAAATTTAAAATTGTTGATGAAAAAAACACCTATGCTCTTTCATGGACAACAACTCCTTGGACACTTCCATCAAATCTTGCATTAACTGTTAACCCAAAAATTGAATATGCATTTGTCGAGGATAAAACAGATAAAAATACTTATCTTTTAGCTAAAGAACTAATTAAAAATTTCTACAAATCTGAAGAAGAATATACTATTAAAAAAATTATTTCTGGGAAAGATCTTGAAGGAAAAAAATACGAACCACTTTATCCATACTTTGAAGGCACAAAAAATGCTTTCAAGTTTATCCTTGGAGAATTCGTTACTGCTGAAGATGGAACTGGAATTGTTCATACTGCTCCTGCTTTTGGTGAAGATGATAATCTTGTTTGCAGAAAATATAACATTCCAATGGTTCAACCAGTCGATGAAAAAGGGAATTTTACAAAAGAAGTAACGGATTATGCAGGAGAATATGTCCATGAGATTAATGAAAAAATTGTAATTGATTTAAAAAAATCTGGTAAAGCAATACTCTCAAAGAAAGTTGAACATGAATATCCGTTTTGCTATAGATGCGACACAAAATTGATGTACAGAGCTCTTCCAGCATGGTTTGTGGATATCCAAAAAATAAAGAAAAAACTTTTGAAATTGAATGTAAAAATAAATTGGATTCCTGAATTTTTAAAAGAAGGCAGAATGAAACATAACATCGAAACTGCTCCAGACTGGAATATCACTAGAAACAGATATTGGGCAAGTGCAATTCCGATATGGAAAAATGAAGAAGGAAAAATAAAAGTAATTGGATCAATTGAAGAGCTTAAAAGNTATGCAAAAAAATTACCAAAAGGAGAAATTGATCTTCATAAAGATTTTCTTGACGACGTAAAACTAGAGATAGAAGGAAAAGAATATTCAAGAATCCCAGAAGTTTTGGATTGCTGGTTCGAATCTGGTTCTATGACCTTTGCACAATTTCATTATCCTTTTGAGAATAAAGAATTTTTTGAGAAAAATTTTCCGGCACAATTTGTAGTAGAATATATTGGACAAACAAGNGCTTGGTTTTATTATATGATGGTTTTATCTGCAATTCTTTTTGACAAAATTCCTTTTGAAAACGTTCTNACAACTGGAACTATCCTCGCTGAAGATGGTCAAAAAATGTCAAAATCAAAAAAGAATTACCCAGATCCACATAAAGTTTTAGAAAAGTATGGTGCTGATTCTTTGAGATTTTATTTATTACAATCTTCCATAATGAATGCGGATAATTTCAATTTTTCTGAAAAAGGTCTTGAAGAAGTTTACAAAAAAGTTTTGATTTTATTGTATAATGTAAATAATTTTTATTCTATGTACAAAACAAAAGACGATGAAAAAGATAATAAATCAAAAGAAGTAATGGACAAATGGATTATTTCTAGACTTAACTCTTTAATAAAAGAGGTTGGAAAAAATTTAGAAAATTATAATACTATGAAAGCTTCTTTTGAAATTAAAAATTTTATAGAAGAACTTTCAACTTGGTATGTTCGGAATTCTAGGGAAAGATTTAATGAAGGAGATATTAATGCAAGAAAAACTTTACAATATGTTCTTGTTGAAACTTCTAAAATTATTGCACCTATTATGCCATTTGTTGCAGAGAAAATTTTTCAAACAATTAATGGAAAGAAAAGTTCTGTTCATCTTGAAAATTGGCCAAAACTAGATGAGAAGAAAATTAATAAAAAACTTGAGTCTGAGATGACCTATGCAAGAACGATTGTTTCTGAAGGATTAAAACAAAGAGATCAAAACAACGTTCCCTTAAAATGGCCCCTTTCTAAAGTTGAAGTAAATTCGAAAACTAAAATCTCTAATGAATTAAAAAAAGTAATCATCCAAGAATTGAATGTTAAAAAATACTCTGAAAAACTCCATGAAAAAGATGAATTAAAAGTAAATATCAATTTTAACCTAAATTCCGAGTTAGAAGCGGAAGGATTTGCAAGGGAGATTTCCAGAAAAGTACAAGCACTAAGAAAAAAAATGGGACTTAACAAAGAAAATTTTATCGAGCTTACTCTTGAAATTGATAAGAATTTTCAACAAATTTTAGAAAAACAAAAAAAATTGTTAAAAGAAAGAACAAATTCAAAAAAAATTGAATTTATAGAAAAAATAATCAATCCTCGAGGAGAAATTGAAGAATTTACCATTAAGGAAAGAACTGGAAAAATTCAAATTGTTAGACTAATAGGGAGTAACTAACTAGAGTTACTTTTGTAGGATAGCAATATTTAAAAACTAAAAAATCCTAAAATGGTTAGACAAAATGATAGTTAAAGATGAATTTTTAAGCAGACTTCGAAAGATTTTTGATTTGAACCTTTATGAAGTGAAAGTTTGGGCTGCTCTTCTTTCTAGAGGAACTTCTACGGCAGGTGAACTTTCAACTATTTCTGATGTNCCAAGATCAAGAACTTATGATATCTTAGAATCTTTGGAAAAGAAAGGATTTATTCTTATGAAAGTTGGAAAACCAATTAAGTTTGTTGCTTTGAAACCAGAAGAAGTTGTTGAGAGAGTGAAGAAAAACCTCATGGTTGATGCAAAAGAAAAAACAAGAAGACTTGAATCTTTGAAAGGAGATGAAGTTTTGGATGAATTAACTGGACTATTCACGAAAGGGATTAAATTTGTTGAGCCTTCAGATCTTTCAGGAAGTTTAAAGGGAAGACAAAACCTTTACAACCATTTGGATATGATGGTTAGAGATGCTGAAAAGACAATTACAATGGTTACAACTGCTGAAGGATTGAATAGAAAACTTGAAGCATTGATGGCAAGTTTTGAAAAAGTTAAAAAAAGAGGGGTAAAAATAAGAATTGCTGCTCCNATTGATAAAAATAATATNCAANTAGCTAGAGAATTNAAAAAAGTTGCNGAAGTTAAAAATTTGGANAATATTAAAGCAAGNTTTACGATAATTGATTCTAACCAAATAATGTTTATGCTTTTGGATGATGAAAAATTCCACCCTAATTATGATGTGGGTGTTTGGATAAATACTGAATTCTTTGCTTCAGCATTAGAACAAATGTTTGAACTTGCTTGGAACGAAATGAAACCAATTAAGTAAAACTTCTTAATTCAAACTTTTTAGCGTCCCAGAAACCTTTATCAATTCTATTTTTTCTGAATAAATTGCCAACGAAGCCTTTACTTTGTCAAGAGATTTTCTATTTACTGAAACTATATTTTCTTTAATCCACATTGGGGAAGCTTCACTTAATCCTAAGATCCCAACAAATTCTTTAATTGCATTTGTAAAATTTTTTTTCAAGTCTTTTCCTTTAAGCAAAAGATATCTTCTTTTTTCTCTATGAGAGGGAATAAGTGATTTCATTGATAAAACATGTTTTGAACCTTTATATTTTTTGTTAGAAACCATTTTAAAGTTATTTTTGTTGAAAAGAATATAAAATGGAAATTTGCACGGTTGGCGGGTTTGAAGAAGTTGGAAAAAATATGACTGCAGTTAAAATTGGAGAGGAAGTTTTTATATTTGATTGCGGATTTTTTTTACCAGGAATAATTGAACTTCAAGAACAAGAAAAAATTGGATATAGTCTTCCTGGACTAAGAAGAGTTGGAGGAGTCCCTGATGATAGAATTCTCGACCAATTAGGTTGGAGAGAAAAAGTAAAAGCAATATTTTTGTCTCATGCTCATTTNGACCATATAGGTGGACTTACGTTTCTTGCAAATAGATACCCTCATGTTGAGATTTTTGGAACTGCATTCACAATGAAAGTTTTGGAATCCCTAATTGAAGATGCTGGAGTAAAAATAAATAATCCTTTAAGAGTTGTTAATTCTGATTCGAGACATAAAATTAAGTCTAGCAAAGAAGGAATTGAAATTGAGTTTGTNCATGCAACTCATTCGACATTGGATTGTGCATATCTAGCATTACATACTAAAGAAGGAATTTTCTTTTATTCTCTTGATTTAAAATTTGATAATCATCCGACTCTTGGAAATCCTCCTAATTACCAAAGACTTAAGGAATTAGGAAAAGAAAAAGTTAAGGCACTTGTTATAGACTCCCTTTATGCTTACACTGAAAAGAAACCCGGCGGAGAAAAAATCGCTGAACATCTTTTAGAAGATGCATTTTCAAAAGTGAATCAAGGAGATAAAGCCTTGTTCATTACGACATTTTCAAGCCATATCGAAAGATTAAATAACATTGTGAAAATCGGTCAGAGAACAAATAGGGAAATCGTTTTTCTTGGAAGAAGTCTTGCAAAATATGTTGGTTGTGCATTAAAGATTGGCAAATGTCCTTTTGCAAACAAAGTTAAAATCGCCAAATATAGGGGTCAAGTAGACTCAATTTTAAAAAAAGTTGAATCAGGCAGGGGAAGATANCTAATTGTTTGTACTGGCCACCAAGCAGAAAAAAATTCAATTTTAGACCGAATATCCAGAGGAGATACCTATTTCAAATTTAGAGAAGGAGATAATTTGATATTTTCTTCAAGCGTTATCCCCACAGAAGTAAATCTTGAAGCAAGAGAAAAGCTTGATGCGAAATTAAGAAAAATGGGAGTTAAAATACAAGTTGATGTTCATGTTCACGGACATGGAAGCAGAGAAGACATGAGAGAATTAATTCAAATGTTAAAACCTGAACATGTCATTCCGGCACATGGATCACAAGTTCAAGAAAAACCCCTAATTGGTCTAGCTGAAGAATTTGGATACATTGAAGGGAAAACTTCTCACCTAAAAAAGAATGGTGAAATCATTACAATCTAAAAAGACAAATTTTTAAACAACAAACTCCTTTTCTGTGGATGGTAAAAGAAGATGACTATCTCTTAGCAAATCAAGAAATTCTTGGTGGACTTAAAGCTGCAATTGAAAGAGGCCAAAACTTGAAAGAAGCAATGATGACTTTCTATCAAGCTGGATATAAAAAAGAAGAAATTGAAGATGCTGCAAGAGCTTATATCTATCTTCAAAGAGGGAATTCTGAAGTTGAAGTTTTAAATAAAGAAAAAGAAGAAACTAAAAGTCCGAACAAAGAAAAAGTGGTTAGCGGATTTAATATTAAAAAAGAAAGTCAAACTGAATATTCAGGAGTTCAAAAAACATTTGTTCCATTAATTGGGGGAGAAGGTAAAGAAGAAAAATCCGGAAAGAAAGTTGTACAAAAGATTTCTGGATATAATGATCAAAAAGATTTAACTCAATTCAAGAGCAGCGCTGTGACAAGTATTTTGGTTGTAACTCTTTTAGTCCTTATTGGAATTCTTGCATTGGTCTTTTTATTCAAATCTGAATTGATTGATTTTATAAATGGTCTATTTGGATAAAAATGTCTCTCGTCTATGAACCTTCTGAAGATTCTTATTTATTGCAAGAAGTCTTGATGAATCATTTAAAAAAGAGATCAAAAAAAATCAAGATTATTGAAATAGGAGTAGGATCTGGAATTCAACTTGAAACATTAAAAAAAATGGGCTTCGAAAATCTTTTCGGAGTAGATAAAAACGAGGATGCAATTAATCTTTGCAAACAAAAAGGNTTTGAAGTGATTTGGTCCAACCTATTCTCTAACATAAAAGAAAAATTTGATTTAATTATATTTAATCCTCCATATCTTCCTGCAGATAAAAGAGAGGATACCGAATCTGCAATTTCAACAAGTGGTGGAAAAAATGGTTCTGAATTAATTAATAAATTTTTAGTTGAAGCTAAAACTCACCTTAAGATAAAAGGAAAAATAATTTTGCTTGTTTCTAATTTAACAAAAGGAATTGATTGGAAAAAATATACTAAAAAATTACTTGTAGAAAAAAAATTGTTTTTTGAAAAATTAGAAGTTTGGGAGTTAAAAGTATAACTTATTTTAATTCATTAAGAATTTCGGGAATTCTTTCAACTTCTTCGAAGTGACCCTCATCTTTTTTTATGACTATTTTTCCCCCTAACCCTACTTCAAATTTTTTCCATTCCTTTGGTGAAACGAACTGATCATTAGTGGAAAAAATGCAAGTTATATTTCCAGTATGATCAAGAACCCTTTCAAGTTCAATTTTATTACTAAGCCAAGGATGGGCAATTTTTAATTCTTCAGATTTAAGACCAATCAAATCCAACCACGGAGCAACAAAAACACAACCACCTACCTTGAGATGTTTATGNCTTTTTTCTAAAAACCTCATAATCGTTTGACATCCAATACTATGACCTACAAAAAACGTTTTTTCATCAATATTCTTGATATTTTCTTCTAAATAACCAACCCAATCTTCAATTTTTGGTTCTTTGGTGTTTGGCATATCAAAAGCATGAACCTCAAATCCTTTTTCTTTTAACTCCGCCTCAAGCCATTTAATCCAAGGCATGTTTGAATCAAAACCCCATCCATGAAGAATGTAAACTGTTTTCATATGTTCCATTAAAACCATTTCAAAGTTTTTAAAGCCTTTAGTCATATCTTTCAAAGAAAATTTGATCTCTTGAAATGCCCATTTTTAGAAGTTTTTCTTTAACTCCTTCAACCATCTCTTTTAGCCCACAAATGTAAAAATCTCCTTTGAAATCTTTTGGAACTATCTTTTCTAAAAAATCCTGAACATGTCCAATAAAAGGATAATCTTTATTTATTGGCCTACTCAAAATGTTATGATACTCAAAGTTTTCATGAATCAACTTAAGATTTGCTAATTCATTTTCGCAACACAAACCGAATTCTGTCCGATATCCCCTTAATAGGATTATTTTGTTTTGAAAATTATTTTTTAAAAGATTAANAATCATGCTTCTAAATGGTGCAAATCCTGTTCCTGCACTTATGAACATTAACTCATTTTTTTGATTTCTTAATACAAAAGAACCAAGTGGGCCTTTCATTTCAATTTTTTCATCTATCTTCATATCAAAAAGAACTCCTGAAGCAAAACCATCTTTAACTTTCTTGAAACATATAGAAATAAACCCCTTTTCATGTGGACTTGAAAAGATAGAATAAGAACGCAAAATCCTCTTTCCTTCATTGTAAAAGGCTATAGTTACATACTGTCCAGCCTTAAATTCAAAATTTTCAGGAACTGAGAATTTCAAAATTTTTGTATCTTCATTAAGAAGCTTGCTTTCGATCAGCCTTGAAGTAAATCGTTCTCCATCCATGATTTATAATAAAAAAAGACCTTTATATAATTTTATTCAATTATCTTTAAATACCTCTGACTTTTTGAAAATATGAGGAGAAAAAATGGTGAATTTTGCGCACTTTGCTGATGTACATTTGGGAGGATGGAGACAGGGTCCAATGCAAGATTTAAATTTTATGGCTTTTCAAAAAGTAGTAAAAACTTGCATAGAAAGAAAGGTCGATTTTGTATTGATTGCAGGGGATTTATTTGATTCTGCTTATCCTCCAATTGAAATCTTAAAGGAAACCTTTGCAGAATTTAAAAAACTAAAAGATGCAAAAATTCCTGTTTTTATTATTGCTGGTTCTCACGATTATTCAATTTCTGGAAAAACCTTTTTGGATGTTCTTGAAAAAGCTGGATTCTGCAAAAATGTATTTGACGCCGAAAATAGAGGAGATGAAATTCGACTTTCCCCTGTTGTTCATAATGGAGTCGCAATTTATGGATATCCAGGAAAAAAATCTGGATTAGAAGTTCCAGATATAAAAAAAATAAAATTAGANGATGCCCCTGGAATGTTTAAAATTCTGATGTTACATACTACTCTGGATAAAGTTAGAGGAGTTTTGCCAATTGAATGTGTNGAAATGGATTCNCTTCCAGAAGCAAATTATTATGCTCTTGGGCACATACATGTTGACTTTAAATATAAAAATTTAATTTATCCTGGTCCAGTATTTCCAAATAATTTCACTGAACTTGAAACTGTGGAAAACGGAAGCTTTTATATTATTGATACTGAACTTTTAGATCCATTTGAAAAAATAGAAATAAAATTAAAAGAAATAGAAATTGTAGACTTGGAAATTAAAAAGTCCTCGGAAAATTACGAAAAAATAATTAATGAACTTCAAAAAAGAAACTTACTGGATAAAATTGTTCTCCTTAGAATTTCTGGCGAACTTGAAAATCAAAAAATATCCGACTTGAAATTGGAAAAAATTGAAAATTACTGTTTTGAAAACGGGGCTTATTTTTTCTTGAAAAATACCCATGACCTAAAAACAAGCGATATTGATTTTAATATGGAAGTAAAAAATAAAGATAATCTTGAAGAAGAGGCAATAAAAATTTATTCTAAAGAAAATCCGTCCGAATTTAATAATTTAATTCCTCAACTAATGAATGTTCTTTCAATTGAAAAACAGGAGGGAGAAACTATTGATTCTTTTAACACAAGACTTTTAGAAGATTCAAAAAAAGTTTTAAATATCCTATGATTATAAAAAGAATCGTCTTAGATAATATTAGAAGTTATGAACATGAGGAAATAGAATTGAAGCCGGGTTCTACTCTCTTATCTGGAGATATTGGCTCTGGAAAAACTTCTATTCTTCTTGCAATTGAATTTGGACTCTTTGGATTACAACCAGGTCAGAGAGGATCTGCTCTTTTAAAAAATGGGAAAGATGAAGGAAGCGTTTCAATTGAGTTTGACATTGACGGGAAAAATGTCTTAATTGAAAGAAAACTAAAAAGAGGCAAAAATATTTCACAGGATTCCTCTTCAATTACCATTGATGGGGAAAAAGAAGAGATTTCTGTTAGTGAATTAAAACAAAGGGTTTTGGAAATTTTAAATTATCCTCAAGAATTCTCCAAAAAGCAAAATCTACTTTACAAATTTACAGTTTACACTCCTCAAGAAGAGATGAAAGCAATAATTCTTGAAGATTCTGAAGTTAGAATAAATACTTTGAGACACGTTTTTGGAATTGACAAATATAAGACAATCATAGAAAATGCTGGCGTCTTACGACTTAAACTCCGTGAAGAGAAAAGACTTCTGGAAGGAGTAACTTCTAATCTTGATGAAGATAAAAAAGAGATTTCTAAAAAAGAGGAAGAATTGGAAAAACTAAAAAAAAGTACAAAGGAATTTGAATCAAATCTTAATTTAAGTTTGAAAAAGAGAAAAGAGAAAGAGAAAGAGAAAGAGGAAATTTCTATTAAAATTGAAGAGAAGAATGAGATAAAACAAGAACTAGGAAAATCGAGGATGCTTGCCCTTTCAAAAATGGAAAATGCTTCGAATAATGAAAAAAGATTAAAAGAAGTAAAAAATGAGATTGAAAATTTTAATTTGATAAATGTCAACGAAAAGAAAATTGGAGATATCGAAAAAAATATTTTTGAAAATAAACAGGAAAGAGAAAAAATAGGAGAACTAAGCATAAAAATAAACTCTGAAATTGAAATGTTAAAAACTAAAATCGAAGAACATAACAAACTCCATAATACAATGTCTGATCTAAAAGTCTGCCCAACATGTCAACAGGATGTTGATGCGGTCTATCGGGCAAATATTTTAAACAAGACTTACAACGAAATTTCTCACTCTAAGAACCGAATTGAAGAGCTTACAATCCAAAGAAATGAAAATATTAAAAAATTCAAAGAGATCGATGCTAAAATATTTTCTTCTGAAAAAGAATTGACCGATTTAAAGATTTTAAAAATGAAATATGAAGGAATAATTGAAAAGGAAAAGCTCCTTCAAGAGCTTGAAAGAGAAAATCTTTCTCTAAAAAAAGATTTAATTTTACTTAACAAGCATATTAATAATTTAAATGATTCACTTTTCAAAATTTCTAAATTTGATCTCTTATTTAATGAAAAAGAGAAAGAACTAAAAGAAGCTATGAAACAAGAAAAAATTGCAGAGATTAAGCTTATGGAAGTTCGAAAAGTAATAGAAGTTTATTCTAAAACAATTTTAGAATTTAAAGAAAAAGTCAAAAAAATTGAAGAAATAAAGAAAAACCTTGATTATATAACTCAACTCGAAAATTGGCTCAGTAAAAAATTTGTTCCTGTTGTTACATTTTTAGAAAAGAATGTTATGGCCTCTTTGAAAAAAGAATTTTCTAAACTTTTCTCTGAATGGTTTCAGACTCTTGTTTCAGATAATTTTGTAGTCAGATTAACCGATGATTTCACTCCAATAATTGAACAACAAGATTATGAATTAGATTATTCATATTTATCTGGAGGTGAAAGAACAGCGATTGCTCTTGCTTATAGACTTGCCTTAAACCAAGTTATCAATTCTTTGATGAGTAAGATAAAAACCAGAGAATTGGTTATTCTTGATGAACCTACCGATGGATTCAGTGACCAACAGCTTGACAAAATGAGAGGTGTTCTCGAACAGTTAAAAGTCAAACAATTAATTATTGTTTCGCATGAACAAAAAATTGAGAGCTTTGTTGAAAATGTAATCAAATTCAAAAAGGATTATGGAATTAGCCGAAAAGAATAATTAAATTTTTCCTAATTTTTTTCCAAGAATTTTTATTTCTTTTAATTCTTGCTCTAATTCTGAAAGCCCTTCAAGGAAAAATTCTTTGCTAATTTCAATTCCTAACTCTTTAAAGATTTCCCTTGGTTTTTTACTTGTTCCCGTTGATAAAAAAACTTTTATCTTCTCAATAAATGAATTATCTTCATTATACTTTTTTTGCATCGCCTTAGAAATTAAAAGACCTGATGCATAAGAATAAACATAAAAATACATTCTTATATGTTCCCAGTAAATCCACCAAAGATGAGCATTTTGCATTTCGACTGATTCACCCATGTATTCCGACATATGTTTAACAAAAAGTTGTCCGATTTTTTCTTTTGAGAGATAGCCTTCTTTTCTGTAAATTTCATGCAATTCTAATTCAAAAAGATAAAGAGCTATTTGCCTTAAAATTGAAGAAATATCATCTTCAAGCTTCATTACTTTCAAGTAAAATCTTTCTTCTTCATTTAACTCATTAAAAACTTCTTTGTAAACAAAATCCTCCATAAAAGTTGATGCAACCTCTGCAGTCGATTTTGAATTTTCGTAATAAAAAGGGCCTTCTTTTTTCATAAGAGTCCCATTTATAGCATGCCCCATCTCATGAGCAATTACTGCAACATCTCTTAATTTTCCAGCATGATTAAGAAGGACATAAACCGGATCGCGAAGTTTTGAATGAATACAAAAAGCTCCTCCATTCTTTCCAGCTTTAGGAAAAAAATCAATTTTACCCGAACCAAGCATATCATCAAATATTTTTAAGAATTCTTTATCTAAATTTGAAAAAACTGTCTTTACGATTTCTACTGCTTTTTCTGCATCAAAATTTTTATCGATTTTTTTTATTTCTGCATTTCTTTCAAAGTATCCAAATTTTTTCTTTCCCATGAGCTTTGCTTTTAATGTGTAAAATTCTCTAGAGATTGAAAATTTCTCCTTAACTGCCTCTAAAATTGCGTTTATGAATTCTAGATCTATTAAATCTTCTTTCATTCTTGATTCATCTGCTCTCTCAAAACCTCGCAATTCATCATTAATCTTTGCTTCTTCTAAAACTGCATTAAGTTCAAATTCTGCTACATCTTCATATTTTTGAAGAATATCCTCAAATGATTCTTTAGCCGAAACCCTCACTTTTTTATTTTGAGACCTCATTAAGTTTAGTAACTCTGGATAAACAAATTCTTTTTTTGTTCCATCTTCATCTAAACTTTTTCTTTTCTCTTTTGATAAAAGAGATTTTAACATATTTACCCACATTTCATAAGAAGCACTTTGTTTTAGAGAAAGAATTTTTTCTTCTTTTTCTGAAAGAATGTATTTTGCATTTTCAAAGAAGTCCTCTAAAAAAGGTTTGTATTTTTCAAGTGTAGATTTGACCAGGAATTCTTTTCTTTTTTCCTCAGAAACTTTTGATAAGCTCACAGAAAAAAATAATATTTTATTTCCCTGATCTTTTGAAAACTTGTCAATATCTAAATATCTTCTTCTTGTTTCAGTATCACTCTGATCAAGCTCTTGTTTTAACCAATAATATAAATGTTCACTTCCACCACTTGAAAATTCTTCGGAAATTTTTTCTAGCTCATCTAAAGCTTCTTTTAACTTTTCTGGATTTTCAAGATATGACTGATCTTTTTCCCATTTATCCTTAAATTTGTCATGAAGAATTGTTGAAAATTCACGTTCGCCTTTAAAATTCCCTTCAAGAGAGCCCAAATCCCAGTCTATTTTCATGAAAACCAAAAAACAGAAATCTTTATAAATTATTAGTTCCGTTTAAGATTGTAAATTCTAAATTTTTATTAGAAAGATGGATACAAGAGACATTGTTAAAACAGGTACTACTATTTTAGGAATAGTTTGTAAAGACGGAGTTGTAATGGCTGGAGATAACCGTGCAACGATTGGAGGATCTTTAATCATGTCCAAAGATGAAAAAAAAGTTTATCCTCTAAATGATTACCTTGTTTTTTCTGGATGTGGTTCTGCAACCGAAATTCAAAAAGTTTCAAAGATTTTNACCGCAGAATTAAAATTAAAATTCCTTAAATCGAAAAGCAGGCCTAGTGTAAGACAATCTGCCTCTTTACTTTCAAACGTACAAGTTTCACAAAGCGCGTTTATTTTGGCCGGATTTGATGAAGATGGATCGACTTCACTTTATGAAATTACTGGAGGGTTTTTAAAAAAAATTGAAGATTACACTGCAAGCGTTGGTTCTGGAATGCCTTATTCATTAGGATTTTTGGAAAGAGCTTGGAAACCGACATTAACTGTGAAAGAAGGCATTGAACTTGCAATTGAATCAATAAAAGCTTCCTCGGCAAGAGATGTTGGATCTGGAAATGGAATTGATGTTTATACTTTAACAAAAGATGGGATTAAGAAAGTTATTTCTCAGAAAGTTGAAGAAATATACAAAAATAGAGAATAATTTTATTTGAAAATTTATATTTAGAAAATGTTAGAAATCTTAACAAACATTATAGAGAGACTTCATGGAGAAGTTTCCGAAGCTTCATTTGAAGGAGCAAACATAGTTCTTTATACAAAGAATGAGAAATTTTTCAAGAATGACGAAGGAAAAATAAAAGAAATTGTAAATGAACTTAAAAAAAGGATCGAACTTAGGGCAGACACAAAAATTTTGTTAGATAAAGAAATTGTCGAGAAAAAAATAAAAGAAATTGTGCCCGCTGAAGCTGAAATTACTGAAATTCTTTTTGATTTGCATAGAAGTCTCGTTACGATTGAAGCTAAAAAACCTGGACTAGTTATTGGGAAACAGGGCTCTATTATGGATGAAATAAAAAAAGAGACCCTTTGGACTCCACAAGTTCAAAGAAGTCCAGCTATTAAATCAAAGATTACAGAAAATATTCGAAGCGTTCTTTACGAAAAAAATAAAGACAGAAGAAAATTCTTAAATGACGTTGGAGAAAAGATCTATTCTAGATGGACCCAAGAAAAATCCGATGGGTGGGCAAGAGTAACTTTACTTGGTGGAGGAAGACAAGTTGGAAGAAGTTGTTTTTTGTTGCAAACTCCAAATTCAAAAGTTATGCTTGATTGTGGAATTGATGTGGCTTCTTCGGGAGTAGATAAATTTCCAGTTTTTAATATCCCTGAATTTGACATTTCTCAACTTGACGCAATAATTATTTCTCATGCTCATTTGGATCATAGTGGACTCTTGCCTTATATGTATAAAATGGGTTATAAAGGACCAACTTACATGACTGCTCCAACACGAGATATTTCTTCACTTTTAGCTCTTGATTTTATTGGGGTTTCATACAAACAAGCTGCAACACCAATTTTTTCCTCCGCAGATATAAGTGAAGCAGTAAAGAGGACTATTTGTTTAAATTACGGAGAGGTTCATGATATTGCTCCAGATATAAGAATTACATTTTACAACGCCGGACATGTTTTGGGTTCTGCACAAGTTCACATTAACATTGGAAACGGTTCACATAACTTCCTTTATTCTGGAGATACAAAGTACGGAAGAACTAGACTTTTAGATCCGGCAGTAAATAAATTTCCTAGAGTTGAGACTGTTCAAATGGAATCCACATATGGTGGGAAAAATGATATATTGCCTCCTAGAAAAATAACCGAAGAAAGATTTATACAAATGGTTAAAGAGACCATTGAAAAAGGTGGAAAAGTTTTACTTCCAGAACTTGGACTTGGACATGCACAAGAGACTATGCTTAGGGTTGAAGAAGCTATAAGATTAGGTGAACTTCCAAAAATTCCAATGTATGTTGATGGAATGATTTGGGATATTAATGCAATTCATACTGCTTATCCAGACTTTTTATCTGCCAATATTAGAAATCAAGTTTACCAAGATAATAATCCATTTACCTCTGATGTTTTTTCTAGAGTTGGTTCTCCTCAAGAAAGAAAAGTTGTAATAGATGGAGGGCCGTGCATTGTTATTGCAACCTCCGGTATGCTTGTGGGCGGTGCTTCGGTTGAATATTTGAAACACTTTGCTGAGAACGCTAATAATTTGCTTATTCTTAGTTGTTATCAAGGACCTGGTTCTATTGGACGTCAACTTCAAGAAGGTGCTAGACGAATAATCATAGAAGATGAAGGTGGAACAAAACCTTTAGATGTAAACATGAGAGTTGAACTAGTGAATGGACTTAGTCCCCACTCTGGAAGAAATGAACTTATGAATTATATTAAAAATATGGAACCTAAACCAAAGAGAATTATTATAAATCATGGTGAAGTTTCAAAATCATTGGACCTTGCTTCATCTATTTACAAGGCTGAAAGAATTGAAACAACAGTTCCAAGAGGACTTGAAACTCTAAGATTGAGATAAAGTTATAAACAATTTTTTCTTCTAAGTTTTAAACCAAAATGAAACATAATGTTAAAATAACAATCATAATTCTTGTAATGTTTTTGTTAACTCAATTTATTGGACTTTATGTTGTGAATAGCTATGCTTCACAGAAAGTTGTTGATGGNCAGATGGTTAACAATACTGGGAAAATTTTACCCTATGGTATGGGAATCCAAGAAGAGGACCAAAATTTTGATTTGACTTCGACTTTATTCTCACTTTTATTTTCTTTAATAATTGCAATTTCTCTTATCTTTTTTTTAATTAAAATAAAAGCAAAATTTATTATGAGAACTTGGTTTTTTGTCGTTTCGACAATTGCCCTGGGTATCTCATTTACTGCATTTTTGCCATCAATAAAATATGCTTCTTGGATTGGATTGGCTATTGCTTTACCATTTGCAATTGGAAAAATTTACAAAAGAGAAATAGTTACTCATAACTTGACGGAACTATTTATTTATCCTGGAATTGCTGCAGTATTTGTTCCAATTTTACAAATTTTTTCTATAATCATTCTTTTATTTGTGATATCAATTTATGACATGTGGGCGGTCTGGAAATCAAAGATAATGCAGAAAATGGCCAAATTTCAAATGGAAGAAGTTAATGTATTTGGAGGCTTTTTTATTCCCTATGCTTCTAAAAAAGTTAAAAATAAAATAAAAGAATTAAAAATTAAGTTTAGTTCTAAAAAAAAGCTTCAAAAAGAATTTGAAAAGTCTAAACTAAAGATAAGTCTTGCCATTCTTGGAGGAGGAGATATTGTTTTTCCGATTATCGCTTCGGGAGTTGTATTGAAAGTCTGGGGAATCATTCCTGCTCTTATTGTAACACTTGGGGCTTTTTTGGGATTAATGGGCTTGCTTATTTTTTCAGAAAAGAAAAAGATGTATCCTGCAATGCCGTTCATAACCGCGGGAATTTTTTTAGGGATGCTGATTAGCTGGATTTTTATTATCTAGAATTTTTTATTTTTGGGATACTTTTTTGTTTATTGTTACTCCTATTAAAAAACGACAGCATAGAAAGATTTATAAATGTGTTGTTACTTGGGAGTGCATGACCGCAGAAATTTATACTATAAATAATGTAAAAAATGAAGGCCTCTCATTAGAAGAGTATGAAATCCTCTTAGAAAATTTAAATAAAATTTATCGGAATAGAATTCCTTTTTCTAATAGTTATGCTTATGATTTTTCTGGAGTTTCATTAATTCCAAGAAAGATAGAGGGAGGACCGATTTTAGGAAAACCTTGTTATTCAAAAGGATTAAGCAATAAATTTTTACTTCTTGGACATGATCAAAAAGAAATTGCAGAAGTTAAATCTAAGTTAGAAAAAGACTTAAAAATTAAATTGGAGCTTTCAAAATAAAATGACAAATAAAAAAATTCATAGAGAATATCCTTATGGGATAAAATCCGTTATGAACAAAGACGGAACTATTAGTTCTTATTATTACCAAAATTTACTAAAAGTCATGGGAAATCAAGCGGACATTGAATATAATAAAGGCGATATTGATGACTCAAAATGGTATCTAAATATTGCAAAATGGGCTTATAATCAAATAATCATTAAAACAAAAGATTCATTAAAACAATTCGAAAAATTAAATAAGCTTGAAAAGAAATTTGAGGAAACAAAAGAAAATGATATTAAAAAATGATTTAGTTGCTAAGATAAAAGATTACTTTGAACTTAATATTTATGAAACTAAAGTTTGGTTAGCCTTACTTGGAAAAGGATCTGCCTCTGCAGGAGAGATTGCTTCTATTTCCGGAGTACCAAGATCAAGAACTTATGATGTTTTGGAATCTCTTGAGAAAAAAGGGTTCGCTTTAATAAAACTTGGAAAACCCGTAAAATATCTTGGGGTTAAACCACGAATGATTCTTGAAAAAATGAAAAATAATGTAAGAACTGAATCTGAAGAAAAACTACAAATTTTATTGAACATAAAAGAAACTGCTGAATTCAGCCAACTTGAAGAACTTTATACTGTTGGAATCAACCCCGTGAAAAGAGAAGACCTTTCAGCTTCAATAAAAGGAAGAAGTACTATTTCTAGTCATCTAAGCGAAATAATCGAATCTGCTAAAGAAGAAGTTATTGTATGCACAAATTTCAAAGAAATGAAAATCAAAGAAAAATTATTCATAGAGACTGTTAGTTTACTTAAGAAAAAAGGGGTAAAAGTCAAAGTCGCACTTTCTGGAAACCCTGAATTAATCAAAAAACTCTCAGAGACTATGAAGATAAAAATCACCCCCGTTGAAGTTGATGCAAAATTCTTTATTGTAGACCGAAAGGAGATTTTATTCTACTTGAACAGAGAATCAACAAAAGAAGATCAGGCCATATGGTTAAACTCAGACTTTTTTTCAGAAGCTTTTGCTGACCTTTTCGAAATCGCGACGAGGAATGAGAATGAAAAATCTCGTTAGTCGGNATGATTTTGATTTACATCTAAATCTTCAAGGATATACCCTTCTTGAAAAAATTGAACCAAGTTCAAGGCTTGTAAACTTAGCTAGAAAAGGGAACCAAAAAATGATTATTAAAAGAGATTATCCTTACTGCGAAAATCAAACAATCACCGAGAATGAAATCTTAGAGAAATTAAAGGGATTAGAAAGATTACCTAAAAAAATTACATTTGAGAACAATTTTATAAAAAATCATTCTTCCTCTCCTTTTGGATTATGTAATTATTTCCTTGCTGAACAATATATTGATGGAGATCAATACGATTATGAACAACTTTCCACTAATGAAGAGCAAAAACTTAAAGAGATGATAGAAACATTNCATAAGGAAGGATACTCCAGATTAGATCTTGAAAGATCCTCTAATTTTATATTAACCCCTTTTGGAGAATTGTACCTTGTAGATCTTGGACTTGCTATTAAAAAGGGGGACTTTGGGTTTGATTTCAATGTAAAAAAGGATTTGTCTAATTTAGAAGATTTATTAAAACAGTCTTTANAAAATTAAAATGATTCCNACNAAAGATNTAATTGAATCATGTATTTATGAGGTTAGACCATTAGTTAAGCAAAAAAACCAACTAAAAATTACAGAAAAAGATTTGCCAATAAAATTAAAAAAAAATGATACTTCAAGATGTTTCTTTGTGTGCAATAGTAAGGGATGAAAAANTGAATCCNGCAGGNGGAATTGAAAGATTTGTAAGCTCGCATGTACCTTTTGTTGAAGAAGCCATAATTGTTGACACGGGTTCTCTCGACGGAACAAGAGAAATTTTGGAAGGATTACAACAAAAATACAAAAATCTAAAAGTTTTTGATCATAAATTTGAAGGTTTTGCTGATGCAAGAAATTATTCTTTATCTAAAGCAAAAACCAAATANACNTTAGTTCTTGATGCAGATGAATTAATAACTNATCAGCACCCAAACAATGATTGGGAAAAAATAAAAGACATTTTAGAATTAAAAAAAGAAAGATATCTTTTTGAAATGAGGTGGATTCTTCCAGATGGACAAGAATATTTTAGAGGAGATGCACACAATGGAAGATTAGCATTAAGATCAAAAGCAAATTATGCTAAGCTATTACATGAAAGATTAAACGAAAAAGATTTTGAATTACCCTCTTTTGAATCAAAAATTTTTATAAGACATTTTATTTCTCAACTAGAAACTTTAAAGGAAAAAAATGAAAATTGGTATAAACAACCAAATTTAATGTTTTCTCTTACCGACGAAGATAGCTTCAAGGAAGAGATAATTTCTAAATGTATTGCTCCTTCTCAAGTTAAAGGGTTCTCAAATTGGAAAGCCTATAATCCTCAAAGAGATCTTTACGAATAAAATTCGATTCCCGAGATATACATCTCTTTAACTTTTCTCTTGTTTTTTTTAACCCACTTTTGAAGAAATTCTTTTCCTGAAAGATTAATTTTTTCTGAAGCATAAAATCTCCCTTTCTTTTCAAAAATTTTATCATGCTCTTTTTTGAATTTAAGAGAATTTTTCTCATCTTTAATTGAAGGACCTTGAAAAATTCTTTCCTTTTTTTGTTTTAGTATAAAATAACCTCTTCCAGATTTATTTTTATGGTATTCAAAATCCTTCTTTTTTATTTCGAAAGAGTTCTCCATCTCTTTTGATAAATGATTAAAAAATTTCAAAAGCTTAGTTCCTGCAATATCCCCTGCTTCTTTTTTAGTTTTTATGTCTACAGATAAAAATTCAAATTTTCTTTTCTCTGCTTCATCTTTAATTTTTGAAAAATCTAGTTTTTTCTCTTTAAAAAAATCTACAGTAGGGTTTTTCAAGAAATTTTTTGCACGCTCTTTAAATCGTTCATAAGTCTCTTGAGAAAGGGCAGCTAAAACATTTCTTGCTTTGTAAGTTGGATCCACTAAAATGATAGGCGAATCTAATTTTGAACCATTCATATCCAAAAGAACATTTTCTTTCTTGTATAATTTTTCAATGTCTATTATTAACTTTTCTTTTTTTTCTGCAATTAACTTTTTTAAAAAATTCTCAAAACTTCCAAAATGATAAATTAAAAGTTCAATGGAGTACCCGCTAAATCCGTTCACATAGGATTCTGCACCATAAATCTTTGAAGATTTTAAAAATGCTTTTGCGAGTTTTATTCCGTCGAGAACTTTTTTTGACTTTACCTTTTTTGCTATGTAGTTGACATGAGAATAGCTTAAATCTGTGATATTTACTGCTTCCTTGGAGCTTTTTATTTTTTTAACTGGAACAATCTCAAAAAAAACAGATTTTCCAATATTCGCTCTGAAATAGTCTCTTGATCCATGAACCATAGATAAATTTTTTGTTCCCTTTAAAATTTTTTCTGAAAGAGATTTATACTCTTTTTCTGAATATTGTTTTCCAAATCTTAAAAAAAGATCAATATCATAAAATTCTCCTCTTATCAAAGTTTTTTTTGCATAACTTCCTCCTACAAAAATTTCCGCATCAATTTTTAATTTTTTTATCCTTTCTTTTGTATTAACCAAAAAATTAGATAGAGAATTTTTCATAAATTCTAATTCATCTTCGTTAGGATTTATCTCCNTCAAAACTTCGTTCAGCACTAAATTAAGTTTATTCTTCATAAGAAAATTAAGGGAAATCCCTTTTTAATTTTATTTGAACTTCTCAGGCTTCAAATCTTTATATTCGGGGTTTTCTCTAAGCGTCCTTGCAATGTCAATTAAATATTTCCCCTCTTCAAGTTGATAAACTAATGGCTTTTTTGTATTAAAAATATTTGCTAAGTCTAACTCAAACTTTCCTTCTCCTGTTACTCTAACNGATTCGAAATCTAAAATTATAGGGGTGCTTTCTTCTTCTAACCCGGATATTGCCCTAATATCTTTCTCAATTTGTTTTTTATCTTTCTCCGGAATCTCAATAACTTTTTCTCTGAGTCTTTCAAATTGTTCTTCCCTAACATAAAAGAAAAATCTACTGTGACAACCAGAACATCCTTCTAAAAGCTCCTTACTTCCCGTAGGAATAACTCTTGAACATTTAACACATTGGTGAGGCATTAATTAGCAAAGATGCTTGGACTTAAAAATATTTGGTAAAATTCTACTTATTAAGCATTAATTCAATTTTCTTAGGATCTCTCTTTATTTCTTTAACAATTGAAGCTGGTCCAATTATTGTAATTGCTCCTAAATCCCCTCCAGAAAGGCTCATAACAAGTCTATTCTTGAATTTGTCAAGAACACTGAGTCTCTCTTCGGAGCTTATCACTGCAAGTTCTATTCCTTTGAAATTTTTTACATGATCTATCATTGCCATGGTATCTTCTATCAATCTTGTCTCTTCTTCTGGCCTTAATCTCCCCTGTAAAATAAGAATATAATTTTCAAAAGCGAGATCTAAAATTTTCCTTATCCTTTCCGTACTTCCAAGATGCTTGATTTCTGAATAAGGTATAAATCTAATTGAAAAACCCTTTATTTTTTTATTTTTTAACATCTCTTTTTTTACCATCTTATCTTACTTTTTTTGCTAGTTTAAAAATTTCGTCGTAAAAACCGTCTAGATTTTTTCCGTATTTTGCACTCATTCCGATTACGGGATATTCTGGAAAAGCCTCTTCAATTTTTTTTACATTCGCTTTTCTTAAGTCAGATTTATTTGCTACAATGAGAACTGGAATTTTTCTTGCCACAAGATTTCCAATAATTGTGATATTTACTTGATTGTAAGGATTTTCAGTTGCATCAAGAACAATAACCACTACGTCCATATCATCAAGCCATTTTATACTTTCAATTATTCCCTGAGTTGCTTCCTTTGCTCTTATCTTAGCTTCCTTTTGATTTACCTTATATTTTAAAAAATCTTCATAATCTACTCTTGTTGTAATTCCTGGAGTATCAATCATTTTGAAGGTCATTGATTTGCCCTTGTAAGAAATTTCAACTTTTTCTTTAAATTGAATATTCCTTGTTTCATGAGGAACCTTTGAAACCGAACCAATTTCTTCTCCTGTAAAATCTTTACAAATTCTATTCGCTAAGCTTGTTTTACCTGCATTTGGAGGCCCATAAAACCCCAACTTCACATCTTCTTTGTTTTTAAAAAATCCCGAAAAGATTTTTTTAAAAAAGTTTTTCATTATTTTTATTGCCATATTTTCTTAAATTTTTCTTCATTTATTAAATTTTGTATCTTGAAAACTCCTAAATTCAGTATTTCTTCCAGGGTTTGGAGGAGTGCTCATATCAATATACTTTTTTGGTTTTAAAAATCCAAATAAATCAATCATCCCGGTTCTTTTTCCAGCGTATTTTTTAAGCAAGTAAGTTACTTGTTCTCTTTTCCAACCTGCCTTCAAAAGATTGCTCCTAATTTCGCTTTCTTCTACATCTTTTTTAACTAAGTTTGAAATGTAGACTATTGCATTATATAACTGGTTTTTATCTGGAAATAAAAACTTTTCATATTTTAGTTTATACCATTTATGCATTATAAAATAAATTAATAAACCAATTAAAAGAACTGCAATTATACCTAAATAGATTATCCAAGTTTTTGCTTTAAATTCGGAAATTGATCCAATTTCTGAAACTACCACTTTACTTGGAGAGATAAATAAATCATTTCCAACTTGAACCTCTCCAATTGTTGAAAAAGTAAAATCCTCTTTTTTGTTTACTAATAAAACATACTTGTATCCGTCTGCTTCCTTAATTTTTGAATTATCACTAAAGGTTAAATCTCCTTGATCTTTTATTAAAAGATAATAATCTTCCTCTATGCTCTTTGAGGGAGTTATTGACAATCCATAAACATTTAATTGAGAAGTTGTTCCATCTTCCCATATAACAGAAATTTTATTTTGAGAAATCATTGAATTTAAATTATCTACATCCCAAAATTGAATATAATCATAAGTTCCTGTAGAGTCTGTATAATTATTTCCTGTAGCTGCTTCTAAAGCATTTAGATTTATTTTGCTACTTGAAGGATTTACAAATGACCTTGAGACCTCTGATTTTTGTATTGAACTTGGGAATTTTAAAGTTAAAAATTCTGCAACAATTTTATTATAATCTGAATCTGAAGCTGCCAACTCTTGCTCTTTTTCCAAATCAGATAAATTTGTTTTCAATGTCGTTATATCAATTAATTTTTTCATTTGACTCTCTTCAAAAGAGCTTAAAGATGAAATTGATTTTTCGACTTCTACAAGAATATCCTTCCTTTTTTGAAGTTCAGAATTCAAAACGTCCTTTGCTGAACTTACTTCAATCTGAAAAGATTTTGAAAGATCCCCAATTTTTGTTGAAACTAAAAGATTTAAGGTGTAAGTTCCCTCTGTGATATAAGAATGTTTTACCGTCGGTGTTTTTGTACTTGCAGTTTGACCGTCTCCAAAATCCCATGTATAAAGAGAAGGATTTAATTCTAAAGGAATATAAGCAGAAATTTCTGTATTAAAAAGCACGGGAAGCTTCGTTGGGTATAAATTTATATTGTAATCTTTTATTGAAATTTTTTTATCTAATAATTTTTTTCCCATATAACTTAATGAATAAGTTAAATTTCCTTCTTTATTTTGAAATTTGAAAAATTGACCTAAAGAGAGTATTCCTTTAGAAGAATTTACCTGAGATGGATCTTCAGCAAGTTCAGAAAAAGTTGTCAGTAAAGTTTTTTTACCTCCTGAAAAATCATAATCCACTTTTAGATTTTTTATAGTGATAGTTTGATTTTTATAAGAACTAATTTTTATTGGAACATAACATTTATTTTTTGAACAATCTAAACCCCCATAAGTTGAAACAATATAATTTTCAACATTTTCTGAAAAAGATTCTCCATTCTGTAAAGAGTCATTTATTGTAATTGTTCCGACATTTCCGTAATACTTTTCTTTTGCACCAATTTCATAAGTATAGACTGGATTTTGGATTGGAATTCCTATAAACCCACAATTTGTTGCTTGATTATGCCCATGAATTTTATATTCTCCCTCTCCTAAACTGCTCCTGCTTAAACAAACATAATAATTATCTTTTTGGATATAGCTATCTACATCGCAAAAAACTTTACTTCCAATACTACTAAGGTCATTTTTGAATAAGTTACATGAATCTATAAATTCTCCGTTTTTATCGAACAATTTCATTGTAACATTAAGATTTCCTGAAAGAATTTCTTTCACCCATGCCCCAATTTGCAATCCTGGAGCCTCTTCAAGAGAAATCTCTTGACAGTAAGGAGTTGTAGTCAACATTACTTCCGTCTCTGTTGATGGGATGTAACAACCATATGTAGTATTTTGCGAAACGGTTGTTCCAACTTTTTCATTTTTGAAATCTGAAGTTCCGTCATTAAGGATATCTAAATAAATTTGACTTGTGGGAGATTGGCCTGCATCACTTTCTAATTCGAATTCAACTGAGTTTATTTTTACTAAATTTTCATTGAAAACAAATCCGTAGAAGGCGGATTCCCCTTCATTTAATAACAAAGAATAAGCTGTGTTTGAACCTGTTTGCTTAAACTTTGATTCACAACCTGTATAACTACATGTATGTATATAGCTTGGAGAATTTGAAAGTAATTCCCTTAATAGAACTTTATTTCCCAAAGAATCTGAAAAGAAATTTGTGATTGGTTCGTTCTTGAAAGAAATTTCTAAATTTCCTGAGATTGCCGAATTTTTTGAGTACTGAGTTTGAATTGAAGAGTTTGTAAAGTTATAACTTGCAGAAACAAATGATAGCAAAAAAATTGCCAAAATTAATCCAAAAATTTGTTTATTTTTCATCCTCTTTTTCCTTAATACATGAGGAGAAAGAGATTTATAAAGATTTATAAAAATTTGGAGATTATTTTTTTAAGATCATCTTTCCATATTTTATTTGATCGTCTGCTATGAATTGATAAATATAACATCCGCTACCTACGAACTGATTGAATTCATTTCTTCCGTCCCATTTCAGGTCATGTACTCCTGCATTTCTGTCTCCTTTTAGAGCTCTGACTAATTTTCCTTGAGTGTCATATATGTTTACTGCAAAGTTAGAGGTGTATTTTGGAAGTTCATATCTTATTGTCGTCGATGGATTGAACGGATTTGGAAAGTTTTGGCTTATCCTAAAATCTTTTGGAGTTAAATTTTCTACAAGCCCAACTGAAGTTAAATTATCAATTTCGATTTCTTGATCTGATGAATCTGTTTTAATGACTCCCCCTGAATAAATTGAGCCTTTGAATTTTCTCATGAATTTATAATGATTGTCTGAAAATCTAGTTGTGTCTCCATCTATGTGTTCCAATTTTATTGGAAGAGCAGTATTTTCTTTGGAAGTATCTGGAATTGCATTGTATCCTTTAC
>Ga0066332_105_pt2 | contig 19007 bp, 23 predicted proteins | sample RifGroE1_FD_59258 | JGI IMG/M metagenome (GOLD analysis project Ga0066332, IMG submission 59258) | Archaeon GW2011_AR1
AAAAGAAACTGAAGGATTTACTGGTGCTGATATTGAAGCATTAGTCCGTGAAGCTGCAATGGTAGCTCTTCGTGAAAATATGGAATCAAAAGAAGTTAAGAAAAAACATTTTGACGAGGCTCTAAAAAAAACTAAACCAAGTTTAACAAAACAATCGATAGAAATTTACAAAAAAATGGAAGAACAATTTTTGAATAGTGCGAAAACTGCAGTTGGAGAAAAAGGAGGAAGTTACTTCGGTTAAAATGGGATTTTTTGATGAAGATGATAATGATCCCTTCGAAAGTATTGTAAGAGAGTTTTTTGAAGGAACAAAACCAAGCAGAACTTCTTCATCTAGAGATTTAATTAAAAGCGAGAAAGAAGAAAGAATAATTGATTATATCGAAGAAGGAAATAAAGTTTATTTTGTTCTTGAATTATTTGGATATTCAAAAAAAGATATAAAAGTTGATGTTGGAAAAGGATTTGTTGAAGTTGAAGCAAAGAAAAAAGATTTTGAGGGAGTTCAGAGTTATTTAATTTCTAAATTGAGTAAAGGGACAAAAATAAAAAAGAACATATCAAATTTGAAATTTAAAGATTATAATTGGACATTTAATAATGGAATACTAGAGGTTGAAATCGAAACAAAATGACAGATTGTATCTTTTGCAAAATTGTGAATGGGGAAGTTCCTTCTAAGAAAATCTATGAAGATGAAGAATCTTTCGCGTTTTTAGATATTAATCCTTTTACAGAAGGACATACTTTGCTTATTCCTAAAGAACATTATGAGGATATTTTTGATGTTCCAGAAAAAGAATTAAAAAATTTAATTGGGGTTTCCAGAAAAATTTCTGAAACTTTAAAAACCAAATTGAAATGCGATGGAATAAATATTCTAAATTCTAATGGTAAAGCTGCACAACAAGAGATTAATCATTTTCACATACATATTATTCCAAGATACTTAAAAAGTAAATTTAAATTAAATGCTGAAAATGTTTTAAAAGAAAAATCTTTAGATAAATCTTTTAAAAAAATTAGAGAAATATAAAATGGTAAAAAAAGAAGAAAACAAAAAAAATGAATTTTATTTGAAAATTGCTGAAAGTCTTCAGGAAGATGTGGACAAGGGAATTGCAAGAATTTCCTCTAAAGATATGAAAGCGATGAATCTTGCTTCAGGAGAGATTGTTTTAATTGAAGGAAAAATTCCAATTGCAGTTAAAGTNTTGAGGTCGCTTGGAGGAGATAAGTCAATCGGAAAGATTAGACTTGATGGAACGGTTAGATCGAATATTGGATCGTCTATTGGAGAAGAAGTAAAAGTCGATAAGGTTGAAGTCAAACCCGCAAGTTCAGTCACTCTTTCTCCTATGCAAGAAGGGATTCAATTTAGTAATAATCCTACAGAATTTTTTCATAATAAACTTTTAGAAAAACCAGTGGTCTTTGGCCAAAAAATTGTAATTGATGTTTTTGGAACAAGACTTAGTTATGCAGTTTCAAAAATTTCTCCAAAAGGAAGTGTTATTATTAATCCTTCAACAAATTTAATTATTTCTGAAGAAATTTATAGTGGTGATTTGAAAGCAACTGGAATTAGTTATGAAGATATTGGAGGATTAAAAGAAGAAATTGATTCAATTCGTGAGATGATTGAACTGCCTATGAAACATCCAGAAGTTTTTCAAAAATTAGGGGTTGGAGCTCCGAAAGGAGTTTTGTTAACTGGTCCTCCAGGAACAGGTAAAACTCTTCTTGCAAGAGCAGTCGCAACTGAAACTGATTCTTCGTTTTTTTCAATAGCAGGGCCAGAAATTATGAGTAAATATTATGGAGAAAGTGAAAAGCATATTAGAGAAATTTTTGAAAAGGCTCAGAAAAATGCCCCCTCAATAATTTTTATTGATGAAATTGATTCTATTGCTCCAAAGAGAGGAGATGGAACAGATCAAACTGAAAAAAGAATTGTTGCACAACTTTTAACTTTAATGGATGGATTAAAATCTCGTGGGCAAATTGTTGTTATGGCCGCAACAAACAGGCCTGAAGATATAGATGAGGCATTAAGACGTCCTGGGCGTTTTGATAGAGAATTAAGAATTAACCCTCCGGGAGAAGATGGAAGAAAAGAAATCTTGCAAATTCATACTCGAGGAATGCCTTTGGATGGAGATGTGGATTTTAATGAAATTGCTAGAAGGACAATTGGTTTTACCGGGGCGGATTTAGAAGTTTTAAGTAAGGAAGCAGGATTAAAATCCATAAAACCTTTTTTTAATGATTTAAAGAATATGCAAGAAAAAATTCCGACTGAAGTTCTTGATAAAATAAAAGTTTCAAGAAAGGATTTTATTGAAGCATTGAAAAAAGTTGAGCCTTCTGCGATGAGAGAAGTTTTAATTAAAAAACCTCATGTTAAATGGACTGATATTGGAGGATTGAAAGAAGCAAAAGATAAATTACGAGAATTAGTAGAATTGCCCCTTATGCGTCCTGATTTGTATACTGCGGCGGGAATAAAAGCTTCGAAGGGAATTTTACTTTATGGTCCTCCAGGAACAGGTAAAACTCTTCTTGCAAAAGCAGTTGCAAATGAAGCCAATGCAAATTTTATTTCTGTGAAAGGGCCAGAATTAATTAGTAAATGGGTCGGAGAAAGTGAAAAACATGTTCGAGAAATTTTTAAAAAAGCTAAACAAGTTGCACCTTCAATAATTTTCTTTGATGAGTTTGATTCAATTTCTAAATCAAGAGGAAGTGGATTTGGAGGAGAATCTTCTGAAAAANTTGTTAATCAACTTTTAACCGAGTTGGACGGAATCGAAGAACTTGAGGGAGTTATGATTATTGCAGCAACTAATAGAAAAGATTTAATTGACCCTGCTTTACTTCGACCTGGAAGAATAGATGCTCATGTTGAACTTCCAATGCCAGATATCTTAACTCGTGAAGAGATATTCAAAGTTCATATGAAAAATATGCCTTTTGAAAAAAATGTAGATATAAAGGAAATGGCAAAAAAAACCGGAAACTGGACAGGCGCGGATATTGAGGCAGTTGTAAGATTTGCTGGAATAAATTCAATAAAAAGAAATTACACTTTAAAAGAATCTGGAAAATTAACAGTTACAAAAGAGGACTTTAATGTTTCTATGAAAGAAGTTGGAAAGGATAAGAAAGATTTTAATTCCAATGATATGGACATAAATAAAATTATGAAAAATTTACCTAAAGTTGAGAATGAGTCTTCTAAAGGAAAAAAGAAGTAGTTAATGTAATTATATAATAGTTACAATTAGAAAGGTTTTTATATAAGTTTTTCTCAATTAATTCATGGAGCTAAATAATAGTTATTCAAAAGATATACGAAAATATACTCTGAAGGATTTTAATCATGGGAATTTGCAAAAAGTTAATTATAGCAAATTTGGTAAAATTTGTAATAATAATGGGAAGAACTGTTTAGTTTATTCTTTAATGGATGGAAATGTTATCAAAATTCCAAAAAAATTATCTTCTTGGGGAGGGTATAACTTCGATTCCCAATTAAAAGAATTTGAAAATCAATTGATTGCATTGCACAAAGGAATAAAAACCGCTGAAGTTTTTGGTAATTTTTATTCTCATGAACTAGAAAAAGAGGAAAATTCCTTCGGATTGGTAATGAGAGATTTGGGAAGAATAACTTTAGATGCTATAAAAAAAGAATCTGATAAAAAAGAGGCATTTAAACTTTGGAATTTAGAACGGAAAAAACTTTCTAAATTTGGTTTTCGCGAGTGGGATGATTACAAAGAGACAAATGCAATTTGGGTTCNAGAAGAAGGGCAAACTTATTTGATTGATTGGGGTTGCAATAAATATCTTAGATCAGATAGGAAAGAAATTTTAAATGAAATTTATGAGGAGGCAAGGATTAAGATATAAAAATGGTAGCTATAATTACTTCAAAAACAAAAATAGATCNTATTTTAGGAATTGAAAGAAAATTTGAAACTAGTCTTGAAGAAGAGAATGTAATTAGTTTTGATGGTTCTTTTAGTTCTGTTTTAAAAATAAGAGATGAGAACGGGCAAATTTATGCTGGAAAATTTCCGTTTAAGTTTAATGAACAAGAATGGACTCAAAAAGATTGTCCTGCAATGGCCGAAATTTTAGTTCCAAGTTTAAATCATGAAAATTTTATTTCAAAAGAGTTATGCAATAAATTTGATCTATCCTTGAAACCGGAAGGGGTTTTTGCGATTAAAATTAAAGAATATCCTTTTTTTCTGCCAGCTTTTGTTAATAGATATGATGAAAGTTTTAGGACTTTTGATAAGCTTTCAAGGGAAGAGAAAAAATTTGCTGAGAAATTAGAAAAGGATGCCCTCAGAATAGTGATAGATGAGGGATTTTCTTTTTACAAAGATACAATTTCGAAAGAAAATAATAAATTTTATTCTATAAAAGAAGGATTTAAATTTAATGATTTTGGATGGTGGGCTTACAAAAACCAAAGTAATCCGTTTCCTTGTTTATACAAACAACAAGCGTGGATCCTTAAAGATTATAATAAAGATTGTTTAGAGTTTATTACTCGACTCAAGGAAGATCTTTCTGAAAAAGACAAATCAAAATTTTTAAATGAAAAAGAATCTTTTTTGGAGAAAATTTTATTTTTTTTTAGAAAATAATCTTTCTACTTTGAAGTGTTAGTTACTTTTTCAGTTTCAACTAAAAAAGTATTTTCAGATTGACTTACTAGTTTTCCTTTTTCTTCAGTTAAAATTGGATATTGATGAAGTATTCCTTCATTTTCGAGTTGATTTAATCCCAAAATGCCTTTAGTTCCAAATATTTTTACAATCCATCTAGATGCGAAAGGGAGATACCCGTAACTATCTTTAATGAATTCAAGAATTTCTCTTCCTAATGGAAGTCTTGTATTTTTATCTTTTTTAAGAATAAAAATGTTTCCTTTTTTTCCGTCGTGAACTACTCCACTTCCGTTTGTNGCAAAAGGTTCAATTGCATAAAGACCTTCTTCAAAAGTGTTTTCCGATTTATTATTCACGTTCGGGACCGTTATTCCAGCATGCAAATCATATTGTTCCATTGAGTGTCCAGATAAATTTGCAACAGGATTAAAACCATAATTTCTTATAGTTTTTTCAATGGTTGATCCGATTTCTCCAAAAGTTGTTGTAGAAGANAGNGCTTTTTCTGCATTTTTTANTGCATCTTCTGATGCTTTTATTAAATCTTGATTAAGCCTTGAATTTTCTAAGTCTAAAGAAAAAGAATTGTCTGCTATCCATCCGTCGATCTCAACTCCAAAATCTACTTTCAGAAGTCCATGAGCGAGGGTTTCATCATTATAACTTGGAGTATAATGGGCAGCATATTCATTTATTGAAAGATTAACAGGGAAAGCAGGGCTTCCTCCCAATTCTAAGATTTTGTTTTCTATTAATTCAGCAATCTCAAGTAAAGGAATTCCTTTTTTTATCTTTGGTTTAATCCAAATTTTAATTTCTCCGGCAATTTTTCCTGCTTTGACAATTTTTGACTTTTGCATTTTAATAAAATGAATTTTAGAGTTATAAGGTTAGTGGCTCTTTTTTTAGATTAAATTTAGATTCAAATAAAGAATTTATGTTTCAGAATAATTATTTAAAGTCCTTTTTCTTTAAATTTTTATGAAAATGAAGGGGGTAATAATTTTTTTATTTGTTTTTTTAGTCTCTTTTTCATTTGTTTCTGCATCTCTTGAGAAAAGNTTTTCGGAGATTGATNGTTATATCACTCAATATGATTCTGGAGAGATTACCGCACCACAATTAATCGTTTATATTGATTATTCCCAAAATAAAATGTATGGGTCTTTAAGTGGTGAAAGACAAATTAGTGAATNNGAAGTAAAAAAGTTTTTTGAAAAAGTTAACAATTCTANNAATAAAGGAAATTTTAAGAGATTTGAATATCAAAAAATATTTCAAANTAAAGATTTTCAAATTATATTTTATGCTTATCCATTTGTGAGGCATGACCGAGAATATTATGAATCAAAAGAAGATTTAGAAAATTCTTATTACATTGATTATCAGCTTTATTCCAGTTCTTCAGTAAATTCCTTTTCATCTGAATTTGAGAATTTTGTAACTGATTTAAAAGGGGATTTAAATAAGAAAGATTTTAACTATGATAAATTGAAGAGTGAATTTTCCAAATTAAGGAATAATTTTCAGAAAGAATCCAACTGTGAAGAAATTCTGAAAGATTTAGGATTTATTGAGTATGAAAAAAAATATCCTAGTGATAAGAAGAATTTTTATTATAATGTAAGTGAAACAAAAGATAAAAAGTGTTGGAAGAATACTCAATGTCAACCAAAATGTGAAACAAAAAAAGATTGTTCTAATTCTGGAAGCAAGTGCTCTCAGAAAGAAGTTTGTAGTCCAGTTTGTAGTGATGTCTTTAATGCTTCTTCTAATAGTACAAATCAAGTTTGTAAAGATGAATGTAAAATTGAAGAAGTGTGTGAAGAATTACCTCAAGATTGCAGAGAATATCAAAATTGTTATGATGAATGTAAGGATGAAGAGAAATGTGAGGAATTTATATCTAGTGAAATCAAATTAGAAGCAAATTGTGACAAGGATTTTTCCAATTTAAATTTGAATTCCTGGGGAGATTTTGAAAAGTATCAAGGTTTAAATGAAGGTGGATGGGATTGTCAACCCCAAATTGATAGTTTAGTTGGAATGAGGAAAGCATTACAAAAAGATTTTAATGAAGACTTTGCAAAATGGTATTTTGAAGATTTTTTAATTGGAGATTATGACAAAATTCTTAACGGGGCCGGAGGATTTAGAGAAGCTCTTTGGAGATTAATTAGAATAGAAGAAGAAATCTCAAACAATCTTCAGTGTTCTAAGACTGGAGAGTGGCCAGAAGGTTTTGAAAAAATAGAATTTAATTATAAAAATAATAATACAAATGTAGAAGTTTGGGAAAAGAGTATCCCTATTAGTTTTGATCAAAATAAAAAATATTATACAACTCTTTTCAAATATTCTTGGATGCCAGACAAAGAAATTGCTAAAGATTTAATTAATTATATGGTTTTGAATAATTCTTTTGGTCCTAATGAAAAAGAAATTTCAAAAATTCAATCAGATGAAGGACAAATGGAAATCATAAATTCTTTAAGTGAAAGATATGGGGGAAGTTTTGATGTCCAATTAAGCTTAAAGGAAAGTNGAGGAGATTTTGAAGTTAAAAAATATTTACAGATAAATCCAGATGTTATTCTTAGAATTTCAGATTTTATAAATGAAAGTTCCGATATTTCAATAGAGATGGATTATGATGTTGCATATAATTTTGTAAGTTATATGATTAATAAATTTGACGGAGAAAAAATTGAAGGTCCATTTTGGGTTCAAATTGAAGAAGATTCTGGACCAGCTAACCTTTTTAGTGCATTAGGAGCAATTTCTAAGGCTTGGAAGGAAGGAGTTACAATAAAGCCTCGTTATGCATTAATAAAACTTTTATTTAATGTAAAAGATATTTCTCAATTAATGTCTGGTCCTTCTAAAAGTTCCAGTATAGACTCTCAAAATAAACAGATTAAAATAAGTGGTAAGGCTGTTTTAGATAACAAATGGTAGAAATAAAAAAAATTGTTGAAATTCAGAAGAAGTCGTTTATTCAGCTTGGAGCAGTTTTTTTAATTTTTCTTCTTTTTTTTATTGGTTTCTTTTTTGAATTACCTCCATGGATTTTGTATTTTTTGATATTAACTATAATTTTTAATTTAGTTTTTGGGATATTATTTAAAAAAAGAGAGATAAGTTTTAATTTGTTTTTGCTAATCTTTGCAATCGTCTCGTTTGTTCCTCTATTAGGTTATATTGCAACAATCTTGGGAATGCTTTTGAGTTTTACTTATGCTTTAATTTTTGGAATATGGTTTTTTAAATAAGAGAATTAATNTTTAAGTGCCTGATTATTTTTCGATACTTCTATCTCTAAGTCTTCTAGATTTAGGAATGAAATTAGTTATTTTTTCTTCGCTTGCTTTTCCTGTTCCAAGCAAATCTTCTTTGTATTTCATAATCACAAAACCGTTTAGACCTGTTTTTTTTAGAATTTCATGTCCCATCATCCATATGTCTTTTTCTTGATTATCTAGTTCAACAATGTTTTTTTTAATCTCATTCTTTAAAATTTGTGAACCTTCAATTGATAGTCTCATTTTGTGATCTTCTAGTTTTCCAAGATAAATTCCTGCTCTCTCAATAAATGTTATTTTTTCCAATTTTTTTAAATCTTCTTCATCAAAGCTTCCTTCATACAAAAAGATTCTTTCTTTTCCACGTTGCAATAAAGTTCCATTAAATTTTTCTATTCCAAACTGAGTTTTTAGGGAGTCTAATATTTCTTTTCTTTCTTTTCCTTCGAGAATTTTTATGTTTTCGATTGCGGTCATTTTATCCTCCTAAACTTTGCTAGAAAAAAGCCTTCGGTGTTATTATCTTGGGGGTATACTCTTTTTGACAATTTTACTTTTTCTTTGAAAATTTTTTCTCCCCATTTAGTTAGTCCCGGTCTTGTTTTAACCGGAAGTTTGAAATCTATAATCTCAATTTGGTCTTCAAATTCATTTAGAATGAAATTTACTACTTCTTCATTTTCTTCTGGAGCATGAGTGCAAGTTGAGTATACAATTTCTCCTCCTATTTTTAAGTTTAAAAATGCATTTTTTAAAAGTTGTTTTTGAAGTTTTGAAAGAGACTTTATTGAATTTAAGTTCCACATAAGATATGTTTTTGGTGAACTTCTTAAAGTTCCTTCTCCAGAACAAGGGGCATCAACAAGTATTTTATCAAATTTAATATTTTCATTTTCAAAGTTCTTGCACAAATCCCTTCCCTCTTTTTTGGTAATAATCGTATTAGTAATTCCACATCTTTCTAAATTTGATGCGAGGATCCTCATCCTTCCCATTGAGATTTCGTTTGCAATGATATTCCCGGTATTTTTCATCTTTGCTCCTGCTTGAGTGGTTTTGCTCCCTGGTGAGGCACATAAATCCAAATGGGACTCTTTTTCTTTTGGATCAAGAGCAATTATCGGAAGCATAGATGAAAGCTCTTGAATGTAATAATATCCTAGAAGATGTTCTAATGATCTTCCTAATTCTCCTGGCTCAAGTTTTGAAAGAGATTCATTAATTAAAATTTCATTCTCTTTCCCAGTAGGATTCTTTCCNAAAACGACAAATATTTCAGGATGATCCTTCCAGGGAAAATTTAAAACCCATCCATAACTTTCCAATTTTTCTTTAATTTTTTTCGGGGTAATCTTCAAGGTATTTACTCTAATTGAATTTACTGGTTCGATTTTTACAATTTTCCAATATTCCTCTAAGTCTTCCTTTTCAGTAAGCAATTTTTTTATTCTTTCAACGAATAGTGGTTTTGGTTCTGGAATTTTTCTTTCTTTCATAAAAAGAGATAGAAGAATCACTTTTTAAGAGTTTATTTTATAGTTTTAAATATAAAAAAGAATAAAAAGTAGGAAACCATTTTTTTTGAATGGGAAGTTTTTATTTTACTATCTCTGGAAGCCCCCATTTTCTTCAAGAGATATACAATAGGTTTAAAGATTCTCTCTCTGATTTGAATTATTCTTCAGATAGTTATTCCCGATTTATTTCTCTTCAAAGAGGAAGCTCTGAAATTGAAGTTCTTGATAAGAAAGGATACATTATATTGCATTGGGGAAATGGGTTTTCAATTTANTCTCATTTTTCAACAAACTTTTTTAGAAAGAATGGAGGAACTTTTGGAAAAAATTCTAAGCTTGTTTTAAAAGTGAATTCAGAAGATCCTAACAAGATGATAAAAATTTCTTCAAAAATCAGCCAAGTCGATTCAATATTTGAGTCCAAAAAAAATTATTCTTTTGAAATGGAAGAACCAAAAGATTTTGATTCTTTTGATGAATAATTATAGAACTTTTGGAATAACTATTTTGGTTCCGTGAAGACCAATTATTTTCGAGGAATCTTCTAGTGGCTGAGTTATCTTTCCTATTTTTTTAACTTTAGNGTATAAAGAAGGGTTAATCCTTTTTTCTTTGTAATGTTCAATTTCAAATCCAGTTTTTTTGATACAATAATCAATTATCTTGGTTCCCAATCCCTTATTTAGTCCTATATTCAAATAAATCATTTCTTTTTCATAATAATTTTCAAAGAGAATTTCATAAAATTCATCTTTATCATTTATTGCAAATTTTGCGATTTCTCCTTCTGGATTCCATTTAACCGTATCTCCAATTATTGTTCCAAGAAGCATGTCTGTTAATTCGTAATTTATTTTTGAAAACGCTTCATTTAAATGATAAATTTGTATTTCTCTATTTTTTAAGTTTGGAAGAAAAATTTCAGAATTTTCTTTTAAAATATCTACTAGTTTAGAAGTTCTTTTTTTAGATGCTTCTGCGGAAAGTTCTTCTTTGGATTTATAAAAAGTTTTCATAACTTCATTTACTGAAGTAATTTTTCTTGAAAGAGAATATAATCTTGGAATTAATTCCTTTCCTTCTTCATAATNTTCGTTCAGAATTTGAGTGAATCCATTCATTGCTCCCAATGGGGCGTTTATTTCATGTTGAATAAATCTTATTAACTCTCTTTCTTCCTCAAATTCTTTTATTCTTTTTTGAAGGGTCANAATCTCTTCATTATTTATTTTTAAGTCTATCATTTTACTACTCAGAAGTTACTATTTATAAATCTTTTGTCAGTCACTTTTTTTAAAAAATTTAAAACCATTTTTTAAGATTTTCTTGTTTTTTTCCTTTTATTAAATCTTTCACTTCAATTTTGAAAACNTCAAAAATGTTTTCCACAGATGGAATTACTTGTTTTTCCAAGTAATAATCTAAATCATATTCCCCTTTTTCATCAGACAATTTTACTCTATCCCTTACTAGCTTACTTTTGGTATTTTTTTCTGCAATATAATACTCTATCCTCGTGAACGGCTCAAATGGAAGGCCCCTTTCTTTCATTTTTTGTGCGGCAACAACATGGGGGGTTATTGATTTATAATCTTCAATNGGTTTTTTTAATTGGGATTTAATCATTATCTCTTCTTTTGAAACTTTTCTTGATTTTAATCTTTCAACNATTTCTTTTAAGTAGTTAAGGGCATTTTTGTCATTTCCATCGACTAATATTAACCTTAAAATTTTATCTTGAGTTTTTCTTGCGAGATCACACCAATCACGTCTTACAGTTTCGAATCCTCTTATCTTGATTACTCCCTCTTCATCAATCATGGCGTATTTCTTTTTTGCACCAGTTTCTCCTGAACGAGTTTTTACCCATAAGCCTCTTTTGAAAAAATCTTCAAGTTCTATATGCATTACTCCTGGAAGTTCTTTGTTTAATTTTTCTAAAAGTTCTTTAATTTCTTTTTTTGATTTTTTATCTCTTGTGAATGCAACAGAATCTGTATCTCCATAAATTACCTTGTGGCCTTCTTTTTCTATTTTTTTAATCGTTTCAAGGTTATACTTTCGAACAAATGCTAAAATTGTCGAAGAAGCTTCCCAGGAATAATATCTTGCTCCAAAAAATCCAATGTATCCATGTGCAGATGCCGAAAGTAGTTTGAAAGCATTGCTTCTTGATTTAGTAATGAGATTTGGATTTTTCTTGTATTCTTCCTTATATTTTTTTCTTTTTTCGAAAATTTCTTTTAAAAGTGTGGGGAAAAACCCTGGTTCTTTTGTGAAATAAAATTTTTTTGTTTTATTGTTTATCTCTATTTCGGGGGATTCAATTGCGTTTTTTTTGTTTTCAGTTAAAGTTCCTTTTGAAATATTGTGAGAAATAATTATTGAAGTGTGCATAGAAGTAAAGTCGAACATTACAAGATCTTCATAGAGTCCAGGTTTAGGTTCGTAAACAAAAGCTCCTTCAACGCTGCCTTTTTTTCTTCGTTCTTCAATTTCATTCATTCCTGGTCGTTTTTCAGGAATTTCATTGAATTCTTCTAAATGATGCAAAATATAAGATTCAATTTGTTTAGAAAGTCCATTTCTAGAAATCTCAAATGGGGGTTCTTTTATTATTCTTGAAAATTCTAAAATATCTGGCCAAAATTTTTCAAAAAGTTCTAAAGTAAGATAAGAATCGTACATGTTATACTCATAATATAAATCCCATTCATTTTCTTTAATTTTTGAAGAGTGTTTTAAGTTAAAATCTTTTTTTGTGTCTCCTAAAAATTCTTTTGAAACTTCTTTTAGGGACATTGATTCAGATTGCATATATTGTGCGTAAGTTGTTTTTATGAATTTTAGTAAATCAATATGGGCAATTCCTGAAATCCTTGCACTTGTCGAGACTCCCCTGGAAATTTTTGGTTCACTTGAGTCTATTCCTATTGGAAGAGCAACTTTTAGAATTTTCGCTCGATCTTTAATAAAAGGAAGATCAAAACCATCGGAATGATATCCTATTAAAAAATCTGGAGAATATTTTTTTACTTCTTCAACAAATTTCTCTAATAATTCTTTTTCGTTTTTTACAAATTCAACATAATTCTTTTCGGTTTTCTTTTTTTTCCAAGTTAAAACTTTTTTGAATTTTTCTCCTACGAGAGAAATCATGAGAATCTCTCCATTTTCAGATTTCAATGAGTCAGTTTCTATATCAAATGCAAGAGCTTTTTTCTTGAAATTCTCTTCTTTTGATTGCTCAATTTTTTCAAGTTTGATTACAAAATCAACATCTAAAATTTTGTCTATCCCCCCAAATCTATTTGAATCTGCTAAAATTTCTCCAGAAATTTTATACCAATTCATTGGAAAAAAACTTTTCTCCATAATGTAAGAAGTTGTAAATCCTAAGTCGTATCCCCTTCGTTTTTCAATTTCTGAGATTCCCATTCTGTCTGCTAAATCGTGAAGATCTTTGTAATTTGTTGCATATATTTTAAGTGCTTTTACATCATTTCCTAGAAATTTTTTTTCTTTTAATTCTACTTTTTCAACTTTGGTGTTTCTTCCGTTTGTATCAAGAGAAATAGATTTCGTATATTCAATAATCTCTTTTATTCTTTTTTCACTTAAACCTTCTTTTAAAATTGCCCAAAAGTAGGGTTCAAAGGAATCTATTACACAAACTTTTTTCCCTTCTTTATTTCTCCCAAAAATTCTTGCGAAATTTCTGCCTTCATAATCGAAATAATCATAATCTATTGGAATAAATCTCATTTCCATGTTCTTTTTTATCTAATGGTCTTTTTATATTTTTTAATTTTAACTTTAAAAATAAATTATTAAAATTTTTAGCATAAAATTTATATACCATTTAATAATAGTAAATTAATGAAAAGTGAGCTGTTCGGAAAAGATTATGGGCTTCCAATTGATTCTTTTTATTACCAATTGTCCAATTCCGCATTAAGAAGAGAATATCNAGAAGAAATTCCTACACAATCCGATGAAGGTCCGTTAATTGTTAGTGAAATTTTAAGAAGGTGTGGGAACTCTAAATATTTTAAAATTTTTTTAGAAGGGGTTGATTTTAATGAGTTTGATAGACATTCTCTGGAATTGTTTCAAATAAGTCAGCTAATGAATCTGGATTATGAGAATATTTTTAAGGAACCGGAAAAAAAGCGAAGTTTGTTAAAGCATAATTTGAATTATNATGTTCTTATCACTGGAAAAGATAAACTTACCAAAGAGAAAATTTGTGAATTAATTGAAAAATGTAATAAATATCGAGTTGGGAGAGTTTTTCAAAGTGTTTGTAGAAAAGGAAAAAGCTTGATGGATAAAATAAATCAAGCTTCAGAGTAGAAATTCTAATTCGTTAAATATTTAATTGGTCTTTCTTTGATTTTTAAATGGGACTCAATATTCGTGAAATTGTTTCAAGAAAGGAATTGGATTTACGCGAACTTAAAGATAAAACTATTTGTGTAGACGCTTTTAATGTGCTTTATCAATTTTTATCTACAATAAGGCAAGCAGATGGAACCCCACTTCAAGATGAAAAAGGAGAAATTACTTCGCACCTTTCAGGGATCTTTTACCGAAATTTGGCTTTGATAAAAGAAGGAATAAAATTGGTTTATGTTTTTGATGGAGAGCCTCCAGCTTTGAAAGATAGAATTCATGAAAAGAGAGGAGAAGCAAGAAATGTTGCGAGGGAAAAATATGAAGCAGCTAGGGAGGAAGAAAATTTTGAAGTTATGAAAAGATATTCTTCCCAATTAATACGCTTAGAGGATAAAATGATTGAAGAATCTAAAGAACTTTTGGAGGCAATGGGAGTTTGTGTTGTTCAAGCTCCTGGTGAAGGTGAAGCCGAAGCTGCATATCTTTCAAGAAAAAAAGGATTTTATGGAGTTGTTAGTCAAGATTATGATTCTCTTATCTTTGGAGCACCAATTTTAATTAGAAATCTAACTGTTTCAAGAAAGAAAAAAATGCCTTCAGGTTATGTCGAAATTAAGCCAGAAAAGATCATTTTGGATGATGTTTTGAATGGATTAAAAATTGATTTAGATCAATTAATCTCTCTTGCAATTTTGGTTGGAACAGATTATAATCCAAAAGGGGTTCCTATGATTGGGCAAAAAAAAGCTCTAAAAATAGTTCAAGAATTTAATTCTCCTGAAAAGATCTTTGATTCTGTTAAGGATAAAATTGAAAATCTTTCTGAAGAAGATAAATTTGATTGGAAAGTTGTTTTTAGTTTACTTCGTGCACCTAAGACAAAAGATTTTGAAATTGAATTTCCTAGTTTTAATTTTGAAAAAATAAAAGAAATTTTAGTGGATAGACATGGATTTTCCGAGGAGAGAGTTAGTCTCCAATTAGACAAATTAAATAAGTTGAAAGTTACTAAAGATCAAAAAAGTTTGAATAAATGGTTTTAATTCTGTCCTACTGTCACTAGTTAAAGACAACAATTGGAAAGATTTATAAACTTTAAATCTATCTGTTTTTATGGATAAAGGAAAAATTATAACTTATGGATCAAACTTAATTGNAAACCCAATTGCAAATTTAGTAAAAGCTTCAAGTGTTGTGGGAAATCCTGGAAATCTTTATGGTGCGGCTTTCTACGGGATTTTAGACACATTAAACGCTCTTTCCCCTAAGATTAAGAAAAGCACTTTCAATGGATTGGCAAAATTAGTTGGAATGGGCTTTTTTGGAGTAAAGTCCATTGGAGATTTGACTTCTATCGTAAACGGGGATTATATGCCTGCAATTGATCTCGCTTTTGATGCTTCAATGTTATACCAACTTGGAAAAGATGTTTTTTCTACTTATGGCTCTGGCCAAGGAAAAAAAGATTTAGTTGATGACCTTTCAAAATTAAAGTTGAATAAAAAATTTAAACATATAAAAACTAAAGCAAAAACAATCAAATTAAAGCCAGAATCAAAAAAAGAAAATATGAATCCTTTAGAATCTGAATTGATTATTCAAGAAGTTCCAGAGACAAATCAAAGACATTCTGGCGTTGTTAAGTGGAGATAATTTAATATCCGTTGTTTTTTCTAATTTCTTTAACTGTTTTATAATTCATAACATATCTATTAGATAAAAATTCTTTTTCACCAATTCCTTGTTTTCCTGCCATTTTAACGATGATCTCCATTGCTTGTAAAATTCTCTTTGCTTCATTTTGATTACTTGATCTTACCTGAGTGAATCTATTTCCATATGCAATGTATTTTTGTTTTAAATCAAAAATAGACCTTCTTTTTTGATCAAGTACTTGTTTTGTTGGAACTGGAGTTCCTTCAGAAGAAGGAGTTNTTGTAGTGGTAGAATTTCCTCCAGAAAAGGTANTAACTAAAATTTTTGCTTTTTGTTTTGAAAATCCTCCTTGTGATTTTCCAAGTACCATTGCTCTTTTTGTGCCTCCTCCAGAACCAAAATAGATTTTAATTTCATTTGCTTGTCCAGGTTGAACAATTCCTCTTGTAGGTGAAGCTCTTAATCCATCCCAGGTTTTAATTACCCATTCCAAAGGTTTATCTCCGGCATTTTCAATTGCAATACGACTTCCACTATTTGATTGAATACTCAAGGGAATTGCTCTAAAAATAGGGGAAGTATATCTCCTTCCATCAGCGTAAATCATCATTCTAGCTCCGCCTCTAAATTTTATGCCTGGAAGTCGAAGACCTGGAATGCCAACTTTTTTTTTTAAAATTAAGGCAAGAAGTAAAAATCCCAATCCGATTAAAATTCCTGCTCCTTGTTCATAAACAACTCCAAAAAGTGAGAGTGCAACCAAAAGTGCTCCAAGAAGTGCAAATACGGTTGCAAGGAAGTTTCTAAATCCATACTTTAAGATTATAAAAATTGCAATTGCTACTCCTATCATTGCAAGAACGGTTGGAATGAGTTCAGAAGAAATTCCTAATGAATAGATTAAATCTTCAAAGGAAAATCCAGAGAGAATGATTCCCCACATTCCAAATGAAGCCACACAAAGTGAAATGATCCAACAAACAGCAGAATTATCTCTGAATGGGCTTTTTTTAAGTATGAAAAAAATGACTGCAAAAAGAGTTACAAATAGAAGAGCATTTAGGTACATAGAAATATTAAATTCTGAAAAAAGGCCGCTGAAACCAAAGCTGCTATAACCTCCTCCATAAGCGGATGCAAAACTCAAACTAAGTAAAGATAAAAATGTAAAAATATAACCCCTTTTCATATTTAAATTAGGAAATTTGTTTATATAAATATAACTACATTTTAGTGTTCTAGAATTTAAAAACTTAGTTTAAATTTAGAAATTAGGAAGATATTTTAAATAAGCTTTTCTTAGCCTTTTTATGAAACAGAGGGCTTTTAGTTTGTTTGGTAGTCTAGCTTTAGTAAATTTTCCTTATGAAACTATTAAGAAAGATAAAATTAAATTTGCAAATGAAATATTAAAGAATAATCAAACAGTCAAAACAGTTCTTGAGAAATTAGGAAAATTTAAAGGAAGACTTAGAAAACAGCAAACAAATTTTTTAGCAGGGATTAAAACTAAAGAGGTCTTGTATAAAGAAAATGGGTGTACTTTTAGATTTAATATAGATGAAACTTATTTTTCGCCTAGATTGTCAAATGAAAGAAATGAAATTGCAAAACTCATTAAAAAAAATGAAGAGGTTTTAGTTTCATTTGCTGGGGTTGGACCATTTTCAATTGTTATTGCAAAAAATTCTCATGTGAAAAAAGTTTATTCAAATGAACTAAATAGGATGGCAAATAAATATGCCCAAGAGAATATTATTAGAAATAAGCTTCAGGAAAAAGTTGAAATTNTTNCTGGNGATTTTAAAAAAGTTGCAAAAAAACTAGTTGAACATAGAAAAAAGTTTGATGTGATAGTAATGCCTAGACCTCAATTAAAAGATAGTTTTTTGTCTGAGGCATTAAGTTTGTCTAAAAAGGGAACCCGAGTTTATTATTACGATTTTTGTAAAATGGAAGAAGTCAAAAGTAAGGTTAAGATGGTTGAAAAGATTGCCGAAAAAAATAAAAAGAAAATAAAAATTTTACGCGTTAAACATGCAGGAGAAATTGCTCCATTTAAAGTTAGGATTAGAATAGACTTTGAGGTTATGAATTAAAAATGAAAAGCGATAAAATATCAAAGGAGAAACTTTTTAAATATTTCAAAGTGAGTGGAGACGCTTTGAATATAATAAAAAAAAGTATTATAAAAGGGAAAGAGAAAGAGGCTAAAGAAATTCTTGAAATGGTTGAAAACTATCTTTCCGATGCACGTCACTTTGAAAAGAAAGAGGATTTTGTCAATGCTTTTGCTGCATTAAATTATGCTCATGGGTGGATTGATTCTGGAGTTCGTCTTGAAGTTTTCGANGTCGATGATGATAAACTTTTTACAATAAAATAAGATGAACTTTTTCAGAATACATTTTTAAATAAAATTAACCTTCTTGTTTAATGTATTTTGTAGATCTTTTGGGATACATTGCAGGAGTTTTGATTATTCTCTCCATGTTACCGCAGGTAATTAAGACTTTTCAAATTAAATCTACAAGAGACATTTCTTTAATGAGGGCAATTTTGTATGCCTTTGGAGTTCTTTTATGGACTATTTATGGGTTTATTCTTTATAATGGACCTTTAATGGCTATGAACAGCATTGGTTTAATTTTAGGGCTTACTTTATTATTCCAAAAATTAAGATATAGATAATTTTATTTGGAAATCCATAATTTTATTTTTTCCAATAGGTTTTTTTGTTTTTCTAAACCTTTTTGATTCTCCACTTCTTTTGGATTTCTAAGATATGCTTGATATTCTTTGCTTGTTGTTTCTAAAGGAAGAATTTTATACCCTTCATTGATAAATTCTTCAAGGGCTTCTTCTCTAGTCCCCCAATAAACAAACCATTCACTTGCCCAATCTCTATTTCGCATCAAAGAATCTTTATTTGAGAAAAGTATCTTCCCCCAAGGGTTGATTATATAGAAGGGATATTTTTTTGAATGAATATCTTCTTTTTTGTTCGTTAACTCAAGCCATCTCGAATGTGGATGTGCGAAACCTAAATTTAAGCCAATAGGTTGTAAATCATATCCTACCCTTGAATTACGAATAGATTTGAGAATGTCTACATTCAAATCTGCTTGAAATATATACACAGACTTCTCCCTGGTAAGTAATTCAACTAGGGAAGTATTTTCTGGTTCTATATTTTTTTGATCAAATGAGAACGCATTATATATTTTGTTCATACCCTTATTGATATAATAAGATATTTAAAGCTTTCCATTATTAATCACTATTAAGTTACACTATTCTAGATTATTCTTAATGCTTTAATAAATTTTTTATTAANCANTNNNTTTTATTTTTTACAAATCCTTTTTTTCGTAGAGGGCACTTGGAGCTTCTCCTCCATGCCATGTAAATCTTGGTCTCATTCTCATAGGATATATCCTTTC
>Ga0066332_108_pt1 | contig 15397 bp, 24 predicted proteins | sample RifGroE1_FD_59258 | JGI IMG/M metagenome (GOLD analysis project Ga0066332, IMG submission 59258) | Archaeon GW2011_AR1
ATGGATGTTTCATTTTCTGGAATTTTAACTAATCTAAAACAAAAATTAGAAAAAAAAGAGGGATCTCTTGAAGATTTGAGTTTTTCTATGGAAGAAACTGTTTTTGCAATGCTTTTAGAAACTGCTGAAAGAGCGTTGGCTCATCTAGAAAAAAAAGAGCTTCTTTTGGGGGGAGGAGTTGCATGCAATTCTCGACTTCAAGATATGGCAAAAAGAATGTGTGAAGAAAGAGGCGCAAAATCTTTTTGTCCTGAAAAAAGTTTGTTAGTGGATAATGGTGCAATGATTGCTTATTTAGGAGAGATTATGTTCAAATCAGGGATAGAATTTTCTGGAAAAAAAGCACAAGATTTAGATATAAAACCAAGACAGAGAACTGATGAAGTAGAAGTCAGTTGGAAAAATTAAAATTCTTCAACTAGTTTCCATGATTGATTATGATTCTTTAAATCTGATGGATTGTTCGAGGGAATATACTTCCTCACTTTTGATTTTCCGACCAAATCTAAAGGATTATAAATGAATTCTTTTATTTCCCTAATTGTTTGATGATCCAAATAAAAGTTTATAGGATTAGTATGATCTGCTCCATGGAATAGTTTTAATTCATTTATTTTTTCTTTTTTTAAAACTTTTTCTAATCCTTTAGCTATTTTTACATTTCTCCAATCTGTCTGACCGTATGAAAAAACATTTGGAAAAGGATATGATCCCCCATTAATTATTGCATTTGGGACAAATGATTCATAGGTTATGCTTGTTCCAACAGAAAATAAAGCAACTCTTTTTAAAAAATTTCTTCTAGTAATTTCTTTTTTTGAAGTTAATGATTCTTTCAAAAGGCCTACTCCTAAGATTGTTGAAAGAGGAATAACAGCATCTACTTGAGCAATACCATTGATTGGATCGGTTTGATAGATAGGAATATTTTTTTTATAGGCAATCTTTCCCAATTGACTAAAAAAATCAGTCTCCCAGAATTCACAATTAAATGGTTGTTCTAATATAATTGCATCAGAAGAATTTATTTTTTTTTCATAAAAAGATTTATAGGCCTCAAAAAATTCAAAGTTATGTTCCACCCCGATTATTTCAACATCTGTTTCTTTTATTTTTTTAGTTATAAGTTGGTGAGGGTACCCTTTTCTCATGTATTAACTATTAAGTAGTTTATTTATAAATTTTTCTTTATAGAATTAAATATTAAATAAATTTACTCCATAACGAATTAGAATTGACCCAAGAATGCCGCTTGTAATATTTCCTAAAAGAAGGATAAAAAGAATTATTCTTTTTTTATGTCCAATTAGTCCCATAGAAATTGTTGCAATCTCATTCGGAAGAGGAGTAAATCCAATATAAGAATACAAAATTAAATTTACCACCCACTTTGGTTTCTTTTCCAAACGTTTTTCTAATTTTTGCACTCTCTCTTTAAATTTGTCTGGAGCTTTTTTTCCTGCTGAAAGTCCTATAAAGAATATTATGGTATCCCCAATTGTAATTCCTAGTCCCCCTGCAAGTCCCAATAAAAAAGGATTAAGACCTCCAATGGAAAGAGTAGTAAGTGCAATAAAATATGATGGTGCAGTGAATGTCGAGGCTCCACCGATCATTCCAAGAAGAAATAAAATGCTATATCCATTTGTTGCCCCTAGTTTAGCTACAATTGCTTGAGGATTAATATACTTGAACATAAAGATCCATAATACCAAAAGTCCAATGAAGATTAAGAAAGCAAGAATGTTTCTTTTATTTTTTTTCATAATATTAATGGGAAATCATTATTTATAATTTTAATTGAAATAAATCCAATTTTCTAACCTCTTAAGAAAACTTTATAAACTGAAATTTGTCTTAATAATAATCGGATGAACACTTTTCAGGTTCAAATGAAGAGTTAACTTCTTTCGATTAATTAAATACGACGACAAATTAAAATGGACGGATATCAAATTGTTGAAAAAGCTAAGCGAACGGGAAAGATCGAGAAGGGGACAAACGAAGTAACCAAATCTATTGAAAGAGGAGTTGCTAAACNNTTGTTGTTTACGCAACTGATGTTGAGCCTAAGGAAATTGTGGCACACTTGCCCATCTTATGCAAAGAAAAAGGAATTCCTTATCTTGAAGTGGATAGCAAACAGAAACTTGGGATTGCTGTAGGTCTTCCGGTTTCAGCTTCTTCTATTGCTATTATAGATGCAGGTGATGCTAGTAAAGACATCGCTTCGATAAAATAAATTATTTTAGTAATTTAAAGTATGGCAAAAAATCAAAATCAAAACCAAAAACAGGGAAAGTCTGAGGCTTCAAGAGGAAGCGAAAAAATTGTAGGCGAGGCGGTTCCGGCAACAGTCAAAGAAATTCTTGGTAGAACTGGTTTTAGAGGAGAAATCACTCAAGTTAAAGTTTTGGTTGAAGAAGGAAGAGATAAAGGAAGATCGATGAGGCGAAATGTTCGTGGGGCAGTTAGAGTAGGAGATGTTTTAATGCTTAGAGAAACTGAAATTGAAGCAAGAAGAATCAAATCAAATATTACAAAGGGGAATTATAATTAATATGCTAAGTTTAAATAAAACTTTTGGTAACTTAGGACTTTTGGATGTGATAAATGAGATTGAAAATATCCCTTTTGGAAAAATAAAGTCTTTTAGTGATTTGGATGAATTCGCAGTAAGAAAATTAAAAGAGAGATTTGAAAAAAGAGAAGATTATAAAATAACTTTTAAAGATAATACTGTAAACACACTTTTGGTGGGATATTCTGAACCAAAAAAATATTATGTTACTGCAGAAAGAAAGGGAACAAATTCTGGGGGAACTCAAAATGCCTAAATGTGTTTATTGCGAAAAAAGTTATGAGTTTCCAAGAGGATTAACTTTAGTTATGAAAGATGGAACTGTAAACTATTTATGCTCTTCTAAATGTAGAAAGAATATGGCTATGGGAAGAAGAAAAGTTCGTTGGCTTTCTACAAACTTGAAATTTAATCCGAAAAATAAGATAAAAACTAAAAAACGTAAAAAATAGGTTTTAATTAGTAATAGTTTTTATAAAACATTTAGAGGTTTATTTTTTATAAATTTAGAAAAGACTTTTAGAAATATAAATTAACTATCTCTTTTGGAANGAATATTTAATCACTTTTCAAATCTTTTTGGGTAGTTTTTTTCATAAAAATTAGTCTTATTTTATCCTATTTTTCTTAAAAATTTTATTCAAAAATTGATTTTCAATTTTATCTTTGATTTTTGGTCTTCTTTGCTTTATCTCGTCGAGAAAGTGCATTTTTAGATATAAAGATTTATAAACTAAACCCCCTTTTTTAGGGGGTAAAAAGATAATGAATTTTACCTTAAAACGGGATTCAAAATAAGATAAAATTCATTTGAAATTATCCTTGCTTTTTTGGCAAGAAAATAACAAAAATCGTTAAAATAATCTTGAAAAAATGGCTGAAAGTGCGGATCAAAAAAAATATNGTGCAGANAATATTCGAGTTTTAGAAGGTCTTGAAGGAGTAAGAAAGAGGCCCGCAATGTACATTGGAGGAACAGACAAACAAGGATTGCATCATTTAGTTTATGAACTTCTTGATAATTCTGTTGATGANGCTTTAGCTGGTTATTGTTCTATTATTAAAGTGATCATTCATAAAGATGGATNTTGTTCAGTTGAAGATGATGGAAGAGGAATTCCAACAGAAATACATCCTATTTATAAAGTTCCTGCAGTAGAAGTTGCTTTAACTAAACTTCATGCAGGAGGAAAATTTGATAAAGATTCCTATAAAGTTTCTGGAGGATTACATGGAGTAGGGGTTAGTTGTGTGAATGCTCTTGCTGAAAAGTTATTTATTCGAATTAAAAGAGATGGAAAAATTTACGAACAAGAATATTCAAGNGGATTACCTCAGACAAAATTAAAAGTTGTTGGGAAATGTGGTGAAAAGGAATCTGGAACTTTTGTAAAATTTTTCCCAGATCCGCAAATTTTTTCAACTTTAGTTTTTGATTACAAAATTTTAGAGACAAGATTTAGGGAAGTTGCTTTTCTTAATGCTGGTTTAAAGATTCTTTTGGAAGATGAAATAAGAGGTAAGAGTGAGGAGTTTCATGCGGAAGGAGGAGTTATGGAATTTGTTAGGTGGATAAATAAATCTAAGGAGGTTCTTCATCCAAAACCAATTTATTTTAAAAAAGAAATAGATAATATGTCTCTTGAAATTGGAATCCAGTATACTACTAGCTACCAAGAAAATATTTTTGGGTTTGTTAATACAATTAATACTATTGAAGGTGGAACTCATGTTTCAGGATTGAAAACTGCTTTGACGAGAGTTATTAATGATTATGTTAAAAAGAAAAATCTTTTGAAAAATGGAGATACTCTTATGGGGGATGATGTTCGTGAAGGAATTACTGCTATAATTAGTATAAAAATTCCAGATCCTCAATTTGAAGGCCAAACTAAAAGTAAACTTGGAAATTCTGAAGTTAAAGGATATGTAGATTCTGCAGTCACTCTTTCGCTTTCGGAGTTCCTTGAAGAAAATCCAAGTGTTGCAAAAGTTATATTACAGAAAATTCTTGATTCGGCTAAAGCTAGACTTGCTGCAAAAAAAGCAAAAGATCTCGTTAGACGTAAAAATTTATTTTCACTTGGAGGACTTCCTGGAAAATTGGCTGATTGTTCAAGTAAAAAATCAGAAGATTCTGAGCTCTATCTTGTTGAGGGAGAATCGGCAGGTGGAAGTGCGAAGAATGCAAGAAGTAAAGAAACTCAAGCAATATTAGGACTTAAAGGTAAAATCTTGAATGTTGAGAAAGCAAATATTTCGAGAGTTCTTTCTAGTGAAGAAATTACAAATATGATAACTGCAATTGGAACTGGCGTAGGTGAAGAATTTGATTTGAGCAAACTTAGATATAAAAGAGTAATAATTATGACTGATGCGGATGTGGATGGAGANCATATTAAGACTTTGCTTTTAACATTCTTTTTTAGGTTCATGCCAAATTTAATTGAAAATGGTCACATCTATATTGCAATGCCCCCTCTTTTTAGAATAAGAAAGAAAAAGGATCATTATGTTTATTCCGAAGATGAATTGAAAAAAGAAACTGCCGGAATTGAAAATCCAAATATAACTCGTTTTAAAGGTCTTGGTGAGATGAGTTCAGAGCAACTTTGGGATACGACAATGAATCCCAAGACAAGAAAAATAAAAAAAGTTTTTATTGAAGATGCCGTTGAAGCAGATCAAGTTTTTTCTATGCTTATGGGAGATGATGTTCAAGGGAGGAAAGACTTCATTGCAGAAAATGCGCATGAAGCAGCTCTGGATATTTAAAAGTGACTGGATGTGACTTTGAAAAACTTAAGAAGGAAAGTTTGGAAATTATCAATTTATTAAAAGAAAATGGGTATGATCCTTATTGTACTTTGTGTGAAGCAAACTCTTTTCAGAACCAAACCAAAACAGAAATTTTTAAACATGCCTTTAATTTAATTGATAAAAAGGATGTTTTTTTAGCGATTGTTCGAAATGAGAACAAAAGTGAGGGGATGTTAATTGAAATTGGATATTCTATTGCTAAAAATAAAAGAATCATTTTAATGATTAATAAAAATGTGAAGAATAAATGGTAAAAAAATCAAAGATACAAACTCCAGATTGGATATTGAAAGGTAAAGAGCCCCCAAAAGTAAAAAAAGTTGGAAAACTTTTCAAAGTTAGAAAATGTCCGAAGTGTAAGGAAGATGTTAGAGTTGCAATTGGAGAAATTGGAGTTTGGGAATGTTCTAAATGTAAATGGAAAGGAAAAAATCCAAATGAAGAAGAATTGGATGAGGAAGAATTTATGAAATATTTAGATGCTAAAGGGGAGGAAGTAGCTTAAGATGGAAGAGAAATCTCGTGGAGANGGGTATGAAGAAATTGAAATTGAAAATATGGAAGAAGTAGACATAGAAGTTACTGAGATTTTTTTAACTGAGGAAGACATAAACTATTGGATTTCTTCTCTTGAAGAGCTAAGAGAGAAAAAAAGTGGAAATGTCACACTTCCTCTTGACGATGAAAGTGAATTAATGATTAACTTTGATGAAGAATCCGAGGAGGAAGAATAAAAATGGCAAAGAAAAAAGATGATGATTATGAGGAGGATGAAGGAATGAATGAAGAAGGAAACGAAGAAGAAAGTGATGAGACTCAAGTGGAACAGGATTCTGATAAGATTCAGGTTGGAGAATCTTTTATGAAATCTGCCGAACCTTCTAAAAATGAAAAAGGTATTTTTGATTCAGAAATTTCAAGTGAAATGAAAAAATCTTATTTGGATTATGCCATGAGTGTAATTGTTTCACGTGCAATTCCTTCAATTGAAGATGGTATGAAACCTGTTCAGAGAAGAATTTTGTATTCAATGCAACAAATGGGTTTGAAACCAAACACTCAAACTAAAAAATCGGCAAGGATTGTGGGAGATGTGATTGGTAAATATCACCCTCACGGTGATACTGCAGTTTATGAGGCGATGGTTCGTATGGCGCAGGACTTTTCACTTCGTTATCCTTTAGTTTATGGTCAAGGTAACTTTGGTTCAATTGATGGTGATCCTCCAGCGGCTTATAGGTATACTGAAGCAAAGATGGAGAAAGTTGCTGAGGAGCTTCTAGAAGACCTTGAGAAAGATACTGTGGAGTTCTTACCTAATTTTGATAATTCTATGCAAGAGCCAGCTTTACTTCCTGGAAAGCTTCCTGCTTTGATGCTTAATGGTGCAACAGGTATTGCGGTGGGAATGGCTACAAATATTCCTCCACACAATTTNAGAGAAGTTTGTGATGCAATTTCAGCTTATATAGAAAATCCAAAAATTACTTTGAAGGAACTCCTCGAAGTTATTCCAGGTCCAGACTTTCCTACGGGAGGATTAATTCAAGGAGATATGAAGGAATTATACGAAACTGGAAGAGGTAAAGTTGTTATTCGTGGGAAAACAAGTGTTGAAGAATCAAAGAAAAAGGATACAATTGTAATTACGGAAATTCCTTACATGGTAAATAAATCAACTTTGATTACACAAATTGCAAATTTGGTTAGAGATAAAAAAATAAAAGATGTTTCTGAATTGAGGGACGAATCAAATAANGGAAAAATTAGAATTATTTTGGAACTAAAAAAAGGAGTAAATTCAAAATTTGTAATAAATGCTTTATACAAGTATACTCGATTGCAAGATTCATTTAATGTAAACTTCCTTGCTCTAGTTAAAGGGAAACCAAGAGTTTTGGGGTTAGTTGATGTTTTAGAAAACTATGTTGAGTATAGAAAGATAATAATTGGAAATAGAACTAAATTTGAATTAAAAAAATCAAAATTAAGACAAGAAATTGTTGGAGGTCTTTTGAAAGCTTTAGANAATTTGGATGCAGTTATAAAAATAATTAGATTTGGAAAAGATCCTTCAGAAGAGTTAAAGGCAAAATTCAAATTTAGTGAGATTCAAGTAAAATCAATACTTGAGCTTCGTTTGAGACAGTTAACTTCTTTAGAAAATGATAAACTTAAAGATGAATTTAAGGAACTTGAAAGAAGAATAAAGGAATATGAGAAAATTTTAGGAGACATGAATGAAGTTTTGAAAATTATAAAGAAAGAAGTTTTGGAACTTAAAGAAAAATATGGTGATTCTCGTAGAACACAAATTTTTAAGAGAGGGTTTTCGGAAATTTTGGAAAAAGATTTGGTTCAAGATAAAGAAGTGGTAATTTCAATTACAGATAAGGGTTATGCTAAAAGAATGGATGTTCAGACTTACAAGGAACAGAAAAGAGGTGGTAAGGGAGTTATTGGAAACAATTTCACGACGGGAGATTTCACAAAACAGATTCTTACTTGCTCCACTCATGATTATCTTATGTTTTTCACTTCAAGAGGAAGGGTTTTATGGTTGAAAACTTATGATATTCCTGAGTCTGAAAGATATGGAAAAGGAAAGGCTTTGATAAATCTTTTAGGATTAAAAGAAGAGAGAGTAACAAAAGTAATCTCTGTTAAAAATTTTGATGACTTTTTGATTATGGCAACTAAGAAGGGAGTTGTAAAAAAGATTTCACTTTCTTATTTTTCTAATCCTCGTGTTTCTGGATTGAAAGCAATTAATTTGCCTTTAGATAATTCTGATGATCTTATAGGGGTTGAAATTGTTAAAGAAGGACAAGAGATAAGTCTTGCAACTAAGGATGGAAAGGCAATTAGATTTAATTCAAAGGAAGTTCGTTCAATGGGTCGTTCAAGTTATGGGGTTACTGGAATAAAACTATCTGGAAAAGATGAAGTTGTTTCACTTGAAGTTTTGGAAACTGAAGCTATATTTACAATCACCAAGAATGGTTATGGAAAAAGAACTGCGGTTGAAGATTATAGAAAGACGGCAAGGGCTGGAAAAGGAGTTATCAATTTGAAGATAAATGAAAAAACTGGAAATGTAGTTAATGCAATTTCAGTTAACGATAGTGATTCAATAATCATAACTACAGCGAAGGGCCAAGTGATTAGGATGAGTTTGAAAAATATTAGAATTATGGGAAGAGCTGCCCAGGGTGTTAGAATTTTAAAATTGCAATCTGAAGATTATGTAACTGATGTGGTAAAAGTTCATGATGATGAGCAATTGTAATAATCTTTTTATATTATTTTTTTTCTATAAGAAAGATGTATAACCTAAGTAATGAAATAGATATGGTGTTGAAGTTAAAGGAACTTTATACTTCACTAGTTGATGATGGTGTGATCTTTCTTGAAGAAAAACCATCTCTTAAAGGGGACTTAGAAAAATTATTCTTCTTTTCTAAAAAAGGAATTGAATTTTGTGATGAGGTTTTATATGCTAAGGATTATCCTGATGATTTATTTACAGATTTTAAACTTAAAAATGAAATTATTACAGAAGAAATTGTCAAGTTAAAAGAAAAGATTTTTCNTAAAAATTTTTAGATTAAGGGTTTTATTTTTTTGATGATTCTCTGAATAAGACTTATTTGTTCATCATCCTTAACTATTATTTGAGGTTTCCAACCCATTTCAATTTTATTGGATTTTTTGGTTAAGTCTTCGTTGATTCTAAATCCCTCTTTTTTTAATTTTCTGTTGCTTTCGAAAACTGATCTGGAAAGATAAAATGTGGTTTTTTGATTGAAATTTTTTCCAAATTGAATAAATTTTTTTTGATTTTTTAAATAATCCTGACATTTATAATCTGTAGAATTGGAAAGATAAACTTTATTATATCTAGAAAATTCTGTTTTTAAACTGAAAATATCTCCCTTCTCTAAAATTTTTAAATTGTCTAGATTTTTTCTTATNTTAAAAATTCTCTCATTTAAAGAAAAATAATTTTTTGATGGGCCTTCCCAACTCATTAAAATTTTTTTACAACTTTCATGTGAATTTTTATTATTTTTTAAAAATCGAAGCATTTTCCGAAAATATTCTATTTGAGTGAAGTCATAATCAATAAGATCTGCTTTTGCACCTTTTTCAATCATTGCCAAACCTTGNTGTCCTGAACCCATAATGCCTAAAACATAATCTTCCGAATTAATTTGCATCCCTTTAATAATTGCTTCTAAATTTTCATTTGTGTAAGGAAAACTTATATAGGGAAGTTTATCTATTTCTTTTACTAAATTTTTTTCTTCTTTCGTTTCTAGCATTATTTCTAAATGTGTCATAAATAAAGATTAGAATTTAATTTTATAAACTTTTCTTTTGTATTAATTTAATAGTTACGAACAAATAATGAATAAGAAAGGTTTTTTCAAACAAAATCATTAAAAACACTAAATTCTCTTAATGTTTAATGGGTCTGTAGTATACTGGTATTATGTTGGCCTCCAGAGCCGAAGAAGGGAGTTCGATTCTCCCCAGGCCCATTTTTAGAAAAACTTATTCAAACCATCTTTTAATTTTTCAATAAATTTTGCTGATAATGTCTTCGTCTTTTTATCGAGCGAGTCAACGTTTAATTCCATCTCTTTAATTATGTCACGAGCTTGATTTTTTGTTTTTCCGTAAGTTTGAAGGGTTTTGATTATTGCGTTCTTTGTTTTTGATTCTTTTTCTAAAATTGCTTGGAGGACAAGTTCAATTTCATTTGGTTTCTTTCTTGTTAAGTGTATTAAGAATGAATTTACTCTCGGAGATGGTTCAAATTCTTTTTTATCTATTTTTTCTACATACTCTATTTCAAAATATAAGTTAGCTAGAACTCCAATTTTGCTCGTTTTTTCTTTTAGAAGTGTTGCAAAATTTTCTCCAATGATTAAAATTAATTCTTTAATTTCCTCTTTGATTGCTTTCATAATAACCGGTTCAGAAAGGGAGTATGGAATATTTGAGACAATTTTATTATATTCTTTCCAAGAAAATTTAAGTGCATCTTCAAATACAAATTTTGTGTTCTTTAACTTAAGATTTTCTAAAACTGGTTTTAGGGATGGATCATTTTCAAAAGAAGTTACTGAGTTTACTTTTTTATCGATTAGGATTGTTAATCTTCCATCTCCAGCCCCAATTTCTAATACATTATCTTTTTTTGCCAGCTTAGCAATTTCAATTTCTTTTTTTAAAATTTCTTTGTTTTTCAAAAAATGTTGCTGTTTTTCTGAAGAAGGAATAATTTTTTTATCTTTCATGCCATTTTTTCTAAGGTTTCAATCTCTTCTGATGAAATTGCACAACCTTTGTATTTAAGTGCATAAAGAATAGCGTCGAGGGTTTTTTTATCTTTTATTTCTATAATTCCTTTCTTGTATGCTAGGAACATCAATTCAGCTGAACGTGCAATTTTTATTCCAGAAAAATATTTAAGATTTTCTTTATTCAGCGTAATCTCTGTGTGTATCTTTTTGACTAATAATTTTTTTAGATTTTCAGGTTTTTCTGATAAAAGTCTTGTTGTTCTTTCATCTATTAAGATCAAATTTTTTACTCCTTTTTTTTCTAAGATTTTGCTTAGAGCCAAACAGGCTGATTCTCCGTAGTCAATTAAATGAATTTCTCTTTTTTTCCCTTCAAAAAAAGTGCTATTTGCAATTTTCAAAAGTCTTTCCGATTCTGTTGAAATTTCAGCTGAAGAAATCTCAATTGATTCTGGCATTTCCAAAATTCCTTTTTTTAAAAGTTGATTTAATCTTAAAGCTTCAAGCTCAAATCTTTTTGTTTCAAGAGGATGATTTACAATCTCAAATTTAACTTCTTGGGGAATTATGAATTTCCCAGGAAAAATTTGTTTTAGCTTTTCAAGTTCATTCAAAAGTCCGTTCATCGCGATGCTGATTAGGGCACTAGAATCGAAAATTAAAACGTTTTGTTTCATAAACAGGCCTCCTTAATTTTTTTAACTAATTTTTTTTGAGTCTCAGTCAAAATTCTTTTTTCTTCTAGAGCATTTAGAATATGTTTAGTTTCTTCTAAATATCTTTCTCTAAATTCAATCGATGCATTTTGCAAATCTGAAACATTGTCTAATCTATCNGCAAGTTTTATTACAAGTCCCCAATTGGTCATTCTACTCGGATCACTAAGTTTTTTTGCAAGGTATTCTTTTTTTCCAAGAAGTTCTGATTCTTCTTTTTCTGTGGTCAATTCTTTTACTAGAGAAGTAATCAGTTCTCCGAAATTCTCTCTTAATTCTTTTTCTGTGGTATTTGTGTTTTCAAGAGTATCGTGAAGAAGTGATGCCGAAATGAGTTCGTTTATTTTGTGGCTTTGTTTGTGCTCTTTTATTATTTCTGCAACTTTTTCTACGTGGCTGTGATATGGTTCTCCAAGAAATTTTCTAACTTGGTTCTCATGTTTTTGTCTTGCGAATTCNTGTGCTTTTAAAATCATATAAACATATCCTCCAACATTTTTACCCTTTCTTTTTCATTTATTGTTTGATTCAATGAAACTTCAGAAATTCCAGTTTGTCCAGTATAATTTGCTAGATCATAGATAGTTATCCCCAAAAGTTTTGAAGTTTGTCCAAGAGAAATTCCGTGTTCATAGATTCTTGAAGCTTTTGTAATCTCCGATTTTTCAAAAACTTCTTCAATATATTTTTTTAATTTTCCAGAAATTTTTCCAATTGCCTTTCTTATTTGAATAAAATCTTGAGTGAATTTTTCTTCCTTATTTTGTTTTAAATCTTCTATTGAAATTTTTAAAGCCGAAGTAGTCAGAGACTCAAAATTCTTCCATCCTGGAAGATTAAAATAATTTTCCCTTTCGAGAAGTTTTCCAAGTGAATAAATTACAACTGCAATTAAAATATTACTTGGATCTTGAGTTAAAGAAGAAGTATGAACGGTTTCATTACTTAATTTTTTTAGCTTGAGGGAATCTTTACTTTTGAATGCATTGAATGATTCTTCTAAAATCCGAAGAAGGTTTTCACTCTCTTTCATTAAACATTGAAGGTAAAAACAGTTATAAAGTTTTGGAGACAGGTTTTTATATATAAGATCCTAATTTTGTTTATGGCAAAAGTAGTATTGGATACAAGTTTTATTTTGAGCTGTGTTAGAAATAAGCTTGATTTTTATGAGGAACTTTTGGATAAGGGGCATACAATCTTGATTCCTAAAGAGGTTAAGCTCGAAATTAAAAGAATAAGAGATTCAACAAAGGCACTTAAGGTTCGAGATGAAGCAGTTCTTGCATTAAAGTTGATAAAATCTGAAACATACAAAGAGGTTAATTGTCCAGGAAAATATGTTGATACTGGAATAAAAGCATATCTTGAAAAAAATCCAGAATTCTTACTTGCAACTGTTGACAAAGCTTTAAAAAAATCTGTTAGAAATAGAAAAATTGTGATAAGAAATTTAAAGAAATTGGAGTTACAATAGGATTGTTATGATAATTTGTCATTTAAAAAGTTAAAAAAGATACAGTTAAAAGTTTGATTTTTAGGAAAAGCTTTTTAAACCAATTTTTGCTTTAAATTTCGATTAAAATGTTTTACTTAACGGAAGTTGAAGATTATGTAAGAGTTGACCCAAAACTTTTTGGGTTGCCTACTTCGGATTCTGTTAGAGAACAGTTGGATGAGACTTATGCTGAGTATTANGAAAAAGAGCTTGGGAAAGTTGTTGCGGTTGTAGAAGTTTTGAATGTTGGTGAAGGAGTTATAATTCCTGGTGATGGTGCTGCGTATTATAGATGCGATTTCAAACTTCTCGTTTGGAAGCCAGAACTTCAAGAGCATGTTTATGGAAAAGTTTCAGAGATTACTAATTTTGGAGCATTTATTGATCTTGGTTCAATGAGAGGAATGATCCACATTAGTCAAACTATGGATGATTATGTTAGTTTTAGTGAGTCGGGNAGTCTTTCAGGAAAATCAAGTGGAAGAGTCTTGAAAGAAGGAGATCTTTGCGTTGCAAGAATTGTTGCAATCTCTCACAAAGGAGATGAACCAAAAATTGGATTGACAATGAGACAACCAGGNCTTGGAAAGATAGACTGGATAAAAGAAGATAAGGCAAAGAGAGAATCTGAGAATAAAAAGGTAGCTAAAAAAGAAGAAGGAAAATCTAAAGAAGGTAAAGCAAAAACAGGTAAAGGTAAAAAATAATGGCAAAAATAAAAGATAAAGCATGTAAAATTTGTAAGACAATCTATGAAGGAGATAAATGTCCTCATTGTGATTCAAAAGAATCAACGGATTCATACAAAGGAAAAATTTATATTTTAAATCATGAAAAATCTGAAATTGCCAAAAAAATAAATTTAAGCTCAAACGGAAAGTTTGCAGTAAANACAAGATAAAATGGAAATAAAAAAAATCTCTGAAGTTGAAAATCCTCTCTTTTCAAGAAAAGAACTTCATTTTGAAATAAGATCTCAAGCAGTTCCAAGTCATGAAGAAGTTAAAGCAATTCTTAAGGAAAAATTTTCTTTCAATCCAGAATTATTAAGNATAAAAAAAATAAGTGGAAAATTTGGAGCTCAAATTTTTGATGTTGTTGTTAATCTTTATGGGTCTAAAGAGGAATTTAAGAGGGTTGTGAAGAAGACAAAGCAAGAAATAGAAAAAGAAAAAAAGCAAGCCGAAGAAGAAGTTAAGGCTAAAGCAGAAGCTAAGAAAGTTGCAGAAGAAGCAAAAAAATCTTCAGAAGAAATTAAAGAAGAGGATGCGCAATAATGGGAAAGAAAAAAGTAGTAAAGAAAGGAAAGAAACCTCATAAAAATAAACCTACAAGTAAGAAATATTCTATGTACAAAGTTGAAGGTGGAACTTTAAAGAAAGAAAGATTTTGTCCGAGATGTGGCCCAGGAATCTTCTTAATGAAAGCAAAGGAGAGGCTTTATTGTGGAAAATGTCATTATGCTGAGTTTGGAAAATCCGCAGTTCCTAAAGAAATTAAGAAAAAATAATTTTTAAAAGTGTATTAATTCTAATCTTGCTGAATTTATGTTAGAAAGGATATTCTGATAAATTAAATTGACTTCTATATTATGATTGCATTTGTTGTATTTATCAGAAAGATAATCTTTTATTTTCATCTTTATTTCTTCTGTGGATTCATTTGGAATCTCCTTTTTGAAATATTTTATAATGGGATTTTTACTAATCTCTGAAAATTGAATTCTATCAAGAACTATAAAAGTATCTTCAATATCGGTAACCCAAAGTTCTACGTTTTTCACTCTAATTTAAGGAGATTGAAATATATAAAATGTGGTTTTTTAATAAAATTTTTTATTTTATTTGGAATTGATTTTTTCTTCGAAAATTTTTTTATATGTTGCTATTTTTCATAATTTAAAAATATCAATTTTTAGTTTTAACCTAAAATCTTTTTTATTTTAGGATTTATTTCATTATACTCATCTTGTAAATCTAAAAAAATTAAATCATAATCTTTTTTATAAAGTTCTACTGATCTTAAGTAAAGATTATTAAGATTATCTATATCATTTATAACAGCATGTCTTGATCTGTTTTCATGATCTCCATTTTTAAGTTCGCTAAGATCTTTATTTATTTCATGAAGGATATTATTTAAATTTGTTTTTAATGTTCTTTCGCCAACTTCTGCTAATTTTTCAATATTTTTTACCATTTTTCTTTTTGTCCTTCTAAATAAGAAACCTAGGAGATTCTTCAAAGCCAAATAAAATTAGATAGCTTTGCGTCCTCTCCTGGGTAAAAGAGGTGATTCTAAAAGATGGTCCCAATACTATTTAAATCTTTCTATTCTGTTACTCTCATGAAATGACATTCCTTCAAATAAATTTCTAAATTTTGATAATAAATTTATAAAATAGGATCCCTTATTTTTTCTTATGGAAGAGGGGATGAAGCCGAGTGTTGGACAAGAAGAAGTTAATAAT
>Ga0066332_118_pt1 | contig 11478 bp, 18 predicted proteins | sample RifGroE1_FD_59258 | JGI IMG/M metagenome (GOLD analysis project Ga0066332, IMG submission 59258) | Archaeon GW2011_AR1
ATCATCAAAGATGCCTCCGGAATTAATTATTTCAAAAAAGGAGAAGTTTTGGTTACAGAGATGACCGATCCTGACTGGGAACCAATTATGAAAATAGCCTCTGCAATTATAACAGAAAAAGGCGGAAGAACCTCTCACGCAGCAATAATCTCAAGAGAATTCGGAATCCCTGCAATTGTAGGAACAAACGATGCAACTCATAAATTAAAAAATGGGGAATTTGTAACTGTAAGCTGCGCCGAAGGAGAAAAAGGATTTGTTTATTCTGGAAAGTTAAAATATAAAATTATAACTCACAATTTAAAAAAAATTCCAAAAACTAAAACAAAGATTATGCTTATTGCAGGAACTCCAGAACAGGCATTTGAACAAAGCTTCATTCCAAATGATGGTGTGGGATTAGCAAGAGAGGAATTTATAATTAGTTCATACATAAAAATTCATCCAAATGCTTTAATAAATTTTGAAAATTTAAAAGATAAAAAGCTGAAAGATCAAATAGAAGGTTTAACTTTAAATTATAAAAATAAGAAACAGTTTTACGTTGATAAACTTGCAGAAGGAATAGGAACACTTGCGGCAGCATTTTACCCCAAGGATGTAATTGTTAGAACTTCAGATTTCAAAACAAATGAATATCGAAACTTAATTGGAGGAGAACTTTATGAACCAAATGAAGAAAATCCTATGATAGGATGGAGAGGTGCAAGCAGATATTACAGCAAAAACTTCATAGAAGCTTTCAAACTTGAATGTTATGCATTAAAAAAAGTTAGAAATGAATTTGGGTTAAAAAATGTTAAAATAATGATCCCTTTTTGTAGAACTGTTGAAGAAGGAAAGAAAGTTCAGAAGATAATGGAAACATGTGGGTTAAAAAGAGGAAAAGAGGGGCTAGAAATTTATGTTATGTGCGAGGTCCCTTCAAATGTATTATTAGCTGATGAATTTAGCAAAATCTTCGATGGTTTTTCAATAGGATCGAATGACTTAACTCAACTAACCCTTGGATTGGATAGAGATTCAGAGATAATAGCTTCTGTTTCGAATGAGAATGATCCCGCAGTAAAAAAGTTTGTCTCGGAAATAATCGAAAAAGCAAAAAAGAACAAACGAAAAATTGGAATTTGCGGACAAGCCCCAAGTGACTTTCCAGAATTTGCAAAGTTTCTTGTAGAAAAAGGAATTGATTCAATCTCTTTAAATCCAGATTCCGTAATAAAGACAATTTTGGAAATTTCAAAAGTTGAAAAGAAGTTAAAACGATAATCTAATCATTATTTTATATTTTTATGAGTTCTATAAGTTTATAACAAATGAAATGATTTATCTCTAATTAGTTTCTGAAAATATATGGAAAAACAAAAAGAAGTTAATAAAATTATTTCAAATGCAAGAAAATCAATTGGAAAATTTTGCATTGAAGAATGTAATGCCTATTGTTGCAGAAAAGGATATATTCTAATCAATGAAAGACAACTAAACCTTCTCGTAGAAGAAAAGGAACAAATTGAATTAAAAAAAGAAAATAAGCTAAAAGAACTTTCTTTTTCTGGGAAGTTTATGCTCGACTTTTCAAATTATCTTGGAGGTTGTCCAAAACTTAAAGGAACAAAGTGCTCAATTCATTCTAGTTTAGAAAGACCAAAAGTTTGTCAGGAATTCCCAATTTTCCTTCTTGGAAATAATTTAAGAATTTCTTCGAAATGCCCTGCACATCAAAAGAATATGTTTTTCCCTTTTATAAAACAATTAGAAGGATTAGGATGCGAATTAACCGAAGATTAAATAAGCTACTCAATACAAAGCATTATAAAGTAATTTTTCTGAATTTAATAGTAAGAGCCCAAAAATCTCTTATATAGAATAATATAGGAGGAAAAATACCCAACATGGAAGAAAGAAGAGAAAGGCCCGAAGGTTCTGGAAGAAGCTATGGAAATTCTGGTGGAAGAAGTTCAGGCGGAAGAAGTTTTGGAAACAGTTCTGGTGGAAGAAGTTCAGGCGGAAGAAGTTTTGGAAATTCTGGTGGAAGAAGTTTTGGAAACAGTTCTGGTGGAAGAAGTTTTGATAGAGGAGAACCAGCTGAAAAACATAAAGCAACTTGTTCAGAATGTGGTCAGGAATGCGAAGTTCCATTCAAACCAACACCCGGAAAGTCAGTTTATTGCTTTGAATGTTTCAAAGAAAAAAATCCAAGACCTAGACCTAGAAGAAATTAGATNAATCTTTTAGATCTTACAAAATTTATTTTTATTTTTTAATTAGAAAAGTTCCATAAGATTTTTATATGGAAAAGTTTGTGAATAAGTATGAAAGTCGCGATTAAAAAGTCAATACTTAAAAAAATACTTTATCCATTTTTAATTGTNCTAGCTTTGGGAATAATTATTTTTTTATTTTTACCTCAGTCAGCACAACATAAGGTTTTAATCGAAACTAATTATGGAAAAATAACTCTTCAACTTGATTCTTCTAAAGCACCCATAACTGTAAAAAATTTTGAAGATTATGTTAAATCCGGATTCTATGATGGAACAGTTTTTCATAGAATTATTAAAGGATTCATGATCCAAGGAGGAGGTTTTGCAATTGATGGAACTCAAAAACAAACAAATATTCCAATAGTTCTCGAATCAAATAATGGATTAAAAAATATTAGATACTCAATTGCTATGGCCCGAACTAATGACCCAAATTCCGCAACCTCTCAATTTTTCATAAACGCGGTAGACAATAGTTTTTTAGATTACAATGCGGGAAATCCGGGTTACGCAGTCTTCGGAAGAGTCATAGATGGTTTTGAGACAGTTGACAAAATTGAAAACCTTCAAACTGAAACTAAAAACGGAATGTCGGATTGGCCAACTGAAGAAGTCATAATTCAAAAGGTTAGTTTAATCTAACGAATAACTTTTAAACTTAATTTTCTTTTAGATCTCATGGCAAGAGTGAAATTAGAAACAAATTACGGGAACATTACTATAAACTTATACAGCGATATGCCCATCACTACGGGAAATTTTATTAATCTTGTTAAAAAAGGTACTTACAATGGAGTGATTTTCCACAGAATAATAGACGGATTTATGATTCAAGGAGGAGATCCGACTGGAACTGGATATGGAGATCCAAGTATCCCGAATATTCGTGATGAATTTACTCATGCTGGCGGAAATAAGAACAGTCGGGGAACAATTTCAATGGCAAATGCTGGACCAAATACTGGTTCTTCACAATTTTTTATAAATTTGGTTGACAATAATTTTTTAGATACAAAACATCCTGCATTTGGAAAAGTTGTAGAAGGAATGGATGTTATTGATAAAATTGCAAAAGTTCAAACTAACACAAATGACAAGCCAATAAAAGAGGTAAAGATCATTAAAGCAGAAATTTTGTAATTAATTTAGAACACAATAATTCTTAAAAAGAGGCATCTATAGCCAATTTAATGAAAATCAAATATTTCAAAAATTATGGTCATCTTGGAGATTGTTATGTTGGACAAAAAGAAAAAGAGCAATTCAATTTTTTTAAAATAGTTTCAATAAGCAAATCAAATTTATGCCTTCTTGCTAATGATGAAAGTTCAAATTACCAAGATGGAAGATTTGATGGACTTTACAGGATGATGAATGTTTCAAAAAAGAATTTTAATCAGTTACAAAATCTGGCAGGTGAACAGAATAGAAAAGAAGGGTTGAACCTAATTAGAAAAATGCATGAAAAAAATCCAGAGAAAGGCAACAGTTTTATTAGAATTGAGGGAAATTTAGAAAATTTTGATTGGGAAAAAAACTTAGAAGTATATCAAAACTCTAAACCTATATTAGAATAAAATGGCAATTTATTTTGTAACTACCAATATTGAAAAGTATCTCGAAATGAAAGAGCTTGTTCCAGAATTGCAAATTAAAAATTTTAATTTGGCTGAAGTTCAGGAATTGAACTATGAACTAATTGTAAAAGATAAATTAAAAAGAGCTTCAAAAAAATTTCCAGGATTGGATTTGATTGTAGAAGATACAGGATTACATTTAGACTGTCTAAACGGATTTCCAGGGCCTTTCATAAAATGGTTTTTAAAAAAACATTCTTTTGATCAAATTTATGAAATAGTCCATCAATTAGGAAATCAAAATGCAAAAGCAAAAACAGTGATAGGATATTTGGATTCATTAGGTGAAAAGCATTTATTTTATGGGGAGCTTGAGGGGAAAATAGTTCCACCACAAGGAGAAGGTTTTGGATGGGATTGTATTTTTCAACCAGAAGGTCAGGATTCTACTTTCGCAGAAATACCAAAAGAAGAAAAAAATAAAATTTCTCATAGAGGAATTGCAATGAGAAACTTAAAAGAATTTCTGGACAAATAAAAATAAGATAATAATCTTTAAAAAATTAAAAATCTTAAAAGACAAATGAAAGATAAAAAAGAAATTCCAAAAATTTTAGAATACAAGGATGAAAATTTGAATTCAAAAAATTTTTTTCAAGAAAATGAGAAAGGATCGTTTGGAATATTCCATAAGCAGAAATTTTTAATCCACGAGGGATTTTATGATAAAGATACTTTGATAATTTTTGCACCATCTCAAATTGAATTTGATATAAAGAAATATGGATCTAAATTTGCGTGTAAAAATCACCGCTTCTTAAAATTTTTAGATGAAGAAAATAAAACCTCATTAGGTAAATTTGAATATTATAGTGGAGGAAAGTATGGAGATTATTATTTTAGAAATAATAAAATAGAATTGCTTCCTTTTGGATATTATAAAGAAGAGTCAAAATTAGTTCTAGACTTATTAAAATCAGAATTAAAAGTTTTATAATCTTAATAAAAACATTTATATAACTAAACCAATTAAAACAAATATGGAAAAAGAAATTGGAAAAATTCCAAAAAACGACCAAGCAGAAATTCTTTTGAGAATTGACGATTTTGGAGGAAGAAGGGGATTTACAATAAGGGAATTTGTAACTTCTGAGAAATATACCGGATTCACAAAAGCCGGAGTAAGAATTCTTTCCAAAGATTTCCCAAAATTCAAAGAAATGATCAACTCAATTTCTGAAGAAGATATGACTGAAGAAGAAAAAGCTGGAGAAGTTGAAGAAAAACCTAAAAAAAAGACTCCTAAAAATCAAGAAGAACTTCCAGATTATTAAAATTTAATGCAGCAATTCTTAAAAAGAGCAATTTATTAAATTAATTTATGGAAGATGAAGTAAAAGAAGCTTTTGATAGATTAATGTCAAATATAGAAAACAAAAGAGACTCTTTACAAGAATCTTTTAGTCCAAGTTATAAAAAGAGTAAACTTGAACTTTCAGTTTATGAACTTGCTGACCTTGCAGGGCTAAGAATATTTAATACAAATTATGATAAATTCAATTTAACGAAAAAGAAAGGACAATTAATTAGGGCATATTTTCAAGGGAATATAATTGAGAAATCAATAAATGAACTTTATGATTTATATCCAGATATTTTTTCTGGTGAACCAAGATGGAGAATAGACCCTTCCTTAATCGGATCTCATGTTCCAACTTATGATGAAACAGAAATAGAAAATTAATCTAATTATTCTACTTTATAACTAACAACCCAATTTAAATTATTTAAGATAATAATTAATTCCCTTAACCTTCTTCCACTACACTCAACGATATATTGGTATTTTTCAACCTTTTCTTTTCTATTAATTTCTATAGAAATCATCTTAACCTTTCCAAATTTTTTTAGAAATTCATTAAATTCTTTTGATTTTTTTTCTTTAATTTCAAAAAAGAATCTTTTGTGATAAGATCCAATCCCATTTTTTTCAAGGAATCCGTCAATTAGAATAATTATCCAAACAAATAAATAAGTCATCCCTCCAATGAAATATTCTCCTACCCCCATCAAAAGCCCAAAAATTGAGAAGACCCANATACTTGCAGCTGTTGTGAATCCAAAAATCTTGTCCGTTGTTCTAATTAAAGCTCCAGCCCCTAAGAAACCAATTCCTGTTACAATACTTCCTAAAAGAGGAAGAGGATTTCCCATTCCTAGATTTACCGCAGTTATTGCAAGTCCACATGCACCAACCGCAACAAAAGTAAAAGTCCCAAATCCAATTAGCTTGTGACTTCTTTGTCTTTGAAATCCGAATATTAATGCCGGAATAAAGGTTAAAAGCATTCTAAGTAAGACTATCCAAGTTTCCATGTAATTCTCATAAATTTTGAGTATTTAAAGTTAGATGTGAAAAGATATTTAAAATTAAAAAACATTCTTTTCCAATGGATAAAAAGAAAAAAGACTTAATTTTTAACATAAGTGTTTTCATAATTTTTATAGGACTAGTTTATTTTCTTTTAATTCCAAAGGGAAATTTACAAACAAGTGAAGAAGTTGCAAGATGTATAGGAGAAAATTCAATTGTATATGTTCAAGTTGGATGCTCTCACTGTGTAGACCAAGAAGAAATGTTTGGAAACAATTCTGCACTTTTAAATAAAATAGACTGTTTTTACGAGCCTGATAGATGTCAGGATATTGAGGGTACTCCAACATGGAANATCAAAGGAAAATTGTATGTAGGAGTTCAAAGCATTGAAAAATTACAAGAACTTACTGGTTGTTAAATTTTAAATTATGAAAAGTTAAAAACTTAAGTTTTTATTTATCTTCTCTAATATAAAAGAGGGTAAAATTTTTTTTGCAGAATAGTCTTTTTTTAATTCATCTGGCAATAAAAAAAACTCTTTCACTTCCTTTCTACAATTATCTGATTTACAATTACACTTCATAATCCATTTTTCTTGCCAATCAATCCCCCAAATAGTTCTATCACTCCATTCTGTTGTTGAATAGTCATAAGTTATTTCTTCTTCTTTTTTTATATCTTTTATTGCGACAAGGATAGAAACTTCCCTTATTCCAGAATTTGGAGAACAAGAATGATTTATAAATAAATAAGGAGAATCCAACAATAAATAAGTATCATCCTTGATTTGAAAAGGATCATCAACTCGAACTTNTCCAGAGACATATCTTTTTTTTAGTTCTTCGACAGAGATTGGATTACCAGTCATATGACAGATAATTTCTCCTTTTTTAATATCCGAAGAAGCAAAAATTCCTTTTCCTTCAATACTTGAATTTTTAATATGAATCATGAAATTATTAAATTGAGTATATTTAAAAACTTTAATTAGGATTTCTCACTCAGATAACTAGGCATTAAAGAATTATGACCAAATTGTATCATTAGATCAATTCCAAGATTGTCGAATCCCACAGGAGAATCACAAGCTCCAAAACAGCTTCCAAGGAAAATTAAAAATTCTGCGTCTGTTCGCTCAGAGAGATAATCAATAACCACTGTTGCGTATTGCTTCAATCCATCGGGAAACTGGACCAAAACAAGCTTCGCTTTTTCATCTTTAATCTGTTTAACTGCTAAGTCTAATTCAAGAGAATATTCTTCTTCAAGATCTTCAAGAGTTCTTTCTTTTATCATGGGTATTCAATAAATAAGAGGATTATAAATTTAATCCCTTCCAGCAAAAAAAATTTTGATTTCCTTAGCCAAAAACTTTAAATCCAGCGTTAAACTTTTTCTTTTATGGAACAAAAAGCAAAAGAAAAGATTCGTCAGCCAATTGTTACGGTTGCAGGGCATGTGGATCATGGAAAGACCTCAATCCTAGATTCAATTAGAAGCTCAGCCGTCCAAGAAACCGAAGCAGGAGGAATAACCCAAAAGATTTCATTCACTTCTTATCCAATTGACAAACTCAAAAAAGCCTGTCCTTTAATTGAAAAATCAGGCATAAATTTGAATATTCCAGGATTTCTATTTATTGATACCCCTGGACATGCAGCATTTACAAATTTAAGAAAAAGAGGAGGATCACTTGCCGATTTGGCAGTTTTAGTTATTGATCTCACTGAAGGAATCAAACCCCAAACTGCAGAAGTTATTCAAATTTTAAAATTAAATAAAACTCCATTTATAATTGCATTAAATAAAATTGATAAAATTACTGGATGGAGAAAATTAGATGAGAATTTAAAAAATTCGGTAGAAATGCAAGGAGAAAGGGTGAAAGAAGTTTTCGATGAGAAATTTTATACTCTTGTTGGAGCATTACAATCTTATGGTCTTGAAACTGATTTATTTTATAATATTCCTGATTTTACAAAAAAAATTGCAATGGTTCCTTGTTCGGCTTACACCAAAGAAGGAATTCCGGAATTAATTATGATGCTTTGTGGATTAAGCGAAAAATTTTTAACTAAAAGACTTGAACTTCATCCTGACCCAAAAGGAGTTATGCTTGAAGTAAAAAGAGAGAGAGGTAATGAAGCTATAGAAGCAATTCTCTATGACGGTGAATTAAACAGAACTGACGAAATAGCCGTCGCTTCAATAACTGGAGAACCAATTGTAACTAAGATAAGAATCTTAGAAGAAATCATTCCTCTTTCATCGAAATTTAAAACAACAGAAAAAGTAAACGCTTCAACTGGAATTAGAATTCAATTAACTGAAAAACAGGAGATACTTCCAGGCATGCCTTTTGTGAAATTCAAAAATAATTTAAAAGAAATAAGTGAACAATTCAAAAAAGAGCTAGGAGAATCCATAAAAACAGAAAAATTTGGAATTATTGCAAAAGCAGATTCACTTGGAAGTTTAGAAGCCTTATTAGTTTTGCTTGGCCAAAACAATATTAATGTTGTTCAAAAATAAAGATGATTACTGGAGAAGTTGTTTACAAAATTATTGAAGATTTAGTTGAATGGAGAAAGAAAAAACAAACTGAAATCGAAAAAGAAAGATTAATGGGACTTTCAACAATTTGCAAATTAGAAATTTTACCTCAATACGTGTTCAGAAATACCAAGCCTGCAATTTTTGGAGTTAGAGTTGTAGGAGGAAAATTAATTAAAAATCTTTCTATGATCGACGAGAACGACGAGAAAATAGGAAATATAAAAAACATTCAACATGACAAAAAGTCAGTTGAAGAATCCAAAGAAGGGGATGAAGTCGCAATATCCATTCCAAATTTAAATTGTGAAAGACAACTTAAGGAGAAAAGATTTCTTTTTACCAATCTTGGAGAAAGCCAGTTTAAAGAATTTAAAAAAAATAAAGATTTGCTAAGCGGGAACGAAATAAGTATAATAAAAGAAATTGCAGATATAAAAAGAAAAACAAAAGAAAACTGGGGAGTTTAAAATGACAAAAACCATCGAGGTATATAGTGCAATAATTCTAGAACCCATAAAAAAGGGTAAAGATTACACTTGTTATATTGTCTTCAATAAATTAGAAGGAAACGAAAAAAAATTTCTAAACGAGGCAAGTAATATTGAAGAATTAGTAACTATTATTGAAAAAGAAATAGAATCAATAAATCAGGGGTCTTTTAAAAATCTCAATATTGAATATCCCCTAAATAAAGGCCATTATCTCCATGAATCAACTAATAGAATTTATGAATACTCCGAAATATGGAAAGAAGGTATAAAAAAAATTTCTAAAAAACTAATTAATTTTAACAAAAAATAATTACTTAAGTTTTCTTCGTTCAGCCATCAATTTTTTGTTTCTTTTTCTTCTATAATACCAATAGCCAAGTCCTACAACAATTACAAGAAGAATTATCCAAGTCGTTGCTGAGCTTCCATTTTTACTTGAAAATCTATCTTGGAAATATTTTGATTCATAAAGAACTTGTTTATTCAAAGTTCTTCTAACGTTTGATTTATCTGTATATGAAAGTTCTATAGAGATGTTCCCATCTTTTGGAACTGCCTCAAAGTCTGCAGTGGTATATTCATTAGAGTCTAAATCTCCTACAATATTAAATTTAGCTCCTTTAATCTGAACATTTTCTTGATCTGGAACCTCGACAGTTAAAGCTTTTACATCAACTTTTGCAACATTCAAAATTTCAAAAGTTAATGTTCTGGTAGTAGAATCATAATTTTTAACATGAACCTCAAAGTTCGCTCTTGAGTCCTGAATATTCACACTAAATTTCTGTGAAAACATATCAGTAGCGGGAGTATTAACTCCAGACGCATAATAAACTTGAACTTCAGCATTTCCATCCAATGCACCAGAATTTACTTTAAGTGTGTACGGAATCAACCAATCATTTTTGTAGCTTTGAGCATAAGTACTCCCAGAAAGAATCTTTGTATCTGCATCAACTCCATCAGCAAATGAAAATGAATATTCCGGATCTAATCTAAAAATGGTTCCTTTACATTCTGGATTTTGAACTCCACTCACTTGGAACAAAAGTTTAACACTGTCTCCTTGAACTGCAGGATAAGGATCTTGATTAACCAGAGAAATTTTTAAATTACAAGCATCAGCAAGAACTCCAGTTAAACTCAAAACAAAAAAGAATCCAAATAAAATTCCGAACACCACGCCATTTTTCATAACTCAATTAGTTAAATTTTATTTTTAAATCTTTTTAATTAAGAATAAAAAATCTTTATCTCATTTATGTCAACGTTTTCAGAATTATCATAATTTTTTAAATTTCCTAATTCATAATTCAAAAAAAGATCCCAAGGAGTATTTCCAACTAAAGTAACTTCAGTAATATTAACAAGAATATCTTTTGAATTGGGATCTATAACCCCTGTTTCAAATAAATCATCCTTATTTAATTTAAAATAAATTTTATGACTAAGATCATAAATTTGAGAAATAATTCTATCTTCCATAAGAGAAGAAAAATCCTTTTGATTTAATCTCACTTCAAGATTCTTTTTCTTTTTATCAAATTTTGTCTCAACCATTTTATTCTCTAAATATTTTAACTAATTCCTCAATAGGTGCAGTGTAAAGTTCATTTATATCTCTTCTGTTTCCATTGAATTTTTTTTCTAATATGTTTGCCCATGAGAGATAATCTAAATCCTGGAAAAATTCATATGGAGCCATTGGAGATTCCCCAATACTCATCATAGCATGTTTGAAGTATTTTTCCTTGAGTTTTCTTTCTATAAAAGTAGCATCACCTTCAATAAGTTTCATTAATGGAGAAAGTCTATCGTGTTTAATTTTTCGTTGTTTTTCAAGAACAGACACCCCATCATAAAAATTTGGAAAAGAATTATCTTGTGCGTGATGTGTTACTTCATGTCCTAAAACAAGTTTAGTAGCTTCTTCATTTCCTATGGGTTCATTAAAAAGCAAGAAAAGATTAGTTCCCGTGACATATCCCCCAAAACTATCTTCAATCTTTGTGTATTCTTCTAATCTTGATTTAGATAGAAGAATAACTCCAAAGTTTTTCAAATTACATTTTAACTTACTTTCTTCTTCCACAAGAGGTACTACTTCTTCAATACAATTTTTTACATAACTTTTATCAAATTTTGTCTCAACCATTTTATTCTCCAAATATTTTAACTAATTCCTCAATAGGTGCAGTGTAAAGTTCATTTAT
>Ga0066332_101_pt1 | contig 6691 bp, 7 predicted proteins | sample RifGroE1_FD_59258 | JGI IMG/M metagenome (GOLD analysis project Ga0066332, IMG submission 59258) | Archaeon GW2011_AR1
GAATCAGAACTTTGGATTTATGGTCTTGCAGAAAATGAAAGCATAGTTAAAGTTTTTAATGAAAAAGTAATGCATTCTTTCCATATTGAAAGAATAAAAAAAAAGATTGGACTTAAGATGCTCTTCTACAAAATTCCTCATGAAGAGGTTAAAACTCTTAGCAGTTTAAAATTTACAGAAGCAAGAATTTTACCCAAAAATCAGCAATCAAAAAACTCCCAAATTACCCAAATAGTCTGTGACAGTGCGGTTTATATTACTTTATGGATTGATCCTATTTATACAATTGTAATAGAAAATAAGATTATCGCAAAAGAATATATCGATTTATATAAAATACTCTGGGATCATTCTCAAAAAATTATTTAATTTTGTCTCTTCTCATACAACAATTATGTAAGATTACTGCATCAGCATATATACTTTTAGATTACACTCATTATATTAAGTGAGCTAAGATGACAAAAATTAAAAGAAAAAAAAATGACATGGCAACTTTGAATAGAAGAAATTCAGAAGATAAAGCTCTAAAAGAAAATAGAATAAAAAATGATGAATTGACTTTGGATAGAAGATCTGAAGCAGATGAGAACATGCAAAAAAAAAGATTGAGGAATGATAAGATCACATTGAATAGGAGAAAAATAAAAGATAGAAATCCCTGGAAAACTTTTGCAATATCTCTATTGGTACTGGCAATTTTAGATCACATTGAATAGGAGAAAAATAAAAGATAGAAATCCCTGGAAAACTTTTGCAATATCTCTATTGGTACTGGCAATTTTAGCGATAGGAATTTACTACTTCTTTTTCTAAATAAAAATGATAAAACTAAAAAATAACGTAGAAAAATTAAATATGTTTCAATGACAGAATGGGCCATAAAGATTGAAGATAAAGATGGGAAACAAAAAACAGTCTATCGTGTAAACGTCCAACATTGGAAAGAAAATAAAATTATAAATGAAAAATTATATTTTTGTGGTGATCAAAGATTTTAATTAAAAATGGAAAAAAATAAAATGAATAAAAAGGGACTTATTGGAAAAATTATGGCGTTTGTAATAGCAATAGTCGGCGGATACTTTTTACTTCAATATTTTGGTGTAATATAATGAAAAAAACAAAAGAAGAAAAACTAGATGAAATAATGAATTGTGTAAACAAAGAAGATGGTTTATACATAATAAGAAAAAGGTATGCAGAAAAATTTGAAGAGGATAGTAAAGCAGAAGGAAAAGGAACAATCCAAATAATGACTTATGGAAACCATGTAATCTACTTGAAAGCAAATCTTTCTGAACTTCCCCATATTCCCCTAACAAAATTTAATTATACTTCTGGAACATTTGAAAAAAAATGGGGACCAAAACATAAAACTATTGTTCTAACACCAAATCATTCTAGTATTAGAAAAGTTGAAATAGAAATTCAAGGATTGGATATTCATAATATGAGATTACTTCCAGATAAGACTGGTGATGTAATTGAAGATACTGCCAAGGTAAAAATAACTAGACATTATAGATTTGAAGAAGGGGATTCTGAAAATAAAGGAGATTCCCACAAAGCTTCTCCAGGTAAAACCAAAGCAAGATTAATAAAACAATAGTTAAATGTGACTATACTTTTTATAAAATGATAATCACAAACCCTTACCAAAGAATAGTTCCTTTTATACTATTTATATTAGCATTAGTTTTATTGTTTCTGCTTATTCGTCCAATGATAACAATTCTCTTGGGTAGCATTCTTCTCTCATATGTTTCTTTCCCATTGTATAAGAGAATAACTAAAAAGATTCCAAATAAATCCCTTTCCATCATTTTGTCTTTATTCATAATCTTTCTTATTGTCTTAATCCCATTTGCTTTTTTGACATTTGAAATTACACAACAGGGCGTCTCTTTCTATAATTCATTATCAAATAATGTTGCAAAAGGGGCATTGTTTGGTTTTGGATGCACCGATACAGAATCACAAATCTGTTTGATTCTCAATCAAGCTGAAAAATTTAGCTTGGATCAATTATCAAAAGTTGGTTTTGACAAACAACTAAAGGAGTTTCTGCCAATTTTAGAGAATAAAATAACCCACTTTATAATAAGCATACCAATGATTCTCGCAGGAATTTTCCTTATATTAATCATATCATATTTTATCTTAAAAGATTGGGAAAAAATTTTAAAAAAAATAGTGAATTTGCTTCCAATGAGGGAAAAGACAATAAAAAAACTCATCAAACAATTTGAAAATATAGCCCACACAGTAATTTATGCACAATTATTTGTTGCATTGGTTCAAGGAATTATTGCGATAATAGGATTTTATATTTTTGGGATTCCTTTTCCAATATTCTTTGGAGTTGTAGTAGCCTTCTGTGCTCTAATTCCTGCTATCGGAACAGCTATTATATGGATGCCTGCTTCTTTTTACTTAATTTTAAATGGATATTTTTCTTATAATCCTGGAATATTATGGAATGGAATAGGCTTATTCTTATACGGCCTTTTGATAATTAGTACAATTGATAACGTTCTTCTAGCAAAAATAGTGCATGCAAAATCTAAGGTAAATCAAATTCTGGTAATTGTTGGAGTTATAGGTGGTGCAGCCTTGTTTGGAATCATTGGAATCTTTATCGGTCCTATATTATTACCTTTGCTCATAACTTATTTTGAAACATTTAAAGAAAGATTTGTGTAAACTGCAATAAAAGAAAAAGCCCATATTCTTTCCTAGATCGAATTTTAATTCTTTAATTAAAAAGTATTGGAGTTTATATTTGCATTGCTCTTTACAGTAATTATACTCTCAGCAGGATTTATCTCTGCTGCACCATCTGCTATAAATCTTGGAACAGCTGGGAATTTTGTAATCTTGTCAAATACAGGAATTACTAATGTTCCATCATCTATTATTACTGGAAATATTGGAACAAGTTTAGATTCAGCTAATAGTGATATTTCTTTCGCAGGAATGACCTGTGCAGAAGTGACAGGTGGAATATATTCAATTAAAGCATTAACACCAATGGCATGTGAAATCTCAGATGTAACAGACGGTACAACAATAGTAAGTACAGCAGTAGCAGATATGGGCGCAGCATATACAGCTGCATCAGATCCAGCAACACCAGCAGGTGTTGGGGCAACTAATCTTAATGTTAATGGAGGAACTTTATCAGGTAATACTTTTACCCCTGGCGTTTATACATGGAATACTCCCGTAACAATAACAGATGATATAACAATATCAGGTACAGCAACAGACATTTTTGTTTTCCAAATATCAGGAACTCTTGGAATAGATGCTAATAAGAAAATTATTTTAGTTGGTGCAATACCCCAAAACATATTCTGGCAGGTAGCAGGTACAACAACTCTTAATGCAGGTTCTAACTTCGTTGGAACTATTTTAGATCAAACATTGATTGAAATGAAAACAGGCGCAACATTAGACGGAAGAGCATTAGCACAGACAGCTGTTACATTAGATCAGAATACTATTTCATTATCCGCACCTCCAGTAGTTGATACAATAGCTCCTTTAGGATACACAGTATCTTTTGATCAGATGTATATTAACAATGCGAACAAAACTATAATCTCATTTACATTTGCTGGCGCAGAAGTAGGAACAACTTATAATTATGTAATCTCAGACAGTGTGAATCCGGATATAACAGGAACAGGCACAATACTAACCTTAACTGACACAATTGGTCCAATTAATTTATCTTCATTATCTGATGGAAGTTTATCATTATCAGTTAATTTAACAGATGCAGCTGCTAATATTGGTTTACCAGCTACAGATACAATTACAAAAGATATTGTAGCACCAACAATTGATAATGTTGCTGATATAATCAAGGAAGCAACAAGTGGATCAGGTGCAACAGTAACAATAACTCCTCCAACATCTCATGATGCTACAGACGGAAATATTTCATCATCTTGCAATTATTCAACAGGAACATTTTCATTAGGTACAACAACAGTGACATGCTCAAAAACTGATGTTGCTGGAAATGTAGCAACTCCTGAAGTTTTCACAGTAACAATTCAAGATACAACTGCACCAGTTGTTACAATACCTTCAGATATGATTATCGAAGCAACATCTTCAGCTGGAGCTGTTGCAACTTTCACATCCTCAGCAACTGATCTTGTTGATGGTTCTATTACTTCAATATGTTCCCCTTTATCAGGTTCTACTTTTACTTTTGGTTTAATACATGTAGTAACATGTACAGCAACGGATGCTGCTACGAACACCGCTTCAAAAACATTTAATGTTAATGTTCAGGATACAACAGCTTCGGTAATTACTTTAGTTGGAGCAAACCCACAAAATATAAATAAAGGTATTGCTTATACAGAATTAGGTTCAACTGTTTTAGATAATTATGATGTCGGTATGATTGCTACAGTAGATTCAAGTTTAGTTAATACAAGTAAAATTGGTTCATACGTAGTAACTTATGATGTGACTGATTCGAATGGAAATAATGCAATTCAAGTTACAAGAACGGTTAACGTAATCGTTCCATTTGTCGCACAATTAACTGTAGATTTGGGCACAGCAAGTGATTATATTATTTTAGCAAAAACAGCAGTTTCAACAACAGGAACTACTTCAATTATTGGAAATGTTGGGGTTAGCCCAGTTGCAGCGACATATATGACTGGATTTGGATTAATAATGGATTCAACAAATGTATTCTCAACATCATCTTTAGTTACAGGAAAACTCTATGCAGCTAATTATGCAGTACCAACACCAAGCAATATGGGTACAGCTATAAGCGATATGGAAACAGCATATACTGATGCTGCTGGAAGAACGTTACCCGATGCTACTGAATTAGGTGCTGGAGATATTAGTGGATTAACTATTACTCCTGGCCTTTACAAATGGGGAACTGGAGTTCTAATCTCTGCTGGAGGAGTTACCATTTCAGGTGGAGCAAATGATATTTTCATATTTCAAATAGCACAAGATCTTACTGTAGCTAATGGGGCCATTATAACTTTAAGTGGTGGAGCTCAAGCAAAGAATATTTTCTGGCAAGTTGCTGGTCAAACAAAACTTGGAACAACATCTCAAATGAAAGGAATAATATTATGTCAAACTTTAATTGAAATGCAAACAGGGGCAACATTGAACGGAAGAGCCCTAGCACAAACAGCTGTTACATTAGATTCTAATGCCATTACTTCGCCTGGAACAGCGTCATCAACGCCTCCAGCAATAGATGATACCCCTTATGTTGACGATAGCGAAATCAATTCGAATGGGGATTCATCAAGTTTACCAAATAATGATGAAAGTGCTGAAAATTCTGAGAATACAATTATTGCAACCTCAAAAGGACCAGTCAAAATTATTAATGGAGTTTCTGCTACAATAACAAAAAATAATGAAACTATAGAAGTTAATTCTGATGGAAAGCTAGCAAAATTAAATTCTGGGAATGTTAAAGTAGAAACTGAACTTCCTGTTGAAGTTGAAGGAAACACCATTCATGTAACCCAATCAAATGGTATAAAGTCTGAAATTAAGATTATGCCATCTGTAGCTTCTGAAATTGCTTTGAATAGATTAAGATTAAAAGTTTGCTCCGAGGAGAATAATTGCACAATTACATTAAAAGAAGTTGGTGAAGGAAACGAAACAAAAGTTGTGTACGAGCTTAAAGTTGAGAAACAATCAAAAATTTTGTGGTTGTTCAAAAAACAAATGCAAGTTAATGTACAAGTTGATGCAAAAAATGGAGAGATAATCAAAGTAGAGAGACCATGGTGGGCTTTTTTGGCAAGCTAGACTGACAAGACAAACTAGAATGAACAAGAAAAGCCCGTTTATCCCGAGGATATTTAGAAATTTTATATAAAATAGAAGGCCCATGGAAAAAAAATATTATTGGGGACTTTTTTTCTTATTTGTACAGGCGTTAGTTATTCTAAGAAATTCCCTTGATGGATATAATTATTATTTTTGGTTTTGTGACTTTGCCCCAATAGTTTTTTCAATTGCTTTTTTTATAGGAAATAAAAATATCATTAAAGGGATTATAAATTTTGGACTTATTCCCCAAATTATTTTTTTATTTGATCTTATCTACACAATAATTAATGGAACATCTCTTCTTGGAGTTCACCCTAGTTTATTACAGTTTTTTTCTTTTTCTGTTTTGAGCACGATATTCATACATCTTACCACAATCTTTGCTTTAATGATTACTATTAAAACCAAGCCTACTAAAAAAACAGTCTTTTATTCTATAATATTTATGTTTTTAGTTTATTTAGTCACATTAATCTTTACTCCTTCTTCTGAAGGAATAAATTTTGTTTATTCCACGGGGGATCTTTTAAAAAGTTACAATTTTTTAATTCCAAATATTATTTTTCTTTGGCCATTTTTAACATTTCTATTTTTAATTCTTCCTACTCAAGGAGTTCAATATTTTCTTTATAAATTTTTTAAAAGAAAAATTACCCTTAAACCAAAAAAATCCAATTAATGGTGTATAGAATTATACAGCTCATCAATATATATTCAATTTCTTTAATATGATTGAATAAAAATGAATAAAAAAGGTCAATCAGGTTGGTTAATTTGGGCAGTAATATTTTTAATAATCGCTCTAGTTGCGGGGATGTTTGGATTTGGAATTATCTCT
>Ga0066332_113_pt1 | contig 5207 bp, 8 predicted proteins | sample RifGroE1_FD_59258 | JGI IMG/M metagenome (GOLD analysis project Ga0066332, IMG submission 59258) | Archaeon GW2011_AR1
TAAATTCATCACTAATCGCTAAGACTGGGAAAGATTTTTCCAGAATTAATTGAACAATAACAATATCAAACGGATCTTTTCCAATTGGAGCATATAATCGGGGAAATGACTCTGTAAAATGATGTCCCATGTTAATCTTTCAATTCTTCTGCCATTATTACTGTTGCAACTCTCATTTCAAGAATTTTTGGATTTATTTTTCTAGTATTTAAATCAATAGCATCTTGGAAAGCAGCATTTATTTTACACTCGTAGGGTGTTCCATCTGCGATCTTAACTGCTTCTTCTGGAGTAACTCCTTTTGCAATCACTTTCTGTTTTTTCTGTAAACTAGGAGAATACCATTTTTCGAAAGTTTTTTTATCTGCAAATGAGGTGTAGAAAATTATTCCTTTGTATCCTTTAGCTTCTTTTGTATATTCAAAGACTACATTGTACATATTGTCAACCATCTTAAAAAGATTCAATAAAGAGTATATAAAATTTTGTATAAAAAAGTAAAATAATCTAAAAGAGAAAATTTTACTTATCTGCACTTTCTAAATCTAGAAAGGATTTTGCTTGACCTAAAAATTCGTCTGCCATTCCTGAAAGTTTGTCCTCAAACTCTGCTACCCTTTGAGAAATGATCCATTTTTCGTAAATTCCCCTCCAAAGTTTCATTCTTGAAGAAGTTTCGAACTTTCCTTCGTAATCTCTAACCAAGGAAGCCTTTAATTTAATAGCAACTGAACCACTATTAGTCTTAACTTTTGCCCCACCTTTATTTATTTCAACTTCTGCCAATTGATCTATTCTAAAATCTAGTTTAATTTCAAATTGAAAATAATCAGTTACTTCTTTTGTGCAAGCCCATTTGAACTTTATTTCTTTTGTTGGCCCTGCAATCTTTTCTCCGTACTCAGTTTCTTCAACAGTTAGACCGGCCTCTTCGGATAACCAATTATAACAAAACTGATAAAAATCTCTAAAGGTAAAATAACCCTTGTAGGAAATCTTACTTGAGTACACCTCATCTTGCTCTGACATGAAAATAATATGAATTTTTATTTTAAATATTCTTCTGTTGTAACAATCTTTAAATAATTGACATAAGTTCAAATTAAATGGTAAACAAAGGGGATTTTATGTCTGAGAATGTGGAGAGAACAATTGGAAGAGATGCACAGAGGAACAATATTCTTGCTGCAAAGCTTGTATCAGAGGTTGTGAAGACTACTCTTGGCCCAAAAGGAATGGATAAGATGCTTGTTAGTCCTACTAATGAGATAATTGTTACAAATGATGGGGTTACAATTTTAGATGAAATGCAAATTGAGCATCCTGCAGCAAAAATGATGGTTGAAATTGCCAAAACTCAGGAAAAAGAAGTTGGAGATGGAACTACAACTTCGGTTATGATTGCCGGAAAACTTCTAGAAAATGCAGAAAAACTTTTAGATAAAAAGATTCATCCAACAGTTATTGTTAAAGGATATCGAATGGCTCAAGAGAAGTCACAAGAAATCTTAAAAGAGATATCTCTAAAAATTTCTCCTGAAAATGAAGACGTATTGAAACAAATTGCTATGACTGCTATGACTGGCAAAGGTGCTGAAGATGAAAAAGAGAGATTTTCTGAAATTTTGGTTAGGGCGGTTAAAATTGTCCAAACAAATAACAAAGTAGATAGTGAAGATGTCAAAATTGAAAAGGTTGTGGGAGAAGGGATAAAGGATACTAAACTTATTAAAGGAATTATAATTGATAAAGAAAGAATTTCCAAAGATATGCCTCAGAAAGTATTTAACTCAAAAATATTAGTTATTGATTTCCCCCTTGAAATTAAAACGCCAGAGGTGGATACAAAGATTTCAATTTCAAGTCATTCAGAATTGCAAAACTTTTTAGATGAAGAAGAGAAATCAATTAAACATATGGTTGAACAAATTATTTCGACTGGATGCAATGTTTTATTCTGCCAAAAAGGAATTGATGATTTTGCAAGATATTTACTTTCAAAATCTGGAGTTTATGCTTGTAGGAGAGTTGGGAGAACTGACCTTGAAAGAATTTCTAAAGCAACTGGTTCAAAAATAATTTCTAATTTAAATGAAATAAATTCCGTTGAACTTGGAGAAGCTGGGGAAGTTGAAGAGATAAAAGTGAGTGGTGAGCCTATGACTTATTTGAAAAATTGTAAAAATCCCAAATTAGTTACGATTCTTGTCCATGGTGGAACAAAACATGTGGTGGATGAAATTGGTCGTGCTCTTCTCGATGGACTTTTAGATATTGCAAGTGCACTTGAAACTGGACTTGTAGTTCCTGGAGGAGGTGCAATTGAAATTGAAATTGCAAAAAGATTAAGAGAGTTTGGTCAAACTCTTGCCGGACGTGAACAACTCGCAGTTGAAGAATTTGCAAATGCGTTGGAGTTTATTCCCATCACTCTTGCTGAAAATGCAGGTATTGATCCAATAGATGTTTTAACTGAACTAAAAGCAAGACACGACGCTGGAGAGATGAATGCAGGATTAAATCTTTTTACAAATAAAGTTGAAAATGTATTAAACTCAAAAATAATTGAACCTGCAAAAATAAAAGTTCAAGCAATTAATTCAGCCACAGATGTTGCAACAATGATTTTGAGAATTGATGATGTAATTGCTTCAAAGCCTTCAAAAAAAGGAAGGATGAATGATCTTGGAAGACTTCCAGACTATATGGAAAGTTTGAGCTAATAATGGAAATTGAGAAAAGAATTAACGAAGTGAAAAACAATTTTAAATTTGTTCAGGTCTATCTTATAAATGGGTTAATTAAAGAACCAATTATAAGGGTAAGTGATTTTAACCATTCTAAAATTCTTGAAAGATTATTGAGAGAATTCAAAATTTCTTTTGAAACAAGAATGGGTAAAGAGAGAAAATATTCAATTCCTATTGAGAATAAAAATGGGTCTTATAAAATTGTTGGGGCTGGAAAATTCAAGGTGCTGGATGAAGGAAAAATTGGATATTATTCTAATAGTTATGATTATGATTTGAGGCCCAATCATGAACACTTTAAAGAAATGGAAAAACATCAAGAATTTAAGTTTGTAGAGATGGATTCTTTAGGAGAAAATGTTTTAAGTTAAATTTTTAAACAATAATTTTATTTTTCCTTTCATGCAATATCACATAATCTTAACTGAAAGATGTAATCTTAAATGTAAATATTGTTATGAAAAATCAATGCAAGAATTCGATAATGGCCTTGGAGAAAAATGGGATTACGATGAAGATACTCCCTTTGATTCTGAAGTTTCAATTGATAAACTAAAAAAATTTATCAAACCAGAAGATCGACTTATTTTTTATGGGGGGGAACCTTTAGTTATGGTTGAGAAAATAAAAGAGATTATGGATAACTTAGATTGCAAATTTGGAATTCAAACTAATGGAATTTTATTGAAAAGACTTCCAATTGAATACATTAAAAGAATTGATAAAATGCTTGTTTCAATTGATGGAGATTCTGAACGAACAAATTTTAATAGGGGTAAAGGAGTTTATGAAATTGTAATAAAAAATTTAAAAGAATTGCGTTCTCGAGGATATTCAGGAGAGATTGTTGTAAGGATGACATTACTTTTTTCAGATTTGTTTAAACAAGTAAAACATTTAATTTCTTTAATTGAAGAAGAAATAATTAATTCGATTCATTGGCAAATCGACGCTGGTTTTTACAAATTTGATTTTGATAAAGAAAAATTTTCTGAATTTGTTAAAGAGTATAATAAAAACATTAGCCAATTAGTTAATTGGTGGACTAATGAAATAAGAAATGGGAAAGTATATTTGATATACCCTTTTCTAGGAATTTTTAATAGAATCATTGGTTGGGATAAAGAAACTAAATTACCTTGCGGTTCCGGATACGAAAATTTTACTGTCAATACCTCTGGAAAGCTTTCATCATGCCCCATTATGAATTCTGTTAAAAAATTTTATTGTGGAGATATCGAAAAAGGAATTGAAAAAGAGATTCATGTCCAAGACGATGAATGTGAGAAATGTTTAAACTTTAAAATTTGTGGAGGACGTTGTTTGTATTGGAGAGATGCTAAGCTTTGGTCTCCAGAAGGAGATAAATTAATTTGCGAAACGATTGGATATTTAATAAATTCAATTAAAGAAAAAGTTCCTGAGATAGAAAATTTGCTAAAAAAGGGAATTGTTAAAAAAGAACAATTTGAATACGAAAAATATTTTGGTCCAGAAATTATTCCTTAACTATTTTCTTTCAGGATGACAATTTTTGCAAGCATGAAATTTTTTCTTTTTGAAATATGTTCTTGTATCTCTAAGAATCAAATGATCTTTTTTTATCATTCCTGAAAATCTACATTTTTCCTTGTGATAAGTCTTTTGTAAAGTTGAACCGTAAAAATTGAATTTCTTTACTGGGGTTGCTTTTTTTTCAATGTAAATTGGTTTTTCAATTTCTTTTATTACGGGTCTATCACGATAGTGAATTATATCTCTAAAGATTGGTTTTTCAACTAATTGTTTTTGATTATCTTTCTCTAATATTCTTGCTAAAAAAATTCTTTTGAATCTTAAAACCAAAATTAAAATAATTATATATGTCAAAATTAAATAAACAAGTAGTGTAACCTGTTCAGAATTTTGTAAATTGAAGGTTCCAACACTCCCAGTAAAAAAGAGAACCATTGAGATTGCTAAAACTACAAGTAAGATGAAGTCAAATAAACTAACTAATTTTTCTGTTTTCATTTTATACTTATAATCCTAAAAGATTTTTTACCCAAAGGAAAATTATCTCAAAGATATTTAATTTTTCTGATTTAACATTTAATTTTATGAATTCTTCAGTAGGAAAACTTCCAGGATTGTTCCTTGTGTTGTCCAGAATTGTTTCATTAAGAGGTCCATTGTCATACGAATTACATGAAGTACATCCAGTCGTTTTTGTTGAACTTTTAACTGTAAATGTTATTTAGCGTAAACTTTCCAGGTATTACTTCCTTGCTTTGAAAGAATTGAATCTATTGTATTGGTTCCATTTGAACATGAGAATGAAATATTTCCAGCCCCAAGGTCATACCAACATTGTGATAATGAATCGTCAGTAATTGTTGCAACCATTTGTGTTCGGTTAGAAGTGTAAGTTGCCCCATTTGATGGGCTTAAAATATTTACTATTGGTGAGGTTGTATC